>Ga0214923_10000623_pt1 | contig 52438 bp, 44 predicted proteins | sample LL1510_MetaG_FD_177993 | JGI IMG/M metagenome (GOLD analysis project Ga0214923, IMG submission 177993) | Freshwater microbial communities from Lake Lanier, Atlanta, Georgia, United States - LL-1510 | ecosystem: Environmental > Aquatic > Freshwater > Lake | place: USA: Georgia | collected...
AGTCTTCCTTCAGGACACTCCTGACCTCCGCCTCAATGAGCTTGCGGAGGTCACTCTTAGCGGCCACGTGGACCGCCGGGAGGAAGCTCTGATTCCATACCTGCTAGCTTGGCATGTGAGGTGAGCAGTGCAGCCTGAGACGCGTAGTTTCTCATCGCGGCGAGCACATCACTGACAAATTCCTGTTGGATCTCTTGGAGACCGTCAGGATCGAAGTCTTCGAGGTCATCCATCAGGGTTTTAGCAGTGGTCTTATCGGCACCGTACATGGGTAGGAGCTGCGCAAGTTCTTTGTACAGCATCTTGTCGAACGTCTCGAGGAACTTGAGTGCCTCGTCCGTGGTGCCCTCAGCGATTACTGCTTCGACCTCTTTCTCAAAGCCGTCAGGGTTCTTGTTCTCGGTGAGGCGCTCGTTGCGCATCGAGTTCGACAACATCTTTTGACGGAGACGTGAAGCCTCACGGAGGAGCTCTTGGTCAGAATTGAGAATGCCTGCGATGCTGTTGGTCTGTCGTCTTGAAAGCGTCATGTTAGCCTCTACGCTAAATATTGCACTGAGAGAGAAAGTTCTCCAGTTCCATTCTTTTCATCTGAATATCATCAGACTCCCAAATGATAAACACGCGGTAACCTGCTGCTTCAATGTTCTTGCGTCTTGCCTCGTCTGAGGCGCGCTTCTCAAATGCTGTATATGACTGTCCTGGCATTTTTATAATAAAATCGGGGTCGTATTTCATAGGATTAGCATGTGGATAGTCGCCGTAGACTTCTAGAACTATCTTCTTTTCTTCGTTTAGCTCATCAGCAAAGTATTTGAGAACACGTTGTTCTGATACAAACCCAAGCGCATCAAGGTTCATTTCATTACGAATTCTTTGATGAAGTTTGCTCAATCGATTCTTACAGCTACGAAATAATCTTTCTCTAAAATTCAGATCTTTATTTCTTTCTTTTATCCAAGAAGATCTACGACTTCTTTCTTCGTGAGAATATTCGATGTTTGTCATACGCAAGCGATAGGTTTCGTCATTTTTCCATCTATCTTTCGAAGCCTTACTAATCAAAGATTTCGAAGTGTATGTGTGACGTCTGCCTGTTCTTCCTCGTGTCTTTGCTGATATTGCTGTCTTAACACTAAGAAGCTTGGATACGTTATCTACACCATATCGTGACGATATAGTTTCCTTTATTTTCTTCTGCGTTTTATCGAGTGAAAATCCTGCGTTCTTGCCTGAACATTTTGGAGAACAGAATTTTTTAGGTATTCCACGTTGAAAACTAACTTCCATGCCACATTCAGCACATAAAGGAATACCGAATTTCTCTTTGTGACGTCTTTCTCTTTCATCATAATGGTGATGATTGAGAGCATAAGATAGAAATTTTCCCCTATTGAATGTGGGTCTTTCATCACATAACCCACAAGCACATCTAGGCTCTATCCCGTGAAATTGAAACTGCACGACATAATCCTCAAACGACATGTCGTGCAGTTTCTTTATGTGATTTGTTAGCTGACCGCCTCTGTTATTGACAACTTCAAATCCGCATACTTGACATATTCCCACGTCAAATAAGTATATGGGTTGTTCAAGATGTAAGTTATGAACAGCGCGAATTACCGCAATTTTTGCAGGTAAGACAACCCTCCTGATAGACGAGGCCGTCTTCTACTCCACAGGAAGCGCAAGTCTTATCTGACGCTGACTTAGTGCCATCGGGGATGTAGCTCTTCAACACTCGAGCCAGAGCCCTTGAGAAGCTGTACATATCACTATTCTTGTCCTTCTGCAACTGCTCACAGACATAGCTGACAGGAACTCCATGTCGCAGGGCAAGTGAAATCGTACGGGTCACTGCACCGTGATTGGGATTGTCGAATAGCTCGACCACATTCTTGAAGAGTAAGTGATCGTCATCTCCCACTGGGATTGAAAGATTGTATGTTGCGACTCCGTCCTTCTTGCCGTTCTTGAGAAGTGTGCCGGCCTTCGACTTCTTGGGCACCTCGACGTGTTGTGATAGTCCGCAGAAGACCTCATAAGGCTGCCCGTCCATCTTACCCACCAGGACGAGGTACGACTCTGAGCCATCGTGTCCACGCACGTTTATTCTATGAATATCACAAGGTAGTTCCTTTGGTCTCTTTGGCGCATGATTTTCTGTGATGGTCTTGGGTTGACCGTCAACTTTCGGCTCCTCTTTCTTGGGTGTATCGGCTACAAGGACTCCGCTTCGACAGCCGTCACGATAAACTGTGACGCCCTTGCAACCTGTCTCCCACCCCCTCATGTAGATGTCCTTAACAACATCGACGGTAGTAGAATTTGGAATGTTAGTCGTATTGCTGATTGAGTGGCAGATCCACTTTTGTGCCGCCGCCTGAAGATCGACCTTCTTGACCCAATCGATCTCATTCGCTGTGCCACCCGCATAGGGAGATTCATTGGCTTGTGCCTCGGTCTTGTGGTTAACATCCATCCACTTCTTGAAGGCGTGGTGGTAAACCATATATTCCTGCCACTTGTCACCGAGCTGGTCGACGAAGTCGACACGGACGCTTGGGTCATCACCGTTAACCTTCTTGCGCCTCTTGTAGAAGAGCATGAACGCAGGTTCGATGCCTGAGGTGGTTTGGGTGAGGACTGAGACCGAACCTGCAGGTGCCGTTGTGGTGAGTGCAATGTTGCGGCGACCATACTTGGTGTAAGCAGCAGCTAGATCCTCATCCTGAGACGTGACCTGCTGGATGAATGGATGGTCCTGTTCAGCTTTGAGATCGAAGACGGGAAATGCTCCACGTTCCGCAGCCATCTGGACTGATGATTTATATGCGTTGACTGCCAAGGTGCGGTAGACTGTCTCCGTCATTTGAATGGATTTATCAGAACCATAGACGAAGTTCATGGCAGCCAAAGTGTCACCGAGAGCTGTGATGCCGAGGCCGGTGCGGCGGCCGTTGATTGCAGCCGTCTTGATCTTGCCCCATAGTTCGAGTTCTCCTCGCTTCACGTCATCGGGTTCAGGATCATTTTGAATCTTGGAGATAATCTTGTCGACAGCTTCCAACTCCAGATCGATGAGGTCATCCATTAGTCTCTGCGCCTTCTGCACCGCCTCGTTGTAACCCTTTTGGTCGAAGGATGCAGCAGACGTGAACGGATTATTGACGAAATTGTAGACATTGACGAGTAGGAGGCGGCAGCTGTCATACGGACTCAGGACGATTTCTCCGCAATTTTCGCTAAGTACTTGTATTTGTTCATTATTGTCTTCTTTCCATCCACCGAAGAAGAAATTGTGAACATCATCGACTGTTCCGTTATACACGTCTTCGTGTCCATCGAGCTCAACAGATATGACGCGGTGATTGTGAAGCGAAGCCTCAGACTTCAGCTTCTTCCACGATGAGAAACCATTTTTTGTTCCTAACCTTGCAGAAACGTTGTTTGTCTTACACAGCTCTTCCCACTCACTGCGTAGTGGGTCTCTTCCGAGATCAAATCGCAGCTTCGTATAGACATTCAGCTGATCAATTCTTTTCTTCGTACCTCTTTCTTCGTGCAGCTTCTGCAGTGTTGCTGCTCGAACAGAGTTTTTACCTGCCTTGCGATTCGCATAATAGTTTGAGCATGAATGACCGCAGAAAGAAATCTCTCTCCTGTCATACGCGAGCCAGAAGTTATTTTCACACCACTCACACTTCTTCTCAATTTGCAACTCTTTATCCAAGATTCTCCACGTGTATCCTGACTCTTGAGCTTCGAGAGCTCGTGAAGCTGTTCGTGGATCTGCAGATGTCAGCTCGCTTGCAATACCAAGATCATCAGAAATCTCAGCTGTGACCTGCGAGAATTTCTTGCCGCCGAGTCTAAAAGAGTTCAAAAGCCTAGGCAATGAATTTTGTGCAGCATAGTTCTCCCAGTCACCGCCGCTTGGACGACGACCCAGAGAAGAAGCGAGAGCTTTAATGTGATTCATCAGTTCTTCATTGCTAACATCGTATGCTCTTGGATTATTTTCCCCCGAGACGGATTGCGACATCTTTGCGGAGTATGCGGATAACCTCGCAGGATCTGCTTTGATCTTAAAGATGGGGTTTTTCTCGCCTCTCATCATAGAAGCATGTAGTTCCTGATGGGCTTTAAATTCCATACACTTCAAATTTTGAAGACGATTATCTTTTGAGTTAAAGTTAACATGGTGGATGACATGCCCAGAAGGCACAGCGCCATTATGAAACTCCCAAATCAGCCTGTGCTCGGAGCGAGAGCCTGTGCTGTTTTCGATCGTCACATAGTGATTTGGATTATTAGTTCTGATAGTTGGGCTTATTTCTACGAGGGTACGCTCAGTGCGCTTTGAGATCATCAACTGATCTCCTGGTTGTAGATCCTGCACTGTCTTCCGTGTTCCGTCACGAAGTATCATCGTGTGGTTGCCGGTCGCCTTGAAAGTGTGGCCTCCTTCGATCGTGACTTTGTAGATGGGCATCTTCTCGCCAGTGCGACGCGGGTTCCTCATGGTCTTTACAACGATCCTACCCGTGTCATTGTCGTGAGCATAGACTGGCACGTCCAAGCCAGCAGCAGCTAGGTCGCCGATAGAAACGTAGCCGCGGCCGTCGGCAACAGCAATCTGCGTATCATACGCAAGACACGGATTCGTCGAGACTGACTTAAACGCCTCATAGCATTCCGTCGGAGTGCGCTTCTTGACGGTATCCCAGAAGAGAAGTCCGGGCTCAGCAGATGCCCATGCCGCCTCAATGATCTCATGCCACAGCTGTTTTGCGTCGACCCAATCCTCCACAGTGTGCTTCGCATCCTTTTGAACTGGGAAGCGCAAGTGAACCTTGCCGCCGTCCTTCACTGCCTGCATGAATTCGTCCGACAGCTTGATAGAGATGTTAGCGCCGGTGACCTTCTTGAGGTCACGCTTGATGTTAACAAAGGTGCGGATCTCGGGGTGGTGAACATCAATGGTCAGCATCAATGCACCCCTTCTTCCACCCTGTGCCACCTCGCGGCAGGTGTTGGAGAACCTCTCCATGAAGACACCGATGCCGTCGGTGGTACGTGCTGCATTGGCCGTATAGAGGCCCTTGGGCCGGATGGTGGAGATGTCGAAGCCGACACCGCCGCGGCGCTTCATGATCTGTGCCTGTTCCTGGTCCGCCTTGAGAATCCCAGCATAAGAGTCATAGGGTGACTGGATGACGAAGCAGTTGGAGAGGGATTGGTACTGGTAGGGGTTACCGATTGCAGACATCGGAGAACCTTGCGGGACGATGCTCCAGTCGTTGAGATAACCAAAGATCTCATCTTCCGACATCGGATTGGGATATTTTGCCTCAATACGGGCAAACTCCTTGGCAAGGCGCCTGTGCATGTCTGCCGGAGTCATCTCTAGCAAATTGCCCTGTAGGTCCTTGAGTGCGTACTTGTCGACAAAGACTGAAGCGGCAAGCTCGTCTCCGCCGAAGTACTCTAGTGATGCTGCGTATGACTCTTCTCTTGTGTGTGTCATTCAGTAGACTCCGGTTTGCTAACTATACAACGTCGGCGTGACGTTCAGATTTCCCGTTGGGCTTTGTATTAAACTCTTGCTTTAATTCCCGCCACTTTGCCCGAAGCGCCTGTCTCTGTGCCTCATCTTCAGTGACAGCTGTTGATCCGACATCAGGCACATCATTCTCTCCCACAATCTCAAACTTGCTTCGGGCGGTGTTCATCTTGAGGGGGAACACGAGACCGTCTCGACCGGCTCGGTTCTTCGCAATGTAGAGACGACCCCAGCCGCTTGCTTTCTCGTGGGGTCGACGAGACACCGACACGATGAGGTCACAGATCATCGCCTTACCGTAGGCCTCGGACATGTTGGTCATGTCGATGACCTCAGCATTGGCACCCTCCTTGTTGGACTGCGACGCCGTCCAGATCGGAACGCCGAGCTCCATTGCGAGACCTCGAAGTTCCTCGTACACCAGCTTGAGTTCATGACGAAGAGAGTCAAACTGCCTCGTCGACCTCATGATGTCGGCATAGTCGATGATGATGATGTCTGGCTTGAATCCCTTTAGGTCGAGACGTTCAATGTGGGACTTGATGGTGTATATAGAGGCCGTATTTGTCGGATATTCTTTGATGAACAACCGACCAAGTCGATTGTCATCGTAGAACTTCTTGACCTCCTCCTTACGGTCCATCACCTCGTTGGAATCGATGTCGCACAGGTTGGAGTCGTAACGGATGCCGACCGCTGTCTCCGACAACTCGAAGGTATAGTGGAGGACGTTCTTACCTTCGCGGAGGGCGTTGGCACCGATCATGGTGAGCCAATGCGATTTTCCTGAACCGCTAGCGCCAACGACGCAGAGGAGCTCGCCCTTACCGCTGCCGCCGTTGAGGATCTCCTTCTTATCGAGCTCTGGGATTCGAGTTGGAATTGTGTCGCGCTTAAGAAGAGTAAAGCGCGCATCCATCTCGTTGAAGAAGTCGTGGCCGACCGAAGGAGCAGTTCCAACCTGGACCGCCTTCTTGATGGTCTCCACGATGGACTCATACTTGTTAGCTTGCATCTGATCGACTGCAGATTCGAGTGCCTTCTTGAGAGCCTGCTTTCGACAGAATTCAAGCGACTTCTCCTTGACGTATTCTAGATCTCCTGGATCTGGGTTTGCCTTCATGCGTTGAAGATAGTCAACGATCTGATCCCGAAGAATGATATCGGTCCCAGTCTTCAGCTCGTCACGGATGATAGTGACGAGGAGCTGGAGTGTGGGAAACACCTTGTATTTCTTAGAATACGCAAAGTATCGGTCCGCAAGAAACTTCAGATAGTTCACCTCGAAGTATGAGATGTCAATGACTTCCATCATCTGCTCGGCATACTTGTGATCAACCAAGAGTGCTTGTCCAAGCTTCTCCTGAAAAGACTTGCCAAACTGGCTAAAGGATACCCCTGTCTTCTGTTCAATCTCTTGAGTCATTTTTGCTCCGAAGGCTTACGTGAACCTTCAATACTTGATAGATCGTAGAAGAATCCCTCGATATCAAAGTCGGGGATCCCCTCCTTCACTAACTGTCTAATCAACCCCATCCTATTGACTGCGGGGGCGAATGTATCTACTGCATAATCGATACGTTTTGCTTGGTCAGGCGAGAGCATGCTGCCGTCGAGGTGAATCAGCTGCCAATTTCTGCGGACCAGCTCTGCGTCCTCGTACACCCTCTTGTACGCTGCGGCATCAGAGGCATGACTCGCGGCGTAATCGATCACTTCCTGTAGGATGACCGTTGAATCACCCCCCAGCATGGGGAACCTCTTCGCGACGGTCTTATAACCCAGCCCCTTGACACCAGGGATATTGTCTGAATCATCGCCGCAGAGACATTTGGCAATTGCAAAATTATGCGACTTGACCCTAAACTCCTCAAACAGATCTTCGTCAGTAACAAACTTCTTTCTATAGAGAGAATAGATCCTCACCCCAGCTCCGAGGAGTTGGTACATGTCCTTGTCCGCAGAGACGATGATCTTGTCCCCCTCATTGCGCAGCGGACCCTTGCAGAGATGGGCGATGATGTCATCGCCTTCGCAGTCTGACACATATACCTGACACACGGGAACGTTTTTCAGCATTGACAACAGGGTGACGAGCTGATGGTGCTTGTTCTCTTCAGTGTCAGGTATATCGTCTTCATAGAACCGATTCAGGCGCCCGGGACGACGGTGCATCTTGTATTCAGGATAGATCTTGCGTCTGCGTTGTGAACCTCCACCCTCCCATGCGATATAGACTCGATAGGGCTGGAACTCACGACACAGACGCTGCAGAGACTTCAAGAACCCGATGCAACCTCCCATCTGGTATCCATGGGAACTGACGGTCGGGAACGCTGAGTATGCACGAAGATACGCATTCATGCCGTCAATTATGAAGACAGGACGATCCTGCTGCATATCTCTAATCTACCCCCAAGTGATAGGGCAGTACAAAGTTGATCAAAGGATCTGGGCCGCGATGAGGCAGCCACGGGCCACTGCGTGCAGGGGATCAGCGGCATGCCGGACCTCCTTGACGGGAAGTGGGAATCCGTTCGATTCGAGCTTTGCCTTGAATACCTCAACGAAACCCTTGGGCTTTGAAGTACCGCCTGCAACGACGACGGGCAGTGGGTCCTTGAACTTGGGAAGCGCCTTATGGCCCTCAAGTGCGGATGCAAGCTGCTTCGTCGTGTAATCAATGAGACGGTCGTAGTATGAAGCAACTGCGGAGAGAACCTGATTATCGTTGGGCTGCCCCACAGTAAAATCGCCCTGCTCCTTCTCGGCCTGGACGATTGAATCGGTCTCGCCTGTAGCAACTGCTGACATACGGTCAACCCAATCACCGCTCTTGGTGGTGGAGAACTTGAGTACAGGCTCACCATTCAACATGACACAGACGTTCACCATGCCTGCTCCCCACGATAGGGCAACACCGGTGTAATCATCGTCAGCAAGCTCTGAATAGCACAGGGCCTCAGCTTCATTGATTGCCCTTGCCTCATAACCGCACTCTTGCAGGACCTTCTTCACTACGTCCTCGTGATAACCGACGTCGAAGTCCTCGTCCTCCTGATCGACGGGCTGCGCTGGGACACAGAAGACGAGCTTCTCGTTCTCAGATGAAGATTGACCCACGACTTCCTTTAGGATGTAGGCAAGTACTCGTCTTGCGTCTTTCTCCTTCGAAGAGACAACACCCCGATACATGGGACGCTTTGCAGAGTCATTCCTCTCTACAGCCTTCTCAATCGCGTCCTTGCCCAGGATGATGTAGGAGCCGTCTTCGTCCTTGACGAAAGTCTTACCAGCTAAACCCTTTTCAATCATCTTTGAAGCAATCGGCGTCGAGGGCTTAATGACGTAGAAGGCATCACGAAAGTCCTTGTACTCTACCTTGTTGCCCTTGCCCTCCGATGAGAGGACGATGAACGATGTACCGACGTCTAGACCCTTTGCCATTTCTAACCTTTCGCTTTCTTGAGCTGTGCCAACTTATTGGTTGCAGATGAAATATCATCTTTTGTCTGTGTGACTGTTCCTAGAGAGGCGCCTCCTGACTTGAGACTAGTAGTGGAAACATCAGTCACAAACTTTGATTCATCGATGTCGACTGCGCGGCGGGTGAACGACTTCTTTTGCTCACGATTGACACCGGCGACGAAAGAATCAGACTCTTTCTTTTTGAGCATTGAGACGATCGTATCGATCCTACCAAGAGCATATCCAATTGCAAACACGAATCCCAACGTAAAAGACATCATCTTACACCCGTGCTACCAAATCCGCCAGCTCCCCGTGCAGTGACGCTAAGCTCAGAGACCTGACTGAAGCGACCCTGAAAACACGGCAAAAATATCAACTGGGCAATCCTATCGCCCTTTTTGATGGAATATTCCTCCTTCCCGAGATTGATCAGAAGGACTTTTACTTCACCTCGGTAGTCACTATCAACGATGCCGGGTGAGTTGAGAACCGTGACACCATATCTTGCAGCAAGACCGCTGCGTGGACACACTTGCCCATAGAAGTTAGTGGGAATCTCAAGATAGACACCAGTTGAGACTGCCCTCCACTCACCAGGTCGAATACTGAGATCTTCGTCTGATTGCAGATCACACCCGGCTGAATCTGCGGTTTGATATGTGGGCTTGTAGTTACCCTTGTAGCTAATCCACGGAGTTGCATTGTTACTCATCTGATGTTACCTCCTCTGCATCCTTAGGAACTGGAATCGAGCCTGGGGTTGCAACGTATGCTGCGTCTACTGCCATCATAATATACTTTCTGTATTTATCATCACGCATCAGATTTCCAAACTCTGATTTGTAGAACTTCTTCTCGACCAAAACTTCACCCGTCTTCTGGTCGGATACAGCTAACTCTTTCCAGGCCCCCTCCCCTGAAATGTTAACGTGAACACCGTCACGGGTAACGCCCTTGCTCTCCTTGCAGTGAGAACGAACTTCATCAAAGATGTAGTCGTCTTCTACGATACCCTTGCCAAAGACGATGTCGAACTCAATCTTGCGGAAGGGAGCTGCCACCTTATTCTTCTTCACAGTTGCAATCACGTGGATGCCGACGGGAACACCCGTCTTAGGGTCCTTGATTGGATTACCGCTAGTAAGTGAAATGCGGATAGTCGAGTGGAACGGGATAGCCTTTCCACCGGGAGTCGTGGTTGGGTCACCATACATCACACCAATCTTCTCACGGATCTGATTGATACACAGGAGAGTCACATTGTTTTGACCAATGACACCCGTAATCTTTCGCATACCCTTTGAGATGACTCGGGCTTGAAGACCGATCGAGTTGTCCTCGTACTCACCATCCAGCTCAGCCTTGGGGGAGGTGGCGGCGACGGAGTCCCAAATCACGACTACAGGCACGTTCTTCTCGATGATCTGTTTTGCCTTTGTGATGGTGGACTCAATGACCGAGAACACCTCCTCAGTGCAGTGTGTGTCGATATAGACAAATCTACGCTTGATATCGATTCCCATGTCTGCCAACTTCTGTACCGGAGTCGCATTCTCGGTATCGACATACACAACAAGACCACCTAGCTTCTGGGCAACTGCTGCAGCGTGATATGCAAGGTGTGACTTACCACAAGAAGGCGGACCGCTGATCTCAATGATGCGACCTTCGGGATAACCACCTTCTGCTGCATTCCTGATTGCGTAGTTGAGCTGGAGGGAACCAGTGTCGATCCAACGCTTGACGATCGTGGGGGCGTCCATCTCTGATAGGTTGAATGCCACCCGAGTCCCGAACTCCTTGTTGATCGACACAATGAGATCCTTCATCATATCATCGACGTCAGACTTCTTAGACTTCGAATCTGAGATTCCTGCTTCTTCAAAGGCATCTGCTGTTGCTTTATTCCTAGCCATGTGACTCCTATCAGGTGGAAAATACTGCACGACCGTGGAGATGTTTCACACCACGGTCGCACATTGCTTCTATTGTTAGATCAGTCGTCGCCCATCAGCTCAGCAAAGGCGTCATCAAGTGATGACTTCTTGACCTCTGGCTTCTTGGCTGGCGCCTTCTTCTCAGCTGGTGCTGAGGTCTTCAGCTCGGCTGCGAGGTTCTCCAGCTCATCGGCTGGTGCGGGACCACGCGTCTCACCGCCGGACTGGGTAGGCTCCTCACCACCGTTGAGCCAGCGATTAAGGATGTTCTCAATCTCCTCGGTCGACTTGAGTCGGTACATGTCATCGATGCTTGGAATCGATTCGAGCCACTTTTGAGAGACACCTGAGTCCTCATGCAGCTTCGTCGGACGACGAGCAGGATCGACCGTAGTGTCGTTGAACTGCTTACCTGGTGCCTTGGTGATTGACACCTTGAGATCGAAGCCCTCGGATGGAGAGAGGATGTCACCCACCTCCTCGTCAAGGAAGAAGCTCAACATGCGCTGGTATACTTGCTTACCGAATGACCACACGAGGACGCCTTTGTCCTCCTCACCACGGACGATGACTGGGGCGTAACAACGAAGCTTTGGAGCCAGCTTCTTGGCCAGGACTCGATCGTCCGGCTTGCCGCTGCCGTACAACTTCTTGATCAGGTCATTGATCGGGTCCGGCTTTCCAAACTGATTTGGAGCCAGGATGCCCGCGTTCTCACCGATGTAATAGAACCAACGCTCAGTGAAGGGCTGACCCTCCGCCGCGTTCTTCCACGGTAGACAGCGGATCTTGTACTCACCCAGAGTGGGCTTCCACATCTGGACCGAAGAGGTCCGCTTCACACCGCTCAGCTCTGCCACACGCTTCTTGATTGCTTCTAGATCGATTGCCATTTCCTTTGCCTTTTCCTTTTCAAACGTGAACTAAGACGTGACTGTACCGCAACATGCGGAGTCAATCAGCATTCCTAGGTCCACAACCTATATTGAGAGCCCTCAACTGTGCACAGGAGGAACTAACTTTTATTCGACAGGTGATCTTACTTCCAACGCACGAAGTTTTTCTTGCGCTTCTTCAGCTTACCACCTGGTCGCACGGGGTTCTTGCCCATGTCATCAGCGCTAGCGCCGAGCGGGCCTGTGAATCCTGCAATGTTAGCCGCGACGTTCATCTCGTCGAGGTCACTCTCGTTCTCAGCCTCTTCCGATTCCTCTTCCTTCTTTTTGCCATTACCGCCCTTGGGGATGAGCTGATTAGCAACACGTGGAGAACCCTGCACTTCAGCGAGGGACTCCACGATGTACTTTCTTAGCAAGTCATACATGATTCAATATGTATATACTTGTAGCAATTTCAGGGGGTTGCAACAGCTTTTTCTGCCTTGCGCTGAGCCTTGAGATCCCAACGGTAATTCTTGATCGTGACAGATCCAGGTAGCAAGTCCTTACGAATATGCATGCTGGGTGTGCCGTTGAACTGCTGCGGGATTGTCGTTCGAATGTACCCCTCACTCTTGAATCGACTCTCGAATTCGCGAGTTGCCTTCTTACCTGTGAGGACTCTACCGTCGAATGTGTAATCCTTGAAGTGACCTGAGAAATGGGGCAGGTTGAAGCGGCTGACATGGACGAGGCACTTGGGTTGCTGCTTCTTCAAGAGATCACCTACAAAATCCCACGGCTCCCTCATGTGCTCAAAGACCTCATAGAACAGGTAACAGTCTGCCTTTGGCTGGGTGGGCTTCAAGTGCATGCTGAGGTTCTGTGGAGAACCAAATTCCTTTGCAAACCTCTTTGCTAACTCGACCTGTGACTTGTTATTTGCGCTGTTGTGATAGACGACCTTGGCATTGATACCCGCCGCAGTAAGCTGCTGAGCAAGATAGATCGAGCTGAGACCCACACCCGCAAAGTAATCGACAAACGTCCAATCATCGGCAAAGTTTGGAATCTCCTTGCGGATGTCTAGAAGACCGTTGACAGTCTGCTTGACACTGGCCTTCGTATAGTGGGTGTAGCACTTGCAGATGTCAAGGACATATTCACTGCTGGTGTACAGCTTTGCCTCGTCAGCTGTCGTCTGAGCTGATCCAATCCACTCAGAGTTCAGCTTCTCTGTGACGGACCAGTCATCCCTTGTGCAAGTGTTGAGGGCGGGTGAAAACCACTCCTCGCCATCGACTTGCAGGACTTCACCTGCAACCTTGAGGACATGCTTCAGAACAACCGAGCGCTTATCGTTCAACGTTACCATTGTGGATCTCTCTTCCTTTCACTTCCAGCCCACCGTGCCGGGCTTCTCTTGCATCGTTGAAATGTAGTCAGCTGTCATCACGGCGTAAACAAGCGGGCTCGTCTTCAGACAGTACGGCTTGTTCTCGTCGAGGACGAACCCGTCATTGAGAAGGATGGCAAGGTATTCATCTGTCTTGAGTCGAAGTCCGAACTGCTGGCACAGATGGACTGAACGCTGGGGGGTCGACATGAATTGCATGTCCTTGTTGTGTTTGTACATCTCACCCAACTTCTCGCGGTGCCAATCAGAGTCCTGTGGTACGTAATAGTCAGATACCGTGCCGTCGTCGTTTGCAAGCCCCACCTTGCCGATGTCATGGAGGAGACAGCTGACGATGAGTGAATCCTTCGGGACGTCCCATCCGTATGCCTTGACGAGGCGCATCGCATTCGTAAGAACTCTCAGCGAGTGTTCTACCAATCCGCCGGGAAATGCATTATGATACTCTTTCCGCGACGAAGCTGGGCACAGAGCGAGTTGTTCGCCCATGGCATCGACCATTGCAAGTGCAGCGGGGGCACGATCTCCCAGGGTCTCCATCAGTTGGCGGTACTTGTCAAAGTTAGACGCGATTGCTTCGGGTGATAGACTCATGACAATGACACTAAAGCAGATTCCGACAATGTATCAAAGATTTTCTAGCTTCAGCGGAAACGGCACCTCATATCCTGGGACCTGCACACCGACGAAGTGTGCCACGTCTTCCAACCGCTCAGGTGCAACGTCAAGGATGATCGCGTCGTGGAGCACAAAGATGGGCCGGATCCCATCGGACCCCAACCCTCTCAGGACCGCGTCGAAACCCAGCATGGCAACGTCGACCCCGGTAGATTGGGCATAGGAATTAACGAGCAGGTTGTCATGATCGGATGGAACGTGGATCTTTCGGCCGAAGCGATTCGTGATCCGACCACCACCCACCACCTCCTCCTTGAGCCGACGGCGGAGAGAGTCGACCTTGAAGTGGCTCTGGATCGTGGAGATGAACCCGTCCACTTCACTCTCTGACACACCCAGCCTGAGGCGGAGTGCTGCCCTTGAGATTCCGTACAGCTCGGCGATCACGGCGGTCTTCACGGCGTCACGGGGCACCCGACCGCCAAACAGGTCCTCGGCGATCTCAGCATACATGTCACCTGCAGTCGACGACTGACCTGCCTCGGCCAGCACCACCCGAGCTTCCAGCGCCCGGAAATCAAGAGAATAGATGCGGCCGCCTTCCCACGTCGAGCGTAGGATCCCACGCGCTTCCTTCTTAAGGGTGAGGATGTTGGGTCCCTCGGTGACAGTGAGGCGTCCGGTGCGGGTCGAGAATCGATCGTACAGGGTGGGATGCGCTGCCCCACTCCGCTTCGGCCTGAACCCCTCGAGCACGGGTGTATTGCCACCGCCGGCATCAATGAGAACCTGCAGGGCAAGAGGATCAACACGGGCGGGCCTGAGAGCAGCAAGCACCCGAGAACCGGCTACCCAGGCACTCTCGTAGTACTCAAAGGGTAATCTTGAAAAAGAAGATGAGATTGTCCCCACCAGGTTTTTGAAGTATTCTCTGAAGGTCTCCTGGGGCAACATGTGCATCCACGGCGGGGAGATCGACCCAGTGGTGAGAGTGCGGAATGCAGCCGTGTATCGAGGAGGAACAGATGGGAGCTCGATCCCGTCGAGACGGAGCAGTGTATCGAGGCATCGGGCCGCGGGTGAACTCTTAGTCTCACCTGTCAGATGCCAAGAGTCGCGAGGGACCGATTCAGACCATGTGTATCCCTCAGCATCCCCGACGATGTGCCGGGGAGATCCGAGGAGGGAAGAGTCGATGCAGAAGCGCCGCATGGGAGCCACTGTAACACATCAAGCACTTATTTTTCACTTAGGGCCGCTTCCTTTTATACCCAATTTTTGAATTTGAGTCTGAAGTTCGCCCTCAAGTGCATCAGTGACTGTAGCAGCAAGAGACGGCGGAGCAGAGAACTTGCCGTATCCATCAGTGTACGTGAAAGTCCATTGAGTTGTGAACTTTCCGGGTGAGATCGAGTGTTGTATCTGAGAGGCACTATACAGGTTGTCGAGTGTAGTGCCTGTGTCGAAGTCTATGAAGTAGGTCTGGAATAACTGGGCGTAGGGTATCCCGGCGGACGACACGGTGATCGATGCTGGTACTGAACGCATCACGGGAAAGCCGCCGGGCCCCTCCAGCGGACCTGCTGGGGGCCCAGCAGCATTTGATGGTGTTCCCTTAAGCGCATTCATTAAATTGAGGGTGCCTTGTAGGCCATCCGTTTTCGACGCAAGGTTTGCTGAATATACAAGAGAGCCATTGGTGCCCAATACGAGACATGGCACCCCACGCATCAGGAATTGTTTGAGCGCCTTGCGGTCTTTTGTGAGTTCAAAAGCTTCTTTGCCCGATAGATCAATCAATTCTAAGTTAGCACGAGGATTTTCATTGTTCTTGTAAATCTGATGTGCCAAGTCGTAGTACCTCTTCTTGAGTCTTGCCTTTGCATTTGCCTGGGACTCTGAGTTACCACCACCTTGACTATCTTGGATGTCTTTGTTGATCTGCTCCAAATCTGCTTTAGACAATTCGCCTACTCGGGAAACGATTCTACTTCTAATTTTACCCTTATTGAAAGCACCGAGTAAGAACCCTCCTTGCCCGTTGTCAATCACGGACTGCATTAGGCGATGGGGGTTGTTCTGTCTGTCGTAGATGTGTATCCTTTTGATGAAGTATCTATTGTCTGTGGACGGAGCAGTTGCTCCCGGTACGCTTGCGTTGTATCGCTGGCTATTGATGTTTGCTTTCAACTGTGAGATTATACTTTTCTGCAGTGCTCCTTCGCCGGGGACACCTTGCTCAAAATACATCTCAATTATGGGCGGCTTGAAATCACCCCAATCACGGGACCACTTTGCTATCCCAGTGTCATACGATCCCTTTTTGGGTTCTTGCGCGGATTTGGGGTTTTTGTCGGGGTCGAACGGTTGGAAGAGTTCGCTCATGCCGTACCCGATAGATGTCTGATCCGCAAACTGACTCTCGACTATTATCTTGAGGAAAGATTGGATCGTGAGAACGGGAGCTTTAGTATTCTTGATTTCGTCGAGGTAGGCGTACGCAAGTTTTGTCAAGTCGATCGGAAATTCGGCAACAGAGTGACTGCTCATGGGACCACATGATTCATTCAGACCGTAGAATATCACCTGCAATTCATCACAAACCCCCACGTGAGCGATTGCAGGCGCCACGAATTCCATGAAAAGCTTGCCGAATGAAACGACACCCGCTCCACTTGCGATGTTCAATCTTGTCGTCTCTTTAGCTTGGTTAATTTTAGCTTGTCGTTCAGAGCCCGCCTTCTTCCACTTGCTTATTTCTTTGATAAGCTCGGGTTCGAAATACTCAGGCTTGTTTTTGTTTCTCTCCCCGTCAGCTAAAAATGGGTCAGGTCCATTGAGCAGGTTGCTGAATTTTGCTTGCACTGCGTTTCCTGCCGAGCTTCTCAACGCCTTGAAGCTGAGATCAGGAAGAGTTTTTCCTGCGTCATCTTTTGTCTTACCTGCTAGAGACTTTATGTTATCGCTAAAACTTTTAAGCTCGTCTGCAGTTAGAACGCCTGTTGCGTTAATCTGATTAATCAGATTGTTTAGTGCTGTACCAAAATCACCCTTATCTTCGAGTTCTTTGAAGATTCCGTCTGATGCAGCTGCGTTGAGTATCTGATCTTTTTGCATCTTTACAGCAAAGGGTGTTGTGCCCTGTGTTATCTTGTTTCTTATTTCTGATATTGCTTGCAAAGCCTTGTTATATCGATACATCTGCCCGTTGATACTCTCGCCCATTGAGATATCAACAGTCTGTAGTTCTTTCGTTGACTTGATGTATAACTCAATGGTTAAAGACACCTGACCATTGGAGTCGAAGGAAAATTGTGAATTTGAAACTGTCCAAACGTCACGGACGAGCATGTGAGAATTGATAAAATCAGCGTATTCATTGTCTTTGTCAGACCCATTTTTCTTGGGTGCCATCCATCCATAGGTCGTCCAGACTATTGCATCATGATATCCCACAGACCCGCGTATGAATTCTGAAAATTCCGATATCCGACTCTTATCATGAATTTTTAGCTTCAAAGATCCTTTTTTAGTAGAGAACGCTCCCGATCCCGCGCTGCCAATTGTAACGTCGAATCCCTCTATCGAAGCAAAGGGCAAAAAGGGCTTTGCCTGAACGAGCCTACTCGTTGAAACTCCGAGTCTTTCAAAGTTAGTAAGTCCCTGCGGCAGGAGGAAAGATTCCATCCCCGTATACGCAGAAGTCGATACTTTTGCGGCCAAATTCTTTTTGTTGTCTTGCTGGTACTCATAAGTCGTTGAAACATTCTTAATGTTGTTTGCACCATACAAAACTTCGTCCGCTCCCGTAAGATCATTTACCTTGGGTGTCCCAAGCAAGAATCTCATCACACTGGGTGAAGTGATGTATTCGGGATTCTGATTCGTGATCTCAAACCCCACATCAAGATGGGGTATTAGAGAATTTGCGACCGTTGGAGGTGTATAGTTCAGAAAAAGATCTGTGTACTCGGTGCCGCGAGTAGCTGGAGATATCAAAGCATTGCGCGTAATAATCGCTGAGGTCTTGAAATTTCGGATCCGCGCGTCTCCCTCTTTTGAAAGAGCGGCGATGGAGGGTGCAAAATCGTTCAATGACTTGACGTCTACGGTAGAGTTGTTGTGCTTGACACCCTTAAAATACTCGTCTCCGGATATCAGACTGCTGCTGTCAGAGTTGCTACTATTCGAAAGTCCGTGAATGATGTCCTGCCGTGGAGCGGAGTTACTGCCTTTGGCCTCCTTACTTTTCAGCTTTGTCTTTATGCTCTGTTCACCTTGTGTGTCGTCGTCGTAGCAAAAGAAAGTTCCGTTCTTGTCGAGTATGAGCCTGTTAACATCGTCTTCAATTTCTTTTCTGCTAAGGTCGTTGGGTTGACTAATGTTCTTAGAAAATCCCGAGGGCGCCAACACTCGATAATAATCGAGTAATTGCTGAAAAGGTGACGAATTAGGGTCGTTAGCCATGATTACACGAGCCTCACCACGTCGGAAATGTCGAGCACATTTATGACGGTGCCGGGAGGCACCTGCATGCCCCACCCAATGTCAGATGCAGCTGCTAGAACCCACCAGTATCTTGAGTCACCGTATAGGGCTCCTGCCAAAGAGTCTAAACGATCACTACCCGTCGCTATGATTGTCTTCCGAACAGATATGATACCTTGCTTCAGAGCAAAACGCAAGACTTTAGCGGAGTGGGCAGTCCCGAGCTGTTGTCCGAGGTTTATCGTGTCGTCGTTAGAGTATCTGCTATTCACTGCCATCGTCAATACCGTTATTCCTTCTTTGGTTCGAACTTTGGTGCGAAATGCCCAACCTTGTAAATGGGAGCTCTATTGTACCCAAGGTGGTCAAGACCAGGAGTAATATCATGGAACGGCGAGAAGCTAATTGACACTTTGCACATCATAGGCGCTCTCTTGCCCGTGACTTCTGCGTCATTTATCGCCGGGCCCCACCGTTGAGATCCAAACCACTCAAACCCGAGGGATTCAATGAAACCCGGGAGACCTCTGCCCCCAGAAGATTCGAACGACTTGACGATTGTGTTGTTAGATGGTTTCATGAATTGATCGGCGTTAGTGTTATATTCGCTGCTTCCAGTTACCTGATTTACAATTTTGTCTATAGCATTTTTTCTTGTATTTGCATCCTCTTTTATCTTAGCGTCAATTTTATTTTTTGTTATGACCGACAGCTCACACATCGTCTGCAATTTGGAGTCAGATACCTGCCACAGCTTACTTTCGTAGTCGGGATTTTGAGCTCTTGCGTCTCTTAGCAATTTCCCAAAGTCCTCAGGGTTGGCCTGGTGAGCAGGAATGCGTTCTTCAGGACCTCTGGCTTTATATACAAAGTTGAACAAGTTGGCGCCATCCTTGTAGGATCTGGTGCCGTCAAGTTCAATACAATAAACTGGATCACTAGTGAGCCAACGAGCTCCGGGGCCGAACGAAATGTCTTGTCTTATTTTTGCCTCGTCGACGGGTGCGACACCTGCCAGATCTTCTGATAGTTTTTTACTTCCGAATATAGTGTCTTTGTATCCATACCCAAATATTCTTGCTAAATCATATCTTGAATAGTTTGACGTAATGAGGTCCCCTATTCTCACTCGAACAAGAGGGGCAGCTGATATCGTTTGACTGAAGGGAGCATACAATTTATACGCTCCTGTTGAATCATGCAAATCGCGACCTTGTGTGAATTGTGGGTACACTAATGTAGTAAGTTTATTGATTTTTGTCCAAAGCGTGTCAAAATCAAGTTTGCTTGTAGCAACAATGAAGAATGAAAAATCAAGTTTTCTAGTCGTGCCCTTGTAAGTTTTTATGGGTTCGACGCGACCAAAAGCCTCAGTTGAATCATAACTTGCAGCGTAAGATTCAGTCAATCCATCAAGAAACGCGTGAAAACTGAGAATTTCGTTAGTCCTGACGTCATGAATATAAAATGGCATGTATTCAGCGTCAAGTTGCGTTTCAAATGTCTCTCTGTCACCTTGACTTATTCTACCAGATTCAGCACTTGTCTCGTCTTTTATACTTGGGCGATTGGAAAGCGATAATCTACCAGGGTCTTTCAATATAGATTCATCGTCAGGAACACCCCACCCATCATTATTTTTTGCTCTTGTTTTTGTTTTTTTGATGAGATCAGGTTCAAGATATAGGTCGGGAGCAGTCCATGAAGACCATCCCAAGTCCGTTATTTTTTTACCATCACCCTTATACAAACGATTCATCATGGATCGACTGCCGTTTTTGGGAGTAGAGTCAAGAACCGTTATGAATCTAATTCCGCCACCGCGGCTCAATGCATCAGGTTCATCTTCTGTCGGTGTACCGCCGCGGGCCAACTTATCGCCGTTTAAAAGTGTGTCTCCCAACCTGCAAAATACATCGACCACTCGAATAAATCGAGCTTCACGTAGCGTAAGGAGAAACGTCAATATGCCCTGTATCCCACCCACAGGATTATCAGCAGCAAAAGTCTTTGCGATTCGCGCTATGTCTTCCCCCATCTTGATGAAAGAATTGACGACTGATCGTGCGACTACGACATAGTACCCAGGCGTCTGCGCGATCGTCAATAGAGCTTCACCCGCTTCTTTTAGAGAATTAGCGTCTTTACCTTGCTCAGTAACACCAAAAAAAGCTAGAGAACCACGCGCTAAACATGCGTCGGTGGGATTCGCAGTCCTGCTCAATCCCAAAAAACTCCAAAGTCCAATTTTGTGTGATATCAAAGCCTTGATTATTCCAGCAAATGTGCTGTAATCTGCATTGGGATCCGCAATGCTACGACCGTACGGTCTTCTACCCAGTGTATCTTCGGCTTCTTCCCACACTGTCACATTTTGCTTTGCGTCGGCGGGCTTCGCTTGATTTCCGTTGCCGAACTGTAGCAGTGCGTAGAATAAAAAAAGCAGAAGGCTCAAGGCAATGACCAAAGCGATTGCGAGAAGGATCATGCCGAGATTCGACATGCCGTAACCACCGAATGGATCAAGTGGGTTATTGTACGACCCATAGGAGTGAGCAGACGGATCGATCAAGTTATTGATATCGAGATCCTGATTGACCTGTTTAAGCGCAGCCTCAGCAGACATGTCTCCTTGATCAAGCGCGACGTGTGATACTCCAAGCTGTGCAAGACCTGGGAGCAAAGCAAACGCGCTCGCGGTGCCGCCCGCAGGGTTAACTTCAGAAGCCGCAGTGGGTTCACCTGATGCACGAGACCCAAGAGCAATACCCACCTGAGCCAACATGCCGGGTGAAACGTCGCGAGCGTCCTCGGGACCAAGACTCTGTCCCATGGGATACTTGCGAGCGTAAGTCTTTGCGTTAAAGGCATGGATGCGAGCCTCTGAATCATCAAGCGACGATGGGAAGGGTTTGTCAGGGCTGAATCTATTGTTGATGAGTGATTGACTATAGACGGTGTAAGGTGTGTTGGGTGTACGTTGACTAGCTTGTATTGGGGGTAACTTTCCACCTCCCACCGAAGGATTCAGGTTGGCCGATTCTAATTGCGACGGATGAGCACCTTGCAATAATCCATTGGGGTCCTTCAATACGCTGTCGTTGAAGCTGTAACTCGCCCCACCCAGCGCAGTTACTTGTGACCTGCCCGACAAGGTTGTGTTGCTAAGAAAGCGTTTATCAGGAGTGTTGACGTTCGCAGACAACCTCGTCGACAGGTAGCTGCCGATGGTCGCTTTATTCCCGTCTGTAATGTCAGCCTGTGCGACTTGAGGTGGTATCTGTGATGGATCGCGTAAGTCGAGATTAATCTGTGGGGGTGGATTGACCTTATCATCAAGTAATTTTGTTGGATTTTTCTTGCTATCACCGGGCTTATACTTGTCGGTCGACGCCTGCTCGAATCCGTCGAAGTAATCAGCGATCGGACCCGCAACCAAATTCGTGATATTGACGGTACCGCGATCGGGCGGAGTCTGATATGCTTTGTTTGGGTCTGCAGCACGCTGCAGAAGTTGATTACCGTCGACCTGTGTGTTAGGATTCGTTTTCTCTTGCCGGCCGCGAAGTAAATTTCCCAATTTCCACGACGCGTTTGAGCGGCCCGTACCGAGGTTAGAAAAGTGTTCTTGACCCGGGTGGGAAGCTTCGACTGGGGTGGGTGGAGTGGGATATCCCTTATCATTTTCAAGCTTGATGGTGGTCGGCACCGTGTTGGGTGGACTATCGACGGGATACACATTCGTGACGGAGGAAGGACCCTCTTCACCACGTGTGATCTTGCCGAGGTAGGTCGCCAAGGTCACCTTTGTAGAATCCGCTATGTCGTTCCTGACGTCGGGATGTGGTGTGGAGAGCGGCAGGTTGCGATTGGGAGGCGTGCCCTTTGATCCGTCGAGGAATGGGACGGGATCTGCTTCAGTGCCACCGGGTGTATACGCACTGTTCTTGAATCCGCCGAGACCATCGAAATATCTGCCGACTGCTCCGCCCTTCTTCAGGGGTCGTTTGGTCAGCGTGCCGTCAGAGCTAAAGTCTATGTTTAGATCGACTGCTTCGGGTAGCAACCGGTGGCCATCGACCTGGTCGCTGCCGATGGGGCCGGTGCGATCTAACTTGAGTTTATCGACGTTTCTCGTGTTGCTATATTGATTTAAGCTTATGTCGGCATAGTGTGGTTGAGTGTCGGGCCCAGTCCCATAGTCGGTCTTCAGCCCCACGGTGTATCCGTCCTTCTCAAGCGAGACAGAGGTGACGGGTGTGGTGTTGCTCTTGTGGGCAACGGGGTACGCATTGGGCTTCGTTGCCGCCCCAGCCTGCCCTAGAGTTACCTTGCTGAGGTAAGAACCGAGTGTGGCCTTGTTGCTATTCGACAGGTCCCTTTGGGTCTTATCGACTGCAACCTGGCCAGGTGACCAATTCTCGGTGGGGGTAGAGGGGGTGCTAGTGTCAGGAGACGGCACCACCTCGATCGTGTGAAGCTTGCCGTCGTCCGCAGGAAATCCTCCGGTGCCTGTATCGATTGGTTGTCCTGGGTCGTTTGCCATATTATGTGGTGGGCGGATCAACGCTGCCGCTGTTATCGTTAATTAGCTTCTTCTCCAACTCTAGGAACGCATTCTTTACTGTGTTGGGATCCTTCTGCAAGGCAGGCGCAATGCCCTTGTAGAAGCTGTCGTATGCTCTCATCAGGAATTCTTCAGTGTGAGCTTTGATCGACCGACGCTCTTTTTCGTCCGACGCTAGAGAGAGCACAGTCTTGAACTGCGGATGGGAGTTGAGTTGCTCGATTAGTTTCTTCTTGTCCATGGTTGCCTCCGCACATCATACATCAAGTACCCTTACTTGCTGCAACTAATGTTTGATTCCTGCTCTTGTCTCTGCTGATCTTTTCTGAGTCAGTGAGCCCAACGTGATCGGCGACGTTGTTGATGCGATCACGAATGATAGAGTTAGTGCGAGAAACGAGAGATTTTTCAAGATCGTTCGCATCCATGTAGACGTCCAAGTTGACCGTGATCACGATCTCACGAGACTTGATGGTGTACGTACCGCTCTTGCCCAGCCCCAATCCACCCGCCAACGATTGCAGACGAGTTTCGAGGTTGATAGACTTGAGCTGTTTGATCGAATCTTCGACCTGTTGAACAGTCGACACCATGTTTTGAATTCTGCTAATTGCTTCTGCAGAATTCATGTCACCCATGGTGGCAATCCAGTCCATCGTTGACATGATGCTGTCTTGCAAGTAGACGATATCTTCAAGAGAAGCAGCCAGCATGTCAGCCTGTGACCCCTCTCCGAAGAAAGAATAGATCGAAGTAGCGGGACCCTTGAGATCTAGGACAGCCTCTATCATGCCTCCAACTGCAGTCGCAGCTTTTTCAACACCCTTCGATGCTGTGTCCCCCTTGAACCCTGCTACTACTTCAGCGATCTTGCCGACGGCCTTGGTAACATGGTCGATGCTGTACGCTTTGGAGACTATGTCGTCGGTCCCTGCGAGAGCTTGAGTGATGTGTATCAATTGTTCAAGCGGGATAAGGAACAAATCTTTAGCACCGGATCCATGCTTCGAGATGCCATCTAACGATGTGTAGATCTTGTTGATGGCATCACCCATCGCCTCTATCATCTTTGCTAGCCTGTTCAGCGGGTCGGCGCCGTCGAAATTTCCCAGAAATTTCGAAATATCTTTCACAGCGTCTATGACTTGTGAAATGCTGTAACCCCCCTTATACTCCCAACCTGCCAATGTTGCAGTAATGTGTATGAGGTGTCCAAGTGGGCCAAGGAATATGTCCGTGGCGTTGAACCCACCTTTGGATATGGGGTCGAGTGCGTCCATCACTGCCTTGATCGAAGCTCCAACACCGTTCAATATCTTTGCCAATTTTTCGATGGCGGTCGCATCGACACCCGTCATCATACCGGTGATGATCTTTAGTGAATCAAACACGGGCTTGATCGAGTATCCACCACCCCACGTCTGCCCAGATAGGGCGTACAGTATTCCCTGCATGTGCCCGAATACTTCAAGGAATGCATTGGTCGAGCCCTTTGATCCAGGATCAGGAATCTCAGCAATTTCCTTGATCATGCCTGGGATCAATTTCACGACGTCGAGAATCTTGCCGAAGGTCTCGAGCTTCTGTCTAAACTCTCCGCCTGCAGGTACGTCCTTAACTATCGCTATGATAGACTTCATCAATTCAGGGACAGTCTTTTGCATGCCCCGCAGAGTTTCGTTCAGGTCGGGGAAGGTATTGGTTATTTGGACAGTCGAATTTGTGACGTTTTGAACCTGGGCAGGCTTGACGTCTTTGAGTGAAGGTGACAGAGCAGAAACCAAAGTTGCGATCGTCTTGAAGATGTCTCCGACGAGTTGTACTCCCTTCAAGCCTTCAGGTGACAATTTCGAAAGATCTTTGCCCACTGCGCTAATCGACGTTATCATGGGACCAAGGTTGTTCTGGATGGCACCAAGGACGGTCGTGATATACGCTCCAAGGCTTGTCACTGCGTCTGAATCGATTCCCTCAGAGGTGGCTGCAGCAGAAGCAAATGCATAACTTCCACTCTTCGACATGGTCTTCTTGAATTTGCTCATGTCGGGAATGACAGCCTGCATCAACGATCCGATCGCCTGGAATATCGACGCAATTGCGGGACCTGACTTGTCGAGGCCCTTTACGTCTCCCAGTTGCATAGCAACATCCTTGATCTTATCAATGAGTGGGATTATTGACTTGAGCAGGACACCCATGTAAGCTGTTGCACCATCGAAAGCTGCCTTGATGTTGGCTTCTTTGTTGCCCCTGAGGGAATCGATCCAGGTGCCTGCGCTGCTGGATAGACCACCCACGGACTTCCCTACAGCGTCCATCATGCTCGCTATAGCTTGCATGACTGACGCAAATGCTTTTAGGGGCTCGATTTTATCGGGAGACAGAACTCTCAGGGATTCGATGAGTTGACGAACAATTGCGTTGATACCACCTTTGCCGTCAGATCCATTCAACAACTCCTTTATCATTCCAGTCACAGAATTGATTTGGGCTGTTTTCGCTTCTGCGGAGTCCGTCCAGCCGAAATCCATCGCCTTGAGGATGTCGCCGACCTTGCCCATCATGTTGGCGATTGCATCGATGATCGCTGCGAATGCTAATGATTTTGCTAAAACAGCAGCGGGACTCTCTTTGATCGTGGCCAGCTGCGCCATGACCCCTACAGCGGTGGCTGCCATAGCTTCGATTACGACCATCATCGCAGCAAGACCGGCTAGAGCAAATGCTCCCGCGATACCTGCTGAGGAAACGATGGCAGCTCCGACTAAGGTTGCAATCGTAATGACGACTCCTGCTTTCATGAATACATTTGCCATGGTATCAAGCACTGACGCACCAGCAAGCATTGCAGTCGGACTAATCAATCTCGTCAGAATGCCCATGACAGCAGCGGTCTGGACCATCGCGAGAATGATCACACCTATCGCTATCATGCCGGGGATGATGAATTCTTCCGCCGCCTCAGCCTCGACGCCGACGAGCGCCAGAACTGTGACTATCGCACCAGCTGCGAGGAAGACAGGAATCATTTCAAGCATCAGCAGACCTGTTTTTTTGATGTCTTCGAATGAAGGTGCGATCAACTTTATGGCCGCGACGCCAAGCAAGAAAACATAAAGACCTTCAAGCATGATGGCGCCGATTGCAACAACAGCCTTTATGAGGCCCGCGGTGTCGACTTTGTCTAACTTAGCATCACCGACGCTCTTAACAAACATGCCTGCAGGCAACAACATGGCTGCGACCGCGGCGAACACAAATGTTGCTTTGCCGATATCTTCTATGCTGACACCCTCGACGACCTTAAGTGCCGCGGCAAATGCCAACAGACCCACACCAAAGACCATCGCAAGTCCCGCCATAAATTTCGTAAGACCACCCCAGTCTACTTTTGAACGGGCAGCTGTCTCCATGTTGGTGATCGTGTCGCTGTCAGGAATCGCCGAATTCATCATGCCGGCAGGGTTTTGTGTCAGGTTACCTGCCTTTTGGGCTGTCGCCATCGACTTGTTGACGTTGTCCATCAAGCCGCCGAATGTCTTACCACCATCTTGCCGTGCAGCGGCTGCAGTGCCCTTGCCGAGGCCCCCGAAAATTAATTGACCCGCAGCTTTGAATAGACCTGCAGAGGCAGCACCTGCTAGGGCACCCAGTATCGATGGAAGCAGCACAGCAGCTATTGCAACGCCGATGACCTTGTGCCCAGTTGGAGTGTTGATCGCTTCTTTGAATTTCTCCCACAGGACACTTGCAAGTTTCTTGATAGCTGGCCACAATTTATCTATAAGCGCATCAAGGGACTTTTGGAATGGGCCGGCTATTGCACCCGTCATGCCACCTGTGTTGACAGATGGGAATTTGGGATTTTGGATCCAGTCAGCAATTGAATCAATAATGACTGCAAGCTTCTTGATGACCCACTCTGACAATTTAGCAAATATTTCAGATACTGCCTTGCCGAATTCTTTGAAACCCTCAAGGACTTTTTTGCCGCCGGGTTTCCCACTATCGAAGAACTGCAAGAAGACGTCCTTGATCTCCTTAAAGAAATCATCCATCTTCCCGGTGCCGCCCTTCTTGAACACGTCAAAGGCCTTAAGAATACCTCCAAACATCTTGTCAAAGCGCTTTGGATCGAACATGTCTCCAAGACCGTCAAACACTTTTTTGACTCCCGGGAACAAATCGACAAACATCTTACCTAGCTTGACGCCAAACCAGTATGCTTTCTGCAGCACCTGGGACATATTTTGCATGATTCTTCTAAATTCTTGTGTATTCTGGATACCTGCGCCGATGCCCTTTGTGATCGACTCGAAGATGGATTTACCGGGGGCATCACCACCGGGTGTCAACCGCTTGATTGAATCTGCCAGTTCATGCATTGCATCGGACTGTGACAGAGTCTTCTGCTCATTTTTGCCTGCTTCAGCATTGATCTTGTCGAATGACACGCCCGCATTCTTAGCTGAGAATGCAGCATCCAGCATTGCATCGTCTGCGCCGTAGGTCGACTTGATGAACTGACGGGTCTGGAAGTCCATTTTGGACATGTCCTTACCCGCAGCCCTAAAAGCGTCCCTGAGTATGTCGATTTTCTTGGCTGGGTTTTGCTCCATCATTAGAGCCGTCTGATCAATGTTCACACCGAACTGCTCACCCAATTTTGAGGCTGCTTCAGCAGCACCCTCAAACGTTGATGTTTGGTCCATTGCTCCCGTCAACTTGTCGATTGAAACACCTAACTTGGCAGCGTACGTCGCCGCGGCGGCCATCTCTTTATTTCCAAGTTGCCCAAAGTGCGCAACGTCTTTCAATGCAGCGCCCATGTTACGAGAGATTACTTTTGCGTTGACACCGAACGCCTTCGACATGCCGAGTGCTTGCTTCGTAATGTCATTCTCAATCTCGGTGATGCTCTTGCCCGTACGCATGGCGGCGTATCCCAGGCTCTCAAATTGATCTTCAGAGAAGCCCAAGCCCTTGGCGTAACGCATCATCGCTTCGCCGTTCTGTGCAATCTCGCCTTGGAATACCTGGAAAGTGGCGCCTGCGCCCTTGGCAACCTCGTTCACGGCCTTTATTCGCTCTGCTGCATTACCCCAGATTTGATATGCAGACACACCGGTGTCGTTGAATTTGTCCATGTCATTGGCGACACCGAGGACAGTGCGCGAAGACTCTGAACTCAATGATCCAAATTGATCACGCACTTCTTCGACCGCGGCTGCTAAGGCGTTGTCGCCCCCGCGAGCAGCCATGCTAAAGAGGCCGGTGATCATCTTGAACGGAATAGCGACGATCGATTTTGTCAGTTCAAACGCACCTGAAGCGACAGACTTGAAGAAACCAATCCCTGCTTTTGTCAACGCCTTGAGGTTTCGAAGGCCCTGCAAAAATCCTGTTAGAGCACCCTGTGCGACGAGAAGAGCTTTTGTATAGTCTTTCTTAGTCGCTTCTGCTGCTTGTTTAGTTGCGACCGCGGCGCCCTTTGTAGCATCAGTAGACTTTTTAACAGATTCAGCTGTCTTATCCCAATTCTCTGGGGCGAGAGCGTTGTTGGTAGGGTTGCACATACTCTCCATGTCCTTGTTGATCTGGGACATGGCGTCTCGAAGTTGCGTGATGACCTTGAGCTGATCTTCAAAGGACGCTGTGACGGCCCGAGCAGCATCTCGGGTCGAAGCCATCTGTTTTGCTAACGCTTCGGCTACTTTTGGATCAGGGTTATTACCTGACCCTCCGCCACCTCCGCCTGGTCCTCCTCCGCCTGGTGCAGCCATCTTTTATCCAATCACAGGGGCCAGCGGACGCCCAGGACCCGCTCAAATTCTGAAGCTGACATTTGCTTAATACGCAGCTTATCAACAACACTCTGGACCGAAGCACCGGGTCTCTTCAGCTCGTCCTGGAAGCGACGAGATGCAGCCAGCGCATTGGCAAGCACGTCAATCTCACGCTCTGAACCTCGAATCTTGGTATTGACCCATTTACCCACCAGCCATGACCCAAGGGCCGCTAGAAAAATCTTGCCAGTCAAGTTGAGATGTAATTCAGTCAATAAATCTTTTTTATCAGATGCCATTGCTGCTCCTGCCTAGTGTAAATAAAGAACTGACAAGATTTTTGCCGCAAATTATGTAAAGCGTCGCAATCTAGACGGAACTTGTGAGCGCGCGCGGCCCTGCATTGATCTCACGTCGGGGGTGTTTTGGTGGAGGGCACGGCTCTGAGTCGCACCCTCTTCATTAGTGCGAGTTAGCTCACGATTGATTCTCTCTATAAACCAACGCTTATATGAGACGGGCATGTTTTGAGTCTCTCGCCATGAGAACCCGCCGTAATACATAAGCAAAAAGGCGGGTTCTAGAACGAGCTGCTCTTTATCAGCCGGCGTTAGGCCAAAGAAACGAGATGCCGAGGGGCATTGTTACCTCCTCAGTGTGTCCGCAAGCGTTGCACGTCGAATCTTGCTTCATAACGATCCCGGGCTCGCTATCCTTAACATAGTTGCGAAGCGCGAGCGAATCACGTGCGGGCATGTTCTTGATGAAATTAGAGATCTTGGAGCGGTCTTCGATGCCGTCGATAGAGATAATTGAATGTAGGAGATTAGTCGTGACGTTGCTCTCATTCGACAGGCCTAACTTCTTCTGCTTCTCAGCGAGCTGGACCATCTCTTCTTCATCACGTCCTGTCATGAACTTAAATCGAACAAGCTTGCCGCTGTAAGGAAGCTTGAACTCAAAGATATTTGCGCCTGCAATAACGGGCTCAAGCTCAAGACGCTTGATCGGAAGATTGGCCAGGTTGAAGTCATGGGGAGATTTAACGCTGCACTCAGGACACTCTAGCTCTGCCTTGTACTCTGGCCCGTATCCTGTAATGCGAATGGCGACCATGAGAGCATTGCGATCACCCGAAAGAAGATCGAGTGGATTCATCGACTTGTCGACGAGGCATGACTTGATGAGCTCCGTAATCACTGTGCCCTTCTTTAGGAGGGCACGTGAAGTAAGAATGTCTTCCTCACGAGCCGTCATGGAACGAATCTCCACAGCCTCAGCTCCAAAGAATGTAGAATCTTGAGAATACACTTTGCCATTAGATGGGAGAGGGACAACTTCGTTGGGTACATCAAGACCAAAGTCTGCCTTCACTTTTTCAAGTGCCGACTGTCTTGGAATGCGCGGGTCGATACCTGATGCTGCTGCCTGCTGTGCTGCAAAAATTGAGTTCTTCTGTTCTCTCTCGTCTGACATGGGGATGATCTTCTCCTGTTCTTACAAGATAAACACATTCCTGATCAAGTAAACGTAAGATCACGCAAACAATAGAAGATTAAGCTAATAATCCAGCACATTGATACTTACAGACATGGCATTGAATTACCCGTCCCAAGGAGAAGGCGCAGTCGACGCCTACCAGATATCAGCTAGTCCCTTCGTCACATCATCGTATGTCACTCTGGGCGAGATAAAGGAGATCAAGTTCGGATACGTCTCACGATTCATGGTGATCAGAAACACATCAGAGTCGGGAGTGATAGCAGTCGGCTTTACGTCGAACGGTCTCTCGACGCAGAACTCTAACTATTTTATCCTGAGCGGATCAGAGTCATTCTCTGCAGATTTTCGTGCAGATCGATTGTTCTTATCAGGATCTGCAGGTGCCTCGACTTCTTTCTCGGTCGTCTGTGGCCTAACGACTATACCGTCAAGAAACATGACACCCATCACGGGTTCAAATGGATTCCCGGGTGTAGGTTGACGTGGGCAGCACGGGATTCAATCAGACCTTCAGTTTTTCACAGAGTTGTGGATTCGGCAACGCGTTCTCGTATAGCTCTGAAATAATATCTAATGATAGTCTCGTGCTCTTCTATGATGTGAAAGACATCGCGTCATATCCAGGAGCGGGAACAGCCATATATGACCTGCAGGGAAATAGCAACGGCACACTGATCAACACACCCGTGTATTCGAACAGCGTGATTACATTCAACGGTGTTAATCAACGCCTCGTGACGGACACTTCCCTTGGACCCAAGGTACCGGGAGAAATAACATCACTATCTTTGTGGGCATATCCCATGGACAATGGTGTCCTGCTGAGTGAGCTTGGACAACCCACACTTGAGACAGGCTTCCACAATGCGGTGATGGACATGGTGGCGGGAGTCATGAAATTCGGCACTTGGAGTCAGGCTGGCATCACGTCTGTTGCATCAAATATTCCAACACCGCTTAATGCGTGGTATAACTTTGTGATGGTATATAACGGTACTAAATTAATTACGTACGTCAACGGTGTAGCGGCCGGGAGCGTAACATACCAGAGGGTGAACCCGATTGAGAGTGGTAAGGGTCTGTACTACGCAATTGCAGCGGGAGACAGCACTAACATGGGCGACGGCACCTACACCAACATGAAATTGGGTGAATTTCGCGTGTACAACATTGCCCTCACACCATCACAGGTCCTGGGTAGCTTTACAGCAACACGTAAAAAATACGGTGTATGAGACACCAATCATTTTGCAAAAAATAATCTCGACTCAATCTGTGATTAAACTTGTGTGCTTAAATGACAAACGGAGGTAATGAAGCCTCCGTCAGTCAGAAATTTAATCTTACAATCACGCGTGGGGAGTTGACGTAGTGTTCCTCGTCGTCGGGTGAAAGATCGAAATCAGTTCCAATCTCTAGACTCTGAGTCCTCACGGTTCTTCAAGTATTCATCTCTCTGCTTGTCCATCTTCTCTTCCCACTCGCGGTCCGCCTGGCGATTACTATCGGAACGCTCTGGTTCACCCGAGGAGTCTCCGTGGCGGTTGCCGCCGGTGCCGCCGGACGAATAGCCCGAGGTCCACTGGGTCATCTCATCGGACTCCTCAAGCTCATCGAGCTCGTCCATGGCCTGCTCCATCTGCTCTTCTTCCATGGCCTCTTCGACCGCCTCACGGATGAGTCTGCGTAGCTGTGATAGTCTGATTCTCATGTAGAATGTCTCCTGCTGTGGAGTAAGTATGTAGTCAAAGACAATTTATCAACGTGCGTGTGCTTTGGAGAGACAGCCCGATGGTGATTCGTTGTATGTGTTAAAAGCAAAAGGCCTCTAAGGGAGGCCTTTTTATGGTTGCTTTTTGACGACAGAGCTTTACAGTGTGTGTGACTGTCAAAATTGCAAAACACAGTTGTCATAACGTAGCGAGAGAGAAATCTCCATTGGGCCGCCGTCCTCGTATGTCACCTCGTTGAAGTTGGCCTCAAGGATGAATGCACCCTTGATGTCCCAGAGCTCGACCACCGTGCCGACGGGATCAAGCAACTTGAGCTGGATGTCACGCTTATAGAAGTCGGCATAACCTGCGCGGCCCGAGACCGACTCATAGTGTGTGCGGACCCACTCCATAACCTGCTGGGCGCCGGAGGGAGCTATTGGATCGTGGAGGGTAACTGCCATCGTGCCGAAGGTGGTCTTGCCCGCGAGGTACCGGCGGGAGTTGATGAAGGGAATCTCAACCTCTTCAGTTGTGATCTGTGGGCGTGCCGATGTCTTGATGATGTATGCGTCGATGCCCTCGATCATGAGCACCCATCGGTTCTTGCGCTTCGGCTCAAATTTAGCCGGGATCATTGATGTGACGTCAAGTGTTTCAGCAGCCATGTGTTATCTCCTGTTGTCCTTCATTAAGTATGTGAATCTAACAAAAATTTTTCATTAATCGATGATTAGCAAAAATCATCTAGAATCTGCTCCGCCCGACATCCAGACGCTGATTGCTTCATCGATCTCTGCGTTCATGCCGCCGAGGCGGTCTTCTATCAGCTGGACTGCGTTCGTATTGACTTCGGCGTCCTCCTGTTGATCGAGGAGATCGTCAAGCTGCTCCTGAACGATATCACCGAGTGATGCATAGCTCTTTGCAAATTCAAGCAGCTCACTGACGTCGACGTCATACAAGCTACCGTGACCTGAGTCGACGGTCCCGAAGTGCACGCTCTCGGTGAGGCGTCGGTTCTGCGTCCGGAGGAGAGACCTTGAGATCTCTTCGTCAATTATCTGCTGGAGCTGGGTCTTTGATATTCTCATTGTCATACCGTAACTTCTTGTTTATTCCGGTAAATCAGCCACAGTTTATTATGACCGATTTACCGGAGTTTTATCTCATTGCACCTGGGTCAGGTTGTTGGCCACCACGAAGTCAAGCGAGACGAACTCGATGCTCTTGGTGGGCTGGACGAAGATCTTACCACGGATGGTGTTGTTGAGGACGTCGTCCTGGGTCGTGGTGGAAGAGTCGATCACGACCTTGAAGCGCTCGAGGCCGCTGAGCTGCTGGATCCTCTGGAGTCGTGGTGTGACGGCGGCAGAGAACCGAGCGAGGGTTGCCTCACGGTTTGGCTCAAACAGGATGGTCTGTGCGATGTCGCGGACCTGACGACGGATGTCGATGAGGAGGCGACGGACGTTGACGCGATCGAGGGCCGAGGCGGCAACCTGAAGCGTCTTCTGACCCCACACCACGATACCACCACGGGGGTTGGTACCGCTGCGAGCGGCGCCCGGGAAGGCAACGATCGGGTTGATTGAGGAGTCGTAGAGGGTATCCATATCAGACTGGCTTAGTCTGACTCTGGGCTCTAGGGCGACGTCAGGTAGTGCACCGCGGGTGAAACCTGCGGGAGCGAACCAAGGATGACCGACTGCGTCGTTGAGTGACAGAGCAGAGAGCACAAGCACTGATGGAGGCGCCTGGATGTTGACTCCGATTGGGTCTCTGTAGAGCACGTCTGGGAAGTATGCTGCTGCAAACGATGAATCTACTGAGCGGTTATTGAACTGCGAGACCGTGGTAGTAACCGAAGGTAGCATCGTATCATCTGTGACCGGGTTGTCATTCTCGTCATGCTGCTCGATATCCATGATGTAGAGAGCATCATAACGATCCATGACAGCTAGTGTCGCAGTGTCGGTAACGATGGGCTCACGGATACCAGGTATCGCAAGAAGCTGTATATCGAGATTGACGACGTTAGCCATCACGTCAAGTGCCTTGAGATAGGTACGAACCGTTGGGCCGTCCTGTAGGAGTCGACCGGCAGCGTTCATGTCAGCGTGTGCAGCGTTATCACTGAGGGACGCTTCATCATTATTGAAGATATTGACACCGTCAAATCCACCCTGCATGATGCATGAGAACTTAGCAAATTGTCTATTTGCAGACACTTTGAGGTCTTCGACTTTCAAGCCCCTGACCTTGTTCTCGTCGCCCTTGCCGTCTGATGCGACACCAGAGAGATCAACTGATCCCGGATTGCCATTACGAGCATATACAGCTTTGACCCACTTGGTGGGATCGGCGAACCCGCCGCTTGCAGTCGATCCAGTTACAACCTGCACGTTCTCAAGCGAGAAGAAGTTGTTACAGAAACGATCTGAATCTATAACCCCGAGTGCAGCAGTGTCAGGCTGCCCTGAGTTGCTGCCCGTGATGAAATGGGCGGCGCCCACTGCAAAATTAGGGAAGTACTTAGCAAACGATTTGAGTGAATTGTTCGGAACAATGCTGTTGTTCTTCTTGAGAAGAGAGTCGGGATGCTCAAACTGGGCGCCCCAGTAAAACTTAGGCTCTACTTGCTCCTTTGTCGTCCATTCAGTCGATAGAGTGACCTTGCGACGGAACGGAAGTGGAGGAGTCAAAGATCTCTTGAGGGTGTCAGCATCAAGTAGTGCAGAAGCATTGACACCGCCGACAGTGGGAAGGGGAGCCGAACCGCTTGTAACCAAGTGGCTAATACCACGGAAGCCCATTGGAAGTGCTGATGGATCAACGAATCCGTTGACCACGTCTGGATGCACTTCTACACGGACGTAATTTGAGCGGTTGGGATAATTGCCTTCTACTACGAGCTTCTGTGAATCTTCCTCACGATCGAAGTCATAGTAAGCGTATATATCGCCGATTACCTTTGCAATATAGCGATCAGACGACGGATCTAGGTTCACACCGTTGAAGACTTCGTTGGGAAGGTTCTTCTTGTCAAGATCACGATCTGTCCAATCACGAAGCACGACGTTGAAAGATCCGTATTTGTTGAGCGGATCAGTCGATGGAGTGATGTTCTCAATTGCAACCTTGAAGTTAGTCGATGCACTGGAGCCATCATCAAGTGTGTGTAGTCTAAAGAGATCCTGTGGTCTGCCGCCGAATTTTTGTGAAACCATCCAAGGCGACACAGCGTGACCGAATCGATCCTTGAACGACTCATAATTTGGCACAGTCGACGTCGAGGTGTCATACGGGACCGATGATGATACGACGAAAGCTACGGGCTCGGCGCCGGCATTCCCGACTATCGCAGAGTTCAATGAGTCAGGAATGAGGTTCGTACCCGTGACAGTAGCCAAGGAAGGATGGATGTCCCAATTAGCGTACAGATAGTGTCCAGCAACTTCGCTCTTAAGCGGATCAGTGTTCAGGGTTTTAGCAAAGTAGTTGTTGGATGTCGGATCAAAAGAAGCTGTGATGACGTTTGGATATTTTACATCTAAACCCTTATGTCCGTTGAGGAATAGAGTGAACTCCTGCTTTGGGCTTCCGTTGTTTGATAGGACGACTGAACCCACTGTGCCACCCTTCGTAGCATATAGCGTATTGCCCACTGCGTTTGCTAGGGGAGCTGAGCTGTCAGAACCCGGGACAGAAGACGATAGGCTGATCAGAACGCCTGAAGGCGCCATGAGAACGCCACGGACTATTGGAAGCGCGTCTGAAACACCGGGCGTAACAGAACCAGGCCCCTGTAGCCCAGCCTCACTGAAGTAAGTTGATCCTGCTGATTCAGACATGAAACAACCCAAGAAGTAAGTCCTGCCGGGTTGACCGTTAGAATTTGCAAGAGCATTGGGTAGAATCGCACCTAGATCGCCACGGCTCTTATCAGTGTTGGGTAGCTCGGATCCGACCTTGAAGCCGGCAGAATTTACGAATCCCGTTGCGTCTCTCTTACGACCGTCACCGACGCCGAGAACCCTAAGATACGTAACCGACTGTGCATTTCGTAGCCACTCAATGACGGCCAGCGGTCCAAACTTCTTACCATCTGTTGTCCCAAACTTAGAGTACCAATCTGATAAATTACCGACGGTGATTGGGACAAACGCAGGACCTTTCATCGAAGTTCCAACAATACCTGCAGGAACACCGGAAGGTTGCTGTGTTACTGGACTAGAGATGTCAATCTCCCTTGCTGTCACTCCTGCGCTTCCAAATTTTAGTTGTGCCATTTAACTCTCCGATTTTCTAACTATTCAGCTTGAAGCGTTTCAAACGAACTGAACACCACTATTTGTAATGACAAAGTCGATGGCGATATACTCAACGACTCTCGTCGGCACTACGACGATTCTTCCGTTGAGCTTGTTGAGGTCTGTGTCCTCTTGAGTGTTGTTCGACTCATTGCAGACCACCTGGAACGCCTCAATTCCTGCTTGTGCCTGGATGAGACCAAGCTGGAACGATGCGTCTGCAACAAACTTGTTGCGAACTGCGGGTGTGTTCTGCTCAAAGACAATCCTCTGTGCAATGCCGATGATGATACGCTTGATCTCTAGCATCAAGCGGCGGACGTTGACACGGTCGAGAGCTGACTTATTGACCTTCAGCGTCTTCTGTCCGTATATCACGAATCCCAGACGAGGGAACGACGCAATCGGATTGATGCGCGACTCGTACAAGCGATCACGGTCAGGAACGTTGAGTCTAACCGCGACGTTAGACACGAAGTCGAGGGCCGCGCGATTGAAACCGGCTGGTGCGAACCAAGGGTACGATACACGGTCGTTGAAAGCAAGGGCGCCGAGTGCAGCGACCGATGCGGGCACCTTTACCCTGCGACGATTAGTTGCATCATCGATGAATATGTCGGGGTAATAAACTGCTGCGTAGTCGTTGTCGATCGATCTTGTGTCAAAGTCTGCAGCTGTGAGGTTGATGTTTGGCTTGGCAGATGAATCATCGTACAGGCGAGATCCACCGTCGTCGTACGATGGAACATCCATCACATACACTGCAAGGCCATAATCTCGAACTTTCTTCATCGTTAGGTCAGTGATGTATGGTTCGCGAATGCCAGGGATTGTAAGTATGTTGTTGTTTGCCTCGAGCGGGTTTGTCATAACATCGACTGCTGCAAGATACGATGCAACACCATTGTTAGAGACGTCCTCGCCAGAAGGATTACTCAAGAATCCTGCTGGGACGAACCCAGGTGAAGCTCCTCCATTGACGTCGAACGATACAGACTTATCATTGAGTCGGCGAGCATCACGGTTTAGGAAGTTAGTTCCATCAAACCCGCCGTACATGAAGTTAGTGAATTTCATGTATGAAGAAAAGCGGTTGAATTGAGAGGGCGTGGCAGTCGACAGAAGCGTGGCAAAAGTTATTCTATTGCTGCCGTTGTCGTTCCACGTGTAATTTGTGTTATCGAGTTTAGCATTCCTGATATAGGCAGCCTCTTTCATGTGTGTATTGACTGATGCAGTGATATCAGCAACGCTACCGTTCCCAAGAACTACCTTAGATAATGTAAACTTGTTGTTATTGACGACGTCTGCGTTAGACCCAGTGACAAGAGCGTCGAGCTTGTGAATGCCAACAAATCTAGTCAAACCCTCAAGGAGATTGTTCTTCTCACTACTCACGTTAGCGTTTCTAACGTCAGTAGAATACGGGTCAGAAGTCACGCTGCTTCTTTCAAACATAGCACCCCAGTAATATGCTGAATTAGCGTGCTCAGACGGACCAGCAGCTCCTGCAAGTCCTGACGTGGCAGTCTCGCCGCGAGTTACCTTGTATCTAAGCGGAAGCGGGGGCATGAAAGACCCAGTCAAAGCTAGTGCACCGGCTGCAAGCTGGCCAGCAAGTCTAGACGCAGATGGCGACAAGACGTCTGTGTCGGCAAGCATCGAATTGACGTTGAGCGCTTCAGGTCCGCGGAAACCGAATGGCAAAGATTCTGCGGGAATTGCTCCGGTCTCGATGGCAGGATTCATGATGACCCTGACATACGTAGATTGGTTGTTGTACTTGCCCGTGGCGACGATTCTCTTCTCCGAGGGGTTGACTGCGTCGAAGCTATAGAAAACCTTGCGGTCGCCAATCTTCTTGGCAATGTAATTCTCTGAGCTTGGGTCGAGGCTGCAATTTGAGAACTGCTCTATGACCTTGGGCGTCGTGTCTGTGTCATTCCAGTCACGAATCTGCACGTTGAACGTTCCGTGCTTATTTGAGTCGTTGGTTGAAGCCTTGACGTTACTAATCGAGATCTTATAGAGTGAATTTGCATACTCACCGTCGTCGATTGACTCAAACTTGAAGAGATCATATTCCGTGGTGCCGAAAGGCTGAGAGATAAAATACGATGACGCAGGAGCCTTGAAACGTGTATCGTAAGACCCAAAGACCTCACGGAAGAACCGGTTTGGGTTACCGTCATTAGAGTGATTAGACGATCCGCTAAGTATGGCAACTGGGTAGGATGAACTTACCCAGGCAACGTTCACGTCAACTGCAAAATCAGCGTGGAGATAGTGTTGCTCTTGGACAAACTTATCAGGATCTGTGTTGAGAACCTTACCAAAGTAATCTTTGCTTGATGGATCGAACGAGGCGGTAAAGACCTTGATACCAGGAACAGAGTCTGTCGTGCAGAAAGAAGATCCAAGCGAAGAAGAAACTAGAAGCTTGAACTTTCCGAAACTGTCAACTGTTGTGCTATCATTGACGGCTGAGCCGACCGTAGAAGGGACCTGTGTCGACAAGGGTAGAACCATCACCCTTGAAGTCTTGGGAGTCATTACGAGACCCCTTACTAAATTAACAGTGTCACTGGTGACCGAATCATTGTCAACAAACATTGGCATGCCGAAAGCAGCATTGGTCGATAAAGCGTGCTTGGCTGTCAAGAACTGAACGACACCTGAATCCCTTTTATCTGAGACACCAGCGCTTGCCGATCCCGACAGGATAAACCCTGCGTTCTTGACTGTCCCGTAATCAGCAGTGTTAGAGATGTCTGCATCAGAAGCATTAGCACCAGCGCCAAGAACTCTCATGTATGTGAGAGCTGAGCGATGCTTCAAGAACTCATTCACTGCGTAAGGACCGAAGTGTTTTGGATCAAGATTACCAAACTTCTGAACAAATTCGTTCATATTTGCAACGGTAACGGGAACGAAAGCGGGACCCTTGTTAGCCGTGCCAATGACTGCAGCGGGTACGCCGACGGGGCCTGTAGCTGCAGGAGCGGAAAGGTCAATCTCACGCTCGTAAAAATTGGGCGACTTGAATGTCTGCTCAGCCATTATCTGATCTCCTTGAATCTTAGATTCTTGACATAACTATCATGGTCAAGGTCAGAATTCACTTCTTAGTGATGATTATGTCCAGCCCACCAAGCTGTGCTCCGCTGTAAACTGTCTCTCCCTTTGAATTCTTAGTGACAGTTTTGATTGAATATCCACGGGGAAGAGTGGATGAAGCTGGATCATGAGATCTAGTCACAGGATCTATATCTTCGGGAACGTTGCCCATCATATCATCAGCAACGTCAGGTAATATGGGATACACTTTCTGCTGTCTCCACCCAACGCTTCTTTGATCTCTGCGCACGTTGCCTTGCTCGTCGAGTGGCAGAGTCGGATCATCAGAGCCAAGAACATACGTCGAAGAAATATTTTCAATCAACTCATCAGCAGCCGTTGTAGTGAACTCAACGATGGGAGAAGAGACATATCGCTTGATTGGAACTGGACTGCCGGGTGATGAATTTGCGAAGAAGTAAGCAGGCACTGAAATAGTGAAAGTGTTCTTGATGAATCTTTCCTGCTGTGACATATCATCGAAATTTGTCTCAAGAGTAAAACTACCGTCATCGACCTTCGCAACAAACCAATACCCCTTGGGAGTTTCAAGTTTCCACGACTGACCCTGCGGCAATAACGAGCTGATTATTTTTTCCATAATCTGGTTCGAGTGTTGGGTGTACTGAGACCACACCGTTATCGAATACTTTGCTGTGTAAAATTGGGGTGCCGGCACGACGATCGTCTCAAACACGTTATTGCGAAGGTTTGGCGTCAAGTAGGCACCATCTCGAACAAACTTTGTGCTTGATAGCTCGCCGACTTGATTGTCAGTCGTTACTTGACCTGATGTATGCTTGCTCGTAGATGGTACAGCAAGATTCTGCTGATTGGGCAGCAATAATCTGTTTATTAGTGCTTGGTAATCCCTGTCTGATTTATCAAGCCTTCTTCTGACCACAATCTCTCCTTGCTGCTGGTTTATACCGCGGGCAGCAATATCATCACTCACACTTTGGTTCATGTCTGTTCGCATGATAGTGATAAGGGGCAGGATGAGTGTACTGTTTCGATCTCTAATCGGTCTGCCGCGCTTCAGGAGTGCCCATTTTTCTCCAGCTGCAAATATGATCGGCACTTTTGTGACGGGCACACTTCCGACACCGCCGTACTCGGGCACAATCTCTTTTTCGAATAAATTGAAAAGTGAAGTGTCAACGTCTTCTATTCCACACGGGGGAATAGTCAGATCAGTTTGCCCCTGCTTCTTTTCATACCCAGTTGGTAGAGGAGACTGTCCGTAGCTTACTTGTGATCCGGGATTAAATCGAGTGGGCATATTCTTTTCTCCTCACTCATCGTAGAAGGAAGATCCCACACCCTGCGGATCGCCCTTCACCGAGACCTCCTTGGGTCCTGTTAGGGGTTTATCAAGAACACCATTTTCAACAAGGTCCCTCTTGTCACCGGTGGGATCACCGTTCTGATCAAGAGCTTCGCCACGCTGTTGATGAAATTCTGTTTGCACAGCGTCCGCTTCAGGACGTGAGATGTCTGTTGGACCAATGGTGGGAGCCTTGAAGAGACCCTCACGGCTCTTCACACCCATGAGCTTAACACCATCTTTATGCTCTGGGAGGCCGTAGATGTTGCGCATGTAGACACGTTCTGTGATCTCATAGAATACGTCAGAGAACGAGAAGAAGTCGCCGATGTTGACGTTGATGCCCTTGTCAACGAGATCCCTATGCTGCAAAAAAACCTCTATCTTGAACTGCGCGTCGACTCCAAATTTATCAATCTTTGTGTCAGTTTGAAAGTTGTTATCGACTAGGCAGTCTAGTGCAATTGGATTGTCATACACTTTCTGAAGTGCTTCGTTATACACAGCGTGCGTCTGTGTCTTCAGCTCAGAGATTGCGTAATAGTAGATTTTTTGACCCACTACGTCTTTAATGATCTCTTTCGTGATATCACTGATGAAATTTAGTTCGCGAAAGGTTACGAAAAGCCTTGACATGATTCACCTCATCCGATCGTGATCGCAGTGCCTCGAGGCATTGGCACAAATCTTAGCTGTTTGTTGAGTGATTCTGCAGCAAGAGCGTCAGCCTCTAATAATTTCTGATGTGTCAGCTGTGCCAAAAACTCCTTCATCTGTGTCTGTAATTTATCTTTCTCTTCTTTGCCAGAGCTTACTAGACTCTCACCGTTAAGCTGGAGATCAGCATTTGGGATCGGAATCGACTGAAACTTAGATCTAATCAGGCCTAGTAACTCCTTGCACAGAGCCAACGTGTACTGTCTTATCCATTGACGACCGGGTTGGTTTATTGTCGAATACGGGATATTGTCTAGGGGCATGTTGTTCGGGCCTGAGACACCGTATATCGTTTGATCACCATACGCTGTTGGATTGAGAACGTCCTGTGGGGGTAACACTTTGCAGTACAAATTACCAACCTGTAGATCAGTTACGGGTATCGGGTAGATTCTCAATTTGCTACCCATGATCTCATAAGAGTATTGTGACCTGCGAACCCTAAATGCAGTCTCAAGCATACCACGACGCAAGACGTCTTCAAAGACGGGCAGAACGTAAAAAATAGTTGAATTGACGTACGACTCGTAATTGAAGTTAGTAGCCAAGAAGTTTGTCATATTGGAAGCATTGAGGAGGAAGTGTTGAGCAGCGAGGGGCTCGACGTGAAAGAGTTCAACAACCCTCATTTTACCCTTGAATCCTTCAGGCAGGTTGTCGTAGATGGGTGTGCCCGTTTGAGTATCTAAGAGATCAGTGTATATGTTATAGTCCTGCTGACCGCCCACAAGGTTGAAATACCCCCACACTGGGTCGCTTGACCCTCCCACAAATGCGTTCGTGGCATAGGGTTCAGCCATGCGGAGAAGATACTCTAGTGATCTCTGGGCATAGCGGTTGGTGAGGTTAGTCGATCCCGTTGCTAGCCCGAGGACGTTGGTCAATTCAGATACAATCTTTGTCTCATGGACAAGACGTGCATATTCACAAGATGCCTCTTCGAAGCAGGCCCAAATCTCCTTCTTCGTCAATTCGACCGAAAGTACATCGTCTCCTAACTTGCGCTTGACAAACGTGACCATTGAGTCAGCGTCTGTTTGAAATTCAGCATCGGAATCAAAAAATCCAAATGGTGTGGGGCTGATGGTGGCGTTAAAGCTAGTCATGATACCTACCCTAGAAGATAAGTATGTTCAACTGCGATGTAGCAGTTACCCGCCGTGAGATTTAATCGCTCTTTCCTGACGTTCAGCACCAGCTCTTGAGCTGTGTGTGCCGAGGCGACGACGGCGGCCCGTACTTCGGTCTTTCTTCTTGGTGTAGAGACACCACTCATCTCCACACTTCCTGATAATCTCAAAGATGTATTGACGCAGCATAGACTCCTCAAGAGTCGCATCACCATCTTCTTCGGGTCCGTTCTTGACAAGATATCGACCAGCGGATGGAGGCATATAGTCCATCATGCCCGTAGGGCCCTCCCCCGCTCCGATCTTGTCTCTGACTATCTCTTTGTCAGACTTACGGCGAGGCATGATTAGCGCTTGCCGAACTTCTGTCTTAGGGTCTTGCGACGAAGAGTGTCAGGTGCATCGACTTTACTCTCATATAGAGTCTTGAGAGAAGGAGCCGAGTGGTCGTCGAGGCCGACCTCCGGAGAAGTCTCTACTTCGGGTTTCTTCTGCTCAAATTTTATCGTCTGGGCTGAAAACCTCTGTGGTAAAGCAACAGGTGTAGCAGTCACCTTGATCTGCTGTTTCTCGACCCTGGGTGTTACCTTGATAGCCTCTGCAACGACTGACAAGGTCTTCTTAAAGTTAATCTGGAATTGAAGGGGAGAGAAGTAGCGATTGTCAATCAACACCTCAACCCGTGCCTGGTACATCCCCTCCTGGAGACGTCCACCCATCTTAGGTAGTGTGAACTGCACGACCTCATCCTCACCCGTGCCGTAGCCGTTGAACATATAGGAGACATCCTTGCCCTCGCAGACAAGACGGACCTTGGCGGGCGAGGCGGCCATGCCCTCCATCTTGATCTTAAAGGCCAGATCGTTGGATTCTTCGATGTCGAGGTCTAGGGTTTCAACTAACGGTTCCATCTCTTCTAAGTATCTCCCATCTGTCAACGTAGCTTAATTCTCTTAACAGAGATCTTGATGTCCTGTGAGATGTCTCTGACCCTGGCAGAGATGGGCTGCACTGTGATCTTCCTGTAGGTCGGCGACCTCTCAACGTGGGCCTTGACAAATCCCTGTATCTTGACCGGTGGCGGTGAATCGTTGACACGGATGAGCTTCGCCCAGACAAGGACCTCCTGGAGCCTCTCGAGCGCCCGCTTGGTGCCCGATTGGCCTGCCCGATATATGCGCTGGATCTCAACGAGCAGCCGCTTGCCGAATCCACCGGTGACAAGACCCTGGTTGCCGGGCGTACCCTTACCCAGACCCCTCGTCGTCATTCGGGGCAAGGCTACACCCTGCGCCTATCAAATACGTTCTCAAGAGAGGGTTTCCCTGCATCGTCGAATAGATTGAAGCGGGCGACCTCGGTGGTGTTGTCCTCTTTGTAGAAGATCATCTGATTGTCCTTCATGAGCCAGCGCCCCGTCGTGTGATCCTTAATTGCGCTGACGTCGATCATCACCTGGGCCACCATGCTGGTTAGGTTGTTTAGGTCGGTCGCAATTGCGGTGCTGACATATGATCCGATGCCGGCAATGCTCTCAGACAGACTCATGTATGAGGTGAGGTCGACGGCATCCGTCGCGTAGTATGTCTTGAAAAATGCCGTGCCTGTGTCCCAAACAATCTGTGCGGTTGGAGTGACGGGAGGTATGTCGACGTTGGCAGAATAGATACCGGGTGCGGTCTGATTAACACCGTCGATCGATCTCGACAGCAGCATGCTGCCTGAGACATCATAGACCGTGTATCCGACCCCGTTGGATCCGGTTGCATTGCTCTTAGAGGAACCAAAGTCGACTGTCAACAAATTGAACATGGCACAGGTGATTATATATCCAGATCACTTCTTTGATTTCTTGCGCTTTCTATGTGAACGGAGCGCTTGCTCTATCTTCTTCTTCTTTTCGGGCGGAGAAACAGCCCAGTCCCATAAAACATTCTTAGAGATTGAATCGAGGTTTTCTTCTAGTGCTTGGACTCTCTTCTCGAGTAGAGCAATCAGAGCATCGGACGGATCTTCAAGTTCAACGGACAGGGTAAGAGCAAGGTCGAGCAGTTCGTCAAAGCGACCAGAACTATACGCATCAGACGCTTTCTTGTAAGCCTCAGAGAGTTCAGGATCACCTCCTGTCTTATCAGGGTGGGTCTTGAATGCGATTTGTTTCCACAGGGACCGCATCTCGTCGGGTGGAGGGTCTGCACTGGATATTTCTTCTGGTGCTTGCTCGGTATCAGAGTGAGATCCTGTCTGGTCAGGCCCCTCGCCGCCTTGATCGATTATGATAGTCTTATGATCACTGCTCTGTTCGATATTATTTTCTTCCTGCTCTTCAGACTCTTCCCAATAGCTCTTCTCAAACTGTCTTTCATGCTCCTTTAATTCTTCACTCCTCTCCTCAATCTCGAGTCGAAGATAGCTTGACTTGTGGAGCAGTCTCTTGAGCTTCTTTTTTGCGGCAATTTTCGATGCGCTCATGCGTTAAATATAGTCGAAAAATTTCAAAAAATGACATAGCGTTGTTTGAAAAAATCGTAGATGATTATACTTAAAAGTTGATGTGGATCCACATAGTGTGGGACGCATCCCTTTCAACTCTCGAGAAAAGGAAGACAACATGTCTAGAACACACATTCAACAGTCACAGATTAGCGGTTCGTTAGTAGTTGATATCAACGAAAGCGCTTCGCTAGTGCAGGCTCCCGGCTCCCTAGTCGGCGACCTAAACATACTCCGCACGCAGATCAAGGGAATCCTCGGTGAGGATCACTTCTACAGTGCAAGATCAGGCCAGGATCTTAAATTGATCTACGCAGCAATGCACGCCTCCGGCGCAGACGCCGACTTCCAGGGCAGCATCTCGACGGTCAGCAGCGCATCAGTTGGCAACTTCCTCGTTGTCCAGACTGGTGGCATGCAGGTGACCGGCTCGGCCGACCTCTCCGACACGCTCCATGTCGCAGGCAATGCATCTTTTGATGGCAATGTCACACTCGGCGATGCAGCCGGCGACACTCTTACCTTCAATGCCAAGGCAGCCTCTGAACTCGACATGGACAGCCACAAGGTTGTCGGTCTTGCACAGGCATCAGCTGCAGGCGATGCTCTCGCCTGGGGCTATGACGCATCGGTCTCTGACCTAGTCGTCACGGCAGGCGACTTCACTGTTGATGCTTCGGGCAACACCGTCGTCGGCGGCACGCTCGGCGTCGACGGCGTCGCAGACTTCTCTGCAGACGTCTACGCAGCTGCTGCTCTATATGTCAGCGGTGCATCCACTTTCGCAGCCGCCGCGGACTTCAACGGTGGCATCACTGCCGACCAGATCAAGATCGACGGCGACGTGGCTGGGCACCTCTACTTCGTAGATCCCTCCACGGGCGAGATCCAGGACTCCGACGACCTCTACTACAAGGCTGGTGGTCTCTACGTCACGGGCTCTGCTGAGATCAGCAACGGCCTCAGCGTCCTCGCAGGCGGTCTCACCGTCGGCGGCGATCGCCTCGAGGTGACGGGTTCATTAGCAATCTCGGGTGTCGCTGATTTCGGCGGCAAGGTCTACATTGCTAGCGACCTCGGCGTCTCGGGCTCACTAACAGTTGCGAATGATATCAAGATCAGCGGCGACGTGCCACAACACCTCTACCTCGTCGGCGCCTCGGGTGAGATCCAGGACGAAACAAAGCTCTGGTTCGACGGCTCGAAGCTCTACGTCACGGGTTCTGCTGAGCTCAGCAGCAATCTCGAGGTGAAGGGCGGCTCAGTCACCCTCTCAAACGGCGTGTCGATGGCTTCATCGGCAGCTAACAAGCTCGTCATCACAGCAACTGACGTGGTTGAAATTTCCCACGACCTCAAGGTCGACAACAACCTCGAGGCAGTGAGCGGCTCGTTCACGGGTGATGTCACTGTCTCTGGCGACCTCTACGTCCAGGGTGCAATGACCTACATCGAAACCGAGAATCTCAAGGTCAAGGATGCAATCATCCACCTCGCCACCGGTTCGAACGCCGCCGCTTCCCGTGGTATCGTTCTCCATGGTGGATCAGGTTCTGGTGGCGACATCGCAGTCGGTGCAAAGATCAACGGCTACGACTTCGTCTTTGCCAAGAATGTGAACGACGCAGATGTCGACGCAGGCAACTCCGAGATCTTCTCGACAGCTGACCTCGCCGGCGCTTGGTTGAACAACATTCAACTCGGTGTCGCAGAGGGTGCACTCAGCGGTTCACTCGCTGTCGACGGCTCGAACGTGAAGCTCTCGGCAGAAGCTGACCTCAAGCTCAGCGCACACGGCGATACAGTGAGCCTAATGACGGACGCTGATTACCAGGCAGTGTTCGGCGTTGGCGCTTGGGCCGCAGGTGAGACCCTTGTGGGCGCACTTGAGACCCTCTACCAGGGAGCATCGGGCGGTGCAAAGAAGGGCAACCTCAGCTCGAGCAACATCACGGGCGACACCCTAGACTTCTCAAGCGTCGGTGTCCTAGGTACATCTAATCAGAAGTTTGTTGACGTATACCTCAACGGTGTCCTCCTCGCCTACGGCGTGGACGTCAACAACCTCGCTGGTACGGGTGATAAGATTGACCTCGATCACGGCCTCGTCACAGGCCTCACGTCTGACGACGTGATCACGGTCATCCTCCGCGGCGCTGCCTGAACGGCATGACGGTCACAGCTCAGCTGTGAAGTAGTGAAGGGCCCCTTTTGGGGCCCTTCCTCTTTAAGCGCTATACTTACCGTTACGGAGTCAACAACATGAAAGACATCAAGGACATAGAGACAGTATTACAAGAAAAACTTGAAAAGAAGAAACTTGAAATAATCTCTGCAGGCGGAAGCCTCGGTGCGATGAAAGAAGCTTCTAAGATACACAAGGGATTCATTAGCGCGGCTCGAGAAGAGTTGACCGAACTTGTAGGTGAGGGAAAGATAAGCGCAGAGATAGCAAACTATGTTCTATCATGGTTAGACCGTTCACACTCTAAGATAAAAGAACTAGTTGAAACAGCAAAATCATATAGCGACATCAAGACGGGAGAAGCAATTGCTCACGACAACATCTTGAAGTCAATCAGAGAATCTAAAGAAATTGAAGAGATTGTGACACTACAAGAATTACCGCAAGATATTCATGCAGCAACAGAGAGTCAAGAGACTACAACGTCAGAGACAGATCAGCCCGAGTCTGAGCCCGTGCTCGCGATGGCGTCAGTGCCAGAAGAGAAGCCCAAAAAAGAAAGACGAAAGCCCAAGGCACAGGAAAGATCAAAGAAAATCGACGATACTGTCAAGCGTCTAAAGAAATCAAGGTCTGAAAAGTAGTCAATAGGAGTAGGTGGCAGACAGGTTATCACCTGATATGGGTGGATAGACCAGTGTGACAATCTGACCCGACAGTGTGTAGTCATGATTCTGCATCTGCAGGACACCGTTTACGAAGAACATAAGTGAGCTGGGTGGGTTGGGAGCGTTAGAGAGTGAGAAATTCTCGTTGTTCCCATCCGTGACACCTGTGGGAATCTCCATCCATGCGATGGAGTTCCCTGCACTTACATATGAGTAGGTCGCAACTATCTTACTGCCGATCTCAAGGGGAAGAGACGTATTGATCGTTGCACCTGCCAGGGTGTAGTCGTAATTGGCGCCTTGCAACTGCAGGACTCCATTCACGAAGAGCATCAAGGATATTGATGGCTCGGGAGAGTTTGCGAGGTAGAAGACATTGTTAGTGCCGTCTACCCCGCCGCTGGGAACCTCCATAAAGCTCCATTCGACAGTGGTAACTGTTTGGGAATTTGATGCACCACTACCGGATGAAAACTCTACGAGGTCAGCGTCTTGTATGCCGTCACGGTACCAATACTTGTGGGCGACGCCTCCAATGATGAGGCGCACTTCCATAGATTGGAATCTAATGGCGGCAGGAATTGATGAATTGGCAGCAGAGATTGCTGCTGCCTCTGTGTTGGCAGAATACGGCCCAGACCACGTATCAACGGGTACCGGATTGACCGGTTGTATACCAAATGGTAGCTGTAATCCCAACGGTCCAGGCATCCCTTACCTACGTTCGTTTAAACTGGTGGCGGTGATTCCCAGTGTAAGGGATTGCATTGGTCATTGTGTATATGTTGTACTGTCTTGTTGTTCCGCCTGCGTCTGTTACTCCGAGGTTCGTCAATGAATAATTTGACGTCACTACAGCATTGAGTGCGTCAAGGTCTACTACCTCTGTGACGGTGTGAGATTGAGGTAGAGCAATTGTGAAATTTCTCTGAACGTTTCCAGTGTTGAGTATGAGTGGGTCAGCAGCGTCAGTAAAAACGTGGCTGGCTAAAGACCTCACGTCAGAAGAAGTGGCTGGGACAGCACTGGTGGGGCCATACCAGATCGTGTCAAGCAAGTGGACGATCACAGGAGGTGAATACGTCGTGGCGTAGATGTCATCAACTACGACTCGGTAGTATATGATCGTCTCGCTGACCAGTGTGGGATCACTGTGCAGAGTCGTAGGTATTGTAATTAAAGCAGGATTACCAAGTACCTGCACAGCTGAAAGACCAGGCACAACAGACCATACTGAGTTATTCAGAGAGTACTGCACAGAATAAGAAGTTATTGGGACATTTACTCTTTGACGTGTAATTGAACCATTTATCTGAGAGTCAGTGTTGCCTCTCTCACGCTTAAGCGGACCCTCACCCGTAACACCGGTCGGAGTTGCGCTGATGCTAAGTGAGATCGTGGGAGGAGCATAGGATTGTGGAGTAATCGTCGAGGTTGTCGTGGTGGTCGCACCTTGTGTATCCACGACCGTGTATCTATAATTCAGCTGAGAAGTAAAGAAAGAGGGTGCGTTGAACATGTGTGATGCAGCGAATGGGTTGTCTTGGACGTTTGTAAGCAGTGCCCAAGCACCCATGCTACCCGTACGGAACTCCAACGATACAGAAGAAACACTGGCTCCCATTGAGTTGATCACGTAACTAGCACTAATGGTCGTGCTAGTCGGACCGTTGATGTTGAATTGAGTAGTGAGTGGATTCGATGTAGTGATATTGACGGTGGGGGCTATCGGCTCTGCAATAGCCATTAGGATTACCTCTGCAGGAGTCTTGCCCGTCGCTGGGATTATTTCGCCCGAAGCATAGCGGCCAAACGTCCGGCCACCCGTCAAAGATACAGTCAAGTCACTCGGAAAAACGTAGGAGCTAGATCCCGTCGAAGAGATGACCAACCCGGCGCCGGGGCCGTAATCCTGTATGCTGATGCCAGAACCCGCAGCGATATAACGAGCGGTTGGGGGCGCAAAAGGCATCGCTCCTGAAGTGACCACAAAGGGTGTCGTATTTACATGTGAATCTATCTCTACGTGTGTGAGTGATCCGATGTTATCGAGATCCTTGTGGTCATCTATGACCCTACGTGCTGTCATCCATCAAATTCCCGCATCAATAATACAACTCTATGATGACATGGCCTAAAAAAGAATGAGACCCGATGCACTTGTGCCGCAGGTCTCAACTCGTAAAGGATTTTAGACATCATGGGTCGCTAAATATGCAACACATGACTTACGGGTTACATCAGGTTACATTCCTGAAATTATTGACATGACTGCTGTCTTCACACGCTCTTGTAGCTCACGGGGCAATGCAGAGAGCAAAATATAAGACTCGGATCTAACGCTCTGTTCAGGAACACCCTCAGAAAAAGAACTGAGGGTAGGAACCATCACGCGCAAAGTGATGGGTGGTGGACTCTTGTCCGAAATGAGAGTATCGTATAAATCTACTTTATTAGACATGTTTAACCCTTGAGAAGTGATTTGGCTTCGTTCAACGCTTGTGATTGAGCAAAGAAACGCTGTCTTAGCCCAGTAAGCAATTCATTCAACTTGTGGACACCCGCCAAATCGCCAACAGCGTTACACTCGGCAAGAGCCGCCTCCGCCTTCTGGATCTCTTCTAGTAAACTGTGATTGGTTGCTGACATATTTCCTCTTCTCTTTAATTGTGGAGGTGCCCGGAATCGAACCGGGGTCCAACACAACTCAATCATACTCCTCTTTCACAGGCTTGGAATGGATTTATCGACACCATCCTCGTCTAGAGAGTTCCAGGTTTATACCTCAGCCCGGGGCTCTCAACCTAAAAGGTCCTGGGCACCACCCTCCCAGGAAATCCACCCCAAACAACGGGGGGTAACTGCATTGTCTGGAACAATTCTTTTTCTAGGCTGTTCCCACCCATTCCTCAGGCCGCGAGGGCGAGAGGAGAGAGGCCGTTATCGTTGGCATCTAACGCCACTTGGATTGAAACCGGATCCTCGTGCACCGGTGCCTGCAGATTATGCTCTTGTTGCGCTGTCGAAACCTTTTCACCCCCGAGATTTTCTTGACTTTGCTTTATTTATGTTGCTCAGATCATCCTTTAGAATTTGAATCTTGCGAGATTCACTCTCTGTCCAGTTCTTGAACAACAGACTCTCAGCCTTCTCCTGCTCTTTCTCAAGAGCAGACAGGATGGGTTTCTTTAACTTTTCTAGAATAGCAGCATTGTCTGCTGCATCGGCTGATCTAACAAGAGTCTCATAGACTCTCAGCAGCTCTTCGGGCGCTAGTTGTACATTCATTCATCTTCTCCCGATGCTTGGAATCCCACACATGACCCCTGGGTAAAGAACGACGTCCACTGCTTTGGAAGCTTCTTTGCAATTTCAAATGTGTGGTATGATTCACCATCATATAGTGCAATCTTGCCTTCCCCACAGACGACTGCAGTGATACCTTCGATGATAACAGTCGAGTCATCGATCAGGGCATCGACCTTATTCTGATCGTCTTCGGTGATATCAAACTCAAGTGTGACTTTATCACCAGTGGGTGATTTCACAAAGATGGGCTTAAGTCCATGTGCAGCTTCAGGTGTAACAAAGTAATCATAGTTAACATACTCTTCTGAGTCTTCATCATCTGAGTAGTCATCCTCTTCAGGAGGTCCATCGTCTTCATCGGATGAAGCAATTTCGCCCGTTGATTCTTCAGAATCATCAGGCTGCAGCACAGAATCAGCTAGCTCACTGAGAATTTCAAGAGCTTGTGATTGATGTTCACCCAACCCCTCGCCCGCTGTATTGTGGAATAGGATCCCGTATAGGAAGAGTGCTTCTTCTTTTGAGAGTTTCATGATCGCGTTGCTCCTGTTAAATAAGAATCGGGAGCGCCATCCATGCGCTCCCGTCCCAGTCGTCTATCTAACTTTTAGTTCAGATGGACTTACCAACGAACTGATAGTGCTTCTGCAACGCTCGGTAGAGCGTACGCGCCGTACGGCCGTCGAAGCTGTAGGAATCTCCGTCCGGGGTGTCGATGAAGAGCATCGTCGACTCACTGGTCGGGTTCGTGGTGACCGCAACGTTGACGCTGCCCTCATCACGGCGGTGGGTCTCTGTGCGGAGCTTACCGCGGCGGTCCTCACGGCTGCGGATTGAAGCGTTGCGGTTCTGTGCTGCGTAATTCTTGTTCGACATTTCAATATTCTCCTCGAGACGTATTCAAGAGCGTCTCGTTGTTGTTATCATAGTAAGTCGGAGGTGCCTCCTTGTTCAAGGCCTCCATTGCGTTATTTTCTTCTTCAATCTGGACCGCTAACATGTCACACCACACCTTAGAGTAGACACGAGCCCTCTCGGGTGAGTGTCGATCATAGACTGAATCCTTGAAATTGTCATAGTCGACATCTGCAACGATCCGATCTAGAGCTGCCGCCCAACGGTGCTCAAGAACCGTAAACCGATAGAGATAATCAGCGCTTGGGGTCTGCTTCACGTCAGACTCCTTGAGCCCTAGAGTGTCGCCGTAACGGGCAATCAACGCCATCATGTCACCTC
>Ga0214923_10000624_pt1 | contig 52418 bp, 52 predicted proteins | sample LL1510_MetaG_FD_177993 | JGI IMG/M metagenome (GOLD analysis project Ga0214923, IMG submission 177993) | Freshwater microbial communities from Lake Lanier, Atlanta, Georgia, United States - LL-1510 | ecosystem: Environmental > Aquatic > Freshwater > Lake | place: USA: Georgia | collected...
CAGTTTACTTCTTGCGTAGATGGCACAGTTACAAATGAAACTGTAGATGGAAGTTATGTAGTATTCAATGTATCTTCATACACAGGTTATGGATCATTCTCTCATGATGATTTAGTAACACTATCTATTGCATTAAAAGGCTCTAGTGGTGCAACAGGAGCAACTGGTGCAATTGGAAATACGGGTGTAACAGGATTAACGGGTGTAACTGGCAATACAGGTGCTACTGGTGCAAGTGTAACTGGGAATACTGGTGCAACAGGTGTAACTGGTGCAACTGGTGTAACGGGTATTACAGGTGCAACTGGAAATACAGGAGCAAATGGAAATACTGGAGCAACTGGAGAGAGCGGAGTATTTTCTACAGCAGAAGATACAGCACCTACAGGAGCAGTTACAGGTGATGTTTGGTTTGATCCAGCAAATGGAATGATGTTTGTTTATTACGATAATTTTTGGTTACAAGCATCTAGTAATGCTATAGGAGATGTAGGAGCAACTGGTGCTACTGGTCCTACAGGTAACACGGGTGCAACTGGTAATACTGGTGTAACAGGAAATACTGGTGCTAATGGAAATACAGGTGCACAAGGTAATACTGGTGTAACAGGTGCTACTGGTAATACTGGTGCCTCAGCATCTGACCTAACTGCTTGGACAGCATATACACCAACGATCACATCTGACAGTGGCACATTTACTTTAGGAAATGGAACACTAACTGGACGATATAAGCAAATAGGAAAAACTGTTTTCTTCCATGTAAAACTTATCTACGGCTCGACATCAGCTCCAGGGACTGGTCACTGGAATTTTAGTCTTCCAGTTACAGCACAAAACTCAAACTTTACGTTTTCAGCGGCAATTCTTGACGATGGAGCTTCTTGGTATGGTGGCATAGGAAATGGCAACTACACAGGTTCAACCACGAGTTTTGCAGTGATTATTCCTGGCGTAAGTCCTTCTGTAACAACATGGGCAGTAGTTGGTAACGGTGGTCCGTTTACGTGGGGAACTGCCGATAACATCACGATCTCAGGAAGCTACGAAGCAGTCTAATTTAATAAGAATTTAGAGTTTAATTTTATTTTAATCACCTTTTTTATCTAGTGTAAAATTGGCTTTGGGAATCATCCCACTCGAGTGAAATGAGAAAAATCTATGCCAATTAATTTCCCAGACTCGCCGTCCGTAAATCAGACGTTCACATCTGGAACAACAACTTGGCGTTGGAATGGCACAGTATGGCTAGTAGTTCGTGACTTTGCCCCAACGGGTGCAGTCGGAAATACAGGTCCTACAGGTGCTACAGGACAAACTGGTGCAACAGGCGCAGTTGGTAACACAGGAGCACAAGGCAACACTGGTGTAACTGGGCAAACTGGCGCAGTCGGTAACACAGGTGCAATCGGTAATACAGGTGCAAATGGTAATACTGGTGCAACAGGTGAAACTGGTGCAATCGGTAATACAGGTGCAGTCGGTAATACAGGTGCAGTTGGAAATACTGGCGCAGTTGGTAACACAGGAGCAACTGGTAATACAGGTGCTGTAGGTAATACAGGTGTAACAGGTGCTGTAGGTGAAACTGGCGCAGTTGGTAACACAGGTCCTACAGGTATTACTGGATACACTGGCCCAACTGGTCAAACTGGTGCTGTCGGTCAAACTGGTGCGCAAGGTAATACTGGTGCAACTGGTGATGCTGGCGCAACTGGTGCAACTGGTGCACAAGGTAACTTTGGTGGTATTACTGTTGAATACAACTTTAGTACTAACACCATTGTTTCCGACCCAGGTTCTGGCAACGTAAAGTTCAACAACGCTAACGTATCTCTTGCGTCAAAGATGTCTATTGATGACGAAGATGGTAATGCAGTAGATATTCAATCAATGCTGCGTACAATTGATGACTCAACAAGCACAATCAAGGGTCACTTACGTATATCAAATAAAGCAGATTCTACAGATTTTGCTTTACTTACAATCAGCGGACTTACAGAGCAATCAGGCTACTTTGAAGTAGATGTTGCTTATGTATCTGGCTCATCAACATCATTTACAAATGGTGAAGATGTAATTATCACTTTTGCAAGAACAGGTGATGCTGGTGCACAAGGTAATACTGGTGCACAAGGTAACACTGGTGCTACAGGTATCACTGGTGCTACTGGAGCAATCGGTAATACTGGAGCAACAGGCCCAACTGGTGAAGTTGGTAATACTGGTGCAACTGGAAATACTGGTGCGGTTGGTAATACAGGCGCGGTCGGTAATACAGGTGCAACAGGATTAACTGGTGTAACTGGTGCACAAGGTAACACTGGTGTAACAGGTGCTACTGGTGATACAGGTGCAATCGGTAATACAGGTGCAAATGGTAATACAGGAGCGCAAGGTAATACTGGTGTAACAGGTCAAACTGGTGCAACTGGAAACACTGGAGCAACTGGTAATACTGGTGCTACTGGTCTTACTGGTGTAACTGGTGCTACTGGTAACACAGGTTCTAATGGAACATTTGCAACAACTGATGCAACACCTCCAACAAGCCCATCTCCTGTAACTGGAGATTCATGGTTTGATCCTACAAACGGTATCGTATTTGTTTACTACGATGGTTTCTGGGTTGAAGCAGTTGGTGGAAACGTAGGTCCTACAGGTATTACTGGTCCTACAGGTGCAGTTGGTAACACAGGTGCACAGGGTAACTTCGGTGGCGCAACATTTAAGTATGCGTTCGATACAAATACCGCAGACTCAGATCCAGGCGCAGGTGATGTCAAGTTCAGTAATGCGAACGTGTCACTAGCATCATACATGTACATCAATAAGACAGACGCAGATGCATCAGATATCTCGTCATTCTTAACAACTATTGATGATTCAACAAGCCCAATTAAGGGTCACTTAAAGCTAACAAACATCTCTAACTCCAACGATTATGCATTGTTTACAATTGTAAATAACAGCATCACAAGTGGAGATTATTTCAAGGTGGCTGTTGCTTACGTATCAGGCTCAACGTCGTTCTCAGCGGCAGAGTCCGTTACAATTACGTTTGCCCGAACAGGTGACGTCGGTGCCGCAGGCGCTACTGGTGCAGTTGGAAATACTGGCGCAGTTGGTAACACAGGAGCAACTGGTAATACAGGTGCTGTTGGTAATACTGGAGCAACTGGTAATACTGGCGCAACTGGAAATACTGGTGCAACTGGTTCAAATGCAGTACTCACACTAGTTACAAATGCACAGACTGGTACTACATACACACTTGTACTTGCAGATGTTAATAAGCTCGTTGAGCTTAACAACGCCTCAGCAATTGCGTTGACAGTTCCAACAAACGCAGCACTTGCTGGGTTTAACGTTGGAGACCAGATTAACCTTCTTCAAACTGGAGCAGGTCAGGTCACAGTCGGAGGAGCTGGAGTTACCATCAACGGTACGCCAGGTCTTAAGCTTCGTGCACAGTGGTCATCGGCTACGCTGATTAAGCGTGCAACCGATACATGGGTACTTGTTGGAGATCTCTCCGCATAACCTAGAAATTAAGTAGAAACTGCCCATCTTTTTACGAAGGTGGGCAGTTTCTTTTATATAGAAAGTTCAAATTTATAGTATAGTAGTGCTATCCTTTTGCTGAAGTAAGAGAGTAATATGCCTATAGATTTTCCTAATAGTCCTAGCGTCGATAGTTCATTTACCTCTGGTAATACTACTTGGCGCTGGAGCGGTACTGCCTGGAAAGTTGTCCGTGATGTTGCTCCAACTGGTGCCACTGGGCAGACTGGACCTACAGGTGTAACGGGTGCTGTTGGTTCCACAGGGGCTACAGGTATAACAGGCATCAATTGGCGAGCAGCTTTTGATTTTATTGAATATAATGTCCGTGATGTAGTTCAATATAACGGAAGTACATATTTTTGTAATACATTTATTGCAAGCGGAGATGTTGCTTCACACATTCCTGGTTCTTCTGCCCGCTGGGATCTTCTCTCTGGAAAAGGTAGTACAGGTGCAACTGGTGATGACGGACAGTTTAGCGTTGCTGCAACTACACCTCCTGCATCCCCTGAAGCAGGTGATGCGTGGTATGACTCTGCATCTGGAAATCTTTACATCTACTATGACGGCTTTTGGGTTGAGGCAGCAAGTGCAAATGACGGACCAACTGGTAACACTGGTGCAACTGGTGTAACTGGAAATACAGGTGCAACAGGTATAACAGGAGACGACGGACAATTTTCAATCGCCGCGACCACGCCTCCTGCGTCTCCTGAGACAGGTGACGCGTGGTATGACTCTGCGTCTGGAAACGTCTATGTTTACTACGATGGATATTGGGTTGAGGCTGCGTCGGCAAACGACGGACCGACTGGAAACACGGGTGCAACTGGAGCAGCTGGTGCTACTGGCGCGACAGGTGTAACTGGTGCTACGGGTGTAACTGGTGCTACAGGTTTAACAGGAGCAACCGGTGTAACCGGTGTAACAGGCGCAACTGGAGCAGCTGGTGCTACTGGTGTAACTGGTGCTACGGGTGTAACTGGTGCTACAGGTGCAACAGGAGCAACCGGTGTAACCGGTGTAACAGGCGCAACTGGAGCAGCTGGTGCTACTGGTGTAACTGGTGCTACGGGTTTAACAGGAGCTACAGGTGCAACAGGTGCAACTGGTCCAACAGGAACGGCGTTTGCACAACCTACCGAGCCGTCAAGTCCGGTTGACGGACAGATCTGGATCGACACTGACGGAAGCGTCATCGGTCAGCAGATGGTTCGCTGGTCAAAGGCTCCTGCTGGTGGTACAACAAGCCTAACTGGAAATGATGATAACTCTCTAGCATTATCTTACACAGTAGGATATGAGCAGGTGTACCGTAATGGTGTGCTTCTATCTCGTGGTAATGACTACACAGCAACCAATGGTACATCTATCACATTAACTGATGCTACTATCACAGGCGATATTATTGAAATATTTGCTAGCGCAGTACTTGCTATAGCAGATGTCTACACACAGACTCAAGTAAACAATTTAGTAAACGATAACTATACACTAGCCCTAATGGGCGCAATCTAAGGAAAGGTAGTAACTAATGGCTACAACAAGCAAGACGCTGGCTAGGACAGCAGCGGCAACAAGCAATACTACCCTATATACAGTACCTACTACTAGCACAACTACAGTAGTTACAGATATAGTGGTTACAAATACAGCAGCCTCAGCAGCAACATTTACATTAAATCTTGATGCTGTTGCAGTTTTAAGCGGAGTATCTCTGTCCGCAAATTCATCCGCCTTCTTTAGTTTAAAGCAGGTACTTCAAGCAAATGCTACACCAAAGACAATCTCTGGTAGTGCATCTGCCGTAACAGTTAATTTTCATATTAGCGGAGTGGAGATAGTATAATGTCAACGAGCGTATATCCAGTACCTTTATCAGGTATTCAGGAAACACTATTAGCAGCCAAAGGTGATTTAATATCTGCAACCGCTAATGACACACCAGCAATTTTAAGCGTTGGTTCTAACGACCAAGTACTTACTGCAGACAGTTCAACTGCTACAGGACTTAAATGGGCTGCTGCAGCAGGTGGTGGTTCTAATTTTTCTTTGCTTAATTCAGGAAACACAGATGTAAGTGGAAGTTCAACTAAAACTATTTCAGGAATTTCTGGAGTAGATAAAGTTCTTATTATAGTAGATTATGTAAGACTTGGTGCGGCTGGTTATGTTTGGATTAGATATAATACTGATACAAGCACATCAAATTACATAGATGCTGGACAAAGAAATTTGGGGCCAGACTCTTATGATAATTCTAATAGTCAAGGTATTATACATACCAATCTTGGATATTTTAGATTAGGATATGTTCCTAGTAGTGCATCAGGAGCGTATGGAACAGTTTTATTAACTGGCGCTAATTCAACTGGACTAAAATATATATCTTTAGATGGTGGAGCCAATAACGATGGCGGTACCCACGGTCAAGGTCAATTTAGCACACAAGGTCTTTATAAAGGTACTAGCACAATTTCAAGTGTTTCCATTATTAACTCATCTGGTGGTAATTTTAGTAGTGGCAATGTTTATGTTTATACAAGTGCATAAGGAGAAATAAATATATGGAGATAACAATAAAAGAATTTAATGCTCAAACTGGTGAAGAAATTGTAATAACACGTGAAGAAACTGAACAAGAAAAATTACAACGTGAACAGTCTCAAATCGAAGTAGAGCAAATACAAGCCAAAGCCGAAGCAAAAGCACAGGCCAAAGCAATAGCACAGGCTAAACTGACTGCTCTTGGTCTAACTGTTAGTGATTTAGAGGCTTTAGGTCTATAACACTATTATCCTGAGCAAGATAATAAACTGCTCAACTAAATTTACCTTAAGGAGAACAAAGGAAACTAATGGCAACTATATCTAATACACCTAGACCAGGGTATGTATGGGACTCAACAGACAATGTTTGGTATCCTATAGGTACTGGTCCGCATACACACGCTGACTACATTACATCTGGCTCTGCAATCAATCCTAATATTGTAGATGCTAAGGGTGACATCATTGCAGCCACTGCTGCTGATACAGTTGCCAGACTTGCTGTTGGTTCTAATGACCAAGTACTTACCGCAGACAGTTCAACTGCTACTGGTTTGAAGTGGGCTACCCCTGCTGCTGGTGGAATGACTTTATTATCAACTACTTCATTATCAGGAACATCAACAACTGTATCCTCTATCAGCCAAAGTTACAAAACATTATTTATTGTAGTGAGAGGTGTTTATTCATCTGCTACTGGGTCAATTTATTTAAGAGTAAATGGTGATACCGCTTCAAATTATTATTTTGTGGTTTATACTACTCAAGGTAATGGCGGTTCAAGCACAGAACAAGGAACTCCTGGAACTCAATATGAATTTTCACACAGTTCAACTGCAAGTGGCGCTTTAGATGTTACTTATGCACAGGTAACAATTCCCGCATATACAGAAACAAGAACAAAACAATTTAATAGTTGGCACGGCAATAAACATTCAGGTTCTCCATTTTTCAAATGGGGATGTTGTAATTACAGTGGCACTGCTGCTATTACCCAAATAACAATTAATCACCCAACACCAACCGCAGGTGAAGTGTTGATTTATGGAGTTGCATAATGACTAGACCAATTACAAGAATACATAATACTGAAACAGATGAAATCATTGATAGAGAAATGACTGATGCTGAATTTGAAGTTTATCAATCAGACCAAGCGGCAGAACAAGCAAAGCAAGCCGAAGCCGAAGCAAAGGCAGCCCAACGCCAAGCACTATTAAACCGTCTTGGTATCACAGAAGAAGAAGCAAGAATCCTACTAGGAGGTAACTAATGCCAATAACTAAAGCAACGGCTAGTTCGGTAGCACCAGCAGCCAAGGGAGACCTTGTTGTAGGTAGTGCCACTAATGATGCCGCAGTATTAGGAGTAGGTTCTAATGACCAGGTATTAACTGCTGATAGTAGTACTGCTACAGGACTTAAGTGGGCAACTGCCTCTAGTGGTGGTATGACTTTGATTAGCACTACGACTCTATCAAACAGGCAAACCGATATAACTTCAATTCCTGGTACATACAATAATTTGGTATTAGTTATTAATGGCGCCAATTTCCCTACTTATAATACTCAAATTGATTTAAGACCTAATGGTGATACAGATAAGGTCACTACCGATAATAGACAAAATAGCGGTGGCTCAAATAACTCTAATGCTACAACTGCTGGGGCGCTTAATTTATCGGGTACCTACAACATATCAAATAGTAGTAGCGCCAACACTTTTGTTGTTACAATATATAATTATGCAACTAGTAGTTACTTCAAACCAATTACTAATTTTGGATACTTACAACAATTAGGTGGCACTCAAACAGCAGTAGGTGCTTGGGGAGGCTATGCAAGCAATAGCGCCATTACAAGTATTACTTTATATCTTGGACAAAATGTCAGTTACAATTCAGGTCAAGTTCTATTGTATGGAGTTAAATAATGAGTACAAATAAAAAAACAGTTGTTAACTGCGAGACTGGTGAAGTTTATGAAGTAGATTTAACACCAGAGGAAATAGAAATAAATCGCATTGAGGATGAAAAAGTAGCAAATGCGATAGCCGAAGCAGAAGCAAAGGCTGCTGCTAAGGCAGCACTACTAGCACAACTAGGTATTACAGAAGAGCAGGCAAAACTTTTACTTTCTTAACTAGGGAGAACCGTGTCCTACCGTGATATACCCGAGGACCGCGTAGGCACGCGGGTTGCCTCAAATATGGGCAGTGAAACACCCGCCGCAGGGCGATCACCGCAGGTAAAACCTACTATAATACGTAGGTAACCAGGAGGAACCATGCCCGCAATAGATTTTCCAAACTCGCCGTCAATCAATGACACACATACCGTTGGCAACCGTGTTTGGAAGTGGAACGGCACCGTGTGGGAGGTCGTTCGCTCGACCGTTCCGTACTCAACGGGTGCAACGGGTGCAACGGGTGCAACGGGTGCAACTGGAAATACAGGTGCAACAGGTAATACGGGTACTGCAGGTTCTAGTATAACTGGAAACACAGGAGCGGTTGACTACACAGACGCCAACGCGGCTTTTGGTTTTCAAATATTTTCATGATAACTACCAAGGAGAAATAAACAAATGGCAACTACAATAGCTCGTATTCCACTTTCAGGATCTACTCACGGACGTGGTATCAAGGTTGCCGCGACCGCATCAGCAGGCGACACAATTCACACCGCGACGTCATCAACGACCGACTGTGATGTTGTTACTCTTTATGCGTACAACTCAAGTGGTTCTGCCGTAAACCTAACGCTGCAGTGGGGTGGTACAACCGCAGTTGACGATGACATCAAGCTTTCAATTCCTGCAACCTCAGGTTTAACGCTGGTTGTTCCTGACCTGGTACTTCGCAACTCTTTGATTGTGAAGGCATACGCTGGTACAACAAACGTTGTAACAATTCACGGATACGTAAACCGCGTAGCAACTACCTGATAGGAGCTTAGCGCGTGTCGCTAATCAGTCGAATATTAAAGGCTAACCCGTCAGCGCAGGTTTCAAGCGTGCTAACTGGTAGTTTTACCGTGCCTTCTGCTAAAGCTGCTTTTATTAACACAGGTACTAGAGGTATACTTGCTGGCGGTAGAAATACTGCTGGAACTTATCTAAACTCTATAGATTATATTGATATTGCGACTACAGGCAACGCAACTGACTTTGGCGATGCTTCGCGTGTTTTTGGTTATAGTGCTTGTTGTAGTTCTAATACAAGAGGTGTTATTGCTTTAGGTGCAACTACTAGCAGCACTCTTGCCAATATAGAATATATAACTATAGCGACTACTGGTAATACTACAAACTTCGGTGATACAACACAAGCAAGAAGTGGATTTGGCGGTTGCGGTAACACAACTAGAGGTCTATTTGGTGGTGGTGAAAGTGGTAGTCAATATAATATTATTGACTACGTAACAATAGCCACCACTGGAAATGCCACAGACTTTGGTGACTTAACTCAATCAAAGAATGGAGTTAGCGCTTGTTCATCTTCAACTAGAGGTATATGGCAAGGTGGAGATCCTAGCGGAAACACTAATGTTATTGAATATGTTACTATTGATAGCGCAGGTAACGCCACGAATTTTGGTAGTTTAACAGAAAGCTGTTCTTATACAGGTAGTTGTTCATCAACAACAAGAGCCTTAAGAGGTGGTGGTAGAAACCCAAATCCAAGCAACGTTATAGACTACATAACAATAGCCACCACAGGTAATGCTACCGACTTTGGTGATCTAACAGCAGCAAGACAAGATCTTGCTGGTGCCTGCTCTACCTATACTAGAGGTATTTTTAGTGGTGGATGGACTGGTTCGGCTACATCAAACATCATTGACTATGTAACAATAGCCACTACTGGCAACGCAACAGATTTTGGTGATCTAACAGAAGATCGCAGATTAGGCGCTGGTATGTCAAACGGACATGGAGGACTCTAATGCCATATCTACCACAGATTAAGATTCTTGTTCCTAGCGCACAAGTTTCTACATATACAACTGGGTCTTTTAGTTTGCCTAGTGCTAAGGGTGCATTTGTCACTCCTAACATTGGTGTTTTTACTGGTGGAGAAAATAATGGTGCAGTTTTTAGAAATACTATGGATTATATCAATATACAGTCTTTATCCAATGCAACTAATTTTGGTAATCTAACAGTTTCTCGTTCTTATGTTGGGGGAGTTAGTAGTACAACAAGAGGCGTAGTAGGTGGTGGATACACAGGAACATACCAAAATGAAATGGATTACATAACAATAGCAAGTACTGGAAATGCCACAAGTTTTGGAACTTTATCAGTTTCAAGATATGGTCCTAGTGGAGTATCAACTTCTATAAGAGGTATTTTTGGTGGTGGAGAAGGTGCTTCAATGACCAATGTATTGGATTACATAACAATTGCTACAACTGGAAACGCCATTGACTTCGGTGACCTAACAGTTGCAAGACACTCAACTAGTTCTTTTCAATCTCCAACAAGAGGAGTATTTTCTAGCGGTAATGATGCAAGTAGCACTAATGTTATTGATTATGTAACTATGGCTACAACGGGAAATGCCGTTGATTTTGGTGATGTGACTGTTTATAGAAATGGTCTTGGAGGTTGTTCTTCAACAACAAGAGGACTATTTGCTGGTGGAAATGGCGCTGGTGGTTATCAAAATGTCATAGACTATGTAACCATTGCCACAACAGGTAACGCCACCGATTTTGGTGATTTAAGTGTTGCAAGACTAGGTAATAGTGGAACATCAAACAGTACAAGAGGAGTTTGGGGTGGTGGTGAAGATGGTAGTAATGGACTAAACACTATTGATTACAACACTATTTCAACAACAGGCAATTCAGTAGACTTTGGTGACTTAAGTGTTGCAAGAAGAAGATTAGCAGCCGTTTCAGATTCTCATGGAGGTCTTGACCTAGCTACGTTTGAAAGTGGAAGTGGACAGGCATTTAGTGCCTCAGGTTCAAGAAAAACATCGGGCGCTGGAGCGATAACGATAGATAGTTTTAACATCACAAACTTCTCATACACAACTACTTTTGGTGACGTTGTTGGAGCCTACGGAGGAAGAGGTGCTTGTGCATCTAGCACACGAGGTTTACTCTTTGGCGGAGGTAATCCGACAAACGATATTGAGTACTTTGACTTTGCCTCAAAGGGTAACGGAATTAACTTTGGAGATTTAAGTAGGGTGTTAGACAGACCAGCAGGTTTAGCAAATGAAACTAGAGGAATATGTGCCAACGGAAGTAACGGCAGCAGCACAAACTACTCGACGATAGAGTATGTAACTATTGCAACTACGGGTAACACAACAAACTTTGGAAACTCTACCCAGGCAGCTCAAGCATCAGGTGGTCTATCCTCTAGCACACGAGGAGTTATGTTTGGCGGAGAAAGTGGAGTTGGTGTTAATAACTACTCAGAAATGGGATATATAACCATTGCCACAACAGGAAATGCATCTACTTTTGGTCAACTAACAGTCGCAAGATGCTTTGTCTCAGGAGCTGCTTCAACCACAAGAGGCTTGATGGCAGGTGGAATTATCTCTAGTGGTTCGAACGTTATTGATTACATAACCATTGCGTCAACAGGTAATGCCACCGACTTTGGTGATTTAACCGTTGCTACGGCAAAAAATCTTAACTGTGGTACCTCAGATAAAGTTACTGCAGTCTGGGCAATGAACAATAACAATGATTTATTAGAAAAAGTTACCATCGCGTCAACGGGCAATGCCACAAGCTTTGGAAACTTAGCCGAGAGTAGATATGCCTGTGCTATGGTAGGAAATTCACACGGAGGGGTATAAGATAATATGGACATAGAGAAAACAGGTGAGAGGAACTTCATGGAGATAGCACTACAGGAGGTAAGTAACGATCTAGCAATAACCCCTGAGTATAAGGGAATGTTGGAGCACATCAATGCTAACCTTCCTGCGATTAGCAGAGATTCTGAGAACTTCTATAAGTCAGCGTCTCAGTTTAAGAACGTAACCTTAGACGTTACCGACCTTACCCCGATGGGTTCACTAAAGCACATCCTTGCGGTAATTGACCGCACCCGCATGGCGCTAGAGGAAGCTCACATCTCAGTTAAGCGTAAGCAAATTGAGTTAAAGAAAAAGACCATCGAGTACGACAATGCCGAGGAAGGTCCTGACAAGGAACTTCTATGGGTAGATATCGTCGAGATAAACAACCACCTAAACAACTCTGAAAACTCAGTCAAGGGCGCGTTGCGCAAGTTAAGTTTCTTTACTACCCAATATCAAGCTATAATGCAAAAACTTGGCAAGGATGAAATTACCGAGGAAGACTACGAGCTTAACGAGTCTAGACATCATGTAATGACCGCGATGAAACAAGCTCTAAACGCAGCTCGTACTCGAAACGGAGTTATCGATGAAGGTAATCATATTTATTTATTTGACATGGGTATCAACGGTGCAGTTGCCCAGGCTGAAATTTTTGCCTATTTACAAGCAGAGCAAGAAATGCTTGCAAAGGGTGAAGAACCAACCCACGAGCTCACAGTTAGATGGCTTGAGGCTTGCGCCGACAAGTTTGCTGACTGCGGAGCTAAGTTCGCTGAACTACGTGGTTTCATTCCACTAGACAAGAAATCACTAGCAAAGGAGATTACAAGTGGCAAAGAAAGTAATTAGTTATAAATTAAACGCAGATGGTACTGTCCCTGATTATGTAGAAGATGGTGGCTACCTAGCAAAAGAACCAAACGACACACCCAATATGGTTGTGCTTGGTGTATCAAAAGATGGTGCTGATATTTCAGGTGCGGTGGCTGAGTTTGCTGATGAAGCAAGTGCTGTTACCTACGTAAACACTTATCTTTCTGATACTACAACTACTGACCCAATTACAGGTGAAGAAAGAATTTTTGTAGTAGCAGATGCAGTAGCAGATCTGTTTTTAAAATTAGCATAGTTTAAAACTTATCTATATATAAGTACGTTTATAAGTGTAGTTATATTTTTACGTAGGTAAAACATACCCGATAATATATAACTTTTGCTTAATATAATGTAAACTATACCTATGATAAAAGTTGCCGCATATACCATCGCCCTAAACGAGGAGAAGCACGCTCAGCGGTGGGCAGACACTACTAAAGATGCAGATTTTAGATTGGTATGTGATACAGGATCTACAGATAAAACAGTAGAGATATTAAGAAGTAATGGCGTTGTTGTCTATGAAATAAGTGTAAAGCCTTGGAGATTTGATGTTGCAAGAAATACTGCTCAAAGCCTATTGCCAGCAGATATAGATGTATGTTTAAGTTTAGATTTAGATGAAGTAGTAGATAAAGATTTTTTTAAAAAAGTAAAAGAACACTGGGCACCTGGTGCTAATAAAGGATGGTGTGACTTTGACACTGGTCACACTTGGCTTGGTGCTCGTTTGCACGCTAGAAATGGTATTTATTGGAAGTATCCTATTCATGAAGTATTTGTTCCATCCCTTGACACTCCCTTAATGAGTTGTACTATTCCTACCAAAATGTATCATAAACCAGATAATACAAAGTCTCGTGGTCAGTATATGACAATGCTTGTTGCAGCAAGTAAAGAATTTGGCGAAGATCATAGGATTTGGGTTTATCTTTGCCGTGAGTATTTTTACTACAGAATGTGGGAACTAGTTATAAGTAGCGCTCAAAAAGTTACTGATTTTAGTAAAGATTGGTACGTAGAACGTGCGGCAGTTTGTAGATTTGCATCAGAAGCATGTAGAAATTTAGGAAGACTTGAAGAAGCTCATACTTGGGCAGATAAAGCAATATCAATTGATCCATGCGGTGAGGCTTATTATGAAAAAGTACGTTGTTACTATGAACAATCAGACTGGAGTGGCGTCTGGGAAACTTGTAAATTAATTGCTAAATGTGAACCAACTAAGCATTATTTATCGTCTGAAGCACTATGGAATTGGATGCTAGACGATATGAGAGCTTTATCTGCTCACAATTTAGGAGATAAAGAAAAAGCAATAGAATATGGAGAAAAAGCCCTTAAAGGAAATCCGAACGAGACTAGATTAAAAAATAATTTAGTTTTTTATCGCCAAGGTATTTAATGATACAGCCAAACGTATTTTTAGCCCTTCTTGTAAAACAAAAAGAAGCCGTTCTTCCACTTTTTTTAGAAAGTTTAAATAATTGGGACTATCCTAAAGAAAACATATTTATCTACATTAGAACTAATAACAACACAGATAACACAAAACAACTTTTAGAAGAGTGGATAGAAGAATATGGGGATAAATATAAAGGATTAATCTACAACAGCGAAGATGTGCCAGAAAAGGTAGAAAAATATGATGTTCATTTTTGGAATGGAGAAAGATTTAGAGTTTTAGGAAAAATTCGTCAAGAAAGTATGAATCAAGCTTTGCTAACAGATTGCGAATATTACTTTGTAGTAGATATCGATAACTTTTTGTTTCCAGAAACTCTTAAAGAGTTAGTAAAACTAGACTTACCAATAGTTGCTCCATTTTTAAGGTATGCGGTTGCTTTTGGAGAAAATGCTGATACTCCTATAGAAGCTGCTAAGCGAGAAGGTCATATGAGTAGGTACTACTCAAACTATCACGACAAGGTAGATGATTTTGGATCAATTATTGCAGAAGATATTTACTACAAAATTTTAAATCAAGAAATAAAAGGACTAATTGAATGTATGTGTGTTCACTGTACTTATTTAATTAAAAGAGAGTATTTATCTGAACTTAATTATTTAGAGCAATCAGATCGCTGGGAGTATATGGTTTTTTCTAATTCGGCTAGGGATAAAGGGATTACTCAGTACCTAGACAATAGAACTATATATGGAGTTTTAACCTTAAGCGAAAATATAGGGGCTTCTAGATGGTGGTTTAATTACTTAAAGAGTAAAGAAAATAGAACAGAAAAATATAAATCTATTACTAGTTTTACATAATTCTATCTGTCCAAGTTTTTGGAGTTTTATTAGTAATAAACTCTAAAGGCAGGTGATAATTAAATTCTCTAGCGCCTTTGGATTTAATCCAATTTACTAGTTCTATTAATCCAGAATTCAACAAAGTAGTAGTTTTATAGTTTAAAAGTTCTCTTGCTAGATCGGCTGAGCAGTTAGCGTGAAACACTTCTTGAGGTCTTCCTGGCATATAAATTGGATCTAACTTAAAATTAATAATTACTGATAGTTTTTGGGCTAGTTCATTTATGGTAACAAACTCTTCATCTGGACCAATATTAACAATTTGACCATCAGCAACATCGGTCTCACATGCAATCATAAGTGGGTCGATAACATCTTGCATAAATGAGAAACACCTTTTTTGCTCGCCATTTCCATAAATAATAGGTTGCTTGCCTTGAAGCATTCTATTTATCATAATCGAGGCTACGTTTCTGTAGGGGTCATCAAATTTTTGTCTAGGACCAATGATGTTGTGTGGAACGAGTATTACATAATTAAGTCCGTGAGTGTCTGCAATATTTTTAATCATAAGTTCAGCCCCGTACTTTGCAATTCCATACGGATCCTGAGGCTTAGGAGTCATTGACTCAACAAAAGGAACTACATCTTGAGTTCCATACCTTGCCATAGAAGATAAATGAACAATTTTTTTAACATTAGCCTTTACACAAGCACTCATTATGTTTGTAGTTATCTGCATAGTATTTCTGACAACTAGGGATGGAGAAAATACAGAGAGTCCTTCATAAGCAGTACATGCAGTATGAACTACTAAATTTACATTTTCAAAAAGAGGTTGGATTAGTTCTAAATTATCTAAATCTATATTATAAAAATCAACATCTGAAGGTACATTTTCTTTGTATCCACCTAGTAAATTATCTATTCCTATAACATCATAGCCTTTAGCAAGAAAAGCATCTGCTAAATGACTGCCCATAAATCCTGCTACACCAGTTATTAATACTTTCATTTGTTAATTGCTTTTTTTAGTTTTGTAATATCACTTTCAAAGTTTGTTATTTTGTATTTAGCAAAAGCATTTCTTTCGCGCTCATACATCCAAGGAGAGTTTATCGCAGAATACAGATCATCAACAGGTGCTTTACTAACTGCGTAGTGATGATGCTCTAAAATAACTTCAGGACAGTATCTAAGAGTTCCCATAAAATCACCTAACAGTTTCCAAAAATTATCTATATATAGATGTAATAACTCAGGGGGGGCTAGATAGCCAAGTGTTCTTACAATATTTAAATCAAAACAAGTTCCGTTGCTAGGTAAACGATCCCTTTGAGCCAAATCATCTGGGTATGAAATGCCCATAGGCACATCTTTTATTGCATTAATAAGGTTTTCATCCCACTTAGGTGTCATCACAATTGTGTCATCAGCTGCCCAAAGAATATAGTCATACTCGTTCATATACTTATTTGCCATTCGATTTAATTTTTCATTCACACCTAACTGCTCTGGTTTAGGCCCTATTTCATATTTAATACCCTGCATTCTTGGATATAAAGCGTGATCATCTTCATCTAAGCAAGCGATTATGTCTGAAACAGTTGAGTGGTACCTTAAAGAGTCTACTGCTCTAACAAATCTTTTAGGACGAGTTCTAGATGGAACTAAAATAACTGAACGAGTCATAACTTAATTTTAACATGGAATATATAAAAAATAGGGATAACTCTTTAGAAGTTATCCCTACTTTAAATTTTGTATTACTTAGAAATACCTTCACCCTTAATAACTGTTTCTTGTCCTGTAGCAAGATCACGAACTACAACCGAAACGGTGTAATCACGACCTGCTCCAAGGGATCCAACATTTAGAGTCTGAGCCGTACCATCTGTTCCAATTGCAGTAGTTGAGCCAGTTTTATTATCACGGACAATAAGAGTTGCCCAAGATTTACTTGCATCAAAGTTTGGAACCGCAGGCATTGCAATAGCCACAGATAAGGCTCCAGAGGCATCTACAACTTGAGATGAGATAGATGGAGCAGTGATGGTTGCTCTATCTGTCGTATCACTTCGGGCTGGAGTTGGCGCTGGTGTATTTGAGGCGACAGTTGCAACTACAGGGTTTGATATTACAGTTTCAGTATTTGTCAAAGTATCACGAATAACTGTTTTAACTGTGACGTTTTGATCTTGTGGAAGATTATTAATGGTTACTGTACTTTGCCCCTGCGCAAGACCGACTGATGTAGTTGAACGCCCATCAGTAACTGTGTAAACAGATACGCTAGATGTTGATGGAATATCATTAATACCAGTAACATCAATTGTCATTGATACAGATTTATCAGCATTGAGTGTCTGAGATGTAACTATAGGTGAATTAGCTGGAGCCACAGCAGGATCAGTTGGCTCTGTAGGCAATGTGACTGAAGAAAGTTGAATAATTTCATATGTAGGAGTCACCTTGACATCAGGTGCAACATAGACTGAAACTATCGAGCCTTGAGTAATTGGTTTAAGTCTGGTTATACCATTTGAATCAACATACTTAACTCCAGCACTAGCAGGAAGTTTTACAATAATTCCGTATGAATCAATTACCCGATTTGGTGAGTAACCATCCCAAGTAACAATTTTGTCAACAACACCATCAATAATGACTGCATACTTTGCTTTGGCAGATGGAGCATCAGTAAGTCCAGACATCTGAGGTGTAGATGTTATTTCATCTAAAGTAATTGCAAAGTAACCATCTGCTCTTGTTTGAAGTAAATCTTCGGACTTCATTCGAGATACTGTGCTTTGCGCATCTGTATCTGCTACCCAACCAGCAAAGGCTGGGCTAGCAATAAGTGTTAGCGTAGTGGCTAAACCTAATATACGTAATTTATTCTTTAACATTCTTGCTCCTAGTCATTTTGTCTCTTAAGAAGCAATACTAGTAGGTAGGCTAGTAAATAGCAAGTAGGCTATAAAACTGCTTTTTTACGCTTGTTTTTCTTCTTTAATTTTTCTTTTTTCTTTTCTAATTTGGCTGCTTTATCAATTTTTTCAGCTTTATATGCTTCTACTGCATTTGCGCTAGTTCTACTTCTCCAAGCAAAGTTGCACTCAGTGCAAGTAACAATTTTTGCTGTAGTCCATCTTCCAGTTGTTGATAGTTTTTCCACAGATGTTTCTAGTTTGCTAGGTCTAGCAGTACAAAACGGACAGTTAGGATATCTGCGCCGACGAGTCTCTTCTCCAAGATATGAAACTGAAAGAGTTCTACGAATTTCAATTTCATCTTTGCCTCCCCATATTCCCCAAATTTGTCTGTGTTCTAAAGCCCACTGTAAACAATCTTTTCTTACAATACAAGAAAAACATAAATTTTTAGCATCGTATTTTTCAGAAAAATCTTTGGAGAAAAACCAGTCTAAATATTTTTTATTTGATGGCTTGGCACATAAAGCTTCACTTTGCCATTTAAGGCTTTCTGCTGGTTTCCACATATACTTTATTTTAAACTAAAGTACTATAAATCTACTGACTAAAACACTATATTCACTATATCTCTATCCATGTAGCTAATTCAATATTTTCTACTATATCACCATACTCAGTTTCAGAGTTTTCGTCACATACGGTGTACTCAAACTCTTCTTCTAAAATTCCACACCAGCCTCTGGTTATTTGACAATTTTCAATTAATTTAAAACTATCCCCTAAAGAGTGAGCAACTCCATCTCTTTGAATAGCAGATGCTAGTGCTCTAGAAACAAGATCATTATCCATATCTACATGATCTAAAGTGTAGTAAACGGTTGAGTTAGGGCTATTTTTACTGTAGCCAGAGCCACTCCACTCACACCAAAGTTCTTCCCCAGGTCTTGTGTCTTTTTTCATTAATTTTTAAAAGCTATTCCTCTTCTGTAGAGTAAAAATTAAACTCAAAATCCTTTGAAAACTCATCATTTGTAAAATATATTTCTTCTTGTTTTTTTAGTTCATATATCCCAGCAATAGTTACTGATCCACACATACAGCAGACATCTACAGAACCAGTGTTTATTATTGTTGGTATGTCTACGCCAACAAGTTTTACAAGGATATTGCCGTTCTCGTTTACGCTCTGAGGCTCCCATTTAGAGTGCTCTTCCATCCAGCACAACTCGCAAAGAGCCATAGGGCTAACCATTGAACTGTCTTCCATACATAGCCTTTCTTTAAGCGTATCTAGTAAGACAATTCTAGTTGTATTTTTCATTCTATATTTGTTTTAAATCTATATTTACAAAAATTTTTTTATGCTTTCTTATATTTGCTCTTTCTTTGGGACTTAATCCACCCCAAAAACCAAATAATTCATTTTTAATAGCCCAGTCAGCACATTCGGTTTTGTGAGGACATTTTTTGCATATGGAGTTTGCCATAGCATATGTATTCATTGAATCAACTTTTCTTTCATCTCTGTCATCAGTGTAAAATATTTCTACACCGACTTCTGCGCATAACGGTTCTTCAAATTCCCATGGTCCACGAGACACTTGGCTCTCCTTTTAAAGTTTGGTTATCGGGTTATTTACTTACAAATTACTTTTGTTTACTCTCCAAGTCTCCAACTTCATAACCGCATGCAGCATAACCAGCAATATCAATCCAAGTATCTGGTTGGTATCCAGATTTAGAAGCATAGCGAGCAACTTTTACAGCAATCATTGCCATCGCTACATCTTCATTACTTACAGGGATACCAAAAATTATTTCCCATATTTTTGCTATTCTTTCAAAGTTTTCTTCAGGACCACCGTACTGTTTGTTGCGTTCTCCAGAAATAATTTTGGCCGCTTCTCGTAATGCTTCAACTCGTAAAGTAGTACCTTCGTTAGTTGTTGTCTTTTCACTATCTGATGTCATCTTTTATCCTCGCTATAACTTGGGCATTGTATTTTTTGGGAAGATTTTTATCAGAAGTGCTGTCAATAGTCACTTCATAATTAACATATTTTAGTGGGTCATCAAAGGTTATGGCAAGATACAAAGATATTTCTTCTTTGATATTGTCAATAATCTCTTGATGATTATTCCCAACTACAGAAAACTTATATGTAACTGTTTTCAAGTTACAAACGTTTCTCTAATTGATCTGGTCTTAAATGAACTCCTTCTAAAAGAGGAGTTTTATTATCGTCGCTTTTGATAATAATATCTCCATAGCGAATTCCTACAACGCGACCTCTCCTTCCATTAAAGTCTTTACCGCTCTTATTATCAAAAGCATCAGACTTTATTCGCACGTAATCTGCCAAAACAACAGAGCCAGGAGTTACTTGAATCCAAGTTTCGCCTTTTTCCTCTTTTACAAGAGCATGACCTAGTGATAACTTAGCAAAGATAGCAATAATATCTTTAGAGTAGTCAACTTTTTGATCTTTATTCTTTTCTTTTACATCTTCCCAAGACTTGAGAAGAGTTAAAACAGAGTCACCAACAATTCTTCTGGTCTTGTTTTTTGTCAGTTGCTCTTTCACCCAGGCGATATCTACATCAGCCATTTTTTGTTCCTTTCCTAGTTAGTTTGTTTATTACTTTTGTAGCAGTATGTTTCCTATATTTTCTTTTATACTCTCCCATGAGGGTATATTTTGAATATAAGATTCTTTTTGTTTTTTAGACATCTCTACTCTTTCAATAGGACTCATTTCTTCTATAGCGTTCGGAAGCATTGACCATTCTGGACCAATATACGTAGTTAACCTCCAATCAGTAATTGCAGGTACTCCTATGTAAAGCGCTTGAGATAAAGTTGGAAACCACCAAGGATTTCCAGATTTATAAACTGAAATCAAAACTCCCATTGAACCAGATATTCTAGCCAATATGTCTTTGTTGCCTTCCCACTTAGTTGCTCTGTAGTTAATTTGCGGGTTAGATAAAGAAACAGATATTTTACGATACCAATCGGTTTTGGGGTTGTCTATACACCAATAACTTCCATCAACATAGTTATGTATTGGGTTATTAATTTCTAAAAGATATGCGTCTGGATTAACTAAAAATAATTTTGTTTTATTTATATTAGGTATATATTTAGTAACTACCTCTTCAGTAGACCAAGGATAAGACGGAATAATTGTTTTAGGCCAAGCATCGCCATAAAGTTTTCTAGCGCCTTCTACTACGTTTTTATAATTTTTAGGCTCTAAAGCTAACCTGTACTCTCGCTTTTTAGAGTGAAAATTACCAAAAAAAGATTCTGGTTTTCTATATATGTCTCCTAAACTAAAATACAGTTTGTGAGGATTTATGGTGTCTATAAAAAGAGAAAGAGTTCCTAGGTCACTAGCGTGATTTATTACGGATAGAGCGCCGTATGCCCTGTGGGAAGCAATACCTGTTGGCTTAGCGATACCCACCAAAATGGCGTCATATTGGGATAAATAATCTTTAGTCATAGTTACTGAAGGATCTTCCCAAGTAACATCAAAACCTAATTCATTTAAAGCACTATTAATATTTCCAGCAAATGAAGGAATTTTTTCGTTTGTATTTTTAGATGCATGAGAGGCTGTGCATCCTGTAATTAATACCTTCATATAAACCTCTTATATCTAAGATGGTTACTAGATGTTGTTGGTAATTCCCCTAAACAACAACAACATCTAGTAAACTCTATTTTTTTATTTAGAATGGAGCAGCAGGAGCAGCAGCTGGTGCTGGTGCAGGTGCTGGTGCTGGAGATGGAGCTGGTGCTGGTGCACTGGCAACTGGAGCAGATACTGCAGAAGTTTGCGCAGCATTTGGGTAATAGTTCTTAATTTCATTCTTTTTAGAACCATTCCAAGTACGTGTTCCAACTTGAGCACGAAAACGCTTACCAGTAATTACTTGCTCAATTTGAGCATTAGTTGGCGCTGGTTGCTGTAAGAAGTAATCACGAGGAACACCAAGAGCATGCATCTTTTTAAAAAAGATACCAAGAGCAGCAGGACTATCTGGGGAAACAACTAGGTTGTCCCAAACAAGACGCTTGTTATGAGCGCCACCTTCAACCTGAGCTTTTACAGAGAACATTGTTTTACCGCTCTGTGTCATTTTATGTGTAGCCTCTAAAACTACAACATCATAATCACCGTCTGGAAGCGGATCATAGTTACCTGATTCGCCTGCTTCTTTGATGAGATCACTCCAATTTAGAGTACTCATTTGTTATACCTCTTTCTTTTCTTTAGTTGTGTTTTCTTGAGTATTTTGCTTAGGTCCAAAAATGGTATTAAGCATTACTTCAATTGATAACTTATCTTGCTCGACTATAGAACCTAGACGACCTTGTACTCGCTCGCCAGCTTCATAATCGTTTGTTCTTTCCACATACATACGCCTTACTTTATAAGGAGGTTGTAGTGGATCTGGATTTGCCATTTGCTCTACTGTCAACGCACCAAGAATGTCGTAAAAATATGGTGCTTGAATTGCTAGTTGACCTTGTAAATATGGACGGTGTCTTCCATCCTGGCTTGTTCTTGACATAGCAGTAAGTACAACTGCTTCAAGAGGATTTGTAGCATGCATAGTCAAATCGCGAAGATCACGAAGAAGCCCACCCATGTGACGAAGAAGTTCGCCCCACTGCTGCATCTTCATTTGTTCTGTACCTGCGATGCTGTCCATACATTTCACTTGTAGTTCAGAGATTGAATCAATAATCAAACTCTTGAAGTGATGCTTTCCAAGTTGTAACCACTGATAAACCTTGATAACAGTGTCATAGTCACGAACTGTAACTACAACAGTGTCCCAAGTTCCATCGGCGATTGGTGGTTCCTCACGAAGAGGATCCCAATACTTAACAACGATAGGTAGGAATCGGTGCCCACCCTCGACGTCAAGCATGAGTCGTGGGTATGGAGCAGTTACAGCAAAAGTAGATTTACCTACTTTGCTTTCTCCGTACACCATAACCGTAAGAGAGCGTTGAATCTCACTCATACGTCACTCGCCTCCTTTTTTCTCTGTTTCGTAATATGCATAAGGATCAGTCTCCTCATACATTTCACTAAGTGCTTGTTCAGCGGCGCTTCCGTCGTCAAACATTGGGCAGATAGTAAAAAATTGGCATTTCCATTTACAATCACGACTTGGTTTTGGATAAGCATTAAAAGCATGGCTCTCACCAGCATCTAATGCATGTCTTACTCTCATTAAGTCAGTAATTGTTCCGTGAATTCTATTCCAAAAAGAACGTAAAGTAAAAATGTTATGACGAATTTCTACTTGATCATAAAACGGAGGTTTAGCAGCCGCAGTTCTACGAACTTTTTTAAGAAGAGTAAATATTCCGCCTTCACTTCTTTCTTTTTCATTTGTTTTAGTAGACTCTAAAAGCATATATGTCATAACTTGTTCATTCATGTGAGCCATATTTGCAAACTCAGATAAAGAACCTCCTACAGTTTTAAAATCTCTAAACATTCTTACTCCGTCAGCTTTACGACGAACACGCATATCAAGTTTTCCTTGAAGTTCTACTTCGCCGTTAAACAGTGGAGCAACAATCTGTTCTTCAGTAGATATCATTTCTAATTCAGCATCAATACCATTTTCTTCCACCCATTGCTCATAACCTTCAAGCATGATACGACCTAACTCTCCTTCTGTTTCAAGATTAGACACATCTCTAAAATCTTGAAGTAAAATTTGTTTATCTTGCTCAATTAGTTCAGCATGTGCAGTTAATAGTGGAACACCTTTTGCATAGTGAGCATCTAAAGCGGCGTGAATTCTACTTCCCATAGCAAGTGGCCCAGTCATATCTTGATACTTAGGTTTTAATCCACGATAATAAGTTAGCCACCATCGACGACGACAATCTTTAAATGTTTGTATTTCCGAGTTAGATAGTTTTATGACTCCACTCATAGGTTTCCTGTCTTATCATCTTGTAGTAGTTTTAAAAGTTGATTCTTATCTTTAACAATTTGTTCAAAGTTATCGGCTTTAGTTTCTAAAACTTGAATAACTTTTTCTTCTATAGTTCCTTCTGTAACATAGTCAGTGACTACTATAGAATCATGTATTTCACTTCCAATTCTGTGTACGCGATCTAATACTTGCTTGTAATCAATTAAAGACCAAGGTCTTTGAAGCATTATTAGACGACGAGCAGCAGTTAGTGTAATTCCAACTCCCCCCGCTTGGGCTGTAAACAGAATCCATTTTATTGCTCCAGATTGAAAATCGTCAATAGCCTTCTGACGTTCATCTTCATCTTGCTCTCCTGTAATTAATCCATGGGAAATTTTTTTCTTTGTTAACTCTGCGCTCAGCAGGTTAATAAGTTGTTTAGAGACGGCGCTTACCGCTACAGAGTCATCTCCAAAATCCCCATTCTCAATATCATCCATCAAAGCATCAATTTTGCATGAAGGAGCATCTAGTACTGCTTTAGGCTCTCCAGTTACTTCATTAATAGCAATAGTTGCATAAGAACTAGCAAATTGAAGAAGTCTTATTGTTTGAGTTAAAACGCTAGGAGCTACAAGAGTATCGCCAGACTCAAGTTCAGAGATCATCAAGTCTCTCATCTGCTCGTAGGCTTTTTTCTGCTTAGTGGACATCTCTACATCTCTGCGCTCTTTTAAAACTGGAGGTAAATTAGGTAGTACAACTTTTTTAAGCATACGTCTCATGTATGGATTTACGCTTTTATAAAACTCATCTTGCATCTGAGGCTTAACCCCTAAAACCATCATTCCACCAAAAGCGTTAAGCATTACATCAACCATTCGATCAATCCATTTTGTCTTGCTAGGCCAGTCTTTAGGAGAGATCCAATGAAGTATTGACCAAAGATCTACAACATTGTTAGCAATAGGTGTTCCAGTTAATGCAAAACGAATTTCAGAAGTACCAGAAGCAGACCAAAGAGCACGAGACTGTTTTGACTTAGGATCTTTACTTCTATGAATCTCATCGGCTATTACTGCTTTAAATTTAAAATTATTTAACTCTCTTAAATGAACTTCGCAACGGTTCTCGCTAATCTTTTCATCTTGACCACCGCAAGCGCGACATCTTGTCAAAGAAATAGATCCATAAGGAGAAAGTCTTGAGTGAGAACGAAGTGACTCCCAATTAATAATAAATACTTCTGCTGACTGTTCAAATTGTTTTTTGCGTTGAACAGCAGATCCTTTAATAACTTGAGTCGTTACATCTGGCCACCATTTAGCAAACTCTCTTGCCCAGTTCTTTTTTAAAGTGTTAGGGCAAACAATAAGAATAGGAAAAACCTCTTCTCCTCTATCGTTTAACTCTTTTAGGGCTCTAATAGCCTGAGCAGTCTTACCTAAGCCAGGTTCATCGGCTAGAAGGGCTCTTTTAGCGGTTGCTAGGAAGGCAACTCCTGCTCTTTGATGAGGAAATAGCACCTCATCGCCTTCATAAGTCTCTAACTCTCTTAAATTATTAGCTGGGGTAATTCTTGTCTCTAATTGATTGGTTGCCCAGGCTCCTAAAGTAGGCTTTATCTCTAAATCACTGCGGAAAGTGGAGCGTAGGGCTAGACAGGTTGTCCAACTTAGGGGGACTCTCCAAACCTGCTCAGAAGCGCTCCAGGAGGCTCCTGGAAGGCTTTTACAGAGTTCTTTATATCGCCAGTCAGCACTTATAAGGATATATTCTCCTTGAGCATCTATATCTACAGATACTGACACTTTAACCCCTTACTTGTATATGGACTAAAATATTTTTTAGATTATTTTTTTCTGTCCATACCTATTTTAGCAGAACTAATGGCTTCCAACCGATCTTAACCAACTTTAAAAGGGCGTGTCGTATAGCGTCATTTGCATGACCCTCTCCGCCTTTATGCCAAGTGCCTAACTTCTTTAAAGCATCGTTAGGAAACATAGTTTTAGCATCAACAGGGGATTGAAAAATGATTTTTTCAGGGTCATATTCTTTAGTTCGACACATATGCTTTAAAACCCCTATCTGTTCAAGACTAAATGGTGCTTGTGAGTTTTTTACTGTCTGAGCAGTAATAACAAATCGCTCACAAACTACCAAAACATTATCGTAGGACGTAGCCGAAGAAAAAGCAATAGACATAGCCGTGTCTATCCAAGAAGCAAAAGTTTCTGGATCAACCTCTGCTGACATCTTTACTACTGGAGCCTCTTCTGGCAAGCCAGACCACTCAACTAAACAAACTCCTGTTGCTTTACCAGGATCTACAGAAATTATATATTTCATTAGTACTTTTCGCCCCAGTTCTCTAAAGGACCATCTATTCCAGCAGTCAGTGGAACATCCCAGCCTTCAGTAGTTGTCATACATTCTTGAACTATTTTTTTAAACTCTTCTGCTTGCTCCCTAGGTGCTTGTAAAACAATTTCATCATGAACAGGAACAATAAGGTACTCTGTCAAGTCCGCTTGGTCAAGTTTTATTAGATTACTTTTAAATATTTCTGCAGCCCCGCCTTGAATTAGATAGTTAATTAACGTGTAAACACGACCTTCATCGCAAGGAATTTTACGACCAGTCCAAGTGTAAATGTAACCTTGACCTTCATCTCTTTCCCTACGAGCACCTAAATTTTCAATATCTTTTTGGAACTTAATCATTCCTGGATAACGTTTATCAAAAGCATCTGATACAGATTTCATCTGAGACTCTAAAACTCCAGCGGTAAGCGCTTGTTTAGCAACTCCAGCCCCATATAAACGACCATATACCATTCCTTTAATTAAATTACGTCTTTTATCTGAACGAGTCATTTCTGGCTCTTGATAAACTTCACGACCAATTTCAGTAAAGGGGTCTGAGCCAGTTGCGTCAGCGCGATTAAAAAGATTAATTAAATTAGGATCTTTAGATAAAGAAGCAAACATACGAAACTCAACTTGATCAAGATCTGAAGTAATAATTACGTGATCTTTATCTTTAGGTATAAATGCTCTACGAACAGTGTTATCTCCTTTTGGTAGAGTTTGAAGCGCTGGGTCAGTAATAGACATACGAGAAGTACGAGCACCTAAGGTCTTTACAGAAGGGTGAACAATGCCATCAATGGACTTGTTTAAGAAGTTAAGAAAGTAGGTGTTTGCCAGTTTATCTGCTTTACGCTGTTTAAGGATTGTTTCAGCAAGGTTTTTAACCTCATCATTGCCTTGAATAGTTAGTAGGTGAAGTTGATCCTTACTCGCAGACTTTTGACCAGAAGGGGTAGTTTCAGTTATCTCTGCGCCAAGTTTTTCAAATAATCTAACTAGTTGAATGTTGCTAGTTATACTAGTTCCAGCGTAAGTTTTAGCGGCCCAATCTTTTACTGACTCTGTGTAATCAATAAGTTCTTCATATTTACGTTTTGAATACTCTAAATCAACTCTTGCTCCATTTATTTCCATACGAGTAACTATTTTTCTAGTAGCCATCTCAATTTCATAGGCTTTGTGATAAGGCTGATTAGGACCGCATTTATTGTAAAATTTTTCCCAAAGACGCATTGTTAAAATAGTATCGAGTGCGCCATAAGACCAGTAAGGCTCAAAGTTTGTGGGAACAGTTCCCCAAGTCCAACCATTTTTTGCTAGGTCAACATCTAACTTATCTTGAAGGTGCGCAGCATTACCATCTACAAGTCTTGCTGATAAAGGCTTTAACCCGCCAGAACCTAAAGGATCAATAAGATGAGCCATAATCATTGTGTCATGTGCACGATGCCAAGGAATTTTCCAATTAGATTTAATTGCAAACCATCTTGCTTCAAATGCAATATTGTGGCACACAATAGGTCCATCAAATTTATTCATTGCTTCGTAAAAAACTCCAGACCATTCTGCCCAAGGAATAGACCAGCCATGCATACCATCACCAACTTGAACCAAACGAAGATCACCATGCCAAGGAGATAAAGCATGATCTCTAGGTGAACCTAATTTTTCTCCAGTTTCAGTGTCAATTGCAATTGCATTATGAGGACGACGCTGACCTAACCAAGAAATAAATTTATTTGCCTTTTCTACAGAATCAACAAGGCTTACTTGAACTCCATCTAATCCGTTTGTCATTTATCCTTCTGTCGTTTTGATTTAGTTTAATTCTTTTTTATGGAATTGTCTCTACTCTATAGATAAGATCTATATTCTCGTCATTCTTAGCGGCAATGTCTAGAAGTTTCTGAGCAACGTAGGTGAGGTATCTTGCCCCATTCTCGTTATATTTGTAAAGTGCATCTAATACTGGTTGAGGATTATCACTTACTTGAGCCCAGTAACGATATTTTTCTGGAAAAACAATAGGTAAGGACCTATTAGGAGAGCACTCTTCACAAGGAATAGCATCATCTTCAAGGTTTTTAGTAAACTCATCAACTAAATTATATCGATCTACTTTTTCACAGGTTGCTCCGTGATAAATTAAAGAGACTCCAATACGAGATAGTACATAAGAACCATTTTCAGTTTTGTAAAGAGCAAACTCAATCCAGCGAACAGAGCCTTTACGCCATGAAGAAGATTTACTTAACAGTTTTCCATTAAACTGTAAAGTTCTAGAACTATCTTTTACCTCAAACATTATGTTTTTTTAGTTTCAGTTTCAGTAATTTTTGCTATTTCCATAAGTTGAGTTAAGTCAGCGCGAAGAGAAGCAATCTGCCCTTCATAATTTGCAGTTATCTCACCGATACGCTGTTGAAGGGCAATGATCATCAGTTCGTTCTTTGTCTTTGGAGTGTCCATGAGGCTATATTACTCCGCCTGAATTGCGTCGTATTGAGCCTGAAGTGCAGCAATTTGCGCCTCAGCTGTACTTATTATCTTGTTTGATGACGCGACAATACTGGCTTCAGGAGTGTCAGTCGCGTTTTGCTCAACAATGTTAAGTTCAGCGCTGTACTTGTTGATTTTTATACCGCGTATGCGCGACGCTATGAGGTTTAACTTTTCTTCATTTGTTATATCTGTACTTGGCATTATTTTTCCTTTTCTTTTATCTTATGTAAGTATTAACCTATTTGGTCAATACCGTTTCTTAAATTGTTAAGAATACCATTAAATACCTCTATTACCTGTTTTTGACGTGCAACCTGATTAATTATAAGCTCTCGTGTTCCAGTTAACACCTGAGCGTCAATTTCCTCCTGTGATGGATCTTGAGCATATCTTATTGTCCTTTCTACCTCAAGAATTTTTTCCTCGACTATCTTAATTTTTTCTTCTATTGTAAGTATCATTTTTTCTTCCTATGGATATAGTTGTTGAGATTTTGGAGTTGCAGTATTTTGAAAAGATGAACTTGTAATTGGAGTAGGTAGTGTTGTTCCATTCAAACTTATTACCTGCGCTCTATACCAAAAATTACCAAATGCGTTTGTTGTTCCAACTGGTTGGTTAGTTGATTGACTTGCATAATTTGAAACTACACTTAGTGATTCTGTAGCTCCACTTGTCCAAGTTGAATTATCTGGAGATCTCTGTATTCTTGCAGTTGCAGATGTTGTATTAGAAAAGTAGTAGTCCATAGTAGCTTTTGGATTTGCCCAGTTATTATTTGCAATTCTTCCTCCGGTATAGCCAAAAATAAGAATGACTGACGCTGGAGGCGCCGCGACTGTAACTGATATAGAAGACTCTGTACCATTTCCAATAGCGTTAACAGCTCTTACCGAAATAGTGTATGTTCCTGGAGAAAGAGTATAGTCATACGTTGTACTAAGACCAACAGAAAAATAAGCAAAAGAGTCTCTTTTTACCTCGTATCTAGTAATTGCTGATCCACCGTCGCTTAGCGGAGCATCCCAAGATATCCTTGCTCCGCCACTAATTGCAGTAGAGCTAAGATTTCTAACTGGACCAGGCACTGTAAGGTTGGTGGTGGAGAAGGTAACACTTCCGTAGTTTGTTCCAGTAAAGTAGTAATTATTTGCTCTAACTAATACAGTGTAAGAGGTATTTGCAGTAAGACCTGTCAAACTAACCGATGTGTTTGTGCTTGTTGATGTCCAACTTGACCCACCGTTTGTAGAGTAATCATAAGTTTGTATTGCGGACATTCCAGAGTTTGCGTTTGTAGGAGCCGTCCATGAAACTGTTGCGGTGGTGTTAGTGATGCTTGACGCAGTGACCGAGGTGGGTGCCTGTGCGGAGGAACCTTGACTTGCAACTATGCTGATGTATCCGTCGTCAGCGCTACCTGATGTTAGAGTACTTTGTGAAAGCCAAACAGAAGCAGATGCTGTTCCAAACTCGGTAAATGAGGTGGCAAACGCCGCGGTTGTGCCAAAGTAAACTCTGTATTCTGCACCGACCGTTCTTGTTGATGTAATTCTGCTGTTTCCAACGCTAGACCCATCGACGTACCATCCTGTAAGTGCGTACGTGCTTGACGGAAACGCAACTAATTTAATAAGCGCGTAGTTCTGGCCATTAGGAAAGTGAACCTCGTACTCGATCTCAAAGTTAGATCCTACTGAAAATCTTTTTCCACGGTAGAACACATAAAAAGTAGAGCTATCAGCCGCGTAGCGAATTGAGTTTAACTCTAGGTCCGCGGGAAGAATTCCAAGAACTCGTCCTGTGGTAGCTGTTATGTCATAAGTAGACTGTCCACCATTTATTGAGATGTATCCATTTGTTCCGATGTGAACTGTATCGCCAAAACTAAATGTGTAGGTACCAGACACACTTGCATAAAACTGTCTCCATTGGCCACTTGCGTATACAAATCCCTTTTGAAGAGTTCTCCATGAACCACTGATGTACATAAATCCTTTTTGAAGAGTTCTCCACGCACCATTAGCATATATGTAACCGGCCATATTTATTTTAACTGTACGTTAGTACAATCAATCCTTCTTGACCAGTTATTCCTGATATAATAGAAGATAGATCTGGATATATAGTTGCAGAGCCAAAACCAATTTCTCGTAGTGATCTTTGACCAAAAGGGTTAACAGCTGCTGTATTAGTTACTCCTATAGTAGCAGTATAGATTCCACTTGAGCTTGAAAAACTTAGCCCTCCGTTAGAACTATCTAGTATTAAAGTAAACTGTCCATCTGATCCAGCAGGATACATGATCATCTTAGGATATGCAGATGAAGCAAAATCGCTAGTTGCTGATCCTCCTGAGCTTATGATAACTCCAGCGTAGTCAGTTGCTGGTCTTATATGGCCTAAGGCTGTACCAGAGGAATTATAAAATGATAGTGCGTTGTTTGAAGAGTCCATCTCTACTCTTCTTCCAGAAGCTGCAGTTCTAATAGTTCTTCCAGTCAAAGTTCCAGTTGTAATCTGCCCGGCATCTAAGTTTGATGTAACAATTACTCCCGCGTTCAATGATCCTGCGGTAATCTTTGCTGCAGAGATGTTTATAAGTGCTCCATCACCTAACGCAAAGCCCTTCCAACCCGCGGTATTGGTGATTGTTCCTGTTGATACCGTCGATGGGACGTTTGCCGCGTTCTTTGCATATCTAACTGTTAATGCGGTAGGAGTTGCGGTAACCTCGTAAGATCCGTTAAACGTTGCGTCAACACCCGAGACGGTTATTGTTTCTCCAACCACAAATGTGTGCGCTGATGAGACGGTAAGAGTTGCAACGCTTGACGTAAGTTGCTTGTTGGTTACAGTTGCCGTTATTGCCGTGCTGTAGCGATATATCTTATTATCATCATTTGTATCAAACCAGGTGTCACCTAGTACGTATGTTCCATCTGTTGGCTCGTAGTCCTGTCGGTAGATAGTATTTTTTCCATCTGCAGATGCTTGAGCAGCAGGATCTTTTACATCTACCCACTCTCCAGTTGATTCATCATATACTTTTTTCCCACCTGTTTCTGGATTTGTTACTTCTTGCCCATCTTTTGGATTAACAATAGAATCTTCAGGATTTTCTGTGCTTACTATGTTAGTACCAAACTCAACTTCATCTGCTGTAATACTGCTAGGGGCTATAGCAGCACCCTTAATAACTCTATTTTGAAGCCTAGTTCTTATAGGCTTTCGCTCCATACGTCGTAAACGTCTTTGTATATCAGATATGCTATTTCCTAAATTTTTTTTACTATTACGTCTTCTACTAGACATTTTTTCTATCCTCTTTCCATTCAGTTTCAAGAGTTAATGTTACTTTTTCTGGAAAAGATGGAGTTTCTGGAACACTAACTGTGTATCCAACAATTTTACGAACAATTACATCACCTCTAGGCTCTAAATCAGTTGCTAAACGCATTCTAACAAATTCATCATCAAGAATTATTGAGCACCAATCTCCTGGGTAATAAGTTCCAACAACGGGATCTAAAGATCCATTAACTTCTATATTAAAAGTTGCCTCTGGAGGTCTAGATTCTCCTAAAAAGTCTAAAGCATAGTTATACAAAGCTTCTTTACCAGCAGCAACAGTATTTACATCATTTTTTTCTTCAATTTCATCTAGTAGTGGCCAACCTTGATTTAGTAAATCTTTGGAAGCTGCTGCAGCGTAAGGTTGGCTAGCAGTACCGTCTAGTCCATCAGTAGATCCACCTACCCACATTCTAGTAGAAGAGTTTTCTGCATTTTCATTCAAAGTAAATTGAAAAATGTTTCCTGGATACTCAAAAACATAAAGATTAGCACCTAAAACACTTAAAGGATGAACTACTCCTATGTACCCTGTAGATGCAGTTAAAGGAACATTGTTGTTGTAAGAGTAGAAAGTAAAGGTAGTTGCAGTAGGAGCGCTAACAACAGTTATTGTTCCATCAAATGATGAACCAACATCTGTAATAACAGTCTCATCGCCAGCAACTAACCCGTGAGCAGTGCTTGTAGTTATTGTTGCAATATTAGATGTTAGTTGTTTAAATGTTACAGGTATTCTTACAGGTGGATCAACAAAAGGAACAAAGGTAAATGTTCTAGTAAAAGCGTTATTTTCAAAATCACAGTCTATTCTATAATCAAAACCTTCAAGTTCTTTAGCAAAATCTTCTAATATTTCTCCAAAAGATTGTAAGTCAGATCCTCTAAATACTTTATTGCTTGCTCCTAAATATTTACCGCTTAAATCTTGATTTGATTCTATTCCTATATTAGAATTAGAAGAGTAGGAACCATAAGTACCAGCAACTAATCTACCACCCCAAGAAACAGTACCACCAGAAACTCCCGTAGTAATATAATTTAAAGTAGAAAAAACTGTATATTTTATAGTTTTAGCATCTGGTACGGATGCTACTACAAAATTACCATTGTAATCACTTCCTACATTTTCAACAATAATACTTGTACCCTCTACTATTCCATGATTAGCAGATGTAGTTAAAGTAACACTTTTATAAGTAACTTCTCCTGTATTTGCAGTAACAGCAGTAGTACCAATATCAGAACTATCTACTGGTATTGTAAAAGTGGTACTAGTTGGTGTTGACAGAACATTAGTAGTGCCATTTAATACAGATTGACTTATAAAACTTACAGTTTCAGAAGATATAGCGGCTATAGTAGGTTTATTTAAAGTAACAGTAGTGCCAACTATTTTTTCAATAATAGTATTAGAGCTAAGTTTTCCAGTTATAGAAACTAACATTCCTGCTACTAAATTAGTGTCGTCTGTGACTGTAAGAGTGGTAGATCCACTAGAAGCAGTGGCTGTTTTATTATAAGAAACGCTGTTATCTAATTTTGCTATGCTCACATAATCTCCTACTGCAAGCCCATGAGCAGAAGCTGTTGTAATAGTTGCTATATTAGATGAAACTGCCTTAAATGTTATAGGCAAAGTTGTAGTAGATATACTTTTTGAAGTTACATCATAACTTGTATACGGAGTTACAGCAGCAGTTGAGATATTTACAGAACTACTAACGTTGTATTGAATAGTGGTACTGGTCGGAACAGCTGTAATAGTTTGATAGCCGTCTAATAAATCATCTACAGCTGCAATTTCAACTAGTTGTCCTACTATTAGATCATGTGATGTATTTAAAGTTAAAGTAACACTTCCTGAAGTACAAACTTTATTTGTTACAGTATATTCTTCGTCAGTTGCTGGAAAATTTATACGTTTATCACCATAAGCTTCGTCATTTAAAAAGTCATTTGTAGAAAAATCTTCATTTAACCAGCCTAAAATATCTCTAGCAACTTCATAAGAGTCAACAACAGTTCTAGCCTGACCTATATCAGAGGAACTTAAAGGAAGCGTCGCAGCGGAGGCAAAAGAAAAACTTGAAGCAGATGGAATTGCTGTTATTACATGAGTACCGTTTAAATCATTATTTAATGCATAAACCTTTACAATATCTCCTTCTTCAAATTCATGTTCTACACTAGTATAAATAGTCGCTGTACCAGATGCTGCTTGGTATTTGCTACAGTAATAAGCCTCACTTCCATAATAAAGAGTTTGCCATACCATTCTATGATACAAATAACTTATAAATTCTGCGCCGTCAACAGTTAATTTTTTATCAACAGGAGAGTAACTTCTACTCCAAATAATTCCACCCCAGACGCATACACCATTTCTAAGAATATATATTGCTGTTTTTCCTGGCATAGTATTTTCATATAAATTTAAATGAGCGTTTGCCTCAACTACTGGGATTGATGCAGAAAATAATCCTGCTTTACTTAAAGCTCTTCCATAAGTAACATCTACAAATGGTATCTCTACTAACACGGTATTTGTAAGTAAATCTACAGCATAGTATCTGTAATCAGCTAGGTTAATTTCATTAGTTGTCATTTTTGTTCCTTAAGTTTTTAAGTTTAAGCAAGCCATCCAGAACGATAGTCTACAGATAAAGTAGACGTTGAACTGACAGTATCTCCTGCGTCATAAAAACTAATTGTGTTATTGCCTGGGTACAAATTAATCCAGTCATTATATACTTCTAATTTTGCTCTTGCTCCTAAATACTCTCCATTTAAAAATACAGATCTGTCATATGTGTTAATTTCTAAAACATCTGGACCATAAGCAAGAGTTCCACTTGCAGCTCCATAAGCAACATTAGAGCCAGTTGCTCCATATGTGAATGTGCTAGTTGTAGGGACACTAAGCACTACAACTTCTCCATCATACGGTGAACCAAGACCAGAAATAGTAATAACATCGCCAACAACTAATCCATGAGTGGCAGTAGTAGAAATAGTAACTAAATTATCAGTTAAGCCTCTGTTATTAATTGTCTTAGTAGTAGCATCTCTTAGAGTGCCTGTGATAGTAATAAGTTCCTCAGAAGTATCATTAGATATTACTGTCGGACCAACTAATGGACCAGTAATAGTTAGATATACGCTAACAGGATAATTACCTTCATTTTCTATAATTTCAGTTCCATCAGCAACTGGAGATGTTGCTCTACATGGTATTAATACGTTCTCGTACCCGTAGATCGGATCTTCTGTATTCCACTTATACTTTATAGGATCTGCTGCTCTAAGTCCGATAGAAAATTCAGTACGCCCACGAGCATTTACTGTTTGTATTTCTGGGTCTCCGCTTAATCTTACATAAGATGCTTTAATGTAAGAGCCTTCATTTGTTTTAAGCCATCCACCTGTATAAACTAAATTTGTAGCCGCAACAAATCTATCTCTAGCAGCAGCAAGTAAAGAAGGATCTGGAGTTAAAATTACGCCTTCAAAAGTTATATCTCTTGCATTATATTTACCTTTAACATCATATGAACCATCACCCCATCCTCGAGAAACTTCAGGAATTTCAGGAGAAGGGTGCTGCCACCAACCACCAATATCAGTAACTACCCAAATAACTCCATATTCATCAATTGTATTAAAGGTAAAATCATTTAGCGATATATCTGCTTGCAACTTCATTCCTGTTAAATGAGGCTGTGGAAGCGGGGCTAAAGCAAGGTTTACCTTTGAAGTTTCATTGGCTTGATTAGAGTTAACAAAAAAGCCTTCTACTAAATTAGATTGCTCTAATAAAACAGCATCAAGTAAGAAAGTCTCGGCTTTAGTTCCAGCAGTGCTTTGAATAAAAGCAAAGTTTGCATGAGTTGAAGTAGCTGGTGCAGTAAATACTGCTGTAATTCTTTGCCAACCTGAAGAACTAGTTAAATCTCTTGCAGTGTTATTACTTATTGAAATTATGCTTCCAGCAGTAGATGCGTTATACCAAATAGCTTTAATACTAAAAGAGCCTTCTTCTGCGCTAGTAGGAACTTTTACATACCCAGAAACTGCATAACTAGATAACGCTGTAATAGCAATTCTGTCGGTAGTAATTACTCCAGAGTTAGCCTGAGCAGACTTAGTTATTTCTAAAGATGAAGAACCAACAAAATAATCAGAGGTAACTCTCGCTAAAGATGTGGTGGCAACTACTGCAGTACCAGTGTCAGCAGCCGAGGTAATTGTTCCAGAGGTTGTAGTTGTGTAAGTAAAAGTAGTATTGCTAGGAACGCCTGTAATTGTATATGTGCCATGAAGAGAGGTATTACCATTAGTTCCAGCAATAGTTACAACATCTCCTACCGCAAAATCGTGTGAGGCTGAGGTGGTTATAAGTGCAGTTGTACCAGTTCTTTCAGAGTTACTAATATTTTTTGTATTTGTAGAAGGTGCCAATCCAAATACAGTGGCAGTTCCTGTATCAGCGGCTGAAGTTATAGTTCCGCTGGTAGTAGTTGTGTATGTAAATGTTGTTGCTGTTGGCACTGCTGTAATAATGTAAGTGCCATGCAAAGCAGAGTTACCATTAGTACCAGAAATAGTTACGCTATCACCAACTAAGAACCCATGATTTGCGCTAGTAGTTATGGTTGCAGTAGTAGAACTTCTTTGAGAGTTAATAATTCTTTTATTTAAATTTTGAGCAGCTGACCAACCAGTAGTGTTAGTTTGATAAGTAGGGTTTGTAAACAAATTTGAGCGACTCATTAGGCGGCTCCCTTACGAAGTTGAAAAGCAATTTGACGAGAAACAATAGAAGCAAGTTCTCTTTCGTCCATGCCAGCAGAAGGATTAATTGTTATGTTAATTCCAGAACCTGCTTTATTAGATAGCATTTGAATCATTGCTTTATCACGTTTTGATAAACCATCTGGATCAAGTGGTTCTACACGCTCAGGTCTTCCTGCTTCACCAATCGTGGCAAGAGTTCCACCAGCCGAAGGCATAACTGTTCCACCTCTAGCAAGAGGAGTTATTGGTGGTAATCCTAAAGTGAATCCATCAAACTTAATTGGACCTAACTTAAATCCTGGTATTTTAAATTGAAGTTTATTCCAGCCATTTATGATCCAGTTAATTGCAGACTTAAATGCATCTTTAATTCCATCCCACATATTTCTAGCAGCAGATGCAATTTTAGAAGGAAGGGTTGTTATAAATGAAACTAATTTAGTAAAATTTGTTGAAACAAAATCAACGGCTGCTCCAAGTCCGTTTTTAATTGTTGTTCCCAAAGAGTTAATAGCATTTCTAAATGTTTCGCTGTTTTTGTATAAAAGAGTAAAACCAGTGGCTAAAGCGGCAATAATGACAATAAAAGGTCCTATAGGAGAGGCTATAAGTAATGAAAACAGCCCCCTAATTGCTGTACCAAGAACTGTAAGTATAGTTTTACCAAGAGTTGCGGTGGTTAAATTTGCTAGTTTTGCACTACCAGTAAGTGCTCCAAATGAAGTTATTAAAGGAAGTAGCCCTCCTAAAACTACTTTAAATGCAAATCCGCCTACTTTAGTTATTGTACCTAAAGCTAATAAAAATGGAAGTACAGCTGCTGAAAGTTTTAAAAAGAATTGACCTACAGGACTTTCTAAAATATTATTTAAAGTTTTTAAAACACTAGTTAATGTATCAAAAAATATTTTTATAGATCCAGCATCAGTAACTAATTTTACAAATTCAGAAAAAGTTATTAAAAACTCGCCAAAAGACGGTAAGGAATCACTTATATTTTCTCCTATAGCTTGAAAATTATCAGTTACCACTCCTAATTGATCTAAGAAAACTCCTAACTCTGGGTTATCAGCAAGAGTTATAAATCCTCCTATAATATTTCCAAGAAGACTTAAAAGTTTTGTGCCATTTACTGCTGCATCAGCAAAAAATGTTTTTAAAGGCTTACCGTCAATAGTCTCTAGATTTTTAAAGGCTAAAGATATGTCTTTAAAGTAGTTTAAAAAGATTTCTCCAGCACTACCTGGACCCACGTTTTCTTTTACAAGGTTTTTAAGTCCACCAAAAACATTACCAAAAATAATACCTAAATCCGATAATATTCCCTTAGCAATCTTAAAGCGTTCTCCAAGTTTTCCAGTTGCTTCATCAAGTTTTAAAGTCTCTTTCCAAGATTCAGTGGTGTTTTTTAAAAACTCTCCAAAAGCATCAATTAAAGGTTTAGCAGCGGTTAGAAGAATTAAAAATCCTTCATAAAGATTACCTACTGCAGTTCCTAAATTATTTATAAATTTATTGTTTGTTTTCCATATAGACTCTAACCTTTTTATGTTTTCTGAACTTGTTATGACCTCAGAAATTCTTATTGCTACTTTACCTAAAACATCCCCGGTTGCGGTAAGAAGTGGTCTTAAAGCAGGAAATAGGTTTTTTACTAAGTTATCTATTGCTTTCTCTAGTTGAGGGAAAAGTTTTTCTCCAGCAGCATCTTTTAGTTTTTTAAACTCTGACTGTATAGAAACTAAATATTTAACAAAACTTTGAGCTTCTTCTGATAAATCAGAAAGGGCGTCAGCATAAGCATCTGCTCCAGATCCTTGTTTAGCAAGACTAACAGCCTCTTCTGCTTTTTTTACATCACGTAATGCATCAATAACATTTTCTTGACCAAGAATAACAGCGTCAGTACCTTTTTTAGAAAGTTCTACGTTCTTTGCTTCTTCTTTTTTAAGATCATTGTTTCTATCAATTGCTCTTCTGTAATTTAAATCTGCTTCAGCAAAGGCAAGTTCGGCTTCTTTACGAGCACGAGAGTTAGGAGGTAAATCTGAAACACGAGCAAGAGTCTCGCGGGCTTTTTCAAGTTCAAGTGCTGCTCTTTTTTCAGATATTGCAGCGTCTTCAGAATCAAAACCTAGTTGCTGTATCTGCTCAATTGCTCTATCTCTAGCTTTTGCTAGTCTTTCATATGCTTTTGCAAGATTTTCTTCAGCATCTTGTTGTGCTTTTGTGTTAGAGACACTTTTTTTAGATGCTTTATTTCCTGCTTGTACTGCTTTGGCTACTCCAGAAAATGCTAATCTTAATGTTAGGGCTGCTTGCCCTGCGGCTGTAAATGCTCCAGCTAAAGTAATTAACGCAGGGGTAGCAGCAGCTCCAATTATTGAAACTAAAGAAATAAGTCCTGTACCAAGAAGACCAATGATTCCAGACACTGCAGTAATCGCTGGGACTAGAAAATAACCTGCTCTTGTTAAACTTGAAAATTGCTCTTTAGCAGCTACCGACTGTGCCAAGAATTGTGCACTAAAAAAATTAAGATCAATACCAGATCTACGAACACCTCTACTTATTCCATTAGAAATATCTTTTCCAGCTCTTTCACCAACTCTATCAATACCATTAAAAGATTTTTGAATATCTCTTTCAACACTAGTAGTGATGGCGCGAACTACTATATATGCATCACCAACAATTGCCATGCGCCATCACCTCCTAATCTCTTAACCCAAAGGGGCATCTAGTACTGATCCAAACGGCTTTTGCATGTCTGGATTAAAATCTGTTGGCGGAATAAACGGCTTCACTGTTTGACTGCTTGGGTCAAACGGTGTGATGTCGCTGTAATCAAAATCTCCAACAGAGTTGTCAAAACCTGCGTTTTGACTTTTTTTAGTTGTTTTATATTTATAAGTAGTTTTATAAAAATCCCTATAAATAATTTCTCTTACTTTATCTTTGACGTCAACTTGTTCTGCACTAGCGACGGAGGTCATGTCATCTTCAAAAATTACATGGACAACATCTAGCATGTCTGCCAGTTCCATAGAAGATAGTTGTAGGCCGTTCATCAGTGCTTTCCCATTAACATAAGGCCAGAGATCTACTGCCCACTCCGCGAGTCCTCTAGCCCCGGTATAGGACGGCTTGAATACTGCTCGACCAACCAAGAAGTTATTTCACCTAATTTTTCAACAGTTACAATTTTGTTAGGATCATTTACCAGTTTTAGAAAACGATCTAAACTTTCTGGCAATAAAACCTTTGCAAAGAACTTGTCAATAAGAGCAGCTGCCATTCCAGTTGAATCAGAACCAGCGTCTGCAACCATATCTAAAAGAACTTTACCTTGAAGAGCCGTTTTACATTGGAAATCTTCTCCATAAAGTTTGAAAGATAAAGGTTGCGTGTTTACATCACCACCGCTACCAAAATCTTTAAACCTACCTGTTGTCATGTTGATATTCCTCTTTTCTCGTTTGTCTTTTTATTTACCATTTTTATAGTAAATGTTGTTCCTATTTTACCAACTTTAAGTTATCTGATAGATAGCGATTTGCTTTAGTTCCAGGATGCATAACAGAAGTTGTGTATATAATCCTTGAACCTTTAACAAATCTCAGCACTTTTGCCCTATCTGGTCGAATAACATGAGGCTTAGTTCCTTGATGGTGTAGCAAAGCGTAGTCTAAATTAGATCCAATTTTTACATACTGACCCCGAGAGTCTCGTAAATGTCTCATATGAATTGAAGAACGAAGTGCTCCTGTTCTTACTCCAACCTGAGCTTTAGCAGCGGCGGTTATTAAACGACCTTTTTTTGCTAAGTACTTTCCTACATCACCTTCAGGAGAGTTAAGTAAAAAATCTAACTCTGCCCTGCGAAATACTACTGTTGCCATTTTATGGAACGGCTGCAGTCAGGGTAAGAGTTACAGTTTGAAAACCGCCCTCGGGAGGTTGAACTTCAACAGTTGCAATAACTCCAAGACCAAATCCAGATGACTCCCAAGTATCTAGTTGAGAAGCGCTGTCTAATAAAATCCATGCATCATATGCAGCAATCTCTGAAGCACTTTCTATTGTCTCAGCTGAAGGTGGTCTACCGTTTTGACCAACTACTGGCACTGCTCTTGATACAGAAACATTGATTGTCGCACTTCTTGGATCACTACATCTACGCGGTTGGGTTGCTTCATCCCCAGGGGCACCAACATACATTTGTACAAAAGAAACAACTACTTGCTCACAATCGACTACAGGTTGTCCTAATGTATAGTATCTACGCAAAGGAAGTGGCATAGTATAAGAAGCGTAAGAAGTAACAACTTGAGCAAGAACTGCATCTAAAAATACAGCAAGATTTTTGGCACTGCTACTAACAGTTGCTTTATTTATTGTTGTCGACATTTGTCTCTCCTAATTTTTTATATATCCTACAATGTATAAATTGGCTCTACTCTTGTGTAAAGTTCAAATGATACGTTTGCTGTAAGTAAATTAATTACTTCATCAACAGTTGGATCGTCTAGGCTAGGTCTAGTGCAATAAATGTCATAAACACCAGGCTCTCTTGGACCAATAATATCTAATATTTGACTATAAGTTGGAGAAATAGTTATTGTTCCATTAGGACGACTTAGGCTAATAGAGTTCTCTAAGTTTTCTGACTTTGTATAAGAATGATCAGATACTGTTAAAGATACTTCCCACGCTGCATCATCTTCTAAAAATTCTCCATTTATTTCATTTAAATAAAGAACTAATAGTGAACCAGATGTAAGCACTTTTAGATCATAAGCACTTTCTGTTAATTGATATGGTTTAGGAATAGGGCGACGTGCTCTAGGAGTATCTGGACTAAATACTTTTGCTTTTGCTCTAGCCTTATCTGGATTAGTGGTTTTTAAAAATAAATCTACAGCGTATAAACCAGTTCTAAGTTCATCAATAAAATCTTGATTATCAAGAATTGTATATGAAACACCTTGACGAGCAACAGAGGTTACACGTTGAGGTAGAGCGCAAGTATCGTCATTTTCATATAATTTAATTAGTTCAATAGCAAGTAAACGAGCAGCATTTTTTCCTGCTAATGGAGGCGGTGTTCCATATGAATAAGTAACTTCAATATTAGAAGATGTCCATCCAGCACCTGGAGTAGCAAGAATAGTTGAGTGCTCTACTAAATAATAATCTTTTGGATCTATTATAACGCCATTTCTATCTCTTAGCGTATGAACTCTTATTACTTTACGACCACGAAGGCGCACACGAGTGCTTGCAGATGTTCCATCTCCTGTAAAATCATCTTGTTGATATGGTCCTGAACCATTTAATCTAATGTTTTCAACGTTTCCCCTTATTAGAGTAGGAGAATATGTAAGGATAGACGCACCTATACGGATATTAGGATCATAAGAAGAAACATATCGCTCAGTGACAGTTGTTACGCCAGAGTACTTTCTTCCAGACATACCCCAGAGTAAGTAAGAAGCTGTTTTTACAGCATCATATGCGTATGAAGACTCTGCATAAGTAGATCCAAGTTCATTAGTATTTACCCAAAGATTACTCATTATTTATACCAATCTTAAAGAGTAAGGGCGAACAACGATTAGTGGTATCAATGATACGACTAGCACGTCGTCCGCCCTTCTTTTACTTATATTAAGAGGTTGGATCCTCTGATGAAGCAATAATGAAGTCAACATCATTATCAGCATTATATGTACTGCTACCAGGTACGTTGTATGCAGTAGTAGATCCTTGAGAGGTGAAGTCTGTAACTTCCCAGTAACCATAATCAACAAATGCAGTACCAGTGTCAGCAGCCGAGGTAATTGTTCCACTAGTTGTAGTGGTATATGTAAATGTTGTTGTTGTTGGGACTGCGGTAATTGTGTAAGTACCGTGAAGTGCAGAGTTACCATTAGTACCAGAAATAGTTACACTATCTCCTACACGGAATCCATGAGCAGTAGATGTTGTAATAGTTGCAGTAGTTCCAGCACGAGCAGAGTTACTAATAGTCTTAGTAATTTCTGCATGCCACTCGTAGAAGCCTTTTAGACCAGTTGGTGCCCATGTATCGCGAGCGTATGAATATGGACGCTCTGCTGCAACTGGGAACTCCCAGCGGCCATCTGGACCTGCATCAAAAAACTCATTTCCAAGACCATAGCCTTCAAAAGTGTTTGCAAGTAATCCGTTTTCAATTACACGATCACCTGATTGACGCAATTTAACATATGGAAAAACCCAGTGGAAGTATGGACGAGTTGTTGCACGCTTTCCATCTTTTACAGCAAATGACCAAACTTCAAGAGCAACGCCATTTCCAGCAGGATCATCTCCAACGGCTGGTGCGGCCCAACCGATTGATTTGCGTTCTGGTACAGCATAGGTTCCTAGATTTTTACGAAGTAGCAAACCTCCTGCTAATAAAGCAGTAAGTTCCGTGTCTGGCTCACAAATTGCCAGTTCCATAGTAATTCTTTTAAGAGTGTCTGGGGCTTTGTAGGAAACGCAAACTGTACCGTTTGCTGACTTCTCTACGATTTCATCGCCCTCTTCGTACTCTGGTGTAAATGAAGCGCGAAGGAACGCCGAGGTTGTATAACTATCACCTGGCTCGGTGAGTAGGTTACCTGAGGCGTCCAGTCTAGTGACACGGATCGCCACACCTTGGACGCTTGCCGCGTAGTCCTGAGTGGCCATACTGATTTCTCCTTTAGTTGGTTTTTACTTGTTCTTATTTTACGCTGTTAAATCAACTCTGATTGCTAAATGTATAGATGTATCAAAGTAAACCGCCGCTGGGCGAATTGCCTTAATACGCATATCATTTTGATTTCCCGCTACATCATAACTTTGAGCCAGATTATCAGCTACGACATCAACATCACCAATAAGTGTCTTGATTGTGCCAGTGCCGTACATCCATTTGTTTATCGCTGACGCTGTTGCGCCTGTCTGTGAATCGGGACCATTTCCAGTGTAACCAGAACCAACAATAATTTTAGTTCCACTAACTGTCTGAAGGTGGCCTTTTTCTTTATTATCAAAAATCATATAGTTAGCAGATAGAAGACCAGCCACATCCTTTGTCATGTGAATGACACCGTTTTCTCCACAAGGGGAGGTATCAGACAATTCATAGTCAAGTAATGCAAGTGCACGTTGAACAGAAAGTGCTGTAGTTCCATTAACAAGTGTTGCACTTGCGGCACTAAGTGCTTTATTTTCGTGGGATTCGCCTTTTCTAACTGCTCCATCCCATAACTCGCGCTCCATTGCCTTCTGTGTTATTCCTTCAAGTTGACGTTTAACTCTTGCTACATAGTCAAAGCCAGTAAAACCTAATGTTGAGCGATAATCTTCAGCTTCAATAAAAAATGGTTTAATTTCAGTGTATCGCGTAGGTGTTGCATTCGAGGCAACAACAGCGGATGTAGTATCTGTATCGTCCCAGCTCTTTGCAGAATAAATACTGGTATCCCACTCTTGTGAGAATCCTCTGATCCATTGATCTTCTTTTATTTTAGTATCAGGCTTTGCTACGGTGAATAGACCGAACTCTGAAGGTGTGATCTTTGGAGCTTCAAATATTCCGGTAAAAGCCATGTTCTCTATTCCTAACTTAAATCTAGTTTTTGTTTATTGTATCGGGGGAGCCTATTTCTAGGCCCCCCTTCAACAAATGGGTTACGGCTTAGTACTCGATTGTTGCTGCAGTCAATCCACCAAGTGTATCGCGAAGAGCGGCTGCTACTCCGTTTACATTGATGGTTGATGTTACCTGTAGAGACTCGACGCCAACAAGGGCAACGTTCTCAAAGGTTTCAACGAACATCTTGTAGTCGTTGGTGCCAACAAGTGTTGAATCACGGATAACTCCAAGATCCAATGTGCCACCATCAAGGAACAAGAATGATCCTTCAGCAAATAAGTACCAGACGAATGTATCTGGGAACTCATTCATTGCGCCAGAACCCTGTGCACCAAAAGCAGAAGCTCCTGCTGAAGTGTCTAGAGCATATGTAGCAATGATTCCGCGAGCTGCAATGTAAGCATCAATCTCAGAATATGCATTAAGAGTTGAATCTCCAGGCATTGCAATAGTTAGATCTGCTGCCATTGCGTCTTTAACCCATGCTGGGATAATTGCGCGAAGTGGAGCATCTGCATCTAGACGATGACGTGCACGGTAAGCAGCAGCAGCGCGACCTAGTTGAACTAGGAAGTCACGACCCATTCCAATTACGGAAGTTGAAGTAACTGCTGTTGATGCTGAACCGATTTTTGCCAAAAGATTTCCTTCAGCCTCGCGAGCATGTTGAATCAAACCAAGCTCGTTGTGACGAGCGATTAATTCAGGATATGCACGGCTTAGAAGGTTACCAAATTGTAGTTGCAAAGTAACAGCATCAGTTGAAACAGTTGTCTCACTGGCTGCGGATACAGTTAAACTCAACTTTGAAGCTGGACTTGGTGTTTCTGCTGAATCGTTAGCAGCAGTCCATACACCAACAGCGTTAGCATATGAGCTAAGTACTGGTGGAGTAATGTAGCGGATACCGCCACGATCTGCTTGGAAACGAGGTAGAGAATCACGGACTGGCCGTACTGCTGAGCCAATACCAAAGATGTCGTACTTAACCTCGAAAGGTGCTTGATGTCCACCAGAAGCAACAAGTGCTTCAGGTCCGACTACAGCTTGTACTTTTTCCCAGTTGGCTTGTGCATCCTGAGTAAGGGTGCGAGCCTCTGGAAATTGGGTAGAAATAGAAGCAACGATATGTTGTTCTCCATCTCCACCATTTACACGGCGTAGGCCATGTAGACGCTTGGCCATTGCTTCAGCAACTTCTGCCATGCTTGAAATTGAGCTGCCTGCTGTATATCCAGGAATGTCAGCGCCCGCAGTGATTGCCACGGTTGCTTCTGTTGTCCGAGATGTTGGGCGGCGGTCAGCTGGTACCTCAATGTTGAGGTTATCTGCGTTATCTGCAGCGGCGGTCACGGGTGCCTCCATAGTTTCTTGTGCTGTTTGCACATTTTCTGTTTGTGTTGGTGTTTCAATAATTGCTGCTTCAGTACCTTCAGTAACAATAACTGTTGCTTCTGCTGCAGGAGCATCTTGCGACACTGCTACCTCTTCTACAACTGCTGCTTCTGCTACTACTGGTACTTCTGTTGTTGTTGTTATTGCTGATGCTTCTGCAACAGCTGCGACAACTGTTTCTTCCACAGCTGGTGCTGCTTCAGTTGTTTCTTTAACTTCAGTCGAAAATTCAGATTTTTTATCTGCTTCGGTTGACGCTTCAGTCATAGTTTTTTCCATTTCTTTTTCTTCCTTTTTGTCTTCTTCCATGTCTGCAGAAGATTTTTCATCCTCTACTTTTGGAGCAGCTTCTGGAGTTGCAGGCATTGCTGCTGCTTCTTCCATTTTTTTATCCTCTTCCATGGTTGGGGAAGGAGTTTCAGAAACGGGTGCTTCTTCAGTTACTGGTGCTTCTTCAGCAGGAGCGGCAGGAGCCTCTTCTGTCATTGCAGCATCTTTAACTTCAGTAGTTTCCATGTCTTTGTCTTCGTCTTCTTTTCCGTATACGCGATTAGCTGCTTCTGCTGCTCTTTGAGCAAGTTCTACAGTTGCTATTTCACGACGCTTGATTTCATTTCTAACTCCATCAAGCATGTCGGCAAGTGACGTCATAGCGTCAACTGTCTGCGGAGTAGGATCCTCCTTCTCAACCGATTCAAATTCGTTGAGGATAGATGTCTGAAGTTCACTAACTTGTTCGTCAGTGATTTCAGATAGCTGATCCATCATTTGTTTGATTTGGTCCACTACTGTCCCTCCTTAGGGTCAGTTAGGATAGGGCTTTTCCCCATCTCGCTGATCAGTCGAGGCTGAGGGACTCGCAGACGCAATAAATGCGTGGAGGCACTCCACCTAATACTGAATATTACATTAGTTCTTATAGTGTGATTTTCTTTTTTTGTGTATTTTTTCTATTAGGTAAGCAGTCTAAGTAATTTAGACATTTCCTTAGATATCTCGCTCTGGCTGTAGACATCTTGACCTGACATGAAGTTTTTTATACCTTGAGTAGCAATATCTGCATCTTTTTGACCAATTTTATTCTCAACTCTAGTAATCATTTTCTCCATTAAATCCTGTAAGGCAGGGGGTACATCACTAAATCTAATCTTTTGAGCATCTTCTCCAAAGGCAAAAGGTAGGTTAGCAATGACTTTGCCTAGCTCTCCAGCGCTATTTCTAACATTACCTATAGCCTCGGCATTAAGTGCTCCTGTATCTAACCTATCTACAATATCTAGCAAATCACCAGCAGCCTTGGCTGCTTCAGCGTAGTCACCAGCATTATCTAGATTATTAACCTCTTCAATTTTTTCTAATGCAGCATCTGACCCAGCGTCACCTAAGTCCAATTTCAACCGAGCAAGCACTTGTCGAAACTTCCCTGTGGCATCACGGGGTTGGGTTTTAGGTGTGTATTTAACTCTGGAATCTTCTGCGTCTTGCTTACTCTTAACTTCTTTTTTTAGTATATCTGTTTCTTCATCCGTAAGATCTGCGTTTTCCTGGTTACGATCCAAACCGCCAGCGGCAACAACTGATTCAATAATAGAAATTCTTGCTCTTAAACTAGCAGCAACACTATCTATATCGTTGATCGATGCTTCTTTCCAATTTTCTGGAATTAAGTCTTTACGATCTAATTGACGAGCCATCTTTACAATATGACGGCGAACCAAACCACGTTTTCCTGGCTTGGCACGTCCATATGCTTGAACAGCATTCTTTAAATCAGAGACATTTCTAATTGGAAATGATCCATCTGGAAGTGCTTTTTTATCTTTTGCTAATTCCATACGTTTTTTACGAGTAATAACCGCTAACTCTGAATCTGAGTCATTAATATTTTGAAGCATGTAAGAAGAAGATTCTTCTTTCATTTTATTTACTCTATTAGATAATTCAGATGCTTTAATAGCAGCAGTAATTGTTTTTATTCTATCTTTAACATTATTACTAGCAGCAATTAATGGTGCTTCTAATTTATCAATTCTAGTATGCAGTTCTGCTATAGGATCATTTTTTAGTTGAGCAAGAACGCTTGCGCCAGCAGCAACAAGTGCCATAACTTGACCTGATGCAACACGAGCGCGAGCAATTGGGAAGCCAGGAACATTTACCTGACAGATTGCTACAAGTTCTAGAGCACCTTTAATTGGTCTCCAATCTCCTGATGGAGCAGAGGCACGTAAAGCACGAATTTGTTCTGGAGTTGTGCCAGGGCGAAGTGCTCCTGATACCCAAATGCCATAAGCATCTTCTCCAGCATGTACATCTGCTACCGCAGACGCTGTGTCATCGTAATGACGAACTGCTTCTGAAGCACTGGCTTCAAGAGAAGCATGTCCTCCAGCTAAAGTTAATTGTCCAACTGGAATATCTGTTCCGTCTTCAGTACGTACAGCACCAGTGTGAAAGTATGCATAATTGCTCTTACTTCGAGGAGGACGAGTTCCATAAGACATTCCAATATGGTCTACATGCCATGCAGCAATGTGACCATACACTTGACCTTCATCAGTTACTGTTAGTGCGGTTGGTTTTTTTAATTTTGGATCAACAAACCATTCCTTTGGTGGAGTAACTGGTATTGATCCAGCCACAATGCCACAGGCTACTAACGCTGATGCGTCTAAAGGATTTAGTCCTTCGACATACACTCCATCAGATATCACTTCTTCCTCCTGAATTTCTCCGCTTTGGTCTACGAGTTCTACTCGACATTCCTGAAAAGCGGGTTTAGGGACAAGAGTTACAGCCATAACTCTTGCCTTAGTTATATTCATTTTACCTGCTCCAACTTTTTTGTTAGATTCATTTTCAGCATTTTCTTTTTCTTCATCTGCTTCAAACATGTCCATATCAGCAGAAACTCCACGAATGAAGCCTCCACGAACCAATCTTTCCGCTTCTTTTCCGTATTCTCCAGTATCAAAATACCCTCTGGCATTTCCAATACCTTGATCTACTCTTTCCATCTCAAGAATTGTTCCAATTACAACTGATCCAGAATGACCCTCGCCAGTCTTAATTTGCCATAAAAATGGAAGAGGAAGTTCACGCATAGTGATAGCGCCTTTTTCAAATTTACGACCATCTCCAGACTCAATATCTTCTGGGATAACTAAAGGAATAAAAAACTCTGCTCCTCTAATCTCTTCAGTTTCTGCTCCTGCTAAGACAACTCTGTTTCTAGCGTCTGCTGCTCTTGTTTTGAGATAGGTTGCTTCGAGTATGGCCTCAGAAGGAAGTATAAAATCTGTGCTAAACGCGTCCGCTCTAATTCCTTTTTTGCCATAAAGTTGACGATGCTCCTTGTCTCCAGTCCACATGCCAGTTGCTTCTTTATGACGCAATGCGCAGTAGCCTTTTGCTCGAGGACCCATGTATTTTGAAAGTTGACGAACGCAGCGGGTCCAATCACCTGCAGTTCTCCAACGAATTTTTGCTGCACCTTTTCCATATAACCAATAACGACGAAGTTTTTCGGCATTACCTCTATTTCGGTCAATTCCTCCAGCAGAAATTAAGGAAGAAATTATTGAATCTATATTATATGCAGATGCAGTTTTAGCAGCTGAATCTATTTGATCCAAAACTATTTTTAAATTGTCATTATCTAAGACAACAACTGGTGGAGGTGTAGGACTTTTTAGATCAGAAAGAATAGAATTATCTTTTTCCCACATGCCTGGCTTACGCTTCCATGTAGAAGTTGTTACAGAATCTTTACTTACTGGGATAAGTGAGACTAATTCCATAACAGCCTGAGGATCATCAGGTGAAACAATTGCCATGTAAATTGGTGGAACATCTGAAGTATCTGGCGTTAACTCTGCAGATGCGGCAGAGGTAAGACCTTTAACAGGTTTATATGATTGAGTAAGTTTTGATATAGGATTAGGAACTAAATCTTTAGTTGGCTTATATTTTTCTATTGAAGATGGATCAACTCTTGGTTGATACCAAATAGCGTTAGGGTATAAAGTCTCACCATTTACTACAATCTTTTTCTCTAAGAATTTTCTTAAACTTGGATCGTTATAAGCATTAGGAGTTTTTCCTTCTTCAGTAACAACAGGTGCTGTAGAAGAAGATGCTTTAACTCTTTGATCAGTACTCCAAGCTGGAAGATCATTTAATATTGTTTTTATTTGAGAAGTATTTAGTTGAGGAAGTTTTCCAGGAAGAGTAGCGTTGGGTGAATCAATAGGAACTCTAGGTTCTCCTAAAATCCCTGTAGTAATTTGCTTAGTAGATCTTAAAGATTTTTCTTGTGGAAGCGGTTTAAAAGTGTCTGCAGATTCTGTAGTATTAGCAGGAACATCAACATAATTTCCATTATCTAACTTAACCTTAACGCTTTGAGTAGCAGGATTAATAGACTCGATAGTGCCTGAATACTCTGATTTTTTACCAATAATAACTCGTCCACCAGACTTAGCAAACTTACCTACAGCATCTCTCACCTGAGAACGTGCTTTTTCAGATCGTTCTTCTGGAGTATAGTTGCCATCTTGATTAGTTATAGGATTTTCTGCTGTTGGAGCAGTGGCTGCGGTTATAGAAGAATCTGAAAACTCTTCATATTCGTCGTACATATTTTCATCATATGAAATTTCATTAATTAAATTCCAATCAATTTTATCCATTTCATCTGCAAATATTTCAGACTCTTCTTGATTAATTTGAGATATAGAAATTGGTTTCATAGGATTAAAATCTAATTTTCCTGAAATGATAACTGCAGTTTCTGTGTCTACGGGAACATGTATTTTTTTAACCATGTCATAGGGATCATCAAGGCTTTTATCGTAAGTGTGAAAATCATAGTTAATATTTCCAAGATCTTCCCACATTGCATCATCCCAAGCAAAGACTGATCCATCTGTATTTACTTTATATAAACGATCAATACCAGTACCATCTAAACGAATACGAATAAAGAATTGAGGAGCTATATCTTCTGGCAACATATCTGACTCTATAAAAGAGTTAAGTTCTACTTTTTCTGGAGACTCATAATCGCTCATAACAAATTTATATGAAGCAGTGATTGAATTTGCCTGAGCCTTTTTATTTTCACGAGCGACTATTGCACTAGCCCAACGCTCTCCTGCATCTCCACCCCAAAGCGCCCAAGCAATACGTCCGTTTGAAGGATAGCCAGGTTCTGAAGGCTCGTAGCCTTTTCCTTTTTTATCTACTTGATGACGTGGAAAGTATTTAGCAATGTGACGAACTTTTCTAATACCAATTTGACCACCACGGGCAAGAGTTCTAGCAGTATTTAAACCCACAGGTGTGCCTCCGCGATTATGCTTTTTACGCCACTCTAAAGCACGTTTTGCCTCTGCTTGAACTGATTTTGGAATTGTATATAAACGGTCATTATTTGAAAAAATTTTTATATCTAAATCTGATATTGCAGCGTTTGCTAACTCGTAAGTAACAGAAGACGGATTTTTTTGATCACCATCAGAAGTGAAAGAAGCAATAAGCGCATCTGCATAGTCAATACAAGAAACTAAATTTTTTTTCTCGTCGACTATTACAGCCTTGTTTTCAAGCACAAATAAGGCGTTATTTCCACTGCGACCTACAAATTCCAACTTAAACTCCGTCTCTTTTACTTTGCTAACTCGTACTCTTTTAGTTCGTTCATTCCAATAGCCTCGCTAAAACCTTCGGCTTCGTCATATACGGCTATAAAGGCGGGGTCAACATATATGACCATTAAACCATCAAAATCAAATAGGTCATCCTCGTCAGATAGCTCTATCCAGTCTCCATTGCGTCTGTAAAAAGTGCCTTCATCTGACTCATAAATTATTACTGTTACTTCATCAAATTCTGTATCAATTAATGCATACAAATCTTCAATGTTTTCTGGTTTATCTGGTGTGAAAGCCATAACTACTCCTTTTCCTTAGAGTCATCAATTGGACCACCTGTAACCCAAGCGTTACAAGTCCTGGAAGCGGCACATTTAAAATCAAATGCTTCGCAGTAACCAAGTTCAGCAGCATCTATAGCATCCCAAGCGTTGTTCTCACTTGATCCACCTTGCTCAATGCCTTGAGCAATACAGTCTTTCATTTTAGTAGTTGTAATAAACATTACGCAGTTTCCACAAAGTGATTTCTTTGCTTCATCTGGTGTAATAGACCAGCGTGTTGCTTTTTCTTGCCAGAATTCTTCATTTGGTTCTGCTGGATTTAACGGACCATAGCCAGCATCTTTAATTGCCTTTTCACGATTAGCAAGATTAATTGAGATGTCTTGTGTTGCAGGAGGACAAACATCTGAT
>Ga0214923_10000625_pt1 | contig 52272 bp, 58 predicted proteins | sample LL1510_MetaG_FD_177993 | JGI IMG/M metagenome (GOLD analysis project Ga0214923, IMG submission 177993) | Freshwater microbial communities from Lake Lanier, Atlanta, Georgia, United States - LL-1510 | ecosystem: Environmental > Aquatic > Freshwater > Lake | place: USA: Georgia | collected...
TCAGAATTCATTTCTCCTAAACCTTTAAATCTTTGGGTAATAATTTTTTTATCTGTGTGTGCTTTTAAGAAAATATCTCTTTCAGAATCTGTAAATAGATATTTTTTATTCTTGCCCCATGTTGCTTTATACAATGGAGGTACGGCTACATATATGTGTCCGTTTTCAACAAGCGGTCTCATGTGTCTAAAGAAGAAGGTTAGATATAAAGTCATAATGTGACTACCGTCAATATCAGCATCCGCCATGATAACTATTTTGTGATATCTTAATTTGTCTGGATTATAATGCTCCCCTACTCCAGATCCAATTGCAATAATTAAATTTTTAAATTTATCAGATGAAACTACCTTATCAAGTCTTGCTCTTTCAGTATTAATGACTTTACCAAATAAAGGTAATATTGCTTGAGTTTTTCTATCTCTTCCCTGCTTAGCAGATCCACCCGCTGAGTCTCCCTCAACAATAAATAATTCTGTTTTTTTAGCATCTTTTTCTGAGCAATCAGCTAGTTTTCCAGGTAAAACTCCTCCACCTTCTAGGAAAGTTTTTCTAATTACTGTTTCTCTAGCTGCTTTTGCTGCCATTCTTGCCTTCATTGCAAGAACATTTTTTTCTAAAATTGATTTTGCTTCCTTTGGATTTTCTTCAAAGAATTCTGTAATGGCGTCTTTAGTAATTTTTTCAACTAAAGGTCTGACAAAAGTATTTCCTAATTTGTTTTTAGTTTGTCCTTCGAATTGTAATTCTTCTGACTGTAATTTAACTGATATAACCGCAGTTAATCCTTCGTTGATATCGTCCGGAGTCAAAGATTCAGAATCTTTTAAATATCCTGATTTCTTAGCATAATCATTAATTGTTCTAGTTAAAGCTGTTTTAAATCCTGTAAGGTGTGTTCCCCCTTCACCTGTTTTAATATGATTCGCAAAGCTTAAAAAGTTTTCATTAAAAGAATCATTATATTGAAAAGCTGCTTCAACATATAGTTCTTCATTCTCTTTTAAAACATAAAATGGAATTTGATTGATTACTTTTTTATTTCTATTGAGATTTTTCAAGAAAGTTTTGACTCCACCTTCGAAATAATAAACATATTGTTTATCGTTTCTATAATCGATAATTTCAAATTTTACTTTAGCTGTTAAATAAGCGTATTCTCTTAATTGATTTTCAAAATGTTCATATTTAAAATCGACAGTATCAAAAATTGTTTTATCTGGTTTAAATTGAACTATAGTACCAGATGGGTAGTTCCATTCTAGAGGTTTAAGTGGGTTTTCTACCCCTTTGAGTAAAGTTTCACCTTCTTTATATGGTCTAACTGGTCCTAAAACATTTCCTCCATCTTTATATTCTTGAATAACTATCTCGTCCCCTCTTCTAGAGATTACTCTACAATACTCAGAAAGTGCGTTTACAACAGATGCTCCAACTCCGTGAAGTCCTGAAGAAACTTTGTACCCACCTCCTCCAAACTTACCTCCACCGTGTAGAACAGTGAAAGCAATTTCAAGTCCAGTTTTATTGTATTTTTTATTAAGGTCAAATGGGATTCCTCTACCATTATCGTAAATTCCAACAGAACCATCTTCGAAGAAAGTCACTCTGATATGGTTAGCAAATCCTGCTAAAGCTTCGTCCATGGAATTGTTAACTATTTCAGTAACACAGTGATGAAGTCCAACTTGACCAGTTGAACCAATATACATTCCAGGCCTTTTTCTAACTGCTTCTAAACCTTCTAAAATCTGTAATTGTTCGGATGAATAGTTGTTGTTACTCATAGACTTTCATATTATATCATTATGGGTATTAAGTTAAGCGCTAAATTTTCTATGGATAGACGTGTGTTTAAGTGATATTTATCTAAATTTTCACAAGTTTTGAGAATTAAATTTATATTTTCAAGGTTAATTTTTTTGTGATTTTGATATTTTTCTTTTTTTAGTAGTTCTAATGAGGAATTGAGTATTTTTATAATTTCTTCTTTATCTAATTTATTGATTGTTTCCATAAAATTTAACTTTTCTTTAATTGATAATTCAAAGAAGTTTTCTGGAATATTTGTAGAATTTTGAAAGTTTGAAATCACTTTTTCTAAAATGCATCTTGAGATAATTGTTGGTAGTAAGAAATTTATGTTAGTGTCCTCTAAGATAATAATTGATTTACTTGAGTGTTCCTCTAAATTTTTAAGTAATGAATTTTGAGCTTCAGTGGTTAAAGAATTAGCGTTTTTAATAATGGCAATTTTTACATTATGAGAAATTGGTTTTGTTTGTAAAAATTGCCCTAACACTTTTACTTCATCAATACCAATACTTTTCTTTTTTTCAGATAGTTCAATTGTTAATAAATCAGGATTATTTTCCCACATAAAATTTTCAGGAAATATACTTTGAATTTTATTTATTCTTTCTTCTAAATTATTTCCGTATATTAGATAGGTTTTATAAATTAAATTTTTTTCAGTCATGATATAGTAATAATAATGCCAGATTTAAATTATAGTACCAACCAAAATACTAATTTTAAAACAATTGAAGAAGTTTTATTAGCTGCTGGAAAAATTAATCAGCAACAATTTGACGCTTTAAGAATTGAAAGTAACAACACTGGTAAATCTACAAGAGAAGTTTTAAAAGAATCAAATCTAGTTTCTGGTGAGGATTATGCTTTGGCTTACTCTCAGGTTTATGGAATGGAATATGTTGTTCTTAAAGGAAAAAAGATTTCACCAAAATTATTTGAATTAGTTCCTTTAGATTTAGCAAAAAAATATGAATTAGTTCCTTTTAATCAGTTATCAGAGATATTACAGGTTGCGATGACTGATCCTATGAATCTTGAAATTATAGAATTTTTAGAAAAGAAGACAGAATTAAAAGTTGTGCCTTATGTTGCTACTAAAAGAGACATTGAAGATGTTTTAGAAGACGCTAGATCTAAAAATCTTGGAGAAGATGTTTCAAGAGCAATGGAAGAGATCTCGGCTACAACTCAGGCTTTAAAAATAGATGGTAGTGGAACTTTAACCAAAGACGATGAGGTATTAAAGGACGCACCTGTTGCAAGAATTGTCGGCATGATTGTTGAAACTGCTGTAAAACTAGGTGCTTCAGATATTCACCTAGAACCTGCTGAAGAAAAAATAAGATTAAGATATAGAATCGACGGAGTTTTAGAAGAAAGAAGAACTTTTCCTAAAGAAATGAGTGATTCTATTGTAGCTAGAATTAAAGTTCTTTCTGGATTAAAAATTGATGAGAAAAGAATACCTCAAGATGGACGATTTAAAGTTCAAGTTGGTAATACATTTACAGATTTAAGAGTCTCTACTCTACCAACAGTTTTTGGTGAGAAAGTTGTTATCAGGTTGTTAAAAGAACAATCAACAGTGTATTCTTTTCAAGATTTGGGCATGAGAGGTTTAACATTAAGAAGATTTGAAGAAGCTATGCTTAAACCTACAGGTATTATTTTAGTCACAGGACCTACTGGATCTGGTAAAACTGTTACCTTAGCCTCAGCATTGCAAAAATTAAGTACATCAAGAGTAAATGTTGTAACCATTGAGGATCCAGTTGAGATTAGAGTTCCTGGAGTAAATCAAGTTCAAGTTAATGTTAAAGCAGGACTTACGTTTGCCTCTGCTCTAAGAAGTTTTTTAAGACAAGACCCAAATATTATTATGGTTGGGGAAATTAGAGATGGCGAGACCGCCGGTCTCGCCATTCAGGCGGCTCTTACTGGTCACCTTGTTCTTTCAACTCTACACACAAATTCTGCTACAGGCGCAATTCCAAGATTGCTAGATATGGGAGTTGAAAATTATCTTCTCTCCTCCACTTGTAATGGTGTTCTTGCTCAAAGACTTGTTAGAAAACTTTGTACTAATTGTAAACAAGAGTACGACCCTCCTGAAGATGTAAAAATTATGATTAAAGAATCGTTAAAAAAACTTCAAGATAATCATATTTTAGAAAGTAAAGACAAAAATATTTTTGATAGCATTCAGGCAATTGAAAAAGGAGAATTCAAGTTATTTAGACCAGTAGGTTGTGACAAATGTAATAATATTGGTTATCTAGGAAGAGTTGGAATATATGAATTTTTCCCAATGAGTCCGGAGATTTCCAAAGCCACAATAGAAAGAAAATCAGCTCAAGAAATTGAAGAAATCGCAGTTTCTCATGGAATGGTAACTTTAATGCAAGATGGATTTTTAAAATCAGTTGAAGGTTTAACAAATATTTCTGAAGTAATGAGAGTTGCTTTGAATTAGTTGTATCAAGTTAAAAATTAATATATATTTAAAATATGGCAATAAATTTAAAAGAATTAGTTAATTCAGTAATAACAGATGGTGCTTCAGATTTACATTTATCTGTAGGTCTTCCTCCAATTTTTAGAATTAAAAAACAACTTTTAATTAAAGAGAATTATCAACCTCTGACTGTTGATGACGTTGAGTATTTCTTATCTCAAGTTCTAACTCAAGACCAACGAAAAATATTTGAAATAAATAAAGAATTATATTTGTCTGTAAATTTTGGAAGTAATATCAGATTTAGGGTTACAGTATTTAATCAAAAAGGTTACCCTGCTGTTGCTTTAAGAAGTATTCCTTTTAAAGTTCCTGAACTTGAAAAATTAAATCTTCCTCCAGTTGTTAACCATGCTATCGAATTAAAGCAAGGTTTAATTTTAGTTACCGGTCCTACAGGGCAAGGTAAATCAACAACCATTGCAGGAATAATGGAAAAAATTAATCAATCAAGAAGTGAACACATTGTAACCATTGAAGATCCAATTGAATTTTTATTTGAATCAAAAAAAAGTTTTGTGCAGCAAATTGAGTTATCCTTAGATACTGTTAATTGGACTTCTTCACTTAAGTCAATTACCAGAATAGATCCAAATATTATTATGGTTGGTGAGATTAACGATTTTGATTCAATGCTTGCTGTTATGAACCTCGCAGAAACAGGACATTTGGTCTTCTCTACTCTTCATACAAATTCTGCAAGTCAAACCATTGATAGGATTTTGTCATCATGCCCTCAGTCTATGCAGGAACAGATTAGAAATCAACTTTCTTTAACACTTGAAATGGTTATTTCACAAAGGTTAATTGAGACAGTTACAGGTGATTTGACTCCAGCTACAGAAGTTCTTATTGCCACTTCTGCTTCTAGAAGTTTAATTAGAGAAGGTAAGATTTTTTCAATTGATAATGTAATTTCTACTTCTGCTAACGTAGGAATGGTGAGTATAGATACTTCTCTAGCGGAACTTGTAAACAGCGGAAAAGTTGCTTTAAATGTAGCTTCTAAATACTCATTAAATCCTGAAAATCTTCAAAGATTAGTTAAAAAATAATATGCCTATATACGAATTTTCAGCTAAAGATTCCTTGGGAAATGCTAAGTCTGGAACAGTTGAAGCAAAATCTCAGCAAGATGCTCTATCAATTTTGAAACAACAGTCTTTAATCGTTGTATCGATGGCAGAAAAGCATGCTTCTATCTTGGATACACTAAATTCATTAGGAGGTGTAAGTTTTGAAGAGGTTACTGAATTTTCTAGAGAGTTCTCTACCATGATAAATTCAGGATTAACTATTTCAAAATCTTTGCAAATTTGTGTAGAACAAACTACCAACTCTACCTTTAAGAAAATTTTAACTGAAATCGGTAAAGATGTAGACGCAGGTACTTCTTTATCTGGTGCTATGTCCAGATATCCTGCCATTTTTGACACTTCTTATACAGCTTTAATTAAAGCCGGAGAATCTTCTGGAAAACTTGATATGATTCTTACAAGAATTGCAGAAACCTATGAAGCTAATAGGGATTTGCAATCAAGATTAAAAGCGGCATTAATTTATCCTGCAATAATTTTGGTTGTTATGATTTTAGTAATTTTAGTTTTGATTGTTTACGTTGTACCAAGATTAACTGAAATTTTTAAATCTTTAGACAAAGAGCTTCCTTGGCATACTCAATTATTAATAAGTCTTTCAAATCTACTTATAAATTATTGGTATATCTTTTTAATATTAATTGTTGGTTCTGGTATTTTACTTAGAGTTTTCTTACTTTCTCCAGAAGGCAAATCCGTATTTTCAACTTTTCTTTTTAAGCTTCCTGTTCTTGGTAAAGTTTTAAAACAAACAGAAGTTTCTAGTTATATGAGAATTTTATCTTTGCTGATTGGTTCTGGTGTACAAATTACAGAAGCATTAATTATTTCATCAAAAGTGTCTTCTAATTTTATAATTGTAAATGCCTCATTAGAGGCTTCTAAATTTGTTGAAAAAGGAAATAATTTATCTGACTACTTTAGATCTAATAAATTTTTTGATCCAATTATTCCGTCAATGATTAAAATTGGTGAAGAAACTGGTAAAGTAGATGAACTATTAAATAAAGTTGCGGAAAATTATGCTAATGAATCAAGTTATGCAATTAAAGGGTTGTCAGCAGCAATAGAACCTATTATATTAATAGTATTAGGGGTTAGTGTTGGAGGAATAATTTTATCGGTGATTACTCCAATATATAGTATTATCGGTACCGTAGGAGGATTATAGAAATGAGTAAAAATAATAAAGAAAATTTTACTAACAAAGGTTTTACTTTAATTGAATTATTAATTGTTATGGTAATTCTAGGTATTTTAGTAGCTATAGTATTTACAAATATAGACGTAGCGAGATTGACAGGAAGAGGTGGTGATACAAAGAGAATCTCTGACTTAAGAAGCGTTCAAGATGGAATTATGAGAGAATTAGCTCAAAATTATATTGTACTACCTCTAACAGGTTCAATCTCATCTACTGAAGCAAATGCACAGCTTGTAAATGGAACAGGTTGGGTTAGGTTTTCTACCAATCCTCAACAAGCTCCAAACCCGTATAAGTTTTCTAATTTAAGTGTTTTGCCTGTAGATCCAAAAAACAATCAATCAATTTCTTATACTGTTAAAGGCACAACAGCTGGAGGAACTACTGGAACAAGAACTGTAACAGCTACAGCAAGATACCAGATTTGTTACTCAGCGACCGGTTTTGAAATTAGAACAGCTCTCGAGCAGGATGTAGATAAGATGGCCAACGATGGCGGTACTGACGAAACATCTTACCAAATTGGTACTGACTTAACTGCATGTGGTACAGGTAGGTTTGGTCAATAGTTTAAATTAATGTTTGATTGGGCGGTCGGAACAACATTTTTTTTCTTAGGAATATTCTTAGGATCCTTTTTAAATGTTGTTTCCGACCGCTTATATCGTAAAGAGAGTTTTCTATTTGATAGGTCCAAATGTGATTTTTGTAATCACAAATTAAAGCCAATTAATTTAATTCCTATTTTAAGTTTTGTTATTCAAAAAGGGAAATGTAGTTATTGCCACCATAAAATCTCACTTCTCTACCCCATTTCAGAAATCATAACCGGACTTACTTTTCTTTTGGCTTATTACATTACGATAATTAATAATTTTGAAATTAATTATTTTATTTATTTGTTAATTATTTTTTCTTTATTTTTAATTATTTGTTTTACTGATTATAAGTTTTATGAAATTCCTTTTGAAATAATAGTCTCAGGAAGTATTTTTGCCGTTTTTTACAGAACACTGATTTTAAGAAATATTACCTTGGAAAATATTTTTGCTGAGGTTTTATCTTTTTTTATTGTTTTTGCAACCTTTTATTTGATAATTGTTTTATCAAAAGGTGGGATGGGAGGTGGTGATTTAAAACTTGCTTGTTTTATTTCCCTTGTTGTTGGTTACCCTGCTGTAATTTCAGCAATTTATTTTGGATTTATTTTTGGCGGAGTGTTTGGAATTTTAGTTTTGTTATTTAAACTTAAAAAACTAAAATCCCAAATTCCTTTTGGTCCTTTTTTAATTTTAGGTGCTATTTTTTCTTATTTATATCTTTTGTTTTAAATATATAATTTCGATAAAATATGTTTTAATTGTATTGTGGGAAAATTTGTCTTACCAAAAAAAATTTATAATAAAACTATTTTTAAATTTTTTCTTGTGATGGTGATAATTTTTTCTGGTTATTATTTTTATTTTTCTCAAAAAGATAGTTTCGATAAAAAAAATAATTTTGAAGTTTTGCAATCTACTACTACAACTGCAGTTCCTTTGTATCAAATTGATAGTTACATTATGAAAGATGTTATAAAGCCTACTTGTGATAAAAACCAGCCATATATGGATTTTTTTTGTAGAAGAACAGAAGAAATTATTTCTGCAACTGGGGTAAGAACTTCAAAAATTTCAAGAAATGCAACTTTTGGAGTAAATGATACTTCAAAATTTGATACTTATAAACTAACTTCAACTCAGACTTCCTCTGTTAGTACTCAGGATTCAGGTGTAGAGTTTTATACTAACCCTGTATTAGAAGAAATAAGTGGTGTTCCAATTCTTGCATATTACGGCGGTATTTATGAAATTGTATTAAATCAAAATCCTCAAAAAGTTGTCAATATAACCAGGACATATAAAACTAATGGTAATGTTGGTTACACTGCAGGTTGTAGATCTTCTTGGTTTCCTTCAAATTTAGGTAAAGGAGGTAATACAATAATCTTTGGTTCAGGCGGTTTGGAAGATCTTTTAGAGAATAGGTGCTACAGCCAACAAGTCACCTCGGGTGAAGGAACTTATCCTACAGGTTGGGGTACTACCTTTAGAGGTGACAGAGACTGCAAACCTAGAGCAGATCTCTTAGGTATTCAGACTATTCCAAATTGTACTCCTACAGCTACTAAATCTTGCTGGGACACAAGATATCGATGTGAAACATTAAATGGTTTTACACAATATTATAATATTCCATTCATCTCTGTTTTGGGATTCACTAAAGGTGCCTCAGACGCTAATGGAGCTGTTCTAAAAGTTTCTAATATTTCTGGTATGAAAGTGGTTCCATCTTCCGGAGGTGCTGCAACTCCTGATGCCTACAGCTTTTGTAGAGGTAAAACCAAAAATGACTGTTTAGCACCTTCAGTAGAGTTAGCCTATGGCGATAATTACGTTTTAAAATGTGGTCCTAAAGGATGTAATGATTACGGTACTAATAATCCCCCTCAATATGGAATGCCTGTAACTAATGGTAAAAAAACTTTTTATAAACGTGTTTATTCTAGAAACGGTACTTCCTCAATTTTTCAAGATTCAACAGATTTAAAAATGATATATGGGGGCTACGACACACCTTCAACAGCATATAGTGCTGTAAGGAGAGTTGATCTATTTCAGATAGACAATTTTTTTAGAGGTGGAACAGCTTTTCTAAAGTATACACTAACACCTACTCTCTACGATGGTATGCAAATAAGTCCTGCACCTTATCTTCTAGGTCTTGATTGGTATCAACCTTCTTTTATTGATGTTGTGTCAGGTGCTCTTCAGGATTATGTATCAGATAAATATTTTTATAGTTTAAATTATAGAAATAACAATTTAATACTTACTAGATTTTTGGTGACTGGGTTTTGTGGTTGGTGGTGGGATAAACCAAATGAAGAACAAATAACAGGACCTTGTTACCCAAGAAATGGGATAAATCCTTACAATCCAACTTATTTTACCGCTATCTCTATTCCAAATGTAAATCTTACTTATACTAGAAATATTACTTTTAGCATAAATTCAGCTGAAGATGTAGATATTATGATTGCCCCTAATTTTAAAGATTCAGTCAATAATCCAAATGCAAAAACTAGAATGTTTAGAGCTCAGAAATTTAATTCCCCTACGGGTTCTTATAGACTTTATGAACTTACCTCTTCCACTGGTGGGTATCAATTTTTAGATCCAGAGCCTGGAAACAATGTTCCATTAACCTTTAGGTATTACAACAATGCTGATAGCGATATAAATAACGATTACGCTGTTTTTGTGTCTAGAAATTATGTATTTAGTTCCAAGATTCCGCCATCTCCTCCAATATGTACTCCAAATTTTGGTGCAGGTCCGTCTCTTATCAACTTAAATCCTAATAGTAGTAATTTAGGTCTTAATGCTGATGACTTCGATGATCCAACCACTTTTGATTTGAAATTTAGTTTTGCACAACCGTTAGTTTTGGCTTGTCCAAGTGGTAATATTCCTGTTCCTGCAGGTACTAATATGAAGATTTCTTTGTACGACGGTATAAATAAAGACTTAATAGTCGAAGAGGATGCGAAGTTATTGACAGATAGAAAATCTTTCAATTACTCTAATATTGCTGGGGCAAATTATTCTAAATATTTTTATCAAATTAGCTTTGAGTACGATGGTAATACATATGAGTACCCTGCAAATATTGACAACAATAGGTATTTTACTTTGGAGAGTTTTTTAACCATCAATTCCTATCTTAATGATGGAAAAGATACTCCACTAAGAAATGCTAAATTTACAGTTACAAAGAATTTAAATACTACTGTTAAAAATCAGTATACAATTTCATCTCCACAACCCGACTTTTCACTGTATTCAAGGTCGTTTAATACTTTTTTCTTTGATCACAACCTAAGCTTATCTGGCAATAAACTTGTAGATAATTATAATTACAGAATTTGTTCAAATGATGGAAAAATTTCTAAGGTTGGTTTTACTGGAGAAAATACTTCACCAACTTCAATTACCAACGATAATATGTCAGCAACCATTACAAATGATTGTTTGAATGTAGCATATAGATCAAGTGATCCTTCTTCATATTTAATGATCCCTCAGTCTTTAGATTTATATGTAGTTGTTCAAACTTCTCCTCCAAGTCAAAATTTATTAAATTTTAGAGTAAACGGAAATGTAATGGTTAAAAATTCTCTAAATTTACAGTATTACAGCAATACTAATGCTAAATATAAAGGTGTGATAGTTTCAAATAACGCAAGCGGTACCAAAAATTTTAATGGTTCGGCAAATTTTTCTACATATTTTAAAATTCCTTATTTTAGCGACTTAAAATCTGGAATTAATTTATCTTTTACTCCAGATTTAACTTTATTTTCTGTTCCAGATTCTGGGTTAGATAATTATATTCTTCTATCAAATCTATCTCAAAATATATCAAGTTCTTATAAAACTATCGATGTCATTGCGACTCTAGCTGCTCCACAAGCCCCGACAATTATTTATGTAGCAAGAGATAAGCAAATGCTATTTGATTTAAAAGATACCAATCTTCAAGTTCTTACATCTTCGGGAATCAAAGGTTATTTTGTTTCAATTGATTCTATTACACCAGAAAATAGAATAGTATTTAAAGTGAATTGCAGCGATTTAAATAATTATAGGGAGATATGTATAAATAAAGCATCGGTTAATATCAAAGGTGGTTTTTATGGAAATATAAAGACTAATTTAGCGAATAATGCTGAAATTGAAAGTACTAGAAGATCATATATAAACATCATTCAAGATCCTGAGATTTTACTTGATTTGCAAATTAAACTTAGATCAAACAAGATATTTAATGTAACCAGAAGTAAAACAGTATTTAGATATTTAAATAATTAGTTATTGTTTGTATGATAAAAGTATGAGAATTTCAAAAATAGAAAACAATCAAGGTCAAGTTTTATTAATAGTAATTGTTGCAATGGCCATAACATTAGGGGTTGGACTAGGAATAACATCAAGAAGTACAGAATCTTTAAAAAGAACTGGTAATTTAGACTCATTGCAAAAAGTTACTGCTGCAGCTGAAGGTGGTTTGGAAAAATATTTGATGAAAAATGATACTCAGCTCGAAGAGTTAGCCACAGGAACCTCAGCCTTAGAGCCTTTAGATTTTTCAAACGGAACAACCTCTATTATAACTATAAATACTCTAGCTGCTGGGATAAACGGAATGAATTATGAGAAGATAAAGGTATCTGAATCTGTGGTATTTCTAACAACTGAATTTTCTGCAGCTAGTTCTACTTTAGGATTAGTTCCAGCAAATACCTGCCTTAATCTAACAGTAGTTCCTGCCAATTCTTCATATATGCTTACAGTAATAACCTCAAATCCTACCGTCAACTTAAATTATGCAGGTGTCGAATACCCTTCTGCTGTTGGCGCTGTTCCAGACCCATTAAATCCTGCCCCACCTCAGGACAAGACTGAAACAAATGAATTTAGGCAGGAAAATTATTTGGTAAGAGCTGGAAGTTTTGATGCCCCAGCTCCTGCATCTTGTAGTTTTAATGGACTTCAAGGAATTAGTTTAACTAATTCTTATATGATTCGAGTTCAAGCTTTATCTAACGAAATAACTTCTTTAACAATAAAGTCTAATACGCCTTCTGTTCAAAAGGTTATACAAGGTTATAAGTTAGTATCTAAGGGTCAATTTAAAGAAGATTTTTCTTCAGATAAAACTACTAGGACAATTGAAGCATTTAAATATTTAGATACCTCATCCCCTATCTATGACTACGCTTTATACTTAGATAATTAATTTAGAAAGAAATATGAATAACAACTACTTTAAAAAAATTAAAAATAGATATAATAACGGTTTTACTTTAATTGAACTCATGATAGTGATTGCTATTGTCTTGATTTTGTCTGCAACATCCCTAGTACTTTTTGATCCGGTTGAGAAGCAAAAAGAGCAAAGAGACGCTTTAAGAGTTTCAAATTTGTCACAAATAGCTTCACAACTCGAATTATATTATGCAGTGAATAAAAAATATCCTCAAGATCTAACTACTGGTACTGGGGGAATAAATGAAAATAATGTCGGAATAAATGCAAAGGTATCAATTAAGGATCCTATTGAGGGATGTGAAGTTTATTATAAGGTAGATAGCGAATCTACTTCTTATAATCTATATGCTATGAAACAAAGTATAAACTTTACTGTACCAAAAGGGCAATATTTAATAAGTATTCAAGATAATTCTGGTATTAGTTTTGGAGAATCTTGTAGTATTCAATCAAAATCTATACCAAAAGTTTTTAAAATCTCCGGAGGAACACTTCCTCAAACTAATTAGTTATGTTTGAAATTAAGTCAAGGAATTTTGGTTATACTTTTATAGAACTTATAATTGTAATTTCAATTATTGTTACGATAACTTCCCTTACAGTCCCTGCAATTTTAAACTATCAAAAAAGCCAAGCTGAAAATGAAGAAGTTAAAAATTTTATTTCTACCATGAGAACATATCAAAATTTAGCTCTAACCAACGACATTTTTTATTGCTTTAATTTTTCAAATGCAACAATACAAGATCCTGCTGCTTTAAAAATATGGTCTGGAACAACAAGCTCCTGTAATATTTTAAATTGTGATTTAAATACAAATTGTAAGGGTTTTTCATACAAATATATCTCCCCTATTTCAGTGCTAAATTTTACAATGAATAGATATGGAAATTTGGTCGATAGTATAGGCCAGATAATTGGTAATGAGGAAATAACTTTTAGTTCCCCAACATATAAAATAAATATTAATAAATTTGGAAGAATTTATGAAACTAAATAAAAAAATAATTATAAATAATCAAGGAATTGGACTGGTTGAAGCTGTTCTAGCTATTGCCTTTGCAGTTATACTAGTTGTTGCCCTACTTTCTTTGACTACTCTAAACGTACAAAATTCTCTAAACGTCACTGAAAGGCAAAAAGCAACAAAAGAATCTTCCTTTGTTTTAGAAAAACTTAGGCAAATTAAAGATAATAATTTTGCAAGTTTCTTTGAAAAATTTAAAAACTGTGGAAGCAACTGTCAGTTTAGTAATGAAGAATATAGTGAATTTACTCCTTGTTCGGAATCTGGAAACAGGACATGTTTTAGCATAACAACAGATCCTTCCGAATCTGTGCCTATCAAAGAGATTAAAATAGAAGTAGTTTCATACTATGAAATCAATAAAACTATTCTAACAACAGCAACAGAAACAATCTTTACAAATTGGAGAAATAGACAGTGAAAAAAAATAATTCAGGATTTACATTAGTTGAACTTTTGATTGTAATACTTCTTCTAACTGTGATAGCAGTGATTTCTTCTGATATGGTAATCAACCTAACAGGAACATCTACTAAAATCCAAAATAAACTTAATATTGAGGAAGACTACTCCTTTTTGGAAGGTAAGCTTTCAAAAATAATTCAAGATGCGGATAGTGTTTCTTGGGATACAGTTAATAAAAAATTAATTATAAATTCTGGATTAAACATGTACGAACTTAAGATTGATACACTTGCAAATTCAACGGTAACTAAACTATTTATGAGATCCTCTGCTAGCCAAAACTTTACACAATTAAGTAATTCTGATATTACTACTCCAGTTTTGGGAAGTTTCGTTACTGTGTTATCGATAGATAATCCTCAAACAGTACAATTTAATTTCGATCTAAATAAAGATTTAGATAACGTTAGATTAAAGCAAACAACAAATTTTAAAAAAATTATAACTGTAAATAAAACATATAAACAATAGTTAAAATTAAGTATAATAAATTTGTATATGACTCATATTGGTATAGATTTAGGTAATCATAGTATAAAATGCGTTGAAGTTGGTTTGGTTTCAAAAAATCCAACCATTTTAAATTTTGCTGTTTATGAGTCTGAGAAGTTAAGACTTGATTTTTCAAGTGAAGAGGCGATTAATTTATATTCATTAAAGCTAAAAGAATTTTTCAAAGAGCTTGATTTTCCAACAAATGAGGTTTCTCTTTCTCTTCCAGAATCAGAGGTTTACATAAATGTTAAAGTGATACCTAAAATGTCTGATAAAGAAATTAGAAATTATATTTCTCTTCAGGCAGTCGATATTTTTCCAGAAAATATTAATAATTTAACTTACGATTATAAGATTATAGAGCAAAAAGATTCTTCAAATATGGAGATTTTGATTGTTGGTGCAAAAAAAGAAAGAATTGAAAAATATGTAGCATTGATTAAAAATTCTGGATTAACTCCAAGAGTTTTTGAAGCCAAAACAATTTCCCTATCTAGAATAATAGATTCAAAAGATGCAAAGGAAGCGGTAATGATACTTGATTTTGGTCATCAATACTCTACTTTGCATGTTTCATATAAGAGAGTCCCAAGATTTATAAAAACAATTTCCATTGGTTCAAATTCTTTGAATAAGGCTTTAATTCAGAATTTAAATCTAACAAACATTCAAGCCGAAAACTTTAAAAAAGCTTATGGATTAAACCCTTCTGTTGCAGAAGGAAAAGTATATAATTTCTTGAAACCGTTAATAGATTCTTACATTTTAGACATAAAAAGATCTATTATTTACTTTATGGATAAGAATAAAAATATTCCAATCTCTAAAATTTATTTGACAGGCGGTATGGCAAAACTTCCAGGACTAGAAGATTATCTACAAAGAAATTTAAATATCCCTGTTGAGGTTTTTAATCCCTTTTCTAAAATAAAAGTTAGTTCTGATTTAAATAAATACGAAGCTAATCTAAAAGAGCTCTCCTCTTCTCTAGCTGCTCCGATTGGTTTATCGGGTATAGAAATAATATGAATGAAATAAATTTACTTACAACAGAAGAAAAACTTGAGCAAAAAATACAATTTTTTACCAAAATTTCAAATATATTTCTAACTATAATTCTCTTTATATTTGCAGGAGTTGGTTATTATTTTAATACCCTTACTCAACCCTTAATCAAGGAAAAAACAAATTTGGATGCAGCTATTTCTACATTAAAAAGTCAATTAACAGACTATTCAAATGAAGAACTTTCTTTACTGGAAATCAAAACAAAATACGATGTGGCTAAAAAATTTTATGATCAGAAGATTTCATACGAATTATTAATTAGGGATATTTACGAAAGAAATATCTCAGGAGGGGTAACTATTAAAACTATTTCAATAGATACAGACAAAGATTTGGTTTCTATTAGAGTTACCGCTGATTCTACTTATTTTAAAAGATTCGTAGACAATCTAAAGACTTCTCAAGCTTCAGAAAGTAACATTAAGGATTTATTTTCAAACTCAGGAATACCAGAAGATGTAAATGAGGTTTCAAAAGAATATGTTGTTACTGTAAAATTTAATAAAGGAGCTTTAAGTGCCAAATAAATTAGATGTTACAGTTTATTTAAAATATTTTATTTATCCAATTATTTGTTTAATTTCTATTACAATAATATATTTTGTATTAATACTTCCTTATTTAAGTCTTAAAAACGAACTTGATTCAACTAGACAACTTAAAAATAATCAAATTCAAAATTATGAAAATAAATTAGCAATACTTCAGTCTGCCAGAAAAGACAAAGCTGAGCTACAGAAATATAAAGATATTTTAAATGAAATAGTCCCAACTGATGAGTCTCCCGCTCCTTTAGTAGGTTATTTAGATATGATTTCAGGGAAATTTAACTTTTCTAAAATAGATGAGAATAAAAATATTGCAGATCAACCTTTGCTTAACCAAGGCTATATTGAGGTAAGATTTAACGGAAGAACAGCAGGTCCGTTGTCTGCTTTAAATTTTATTAAAGAAATAAATAATAACTCAAATAAGTTGATAAATATTAGAAATATAGAACTATTTGATGATAGGGATAGCAAGTATTACAGAATTTCTTTTATTTCTAGAACAATTTTTAATAAAACAAAGCCTGTAGTTTCATTAGATAGTAATGTTTATGATATTATGAGAGATCATAATTTTCTAAACTTTATAAAAAATTTTACAAATTAAAATTATTTTCTTTAGAATTTTTTTTAGAATTTTCCTTTTTCCAATTCTCTATTTCTTTATGGTTTCCTGAAAGTAAAACTTCAGGAACTTTCAAACCTTGAAACTCCTCTGGTCTGGTATATTGAGGGTATTCATTATTCATTTCTCCTTGAAAAGATTCGTTAGAGGTTACTTCTGTATCTAGTACCTCAGGTAACAATCTAATAATAGCTTCTAAAATTACTATTGTTGGTGCCTCACCTCCGCTACAGACATACTCACCTATTGAAATTTCTTTGGTTGAGAAATTTTCAATAAATCTTTGATCAATACCCTCATACCTTCCGCAAATAAAAGTTAACGAATTTTTGTTTTTTAATTCATTAGCTAAATTTTGGTTAAAAATCTGTCCCTTTGGATTAAGAACAATTACTTCTTCTTTTTCGTCTATTGAATTAAGAGCATTGATGAGAGGTTCAATTCTTAAAATCATGCCTGTACCCCCTCCGTATGGTTTATCATCTACTGTTCCCCTATCATCTATAGCAAAATTTCTTAAATTAATAATGTTAAGTTCGATAAGTTCTTTTTCAAGAGCTCTTTTAAAAGGAAGAACGTTTTTAAATTCTTCAAATAATTTTGGGAATAAAGTAATAATGTTTATTTTAAGCTTAGGCATTAGATTCTTCACTAGCTGCTTTTTTAGCTGCTAATTCGACTGCTTTTTTTTGTGCTTTAGGATTGTATGTTGTAAATTCGTATTTTCCTTCGATAATATCTTTGACTGCTTGGGAAATAATTGCGCCATTTTTAGACCATTTATCGAATTTTTCTTGGTCTAGTTTAAAGTCAAAAGGTTTTACATTTGGATTAAAAGTACCAAGAATATCTAGGTATTTACCTGTTCTTTTGTTTCTAGTTGTAGATGCAACTACTTTATAAGTAGGTGCGAACTTTTTTCCAATTTTTGCTAATCTAATAGATACTGACATAATTCTGTGATTATACAGGATTTACTTTAATTTGTCTAACCCTTTCTTTGCAGCATCCTGCTCTGCCTTCTGTTTAGAGGTGCCTTCTCCTATAGCAAATTCCTCATTAGAAATCAAAACAGCTACTTTAAATATTTTTTCATGCTCTAGGCCAGTAGTTTCAATAATTTTATAGGTAGGTGTTCCTTTTTTAAGTTCTTGAACTTTTTCTTGAAATCTAGTTTTAAAGTCTTTAAATGCATCTTCTTTAATTATTGAATCAAGTTTATAGAATAGGTGTTTGTTTAAAAATTCTTCACATGAATTTATACCTTTTTCAAGGTAGAGTGCTCCTAAAAAAGACTCAAAAGTATTGGCTAAAAGGTATTCTCTATCTCTTCCTCCGGTTACTTCTTCCCCCTTGGACATTAGTAGATATTTACCGAAATTAAGTTTTTTTGCTTCCTCCGCTAAAGATTGGGTTTTAACAATTGAAGCTCTTAAATTTGTAAGATCTCCCTCTGGCATTGCTGAATATATTTTAAATAAATGCTTTGAGGAAAGAAACTGTAAAACAGCATCTCCGAGAAATTCTAATCTTTCATTTGAGGGTAACTGATAGGTTGGATGCTCGTTTAAATATGATCTGTGTGTAAAAGCTGTTAAAAACAATTCATTGTTTTTAAGATCTAAATTTAAATCTTCATTTAACCTGCTTAAGATGTCCATTTTAGTCTATTTTAAGAATATCAGCAAAAGTATCAACTAAATCTGATACTGTAACTTCCTCTAACTCTTCGTGATCTAGAGAATCAATAATTTTTTCATGCTCGGTTCCATGTTTTTCACAGATATCTAGAATCAATTCCTCGATTTCAGCCGGACCTAAATTAAGATCATCTCCTAAAATAGAGTTTAAACTTATATCGTTCTCATCTAAACCAAATTTGTTGGTAAGTAGTCCCAGTATCTCTTCATATAAACCGTCTTTTGTCATTTTGTACATTTTATTTCCTTTCTAAATTATCTAAAACTCCATTAATAAATTTACTTGATGAATCGTTACCAAATTTTTTTGCTAGTTCTACAGCTTCATCTATTACTATATTTTTAGCAGTTTCTTTTATAAATTCTAACTCAAAAATTCCTATTCTCAATATTACAAGGTCAATTTTTGAAATATTTTTAATTGGCCATTCAGGAGCGGTTTTTTTGATAATTGTATCTATCTCCTCAATGTTTTTAGTAACTCCCTGGTAGATTTTCTCGTAAAAATCTTGATCGTAATCAATATTCCCGAATTCATCCTTAAAAAGACTTACTGGGTAGATATCCTCTTCTTCAGCAAACATAAAGCAGAATAATGATGACAAAGCAACAATTCTTGAGTTATGTCTTAGATTAATTTTATAAGTCATTAAAGATTATTTACCACAATTAGGACAAATTCTGTGTGGTAGCTTGTATTTGCCGCAATCTTTACATTTTATTGAGTTTACAACTGCTGTAAAGAAATGAGCATTTCTTTTTTTCTTTGTTCTTGATTTACTGTGTCGTCTCTTTGGTACTGCCATAATTTAGTCCTTTGGTTGAATATACCTTTTGCACCTTGTTTTGTCAATAAAAACTTAGTTTTCTTTCTTTTTAATAAAAGTTACGATTGTTTTAGCATATTTTCTTTCGTCAAAAATTTCAAGAGGTATGTTTTGTATTAATTCTTGTACATTTGTACCTCCATGAAGAAATATAATTATTCCTTTCTCATCAAGGGAATCGTGTATTAGTTGTAATAAAAACTTGTGTTTGTGGTCTTCGTAGAATGGGTCTAAAAATACAATATCGTATTTTTCATAAGCATTCCCAATAAAACCTATTGCCTTAGTCTGGTGGCTAGCAACTTGTTCTAAAACTCCGAGATTTTTTGCATTTTCTAGAATGGTTTGTGAGCAGGAGTAATTTTCATCAACAAAATCAACGAATTTTGCTCCTCTACTAATGCTTTCAAAACCTAAAACCCCGCTTCCTGCAAATAGGTCTAAAACTTTTGAATTGATAATTTTTTCACCAATTATCATAAAAATTGCCTGTCTTACTAAATCTCTAACAACCCTTAATTCATTGAATTTAGGTAACTTTAATTTTCTATTTCTTAGATCTCCAGAGGTTATTCTTGGTGAATTAAATATCATGTGGTTATTTTAACATTTTGTTAAATTTAATTGTTCCAGTCAATTCTACTTTCGTCAATTTTTTGAAGAATTTTAGGATTCTCTTTTAATTTGATTGAATAATTCTTAGCTTCTGACCTCACTTTTTCAATTAATTTAATATTTGAGAAATCAGCAAATTTAAATGTTTTGGTTCCTGATTGAAGTTTTCCCGTGATATCCCCTTCTCCTCTTAACTTTAAGTCTAGTTCAGCGAGTTTAAGTCCGTCGTTTATTTTTTCTAAATTTTTTAATTTTTCATATGTTGGTCTAGAAAAACTCGATGGTATTACAATACAAAACCCTTCTTTTTGTCCTCTTCCCACCCTTCCTCTAAGTTGATGTAATGAGGCAAGTCCATATCTTTCTGCCGATTCGATTACAATAATTGAAGCATCTGGAATATCAACTCCTACTTCAATTACTGGTGTTGAAACTAAAATATCAATTTCCCCATTCCTAAATTTAGTTAATATTTCTTCTTTTTCTGGAGGTTTTAATTTTCCATGAAGAAGTCCTGTTTTTTTGTTTTTAAAAATCCCATTTGATAGAATTTCAAATTCTTTAGTTGCAGATTTTACTTGAGCAAAATCTTCATTCTCAGATTCTTTAATAAATGGACATACTATGAAAGTTGGTTCATTTTGATTTAAAATCCATTGATACATTTCCTCTCTTTTATTTGGTAAGACAACATAAGTAGTGATTTTTTTATCTTTATTTGGAGGTGCCTCTAAAATAGAAATGTCTAGATCTCCGTAAATAGTTAAAGCCATAGTTCTTGGAATTGGGGTTGCTGTCATAGTTAACAAATTAGGTGTAACTTGATGATTATAGATATTTAAAATTTTTGATCTTTGTACTACTCCAAATCGATGTTGTTCGTCAACAATTACTAAGGCGATTTTGTTTAAATGTTCAAAATCAAACAAAATGGCATGTGTTCCTATACAAATATCAAAATCAATTTCCTTCAAATCTGTCTTTGAACTTGAGGTTTTAAGTACTACTTTAATTCCCTGAGGTTCAAGATATTTTTTAAAGGTTTCGAAATGCTGTTTGGCTAATATTTCAGTTGGGGCTAGGTAAATAGTTTGGTAGCCATTTTCAGAAATTAAATAAGAGGCAAAAACTGCAACAAGTGTTTTACCTGTTCCCACATCTCCCTCAAGAAGTCTATTCATTGGTTTTGAAGATTCCAAATCTTTTATAATCTCTGAAATTGCTTTTTTTTGAGTTTCAGTAAGTTTGAAGGGCAAGGAGTTTTCTAAATTATCAATTTTTTCATAGAAATTTTTAACCACAAAGGAATTTAATTTTTCTTGCCACTCTTCTCTTCTTCTCTCGACTTTTAGAAGTTCTACAAAAAGTTCTTCAAATTGTAATTTTTCTAATAAATTTGGATTTTCTTCAGTTGAATTTGGGAAATGGATTTTTAAATAATTTTCCTTGAGATTTAAAAATCCATATTTTTCTAGAATTTCTTTGGGTAAAAAATCTTCATCTGCCAGTTCCTCTAATGCTATTTTGATTTTAGATGAGATAAATTTAGAGGTAAGCCCTTTTGTTTCTGGGTAGATAGATAATATTTCCCCTTGGTTCTCTAATTCAAACTCTCTTTCATTTTTAATTTCTTCAACTTTAGGGGCAATCATGGACAGCTTTTTACCAAAAATTTCTACTTTACCAATGAATTTATATTTATTTCCAAATTTTAAAGACTTTGTTAAATATTGTTGGTTAAACCAAGTAATTTCTAATTTTCCTGTCTCATCCTTGGCAATACCTTTAGTTAGTCTTTTTCCATTCCTAGTTCTTATATTTTCAATTGAAAAAAGTTCTGCCTCAATAATTACTTGTTGTCCTGTTTTTAAGTCCGCAATTTTTTGATGGGTTGAATATTTTTCAAATCTTGAAGGAATGTGGTTTAGTAAATCTTGAACTGAAAAAATCTCTAAATTATGAAAGAGATTTTGATATGTTGGTCCAATTCCTGATATTTTTGAAATGCTTGAATTTAATTTGAGCATTAAAGTTTATAAAAGAAACACTAATGTAGGTAAGAAGGTTCCGGCTAAGAAAAGAATGGCAAGTATTATTACAAAAATTTTCTTTTGGGTTTCTTTATCTTTAAGTTTTTTAAAATATTTCATCATACTAGTTTAAAGAAATTCTTTTTTCCAAATTTGACTTCATCTCCTTTTTTAACTATTGAATTTAAATCTGTTACTTTATTATTATTTATGAGCAAACCATTTTGCTCAATCACTTGTTTAATTTCGGAATTAGAAAAACCTACAAGGTTATTTTTAAGAAACTCAAAAACTTTTTCCTCTTTTTCAAGAACTACTTGAGTAGATTGATTTTCTGAAAACTCCTTATTTTGAACTGTTTTCTCAAATTCTGCTTGGCATTTTTTAGCTTCCTCTTCGCCGTAAACTTCTTTAACTAATGTGTATGCTAGAAGTTTTTTGTAAATCATTGGATTTGCTCCATTTTTTTCCATATCTATTTCCATGATAGAAATCTCATCTAAAGAAACATTTGTAATAGCGACAAAACATTTAATTATGACATCGTCAGATAGGGTCATAATTCCAGCATAGGATTCGTATGGAACATCGTTACCAAAAGGAATGACGTTTCCTGTAGTTTTACCAATTTTTTTACCTGCAGAATCTGTTAGTAATGGAACTGTTACTACAAACTTATCTTTATTTTTCATTTTTTTAAGTAGTGTTCTTCCCATCATCATATTAAAAAGTTGGTCATTACCTCCAAATTCGCAATCTACTTCAAGCTCAACAGAATCATAACCTTGCATTAGTGGGTACATAAATTCATGCATATAAATTGGTTGGTTATTTTTTATTCTTTGTTGAAACATATCTCTTTCAATCATTTGATCGTGAGTTATGTAAGAACCAAGTTCAATAATATTTTCAAAATTTAATTTAGATAGCCAATCGTAATTGTTTACCATTTTTGCTGGATTTGATCCGCCAAATTCAACTATTTTTTCGACTTGTTTTCTAATTTTCTTGGCATTTTCTTCTACCTCTGCAACTGTTAGTTGTTTTCTAACATTGATTTTATCTGGATCTCCTATGGTTGCAGTCATTCCTCCAATTACTATGATTACTTCAAAACCAAGTTCTTGAAGATGTTTCATCTTAATTAAGGCCGCGTAGTGCCCAATATGAAGAGTATCCCCTGTTGGATCTATACCGTGATAGACTTTTAATTTTTTTCCTGATTTTACTAAATTTAAGAATTCTTCTTTGGATGGAAGAACTTGTTCGACATTTCTAAAAAGTAACTCTTGAATTTTTCCATCATCCATATTTCGTATTTTATCATTAAATTGTTATACTTGTAATATGAAAACAGGTTTTAAAAACTCTAAATATAGTAATTTCGGTAAGTCTTTTGGAGGAAAGCCAAAGCTATCTGATACAGATAAAAGATATGAAAATCTAGCTAAATTTTTTAATTTTTTAAGCTCCTCTTTGTCCTTACTTTTAATTGGAATTTTTGCGGTTTTTATAATTTATTCCAAAGACCTTCCCGATCCAAATAGACTTAGCTCTAAAGGAAATGAAAGTGGAACTAAATTATTAGATAGAAATGGTAAACCAATTTTTGAACTTTACGGGGACAAAAACAGAGTCCTCATAAAATTAGAAGACGTGTCTCCAAATGTCTTACACGCCACACTATCTGCGGAAGATGCTGAATTTTTTATTCATAGTGGTTTTTCAGTTAGAGGTATGGCTAGAGCTGTTAAAAATACGCTTACTGGAGAGGGACTACAAGGGGGATCTACTCTAACTCAACAAGTTGTTAAAAATGCTCTTTTAACTCAGGACAGAACTGTTGACAGAAAGATTAAAGAATTAATTTTATCTCTGCAGATTGAATCTAAATATAACAAGGATGAAATTTTACAAATGTACTTTAATGAAACACCCTACGGAGGTCAAAATTATGGAATTTTTGCAGCAGCAAAAGCATACTTTGCCAAAGATCCTAAAGATTTAACTCTCTCCGAATCTGCTTATCTGGCAGGACTTCCTCAAAGACCCTCTTATTATTCACCTTTTTCATCAAATAAAGAAGCAGGTATAGAGAGAAGAAACTTTGTTTTAAGTTTGATGAGAACTAAAGGGTGGGCAGATAAAGATGGCAACAGACAATTTATTACCGAAGAAGAATATAACCAAGCCTTAAATGAAAAATTAGATTTTAAACCTTCCGCTGCTATCTTTAAAGCTCCTCATTTTGTTTTTTATGTAAAAGATGAATTAATTAAAATGTTTGGTGAGGATGTTGTGGAATCTGGTGGTTTAGAAGTTAAAACTTCTTTAGATATTGATGTTCAAGAAAATGCAGAAAAGATTATGACTAAAGTTCTGGAAACAGAATCTGTGTATGGGGTTGGAAATGCTGCATCAGTAGTATTTGATACTAAGACTGGTGAAATTTTATCCATGATAGGTTCAAAAAATTACTTTGGAAAACCAGAGCCTGTTGGATGTGAAAGTGCTACAACTGGGTCTAAAGGTTGTAAATTTGACCCATTTTTTAATGTAGCAGTTGCAAACAGACAGCCTGGTTCGGCAATTAAACCTCTAACTTATGCTGGTTTACTTGAGAGAGGTTTTACACCTGCATTTACTTTCCTTGATGTACCAACAACCTTTACTGGGGAGGGAGTAGGAACTGAAGGAGCCTACGTTCCAGTTAATTACGATGGTACATATAAAGGACCAATCTCTATGAGAAAATCTTTAGGAAATTCTCTTAATATCCCGGCAGTTAAGGCTTTAAAAATTTTAGGTTTACAAAACTTCTTAGATTTATCTAAAAAAATGGGAATAAATTCATTTGGAGATAAGTCAAAGTATGGATTATCAATTACTTTAGGTGGTGGTGAGACACAACTTTTAGAACTTACTTCCTCTTATACTGTTTTTGGTAATAAAGGTATCTATAACAAACCTGTAAGTATTTTAGAAATTAAAAATAGAAAAGGTGAGGTAGTTTATAGTCCTGATAGAAATGGAGAGAGAGCACTTTCAGAGGAAACAGCCTTTTTAATTTCTGATATTCTCTCAGATGATTTTGCAAGAAGTGCGGTGTTTGGTTTAAATTCTCTACTTAAAATTCCAAATCATCAAGTTGCTGTGAAAACAGGTACTACAAATAATAAAAGAGATAACTACGCAGTAGGTTTCTCCCCATCTTATACTGTTGGAGTTTGGGTTGGCAATTCAAATAATGAGCCGTTGAATGAAAGAATTGCTTCAGGAATTTCTGGTGCAACTCCTATCTGGGCTGAAACTATGAAATTTTTATTAAAGGATAAACCAACTACTGGAGACAAGGTAGAAAAATTTTCAGCACCAGAAACTGTTAAAAAAGTTGAAATAGATGAAAGAACCGGAATGCTTCCTTATAAAGATTTTCCAAAGAGATTCGAGTGGTTTGTTAAAGGTACAGAACCCCTTTCAGTTAGTGATTGGTATCAAACAGTTGAGGTATGTAAGGAAGACGGAAGAATTGCCAATGAGGATTGTAAAAAAGCCGATGAAACAGATACAAAAACCTATATAGGTATAAAAGATTACTATCCTGATTGGCAGATTTACACAGATGCTTGGTTACAGGAAAAATTCTCAAAGGATGATACTTATTTCCCTCCAACAATTATTTCAAAATTAAAATACGATGGTGGGGATTTAGCTGAAATAGACCCTTATATTAAAATAGTAGCTCCGCAATCAAGTACAAATGTCCCTTTAAAATTTAGAATTTCAACCGAAATTTCTGCTTCAGAGAAGGTCAAAAACGTAAAATTTTACTTTGATGATAAAGAAGTTGGTGAAGATTCATCATACCCTTTTGGATTTACATTTAAACTAAATGAAGGTAATTTAGGACTTCATAAGTTTAAAGCTAAAGTAACTGATAAAAATGGAAATGAAAGCTCTGATGAGATTATTTTAAATGTAGTAAATACTATTAAACCTGAATAAAAGATAATTATTTAATAGAATGTTACACCAAACTTTTTTGATGTATTGTTAATTAGTTCTTCTCTAATCTTTTTTAATTCTTCTGGATATGCAGTATAGAATCTTATTGTGACTTTTCTTTGATTCTCGTTATGATACTCATTTATGAAATTTATTTTTTTAATTAAAGGATTTAATGTTTTCATGTATTCAATTACTTCCCCATTTGATGCGTCGATATGTGCAGTAAAAGTTAGGTCTTCCTTTGAAAGATTTTCAAATTCAGATACTACTGATGTTTTAAATTTTGAGAGATGCAGAATTTTATCAAGATAAAATTCTGCATAATTTGCTTCAAAAAATCCTATTTCAACATTTCCTTGTTTTATACTTATTCCTAATTTTGATTGTTCAAATGAATAATTTATATCAAAAGAAGATAGAATTGCGTTTATTAATTTTCTAATTTCAAGACTGTTTTCATCTACATCCTTGTAGTTAACCAGAATTCCCAATCTTCTCTCCTCAATCAATTCCTCTTCTTTCTTATAATATACGTTACCAACTTCGAAAATTGAAAATGAGTCTTTTCCTATTTTTTGATAGTATTCAAAGGCATTTTTTAGTGTTTCTTTGATAGATAATCTTAAAGAATCTTTATCCGAATTTACTGAATTAAATAGAAGAACTCGGTTTGAATTTCCATCGAAACGTAAAAATGGATCTGTAATATGTTCATCGAGTCCTAGTGAAGTTAATAATTCAGTAACTTTTTCTTGAAATTTTAATATTTTTGGAGTGATATCTTTTGGAGGGAAATTATTGATTGGCTGAGAATTTATTTTTGAATAACCATAAATTCTTAAGACATCAGAGACTAAATCATCCTCAACTTCAATATCAGTTCTAAAATATGGTGTTTTAACAGTAATTTTATTCTCGTCTTTTGATATAACTTCGTAATTTAATCTGTCGAAAATATTTTCAGCTTTTTCAAAATAATAATCTTCTCCAGAAATTTTTGCTAATCTTTCTCTTGTTAAAGTCATTTTTTTAGGGGTTGGTTGGTAATTTTCATAATCGTCATTTTCAAATGCCTCACCACCTGCAAATTCCAGGATAAGATCAGTAGCTCTAATTATTGCTAAATCTACAAGTTCTGGAGACAGAAATTTTTCTGACCTGGATACTGTCTCATTTCTAATATTTAGGGCCCTAGAAGCCTTTCTAATACTTGCCTGATTGTAATTTCCCGCGTCTAGGATAATATTAGTGGTTTCTTCTGTAACACCGGTTCGTAAACCTCCTACAATTCCACCAATACAAATTGGTTTTTTTGATTCAGATAAAACAAGTGTACCTTCAATTAGTTTGGTAGTTGTTCCATCTAAGGTTTGAATACTTTCTCCGGTATCAGAGTCTCTTAAAACAATTTCTTTTGTTTCAAATTTATCTATATCTTGAGCGTGAAGCGGTTGTCCATACTCTACCATCACAAAGTTTGTAATATCCACTATATTGTTAATTACTGGAAGGCCGTAGTCTAATAATCTTTCTTGAATAAACTTTGGACTTTCTTTAACTTGAATATTTTTAATAATTCTAGTTCTAAATTTATTTACTTTATCCGACTTTACATGAATTTCAACTTCATTTTTCTTTTCTAAATCTGTTGATTTCAGTTCAGGCTCTGAAAATTTAATATCCTCAAAAGCTGCAAAATCTCTTGCACATCCTAATATAGATAACCAATCTGCTCTATCCATTCTGTGTTCTAGATCTAAAACATCCCCACTAATTGGTCTATCGAGCATAAGCCCTATTTCTGTAAATGATTTTGCAATCTCTTTTGGAGATTTATGTGTTGTAAGATAATCTTTTATCCATTTGATTGGTACTATCATTCGTGACTTATTTCACCTCCATAAAGTTTTTTGATTGAATCAATTTTATGTCTTTGCATAACTAATCTAGATAATCCCATACCAAATGCAAAACCTGAATATTCATCTGGGTCAATTCCACACATTTTTAATGTATTGTAGTGAATCATTCCACTTCCTAAAACTTCTATATACCCTCTATATTTACAAACTTTACAGCCTTCACCTTTACAAAATAGACATTGAATATCGGTTCCAAGTCCTGGAGAAACTTCTGGATAGTATTTATATCTAAATCTAATTACTACTTCTGGTCCAAATAAATATTTGTGAAATTCTGTAAGAGTTGATACTAAATTTTTAATTGTTATATTTTTATCAACCACAACTCCCTGGTACTGATGAAAAAAACTAGCATTAGTTGCACTGGGGGTTTCGTTTCTAAAAACTGTTCCTGGCATAACAACTCTAATAGGAGGATTTTCATTTGTTAAAACTCTAGTTTCAATACTTGATGTGTGTGTTCTTAAAAGTACTCCTGGCTTAATATACAAAGAATCTTGTAAGTCAGTTGCAGGGTGGTTTTCTGGTAGATTTAGTTTTCTAAAGTTATATTCTTCGGTTTCAATTTCCGGACCCTCATAAACTGAAAAACCATAGTATCTAAAAAAATTATTCATTTCTTTTATTGTTTCAGTCACCGGATGAAGGTGTCCTGCATTTTTAATGTCAGTTATTTTAATTGTTTCATCTAAAGATGTTGTTTTTGTGATATTTAGTGAGTTTATTTTGATTTCTAAATCCTTTGAAACTTGATTTATTTTTTGACCATATATTTTTTTTTCATCTGGTGAAAGAGATGGTATTTGCTTGATTAAATTTGTTATCAAACCATTAGTTTTTGAAAAGTATTTTAAATACAACGAATCTTTATCTAAAGTTTTAAAATCTTCAGAAAATGTGTTTAAAATTTGTTCAATTTGGTTTTCAATATTCATCTCTTGCTATTTTATCAAAAAATATTAAATTTAAGGTGGGAGATTTATGATAAGGGAGGTGTGCTATGGGAGTAAAAGACGTTAACGAGTACTCAGTCTTCCCTAACGGTCAGATAATCAGAAATGACCGTTTAGTTGAGTTGATTGAGGTAATTTACGAGCTTTTATCTTCGTTTGATGGTCAGACAGTTTTGTACTTGCTACTTTTCAAAATCAAGTTCGGTAGTCTTTCTCCAAAATATCCTCGTGGAAGGAAACTGAAGGACTACAGGGATTTTATGATCAATGAGCTTGGATTTATGACCAAGAAAGGAAGTATTCCCAGAGATGTAAGGAACACCTTGATTTATCTGGATGAAGTTAATTCTCTTTTGGATAAGATTCATCCTAGACTTCTTGAGGGTAAAAAGTTTCCATACAAACTTACTCTGTCTTTGGACCAGTACGATCCCAAGTCTAAAAAAGTCTTCCCTTCAAAGAATGCATGGAAGGCTTACACAGATCAAGATTACCGTCAAAGATGGGGAGAAAGTATGTGGAAATCTCTTGGTGAATTAGGTGATGGTGAGTAGAAGATATAAAAATGGCGAGGCAATGTTGCCTCGCCATTTTTCGATTTATTTTTAATTTATTTAGATGAATTTACTTTTTCAACCAACGTAGCAAAAGCTTCTCTGTTATTTAAAGCCATTTCTGCTAACATTTTTCTGTTTAAATCAATGTTTAATCTTTTTAAACCTGAAATAAATTTAGAATAGTTCAAATCTGAGTTGAATAATCCTGCTGAGATTCTAGTAATCCATAAGGATCTCATATCTCTTTTTCTTAATTTTCTTCCGTGAAAAATGTGCTCACCTGCTCTCAAAACAGCTTCTTGTGCTCTTTTAAAATTAGTTCTTCTAGATAGTCTATAACCCTTAGCTAAATCAAGGATTTTTTTATGTTTTCTATGTGCTCTAAAGCCGCCTTTTACTCTTGTCATAGTGATTTGTATTATACCAGATTATTTACCAGGTAGAAGTTTTTTGTACTTTTTAATGTACCCTTCTGTGGCGATAATTGATTCGCTAATCTTTCTAAATCTTTTAGAAGCACTCCATTTTCTCTTATTGTGAGATGATCCAGTAGCTTTTTTAACTAATTTACCATTTTTAGAAATTTTTACTCTTTTTATTAAAGTTTTTTTGGTTTTTAATTTTCCCATAAGACTATATTTTACCTAATTATTTTTTTAAAACAACTACAATTATGCTTTTATTGATGATTTTTGGTTCTTCCTCTGGCCTACCGACCTCTGATAGCTCTGATAAAACTCTGTTTACCTTCTCAAAAGCCAACTTTGGATTCATAAATTCCCTACCTCTTAATTTAAGATTAAATTTAACCCTATTATTTTCAGCTAAAAATTCTTTGGCTCTGGTTACTCTTTGCATTAAGTCCCCTTCACCTATGGTTGAGGAAAGTCTTAATTCTTTAAGTTCTCTTTTTTTAGATTTAGCCTTAGCAGCTGATTCTTTTTTTCTTTCTTCATACAAAAATTTATTAAAATCAAGAATTTTAGCAACTGGAGGATTTGCTTCCTCTGCAATTAAAACTAAATCTTTATCTAATTCTGCTGCTTTTTGCTTTGCTTCTTCAAGTGAGATAAGTCCAAAATTTTCACCTGTTGGCCCAATTACTCTAAGAGTAGGTGCCTTAATTTTTTCATTAATTCTATAAATCTTTATAATATTTCCTTCAAATTTTTACTTTTTAATTGAATACTAGTTGATTATACAATAAATACCTATAATACTCAAATTTAGCGGTAAAATTACCTTAGTTTATGATTCTTAACTTATACAAACCATCCAAAATTTCTTCTTTTAATTTTATTTATAGAATTAAAAGACTACTAAATGTTAAAAAAATAAGTCATGCAGGTACTTTGGATCCACTTGCTGAGGGTGTAATGATAGTTTTAACTGATAAAGATTGTAAAATCCAGGATTCTTTTACCAAAAAAGATAAAGAATATGAAGCAACAATTTTGCTTGGGGCTTTTTCAGAAAGTATTGACTTAGAAAAACCTTTAGTTTTTGAGGAAAAAGCCCCTTTATTATCTCAAAATAATATTGAAATTGCTTTAAATTCTCTCAAAGGAGAGGTTTCACTCCCTGTTCCTATGTTTTCTGCTAAAATTGTTGCTGGAAAAAGACTCTATAAATATGCTAGATCTGGTCAGGAAATTACTGATTTACCTTACATGAACTCTACAATCTACGATATTACTTTATTAGAAATTTCAAATTATAAATATTTTGATCAAAATTTCCCTTTAATTAAAATTCTTATATCTTGTTCTTCAGGAACTTATATTAGAACATTGGCCAGTGAAATTGGGAAAAGACTTCAAACAAAAGGTGTTTTATTTCATCTAAAAAGAACAAAAGTTGGGGAATTTTCAGTTGAGGACTCTAAAACTGAAAATTCCCTCTTGGTATAATAAAGATATGTTTTCGAGAATAATTTATTTTTTATCTTTAATATTCTTTGTTTCTATTATTTATAGGAATTATCCCTTACTTCTAAACATTCCAGAGGATTTACTAAAAGCAAAAATTTTACTTTTAGTTTTAGCCTTAGTTTTACAAGTTTTTAAATACCTTGTTATAGCTTACAATTTTTATCTTAACTTCCAAAAAGCAGGTGTAAAATTTACGTACCAAGAAGTTTTTAGGGCTACTTTTGTATATATGTATGTTTCTGTTGCAACTCCTTTTGTTGGAGCTGGTGGTCTTTTAGCATTTGTTGATTATGCAGGGCATAAAGAGTTTAACAGAGTAAAAACAGCTGCAGGAGCTTTTTTAGCCCTACTTGCCGACTATCTAGGTTTCTTTTTAATCATATTATTTTCTTTATTATTCTTTAGAGATTCAATAGAAGACTTTCCTGTGAACTATCTTTATGCCATGATTGGTTTTGGAGGGGTTTTATTGACTCTTGTCTTTCTTTCTATTTTTACAAAAGACTTTTTAATTAATTTTATTCATTCAATCCAAAGGATTCTGAATTTTGTTTCTAGAAAGATACATAAAAATTTAGTTATGGATGAAACTTGGGCACATAAAAATGTTCAACTTGCTCATGAATGTTTTGTAGATATTAAGCATGATCCTAAATTTTATATTAAGCCTATACTTATTGGACTAATATTTCATATTTTGAATATTCTTACGCTTGCGGTAGTGGCTTGGTCTTTTAAAGAAGTTATTCCGGTATCAAAAGTTGTTTCAAGTTACGTTGTTTTAAATACTCTAGAAACAGTTTCCCCTACTCCAAATGGTATTGGAATTATCGAGGTATTTGTTCCTGAATTTATGAAATCAATTGGAATTGATTTTGGAAATTCATTAATTATCATCACCATCTTTAGGTTAATTTATTTCTACATTCCTCTAATGGTTGGTTTCTATTTTAGTCACAAGATATTTTTAAAGAAAAATTAAAATTTTGAACCAATATACATTCTTAAATAGTCTAGTTTCATTCTATCGGTCATATAGATAAGAATTTCATCGAAATGTTCCCATCTTCCATACGGATTAGTCTTTTTTTCTCTGTCTAGAATAATCAAATAAGAAAGATTGAATATTTCAATTTCCTGAAAACTTTCTCTAAAAAAACCATCGGAAGATTTTATTTCTTTCTTTTCGTTTTTTAAAACATCCCCATCTGTTTTTAGAACTTCCTTTCTAGCCTCAATTGCAATTATTTGATAGTTGTCAGAAGTTTGATAGGTATTAGATATTAATCTATTTTTATAATAAATATTTTGACTATGAAGATGGAAAAATCTAAAACTAATTTTGTTAGATTTTGATAATTCAGTTTTGGGGATACCATTATAGATTTCCACCCATTCTTCAGAAAATTCAACAAAGTTATCTTTAATATTTTTTAAGATAGCAAAGGGAATAATTTCATTCTCAATATAATCTAAATCTTCTTGGCTAAGTTTTGTAACAATATTTATACAAGGTAACTCTACAGCTGGTAAAGTACCTGTTTGAGCAAGATCTTTAGTTATCTTATTATCCACAACCTCCTGATCCATATTTATTTGTGATTTTTAAATGGTGGTCCGTATTGGATTCGAACCAATGACCTCTTCAATGTCACTGAAGCGCTCTAACCAACTGAGCTAACAGACCATTTATTATTTCTTAGCAGGTTCGATTACTTCATCAATAATGCCGTAATCTTTGGTTTCTTGGGAGTCCATCCAGTTATCTCTTTCGATATCTTTAAGAACTTCCTCAAATGACTTTCCTGATGCATCTGCAATAAGTTTTGCATAATCATGCTTCATTTTGACCATTTGTTTTGCATAAATTTCCACATCAGTAGCTTGTCCTTCTGCTCCACCTAATGTTTGGTGAATCATAGTATGTGCTCCTGGTAAAGAATATCTTTTTCCTTTAGTTCCTGAACATAAAAGTAATGCTGCTGCAGAAGCACAAAGACCTGTGTTAATTGTTACCACATCATTTTTAACGTGTCTTACAGTATCAAACATAGCTCTTCCTGAATACGCTTCTCCTCCTGGAGAATTGATATAAACTTTGATGTCTCTGGTAGGATCTGTTGCCTCTAAAAAAAGCATTTGAGCAATAAAAGTATTAGCAGTTGCCATATCGATTGGTCCTGTGACGAAAATGATGAAATCTTTTAGTAATCTTGAATAGATATCGTAAGATCTTTCGTAATTTCCTTCTTTTTCAACAACTACAGGAACTAAGGTATTAAATAAATCTTTATTTTTCTTCATTATTTTCATCCTCCTTTTGGGACTCCTCTACTTTTGCTTCAGTTTTTTCTGGTTCTTTATAAACTATCAGAGATTTCAAGTACTCAATAGCTTTATTTTTTTCTATTACTCCTTTAACATACCACTTTTCATCGGTTGTAAGAAGTCTATTTGCAAGGTTTTCATCACCTAAATTATTAACAAATTCATTAATTTCTTCCTCAGTAGCTTCTAACTTTTGGTCTTTTACTACCTCCATAAGAACAAATTCTGATTTAATATTCTTTTCAGCAATTGATTTATGGTCTGCTAATAAGTCTTCGTAGGTCTTATTTTGAGCTTTTAGAAGTTGGTCAACATTTAGATTTAAAGTTCTGATTTGAGAGATGAATCTTTCAAGTAATCTATCTGTTTCTTCATTAATCATTAATTCTGAAAGTTCGAATTTAGTTTCTTCTAAGATTGCATCAACTATCTCTTCGGTAGTTAAAGTCTTTTCTTTGGAATTCTTTTCAATTATTTTCTCGTATTTAGGCATAGTAATTTCAGGTTTTACAGCAACAAGAGCTTCAAAAATGAAATCTTTACCTATTTCAAATTCCTTAACTTCTAACTTAGGACTTGAATAAGGAAATATTGATTTTTCTTTCAAGATTTGAGGGTAGTATTCTTTTAGTAATGCTGAAATCACTTCTCCGTGAACTTTTGAAATGTCCATTTTTTCAACTACTAGTTCTTTTGGTGCTTTTCCTTTTCTAAAACCCTTAATTTCGCTATCTAGCACAATTTTATCGACAATTTTTTCATAAGCCACTGCAACTTTTTCTTTTTCTATAGTAGCTAAAATTTTTAGTTCTGCGTTTGGTTGTTTTGTAATTTCTATATTCATAAGTGGCATTATTCTAACATAATCTTATGATAAGATAAACTTTGTATGAGTAAAAATTATGTATTCTACTTATTAATCTTTTTAGTAACCCTAACCTATAGTTTTACAGGATATTCTCAAACTCTTGATCAAAACAAAGTAAAGAACTGTACAGAAATTAAAAAACTTTTGACTTTAAGAAAAGATAAGTTGATAGAAAACAGTATTTTAAAGAAACAAGCTTTATCCGATGTTTCTTCCTCAATTTTTAATTATCCAAAATATCATGATTTAACTTCTAAAGACAAGGAAATAATAAATAATTTTATTGAAGAATATAGTTTACTGGTTTTTGAAAAAGAAGATCTGATAGTTAGGACTGAAAATTTAATAAATTTAAATTGTGAAATTGATAAACTTACCTATTCAAAAAAGTTAGATATATTAAATAATAATTATAAAAGTCAAATAAAAAAAGAGAAAAAAATCCTTGAAGATTTTCAAGAAAGTACCTTACCAAAAATTAGGAGAATTGAAAAATGAAGAGAAGTAATGCATTCTATTTAATATTGATATTTAGTACTTTCACACTCTTTGTATGTTTTTCTCTTATTTTTAAGGTATATGAGAGGCAAAATGCTCCTAAAATAAACTTAAGTTCTAATAAGAATCCTCTTGAGGTTTCTCTACCCTCTCCTAGAAATTCTAATTTAACAACTGAAGAGATTAAAAATTTATTAATTAATGTACAAGATAAACAAGTAATTGAAATTAATGTTGATGACATTGAATAGTAAATTGTGTATATTAAATATAGTAGTAATTTTTGGATCTGCTCCAAGAAAGGTTTTTAATGAAAAAAACTCATAAATCTGAAAAAATTTTGACATTTCTTTCTAATAATGTTGGTTTTGTAGGTTTACTAACCATTTTAAATTTTTTATTAATTTATTTCTTATTCGATAAATTACAATCTACCGAACAAAGATTGATGAGAATTGAAAATGCAACAATAAAAGTTGTAAATGACATGAACGATATGTCAAAACCAATTGTAGAAGACGATGTAGCTCCAGTTAAAAAATAGTTAATAGTAATTAAAAGAGGGAGGTGCGTAAAAGCACATCCCTTTTTTTGTTATAATAAACAAATGGTATTTGCTCATTCTTTTATTGGTGTTCCAATAACTTATTATTTAATAAAAAATAAACCAGAATTATGGAAGGAGAAGTTTAATCTAAACCTACTTTTTTTAATAGGTATAGTAGGATCTGTTTTTCCAGATTTCGATTTAACATTAAGTTTTTTTGTTCATGATTTAAATCATAGAAAGCTAATTTCTCATTCAATTGTTCCCTATTTAATTCTCTTTTTTATTAACTTTTTAGTTTTCAAAACTTTTAAAAAAAATAAGGAATTTTATACCCGAGCAAATTTGATTTTTTTTGTATCGGTTTTAATTCACCTAATAATAGATTTATTTGTTGGGGGTATATCGTTATTTGCTCCTTTTACATCAAATATTTTTGGTTTTGATATTTATTTCGATAAAAGCACCAATTTTTTCATTTCTTACCTATTTTCTTGGTATATGTTTTTTGAATTAATTTTTATTTTCTACTCAACTTATTTTATATTCAAATTTAAGAATATAATCGTAAATCTGATACTACCTTTCTTCTTTTTACTTATAGCTTGTGCTATGGTTTTGAAATACCTTAATTAGGGTGTAAAATTATAAAGGATTGTATTATTTAGAGAGGTGCAAGATGTTTGGGGTATTTATCGTGGTATTTCTTCTCTTTTCACTTTTTTCATTGGTTTATTTGCTTGTTGATTCTCAGAAGTTGGTAGCTTCTCATTTTGAGTCAAGCGAGGTTGAAGCGGTTGAAATCTAGGAATCCCTACTTTACAAAGGAGGTCAGCTTGGCTGATCTCCAAATCTAAAATAGTCTTAATTGAGTGTTAAAACTATTGTTATATTTTTTAATATATTCACAATATTTACAGTTTTCATTTGGTAATGGTATTTCTTCAGAATTTAGAGTTCTGTTAATTCTTTCTAAAATATCCTCAATCCAATCATTTTTACCTTCATAAGAGATAATTTTGACATCGAATACTAATTTTTCATTAAAGGCATTAAGATCTTTTCTAGCATTAGCGTAAACAAAATACCCAATTTTAGAAACATTAAAACCAATTTTGCTTAAAAGATATTGATAAATTTCTATTTGTCTTTTATATCCCTCTTTGTATTCTCCATCTAGAGTTATTTCTGCAGAAGTTGAGGTAGATTTATAATCCACAACATGTATTTCACCATTTTCATTTATCCATAAATCATCTACAGCGCCGTAAAAAGTTATACCATTTGGATGTAAATATCTAACTCCAGTAAAATTATGTCTGTATTTATCTAAATTTGGATGCTGATATGGAATAGCTTTAATTCCGTATTTTTCCATTAAAGTATGTGGTTTTTTTTCTTCTCTTAATAAATCAAATTCTTTTTTTAATAGTTCATCAACTGCTGAATTTAGTGAAAATCCTGGTCCAGATGGTCTTTTAGCCATGCCCTTTACCTCTAGATAAAAACATCTAGGGCACTCTATATATAAATCAATTTTACTTCTGGAAATGCTTAATTCTTTATTCATTGTTATATTATACTGAAAAATTAGTGTTGTTGTTGTGGGAAATACAAATTAAGATGAATTAGAGTATATCGTCGATAAAGCCGTTAACGGCCCCCATCAAAAGACCGCCTAATAGAAGAACAAATTCCCCCTTAAGAAATTCTTCAAGAGGAATTTTTGCGTTCCACCAGAGTACTGGTCCTCCGATAAAAAACATGAAGGCGAAGACAACAATTCCTACCTTGAGTAGAATTCCAAAAATGAAGAGTTGGACTCTCCAGATTAGTTCTACAAATAGCCGAAATTTACTACCCATCTATACCTCCTCTGCCCACAACAACCCTTATATTATACCAATTTTGATCAAATTAGTCAAAATTATAGGTTATTGTTGATTTTAAAGATGGAAACCTCCGAATTAGAGAATATCTCGCTTCCCATTTTTTTTATTTTAATTAGATTTATATTGTGAAAATTATCTCTTTCAATTTTTCCAATTATTAAATATTTTACATGGTACTTTTTTAGTAGATTTGTAGTTAACTCCTCGTTTTGTCCTGTGTAAATTTCTTTGATATCGTTGTCTCTATTGATAATAAATTCATAGATATTTTTTTCTAATCTCCAAGTAATTTCATGATTTTTCCAACCCATTACTGAATCAAATCCTGATAATGCAGAAAAGATATTGGCTGCGTTATAAGCAAAGCCAGAATATTCCAAAATATTTTCATTTTCATTAAGTACTTTTTGTTTGTTAAGAAAATTAAATGCTTCAATGTTCTTTGAGTTGAGTTTAAATAATTTTTCATTAACTGTGTAGAAATTGCTTAGAAATTTATCATCAAATTTATAAAAATAATAAATTAAAGGACCTGAAGCTGAGATGGATATTAAAAATAGAAGAACAAATTTTAGTAAACCAAAATTTTTAAATTCCAATATTTTTGAAAGATAAACAGAACAAACAACCGAAAATAAAAGTAGTATTTGATTAGAGAATTTGTAGTAGGTATTCCATCTTTGCTTGGTTGCATCCATGAAGTAAATAAATTCCATGATTGTAAGAATAATAAAAGAAAAGAAGATTAAACTAACAAAAAATCTATCAATTTTTTTTATATCTTTAAAGTAATAAATTATTAAGTAGGCAAATAATATAAATACATAAACTTGCCAAAAACTAAAAAATTGAAGGAAAGAAGAACTTGCTTCTACAATATTTATACCAATTGCCGGTCCTTTATAAAAAATAAACCATGGTAACGAGATAAATATGGATATAAAACAAAGAGCTTCGAGATTAAAAACAAAATCTTTGAAATTATTTTTTATTAAATTAAAAAATTCAAAAAAATGAATGAGAATTAGAATTGACAAATAGAAAATAAAATCCCACGTATTTGTAAGATATGAAAATCCAAGCAAAATGAACAAAAATTGATAATTTTTATCTCTTAAATTTATAAATCTTTTACAATCGTAAATTCGCCTTAATTGGAAGATAATTAACATTCCTATGAGAAGAGAAAATACATGAGCATGTACAGGTATATTTAAAAAAGAATAAGAAAAATTTTCTGTTATTGCATGAATTACAGGTCTAACTGAATTATTTTTAAAGACCTCAAATACCTTTTCTCCAAATGAAAGTGGGATATTAAAGTATTCATAAATTGAGGGAATTGGAGTTAGACCAAATAAAATTATCAAAGAGATAAAACTATATTTTTGTGCAAACTGTTTAATAAATATATAGAGAGAAGTTCCCAAAAGTGCTGGAATTAGTGCTGAAAATAAATAATAGTTTACCGAATTATCAAAATTATTTAAAATTTGATATTGTGAAAAAACCAAATGTCCAAAAAAATAATAGTTTAATTTAAAGTCAGAAAGCCAAAAATCAGATAGTGGCAATTTTTCTTGAGTTTGTATTTTTTTAAAAATTGCCATATTCATTAGATGTTCTGATGCAAGATCATATCTCATGGTTAAATTAACAAATAAAAAAATTCCTAAAATAATTGAAAATATGATTTCTGTATGAATAAAGTTTTTAATTTGTAAGTTTTTATATTGACTAACAATTTTAGTATTTAAAAATTTTGCTTGGAAAATAATAAATATCAAAACAGAAAAAACAAAGGTATAAATGGAATTTAGTTTGAGAAAATGAATTGGTAGAAATGAAGAAATAGTTACAAATGTTAGATATATAAATCCAGTTGAAAAAAGACCGATTATTTTGCTGGCACTAAATCCTGAATCTTTGTAATTTGAAAAAAAGAAATTGGCTATGGGCAAGGAAATTATTCCAAACAATAATGAAGTGAGATATCCTGAAAAAAATAAGACTAAAAAATAGTAAAAAACTTCATTCATTTTTGGAAATTTTTCTCCAATCTGGCATATGTTCGTTTAAAAGTTTTTTAAATAAAGGTCCGTGATTGGGAACTATCAAATGACATAGCTCATGTAAAATAACATATTCAACAAACAGTAAATTTCTTTTAGTAAGTTCTAAATTTAAACAAATTTTTCTTTTCTTGTAATCGCAATAACCCCATTTTCCTCTCATCTTTTTAACAATTAGTTCATGTTTTGAAACCTCTAAAATTTTTTCCCATTTTGTAAAATATTTTTGTGATTCCATCAATAAAATATTCTTATACCATTCTTGTAGGTGTTTCTCTTTTGTTTTAATACTTTTTCCAGATTTTATTCTCATAATCAAGTTACAGTCCTCTTTTTCAATTTTTGATTTAGATTTTGATTCTGGATGTATTTTTAAAATTAGAGGTTCCCCAAATAGAAAATGCACCTCCCCTTCTTCATATCTTTTATTATAAAATTTATTTCCTGCACTCAACTTTTCAATCGAGTTTTTAATCCATTCATGTTTTGATTCTAAAAAATCCTGAATTATTTTTTCTCCTATTTTATTTGGACAACTTAGTATCACTTGACCTAATTGATTTACCTTTAGATTGATATTTCTTACCTTCTTTCTTTTAATAATCACTTGTATTCCATGTAAATTGTATTCCTGACTCATATTTCAAAAGTATAATATAATAATTTAATGGATAAACAAAAAGTTTTTTTAATTGTTATAGGTTCTTTATTTATTATAGGTCTGGTTTTCTATTTTTTCAAAGCTTCTGAAGATAAATCTAATGAATATAAGTCACCAGTAAATCAAATAACTCAGTCTTCAAAAGAAAAATGCATTATTACTGTTAGGGGCAGTAAATATGACGTAACTGAATTTAGAAATATGCATCAGGGAGGGGATATTTTTGAGTGTGGTCAGGATATGACAGATAAATTTAATAATCAACACGGTGAAAGAGAGTTTAAAAAACTTCAAAAATACAAAATAACTGAGTAATAATTCTATGGAAAAGATTTCAAATATCCCTGAATTTTTGGTAACAAATAGAAAATTTATAGATATCTGTAAGTTAGTAAATTTGAAAAATAAGAATATTATCGAGTTACCCGAGCATGCCAATGTTTTAGAAGTAGGAAGTGGTTTGACTCAAGAATTTGCTAGAGGTATTAAAAGTCTTAGACCTGATATTCAAGCCTTCTCTATCGATCCAACTCTGGCCTTAGGAGAAGATGATTTATTTGATGCAAAAATTACTAAAAATTTTTGGCGTCGCCCTACTTCTGTTTTGTATTCAAATAAAAATTTAAATAGCGGTTACCCTGATTACGAAAAAGGAAAAAATATTGATCCTTTAAAATTAAAAAAATACAGAATCAAAGAAGCAAATAAAACTGGAAATACAGTTGCTTCTTTGGTACCTGAGATTGCTTTTCAGGATAACTCTTTTGATCTATTAATAGATGTATATGGTCCGGGGATGTATCTACAAGTAAACAGTCCAGAAGAATTTGGAAAATATTTAGAAGAGATTTATAGAGTTTTAAGACCTGGGGGTGAAGCAAGGATTTTTCCGGCAGTTGATTTTAAACTTGCTCAAATGGAAGATTTAATTAATGAAAATGAATTACTTGATAAATCAAAAAATTATTTTGAACTATTAATAAAAGAAAGAAATTTAAATTTCCAAATTGAATTTGTAATAATTAGAGATTCAAAAACTCAAGAGGGTGTCTATACAATTATTTTAAAGAAATAATCTACATTTCTTTACCTATCCTTTTGAATATGTTTTAATATTTTAAGTAATAATTTTTGATTTTTAAATCAAGAAAGATTTTTATGCCCAAAACAAACAACAAAGGATTTGGGGGTCTTCCAGTCTTAATACTAATGTTATCGCTTTCAGTATTAAGTTTTGTAGGTTATCAGTATTACTCTTCTCTAAATAAACTAGTAGATACTGCTATTGAGGAGGTAAATTCAGAAGATGTGCTTCAAGCAACTTCAAACAGTGTACCAAAAGATTTAAATAATTTCTTTTTTAGGTATTTTTTAAATTCAGAAAATTTATCTGAGTATAATAGAGGTACTGAAGCAACAATTTTATCTACTTCCAAAGAATTTAAAAATTGTATCTTTTCACAAAGAAGTTCAAAACCTATAAACGTAAATTATACTCTTGCAGGAAGGAATTACTCAGCAAAAATATTTCAAAACGTAAAATTGCAGACTTTGCCAGATTATACATATGAAGAAAATTATGCTGTTATCATTCCTTCTGTAAATGCTGCAATTTCCTTTAATACTAATAGTGGGATAATCAAATCAAATTGCGGTCCAACTCAAGGTATATTTATTTTACAACAACCATCAACTCCTATTACACAAGCTTCCTTTAACAGTCTAGTAACTGAAGATAAAGTTATGATTCCTGAAATAAAAGCCGAGATTCTAATTACTCCTGAAAAAAATAATCAGACATTTTTAACAGTAACACCAACTGGAGATGAAAAAGCAAATTTATTAGTTAATGATCTCTTTAAGAAAAAAGGGATTATGGTTAGATTAGATAATAAGAAAACTCTTATTATAAAAGAAACTTCGTGTGTTCTTGGTGGATGTGCTAAAGGATTTAAGATGAGAATCCCCGCAACACCTTTATACATAAAATCATCGATTCAAATGACTGAAATCTTACTTCCATCTATAAGTAAGGATACAGAATATGACATACGTGCAGAGGGTCAGCCTTGCGATCAACCTCAACAACTTTTTGTATATAAAAATTTTGTAATCACATTTAATTTTGGAGGCATCTGTCCTATAGGAATGAACTATCAAAAATAAATATTATGAGTTAAGGAAAAGGGGTTGGCAAAATTGCCAACCCCTTTTTGTTCTAAAATTGTAAATTAAAATGCTAAATTATTTTGGAAAATAACTTTGGTGGGCGAGGAGAGACTCGAACTCTCAATCCTTACGGAACATGCTCCTAAGGCATGCGTGTATACCAATTCCACCACTCGCCCGATAAGGTTATTTTATCATTAATTTTTTGAAATATTAAAATTTTTTTTGGAGTGGGGCGAAGGAATCTCCTTCGCCCCATCCGGTTAGATAATTTTTACCTCCTCACCATTAAAGAAGAATACAAGACCATTTTTAAATTTTGGCACTCCCCTTTTCAGAAAGAGGTGACCGTCTTCCCAGACAAGAAGAGCGTAATCGTAATGGTCTGAAACTCCTCCAAAAGCCAAAAATAGAGCATGATGCTCCCAATTTTTGTTTTTAAAGAAACAGACATACCCTTTTGTCAGGAAATCACCGTTTTTAGCCAGTCCCTCATCTACACGAATATTTCCAATACAAGGGAAAATTCTATACTCCCCTTCTTTTGAAACTACTCTAGCCCCCAATTCTACAGCACCTGTAGAACTAGAGTTAAGGGAAAAAACCTTAACGTCATATCCCACAATCCACCTCCATTATCTAAGCGGGCTTTGATTATACTAACCTATAATATTATTGTCAACTTTTTGAAATTTAAATTTATTTTAGAAACTGAAAGTGTGGCGGTGCCTTAGCACCGCCACACTGGAAACTTTACTCGAACTTGCCGTTTAATCTCTCCTCCCAAGTTGAGGATATTACCTTTTTTCCATTGAAAACATGGTAGTGACATCCAGAATTTCCATAACCATCATATGCAGTTCTAAACACTTGCCCTTTTTTCATTAGGCAAACATATTGATCTCCATAGACTGGTCTTTTGGAATCTCGAACTGTTCCTGATGCCAAAATTTCCCCTGGAAACTTGTGATAATATCCCTTAAGCTTTCCCCTGCATGAAGGACACACATCTTGCAGGAAATCGAATTCAAGAGAGCATTTTAGGCAAACAGAGTTCTTCCGGTCTCCTGTATGGAAATTCTTCCCACCCTTATTAACCGGTGTTCTGAGTACCATCAGTGCCTCATCTTCAGATTTTGAAGTTAAGGTTTGTCTTAGGTGAGCTTTTCCTTGATGAAGTTCGATGTCTACATGCAGCAACAAATCTTCCTCCAGGTTACCTAATACTCGTAAAAACCCTAATCTGCAACCACTATCTAAAGAGCCTACTGTGATGGCTTTTAGAGTAGTTTCGTAGAAAGGTATATCTACAACTTTTGCACCCAGATGACTAGACCCGCCTTCGACGGTAAGCACTCTCATATCTCTACCTCCATAGAATCAAATCTCAATCCCATGGCGAATTTTAATACAAAATAGCTAAAATTCAAAATATTATAAACTTTACACAAAAAGGGAGTGGCAATATTGCCACTCCCTTTTTGGTTTTATGACTTTTACTCTGATTTAGAGATTTCGTTCATAAAGAAAGTTACACCATTTTTCCAGTTAGAATGATTTGGAGGTGTGTAGATAGGGGCTATTTCTTCTATGGTATCGAAACCCTTAGCAAAGTAACCTTTATTTAATCCCTCACCTACTGTTTTAATGGCTTCATCGTAGTTTTTGAAGTAAGTTACGTTTGAACCATAAATACCCCATCCAAATGGATTATAAGAGCCCTCAATTAGTACTTTAGCGCAAGTTGATTCCATACAAGAGATTGAAGGTATCAATCTATAGTCAATTCCATATTTATCAGCTGTTTCGATAAAAGTATCAACGTTTTCAACTAAAGGTGAGTTATATTTCTCAAAAAATTTAGTCAAAGCTGCTCTTCTATTTACTTTTTTATACTCAACGCTATAACTGTTTTTTACTTCTTTGCTAGATACTAAAGCATCTGTAGAAGCAAAGACAGCAAATGGAAGTAACATTAAGTTAATAATAATTAATATTTTTTTCATATGTTTATGGGGAAGTAAATTTTGTTAGATTAATTATACCAATTTTAGGGAGTTTGGTCAAATTTAAAGGATCCAAAATCAGCATAAAATGGCGTAATTACGCCATTTTATGCCCCAAAGATTGAATCGCTATTTTGTACCAAAATTCTGTATTTTTTCAGCAAAATAGTTAACACCCCTGCACCAGGAGCCGTTGCTTGGAGGGGTATAAACCTTCATAATATCGCAGGTGTCAGTTATACCTTGTTTGAAGAATCTCTTAGAAAGGTATTCTGAAAGCACCTTAATCCCATGTTCATAATTATTAAAATATTTGCTAGATGATCCATAAACCGCCCATCCCCATGCGTTATAACTCTCTACCCCATTTTTTTCAGGTGTTATTTTCCCGCACAATGATTCCTGGAAGGCAATTGATGCGACTATCCAGTAAGGTATGCCGTTTTTATCTGCTTGTTCGACAATATATTGCCCTGTACCTGCCATTGGGCAGTTATAGGCTCTAAATACCCCTTCAATTTTTTTAGCCCTAGAATCCATTCCATGAAGACTGACACTTGATGATCCAAGCACCAGAGGTTCGGCTGTATAAACATTGTAACGAGTCACTTCTACTCTAGTTGGTTTTTGATTTTTTGTTTGATAGTCAATGGAGAGACCTACTACTAAAATAAATAAAGATAAGAAAATTACAGTTCTTTTTTCCCAAATTGAATTTAAAGTTATGTTTAAATACTTTTTTAATTTGAGATTTACAAAATAAAATTTTAAATAGATTTTGACAAATAAATCTAGTACCTTATCAAATATAGACATTACTTTAATCTATCAAAAAATGATTGTTATGTAAATTAAATGAATTTTTTAAATAAAAAAATTATTTTTAATGTCATAATATCCTTATGCAAAATTTAGAAACAATTTATCTAGGTGGTGGTTGTTTTTGGTGTTTGGAAGCAGTATTCCAAAAAGTTAGGGGTGTTGAAAGAGTAACTAGTGGTTACAGCGGTGGAAATTTTGAGAATCCAAATTACGAACAAGTTTCTTCCGGAAACACAAATCATGCAGAAGTTGTAAAAGTTGAATTTGATAAAAATATAATTTCTACTGAAACAATTTTAGATATTTTTTTTGAAATACATGATCCAACTTCTTTAAATAGACAAGGTAATGATATTGGAAGTCAGTATAGATCAATTATTTTAGTTACTAATCCGGAGCAATTAAAAATTTCTATGAATAAAATTTTAGATCTTAATTCTTCTGGAAAATATAATACTCCGCTAGTCACAGAAATTAAAAAATTTGAAAATTTTTATTTGGCAGAAGAATACCATCAAAATTTTTATCTTAATAACCAAAATTACCCATACTGTACTGTTGTAATCGATCCGAAATTAAGAAAATTTATGGATCATTTTTCTCAAGTAGTTAAATAATTGACAAATGTTAATTTAGTATTATATTTTATTCATATGACAAAAATTTATTTACACAAAAATCTATCAATAGTACTTACAATCATTTCTGCTCTACTTTCTTCAGTATATATTTATTACATATATACCTTATATGGAATTTCATTAACAAATCCAGACGCTCTACAAGATCCAGGATTTATGTATAAGAGGGTTGAAACTATAGCTTATGCTCTTATCTTCTTATCTTCTACAACCTTTTTTGCTATTAAGGCATTCCTTGATAAACCACTAATTGAGGTAAGATACGAAGATGATTTCATTTATGAAGAAATTACTGAAGTTTCAGATAACGATGAAGATGAATCCGAAGATGAATCAAATGATTCAGATGAAGATAAAAAATAATTAGCAAACAATTCTTAAATTCTTGAGAACCCCTCTGTAATGAGGGGTTCTCTATTTTTGTCATTAAGTTATAATAATCATGATTTTCAACATAGGAGATATAAGTATATGTATGGAGATTGGGTTGAGGTAATAAATCCAAATGAAGTCAGTAGAATTACACATTTGGTTCTTGCTGATTCTGATGAGGATTCACTGAAGGAATACCTAATGAATATGTTTCATAAGGTCCTTCAAAACCGTGCTGTGACCATGTACAGCTTTGATACTGAGGCAACAAAGCTTTTAATTCAATTAATCAGAAGTAAGTATTCAGAACAAGGTTTAATTTATATGGTATTGAAAACATATGTATATCATACATATATGGTTTCTTATCATAAGATGAACAGTGATGAATTTCGTTTGCTTAGGTATAAGTTAAGAAAAGTTACAGATGAAAACGCGAGTTTCTGATTTTTTTTGAGTATGCGAGGCATGAAGTGCCTCGCTACTTTCTTTTTTATTCCATTTTCTGTAAAATATTATTAAGTAAAAATTTAAGGAGTTTATGAATACCGGTAATACTAATTCTGTTCAATCATTTGTTAGATTTATTATTTTCATCATTTCTTTTGCGGCTTTTTTTGTTTTTAGTCTCGCCTTCTCTATTTTTGGTGAAGCTGGCGTTGTATTTGGCTTAATACTAAACTTTTTCATTTCATGGATTATTGCTTCCATGTTTTATATTTTGCCAGAATGGACTAGAATTGTTATTTTAAGATTAGGGAAATTTGATTCTGTAAAAGGACCTGGTTTTTTTATTATTCCACCATTTATTTATTCTGTAGCTTCCGTTGTAGACACAAGAATTGAAACCAACCAGGTAGAGGCTACTGCTACTTTAACCAAAGATAACGTACCTACAAAAGTTACTGCGGCAGTTGAATATAAAGTTGAAGATCCAAGAAAAGCAACTCTTGATGTGCAAAACTACAGACAGTCTGTAATTTGGCTTTCGACTGAAGCTTTAAAAAATACCATCGGAAATTTAGATTTGAAAGATTTATTAAATCAAAGAGAAGAGATTGCTTCAAATTTGAAAATTCAAATAGATGAAGGTGCTCAAGTTTATGGAATTGATATAAGAGCTGTAAGAATTACAGATATAGACACCCCACAAAGTTTAGTAGAAGAGTTAGCTGCAATTGCTAGGTCAAGAAGGGCAGCTGAAGCAAAGCAAATCGAAGCTTCCGCAGAAGTTTTAGTTGCACAAAAATTATCCGAAGCCTCAGAAATTTTATCAAAAAATCCTGAAGCAATGAAATTAAGAGAGATGCAAATTTTAGCTGATATTGCTAGAGCTGGTTCTACAGTGATAGTTTATCCTTACGGTGATAGAAATGCTCAAGAAATTGCAAATTCTCATGCAAGCAAAAAATAATTACTTGCAATTTATTTGAATTAGAAACATAATATTCGGGGTTGAGATATATTGTATTGGAGGTTTTATGTCTAAGACAGATCCACGTTTTATGCGTGATGGTATTGGTCTTGTAGAACTTTATGACTGGATGCAGATGAATCCTTGTCTTAAAGCTGTCAATGTAGCAAGAGCATCTTTTGGTAAACGAGTTACTGTCTTTGATTTGTTTAAAGACAAGAGGTTTCTCGATTTCCTGGCGGAATTCTTGCACAGTAGCCCATTCAGGCATTCATATATTACTTTGTATGTGAGTTGTCCAGAAGTAGTGGCTAGGCAGTGGTACAAGCATGTTGTTGGCTCAGACTATAGCTTTAAGGATCTTCCTTGGAATGAAATCTCAGGTAGGTATGTAGAATACAATGAGTTCTACACCCCTGAAAATTTCTTTATGCAGCATAAAAAGCGTAAACAAGGCAGGACTGACGAAATTCACCCTCAAAGTGAGTATTTCATCAGAAGGTATAAGGAAATTCAACAACTGGCTGTAGCTCTGTACAAGGAAATGTCGGGGTCAGGAGTAGCAATGGAACAAGCTAGGCTTACGTTGCCCTTGTCTACTTACACTCAGTTCTACTGGACTGCCTCTCCTCAAGCTGTATTTCATTTCGTTAAGCTTCGAAACAAACCCGATGCCCAAGCAGAAATTCGGGAATACGCTAAGGAAGTAGCCGAGATTGGTCGCATGCATTATTCTCATTTGTGGGACTCGATGGAGACTTTTTGGTCCTAACAAATTGGGGATGGCGGGAGGTTTACAAGCCTCCCGCTTTTCGTAAAATAAACTTTTACTTTAATTAATATTTTGGCTTTGATTATTCTTTTAACTTCAAAAGTTTAAGTTGTCTATTTAATTCAGAGTCTTTTTTCTTCATTAAGTTCTCCTTTGAATCAAATTCAACAATCTCTCCTTCTTTAATTATTAAAATTTTATTTGCTAGACTAATATTTAATAAGTTATGGGTAATAAAACCTAAAATTTGATTGTTTTTTAATTTTTTAAGATTATCAAATATTTTAAATGTTGATTCCACATCCACATTACTTGTAGGTTCATCCATAAAAATAATTGGTTTTTGACTATAAAACAATCTTGCAACCTGTATTTTTCTTATTTGACCTGCAGAAAGATCCACCATCTCTTCTTTTAGATTTTTATTCATCCAATCAATCCACTCTTCAGTGAATATTTTTTGTTTATATCCGTACTTTAAATCTTTTACAAATTCATGGGCGGTAGAATTTTTTGCTGACCAAATTACTCTTTTGGTATCTACTCTCTTTTCTGTATTTCCCAGGTAAATTAGTTCTTCTACCGTAAATGTGTTTTCTAATTGAAATTCTTGAGGAAGTATGTGAAACAGATTCATATATTCCCTGTCGCTAACATTCTGTATATTTATACCATTTATAAATATTTCGCCCTTAGTTGGCTCGTAAATTTTAAATATTAATTTCATTAAGGTAGATTTACCTGCGCCATTATTACCTATAATAGCTAGGATATCCCCTGTTTGAATTTTAAAATTGATGTTTTTTAAAGCGTAGGTATTTGAACTTGGATATTTAAAATATACATTTTTAAATTCAACCTCTAAATTTTTAATATTTTCTATTTCTTGAAAGTTTCTTATTGCTGGTGAGTATTCAAAAAATTTTTTCAAATAGCACATATTTAAGTAGTTTTTTGTAAAATCACTGGAGATGCTTAGAATTAAATCTACAGAATCAAATAGTTTTTGATATGAACCGATTACTATAGTTAATATTCCTAAATCTACTAATTTTAAAATTCCTGAATTATAGATATAAAAGTAAGATATAGCGGTTACAAAAGCAAATATATAACCAGCAATTCTTTTATCCTTTTCAAGAATATTAAACATATCGTATCTAACATTTCTATACATATTGTAATAATCGTTTAATTTTTTTGAAACAAATTGGAAATTGTTAGTAATGATTACATTATCGTCTATATTGCCTATTTTGTTTACTTTAAAGGCCTCTAATAAGGCATATCTTAGGTTATAGTAAGCATTTAATACTGAATTTTTATCTGAGATTTTCTTTTCACTTTGTACTCTAAAGATAAAACCAACAGCTACCCCAACTACAGCAAAAAATATTATTCTATAATCAATAAAAGTAATAGCAAATGAAGCAATGACAATGGTATATAAAGATAGAACTAATTCTTGTAAGTCTTTATAGAAATAAACTACATTTGAAGTACTCTTCCTTTTTGCGGTATCTTTAAAATCTTCATTTAATCTTAGATTTAAAGGAATTTCTTCGAATTTTTTATTTTCAATTAGATCATATTTTTGAGATAAAAATTCTTCTTCAAGTCTCATTTTTACACCAAAATATTTGAAATAGCTCTCATGAATAAACTGGACCGAAAGAAATATCATTAGAATACTGTAAAGGTACTCGTTACTGCTACCTTTTACTAGACCATCAATAAAAACACCATAAAATATAGTGGTAGAAAAATTTATTGTTCTGTTGATAAAGCTGTACAGAAGGTTTTTATAGAAAAGTTTTCCATATATATCATTTCCTAGTCTTAGAAAATAAAAAATATTTTGAAAAAATTCATTTACATCGGCAAGAGTAATTTTTTTCTTTTTACTTTTTGATTCATTATCTTTTTTAATTTTCTCCTTCATTTCCTATTTCCTCTTTGTTTTGAATATTTCTTGATTTAGAAACCTCTATTTTAAAATCATCTGGGATTAAATATATTTCTAAATTATTTCCACTTGGATTTTCTATAATTTTAACTGGTTTGTTCCCTTGATTTATCCATGTTTTTGCTCTAGTACTCGAAATATCATTACTGAAAGTTTGAGGGGATTTGCTAAATAAATAATAGCCAATTTTATCCCCTTCTTTTGGTAATTTAATGTAATATCTAGTAATTGTTACCCTATCGTTTGTTGTATAGAATTTTTGAGAATTGTTCACGTACTCCCCAACTTCTTTCCAATTTCTATAATAAGGAAAGCCAAACATGCTTAAATGATAGATTGGTGTAGGCTTATTCAATGTAAAAAATATAAATTTCTTTTCCTGCCAAGGGTACTCTCCTCTACTATGGTCTACGAATATTTCGTAGCTTTGAAGATATAAAAAAATACCTAAAACAGATATTCCAGCAAAAGAAAGGTATAAAAGTATATTTTGTTTTAAATTTATTAGTAAATCAATTATAAAATTTATTCCAAAAGCCATAATAATAAAGACAGGAATTAAATATGTATAAATATGAGTCCCAGGAATTGAAACGACGCCTTCTAAAAAGCCAAAAGGTATTAAAGTCCAGAGAAATACAATAAATATTCTTTGATCAAAATTCCAAGTTGGGAAATTTTTTGGAAGTTTATTTTTAAATAGTTTGAATAGCATTGGAGAAAAAATTACCAGTAATCCAATGAAAGTTAAAAGCACATAAAAATGAACCGCATAAATTGGTTGATATACAGTAAAAAGATAGTAGGAACTTGAGATTTTATTTGAAACTTCCCCCGATAACCTTCCTCCCCAATACTCTAATGTTTTTGAAGAGATATTTAAAACAAATGGAATATAAAATGAGAGTAAGATGGCAAAGAATGATGCTATTGAAGTTGCTGAGTGAAAAAAGAAATTCTTAGATTTATCTTTTCTAGCTTGAAGAAAGTCTTGAATAAAGAAAATAAATACCGGAATTCCAAAAAATACTCCGTCATAATGAAATAGTATGGAGATTGCAAAAGAAACAAAACTTAGATAAATGTATTTATATCTTTTTGAATCTCTAAATACTTGATAAAAAAGGATGCCCAACAATCCAAATAAAATTACAAATGATTGATATTGTACAATTCTTGAGAAAGCTACTAAAAATCCATTGGTAACAAAGAAAATTGAAGAAATTATTGCCATTCTGTCTCCAAATAACTTCTTTACTATTAAATAAAAGACATAAATTGAAATTATTCCAGCTAAGGCAAAAGGAAGTCTAGTTAAGAAATAATTATCGAAATTATTTGTTATTCCTTTTAAAAATCCAGTAACAATAAATTGATTAGGGCCTTTTCTTTGATCTAATAAGAATTGAATATAGTCCCCGTCTTCGCTAGGATTAAAAAAAGCTTTAATTTCATCACCTTGATAATCTGAATATCCAAGATTAAAAAGCCTTAGAGTTAAACCTAAAAAGATAATTAAAATGAGTATATAACCATTTAATTTATTTAACATATTGATATTATAATATCTTTATTTACTGATTTCTACCTGCACTCAGTGATTAAATTATAGATTTTTAGAAATTTTATTTTTAAAAATTATACCTGCGGAAATTGTTAAGATTGCTGAAATTATTAAAGGTAGTTTATTGTTTAAAGTAAACAAAAAACCGCTTGCCAAAGGTGCAATACTTAAGCCCAAAGCTTGAACAGAATTATTTATTCCAAAAATTTCTCCTTGTGCGTTTTTATCGGTTGAATTTGAAATAATAGTTTGAAAATTTGGACCTAAAAGACCGTTAGATATTGAAAGGAAAGGTAAAATAAAAAATAAATAAATTCTTTCGTTTGGAAGTATTAGGGAAAATAAAGAAACTGATAAAACAAGAGTTGCGTAAAAAACAATTTTCTTTGGTTGTAGAGTTTTAGG
>Ga0214923_10000626_pt1 | contig 52217 bp, 90 predicted proteins | sample LL1510_MetaG_FD_177993 | JGI IMG/M metagenome (GOLD analysis project Ga0214923, IMG submission 177993) | Freshwater microbial communities from Lake Lanier, Atlanta, Georgia, United States - LL-1510 | ecosystem: Environmental > Aquatic > Freshwater > Lake | place: USA: Georgia | collected...
CCTTCTGGTAATGCTGCAACATTAGGCATACCTGGTCCAGGTTGCATTCCTTTTACACCTGCAGTAACGGTACCGGCACCCTGTGTTCCAAGTTGTCCGATTGGGCCGGCAAGCGGGGCAAGCAAACTACCTGCGGCAAGCTGTGTGCCAATATTAGCTGCACCACCTAAAAAGCCTGGTGCCTTTGCTAGTAGCTCAGGAGATACTCCCTTATCAACTAAAGTTTGTCCAATTCCTCCAGGGGCAAGTGGCATTGCTAGCTTCTGTCCCGCAAAACGAGTAACTGCACCACCAGCAAGGCTACCTAAACCGCCCGTAGCACCACCTAGTAGGCCTCCAGTGGCTGCGCTTGTGAGTGTGCGTCCTAAGTCACCACCACTTCTTTGATAACCTTGAATACCGCCGAGAAGAGCACCGATTCCGGCGCTACCTAGCACTAGTGGCAACATAATCTAAATCCTTTTGATTACTATTTTAAATTAGGTAATTTCTAAACTATTAAGATTATTATGCAAATAAGCTGTCTGCAACGTTACCAACTTTTCCGCCAATCTTTTCTCCTAGTACCGCACCACCAGGGCCGCCTAAAACAAAACCAAGTCCCATACCAGCTAAAGAACCAATATTACCACCAACTCCTGGGCTACCTTGTTGTCCGGGTATAACAACAGGGCTGTGTGTTTGTGGGTAAACAACACCGAGGTTGTTTAAGATTTGTCCAGAACCGCCTGTAGAAGGTTGCCCACCATAAACCCCTCTTGGCTCATTTAATTGATTACTGTAACGATTCTTGTTTTGTTCTTTATTTAATAAATCCCATACCTCCCCAGCAAAACGTTTTTTAGGTTCCGCTACTCCAAATTTATTCCAATTTATAGGTTCTTGTTCGTAATCACTTGAATCATATTTTGGAACAATCCAACTATTCATTACGTCTTGATCTTGCGAACTCATGGAGCCGCCTGAATTTTTATAACTATCATAAAAAAACTTTGTTGGATTTAAATTATTTTCAGTGTTAAAACTGCCACTTGTACCTAAATTAAAACCGTAAGCCATGATTTATTTTACGTAGGGAATAAGTTGTTGCCAACTCTGAGCTTGGGGCAGACCTAAAGCACTGCTTGCTTGTTCGAGAGAGCCGTGCCTTTGCTTTAAATATTCTACAGGATTATCTTTTTTAATTTTATTCTCTGCTGCTTTTTGAAGTACTTTTTTTGTTGCTGCTCCAACTGCAGCAGCAGTTCCTAAACCAATAGCTGCAATTCCGGCTGTTGTAAGAGAAGATGGCCCATATGTACGTGCGGCTCCAGTTTCTACTTCTTTTGTAATTGGATTTGTTGTTGGTCCTGATCTAGATAAATCTATAGCAGAACGTGCATATTTTGTTTGAATTGGTAATGCCGAATAAGCTGCAGAGGCGGCTCCAAGTCCAGCTACCGTACCAAGTACACCGCTTAAAGTAACGGGCATTCCTTTAATTCTAATTTCAGGATCATTCAACCCTTTTGCACTACCGCGGACTAATCCCCCAATAGTAGTAAAAGATTGACCTTCCGGATCAATTCCAATTAACTTACCTGGTTCTGGTTTTGAATGCTCATATCGACGATATTGAGTATATGTAGAAGGGGCTACATCTGGACGTTCTTTTTTAAATTCTTGATAAGGAAGTATTTGACTTGTTTGCCCTAAGCCATATCGTAAAGCTATTTCTAGTGGTATTGATTGTGGAGTTCTGCCTGTAGGATCTTTTTCTTTTGAGACAGGTGCAACAGCCTTATATCCTTTAGGACGCATACCTTGAGAAAGAGGTCCTGTGCGTCCGCTAAGTCCAAGTAGAACAGCGGGAGTACCTATTGTAAGCACCGCTCCTGTAACAGGGTCCATTCCAGCCGCAGATGAAATTGCTTTTCCAACTTCACCTGCCATCCTTGGAATATTTGTATATTTCCAAATCTCTTTGCGAGACTGGTCTGTAAGAACGTCACCGACTGCAGAAGCTACAAAAACTTCTGGTGATGTTCCTAATTTGGATACATTTTTTACTGCAGGACCTGCAGCAGACCCATATCCATATTTACTTTTATAAACAATATGACGTAGTTCATCAGCGGCAGATTTTACAAATTGTTGAATATTTGCAAGACTGTTTGTTAAATAATTTTTATTAGGATCAAGATTCATTACCTTAGTAAGAAACGTTAGGTGTCAAGATATTGTAAATAGTTTGTAAATCTGCACTTGGATTTCTGTGTACAATTTCAGCAGGCGCACGATAATTTTTAGCTAGTGCTAAATTAATTTCATTGTTATATCTTTGTTGTTCTAACTCTGCATGCATTTGCTGCATCTGCATTAATTCGTGTGAATTAATTTGTTCTTGATTGTGTGCTTCAGGAATAATTGAATTTGTAATTGCGTGCGCTACTGGAGAAGCTACCAGCTGACTACCGGTTTGCGCTGCCCATTCTGGGACGCCGAGTGTCTGCATTCCTCCAGCTAAAGGAGCTGCTATTGCTGCGTGCACTCCAGTGTTAAGAAGTGATTGCGGAATATTATGTTGTGGACTTTTACCCATTAAACGTGGTACAACTTGTTGAGAAGCAGTATTAAGGGCGGTTTCAGCAAGGACGCGTTTTCCTATTCCTTTAATAGTATTTGGATCACTAAAAAAATTTTTTAATGCTGTACCAGCTAAACGTATTGGTTCTGAGTAATTCATGAGGTTGCAATTCCTCCTGTACCTGGAAATTTACCTGATACTACATTACTATCCCTCAAGCCTTCCATTGGCTTTTTAGTTCTAAATTGATCTACAGAAGAGGCGGTTATTGCGCGATCTTCTTCAATTAAACCTCTAGCAATTCCCGTTGAATACTTAGTTATAAAGTCGTTAGCTAATGTTTGATCATTAAGATTGGCAAAATAAGGAGTACCATCTGCTTCATCATATTTTTGTTGCGATAAATCTGCAGTTGCACCAGAAAAGATTCCTTGTGAATAAAAAGTTTTGCTATCGGGATTTAATTTATATCTAGAAATAAAATCATTTTTAAATGAATTTGGATCTGATGCAGATTTTGGGTTTGGACCTAAAATTCCTACATCAGGAGATTTACCTGCTCGCCTAGCTTGATCTGCAGGGCCAGTGTAATCTTGACTATATGGGGCTTGCATTTTACTATTTATTTTTAGATTGTTTATGTTTACGTAATTTACTTAAAGTTTTTGCTAAGTTAGCTTGCTTGACCGTTGTTTTATCATATTCATCTGGATTTGCTGTTACTTTTGCGGCAAATTCTTTAACAGACATACCGCGTTCTTCGGCTTTTTTTGTAAAAGCACCTGGATGCTTAATTGCGCCTTGAATCCAATTTTTATCTTTAGTCATTATTGGAATGAAAGAAGTTTACGTGCGTAATCAAGTCCGGATGATTTAGAACTTAGTCCATTAACTACTTCAGTAATTTGTTTTGCTGCCAGTACTTGAGGTAATTCATATAAAGATTTAGAATACTGACGAACTTTGTCAGCGGCTTTCTGTGGTAACCAACGCTCGGCAATGATAATTGAAAGTTTTTTAACTTCTTTATCTGTTAATTCACCATCAGCAACTGCCTCTATTGCCAGCCCTATTGCTTTGTCAATATCTGATCCATACCACCTAGACAGGTTTTTATCTAGAATCGGATCGATAACGTCGTATGCTTTTTTGATTATAGGGCCATACTTAAGAAGATAAGAAACGGTTTTAATTTTATTAAGTTTAGAAACTGCGTATGTAATGCCTGCGCCAACTAGGATGAAACACCCTGGGATAAGAATTGGTTCTAGGAAAGTCATGTTAAGACCCGATTTTTTCTTATTCTAGCTTAATATGGGTTTAGTTTAGTACCTAACCCAAGTCCTTTCATGACTTGAGAAACCGATTCAGCTGGTGGTCCCGGGATTGATACCGGGACTTGACTGGTGTCTGACCTAATAATACCTCTGGAACGAGAACGTCCGGCAAGTTTCCCAAAGTTTTCAAGTCCTATTTGAGCTGTAGAGGTGTTCCTTGCAACACCCATCAAAGTATTTAATGCTCCTTGAGACAGGTATGGGTCACTGGCGGCAGTTAATTTAATACCGGATTGCTGTAAAACATCATTGAATTTTGCGGCCATCATTGGATATGCGGATTCACTTATACCTTTTGTATTTATAAACTTAGTAGCAGCATCAATAAATGCCGGATTTGTGTTTTCTATAACTTGACCAGAGTTTGTAATAACATCAGGATTGGGTAACTCAATACCATGATGTACTGCATGTTGTTGTACAACGTCTGCAAAAACTTTATGTGCTTGTGCGCCAATGCGTTTTTTAAATTCGTTAGTGGTCATTGGTATTATCCCGTTTTCTGTTTTTAAATGTAATACTTGACTTGAGCTTTGTGGACTAAGTAAAGCATTAAACATTTGCACTTTTTGAGGACTTGTAGCAGATTTATATGTAGCTGCTGCTATTTCAGGATTTACGTCAGTTGTTTGTCCAGTAAAGCCTGCATACTCAATTCTTCCTTCAGCAAGAGCTTCTTTATCTAATGCGCTTACATTACGCATAGTTCTACCACCAGCAGTTGAAATTACTGCATTAGGATCTGTTATTTCTTGGCTTACTCCAGGTACATAATCACCTTTGAGTGTTGCGCGGGAAGCGCTTTGACGGCCTTGTTTTGTTAAACCGGCTACGTTTTCTTCTGTAAACCGCTCAAGAAAATCTTTTGCAACAGCTCCTTTTATTTCACCTGTTCCTACTTGCATAGTGCGTCCGGTTTGAATTTGACCAGGATCAAATGTTTGAGAACCGATTGCAAGATAATCTTTTGGTGTAAAAGCTTTCTGCATTGCAGATGATAGCTCACCACCACGAAGAACGGCTTGTGCATTTTCTGGTGTAATACGTTCTCCGGTTTTAGCGTAAACTTCTGCTACAAGGTTTGCAGTTTCTATTTCTTCAGGAGAAGTTGTACGTACTGGACGTGGGCCACGTGCATACCATGGGTCAGAAACTTTTCCTTTTATTGTTTGCAGGGGAATATTAAAAGATTCTGTAGATTTACTAGCGGGTGTATATTCTCCGGTCCATGGGTCTGCGCTTTTTGTTAACCCAGATACAAATAGATCTACTTCATTTGTTAAAGATGGATTTAAAGATGATGTCTGTTGTGATGTAGTTGCTGGCATTGTTTCCGGTAACTCAACACTTGATAAAGATCTGATTCGTTCTGATAAACTCTGTTGTTCAAGTCCCGGTAAATTTGGTAATGGAGGATCAGTAGTTTCTACGCCATACTTTATGTCAGAAAATGACATACCTGATTTTAATTTACGTGCAATATTTGCAAGACGTAATGCTGCTTCTTTTCTTTGATTTAATGAAACAATGTCTTCTGTTTGACTCGGTGAAAATGTTTGGCTTGATGTAATTACTTCACTCTCTGTAACTGGTTTAATATTTAAAAGTTCACGTTCTGTTGAACCAACAGGTGAATTTTTTGCAATTTGTATTTCTTGTGTAGCTACCGGAACATCAGCTTGGTTATAACGTTGTGCTGTTGTTGGAGGTGTTACATCACCAGAATTACGTATTACATCTGGATAAACGCCACGATCTACCCCTAATCCCCCTAAGAAATTAGAAACACGGTTATTAATATTTTGAACGTTTTGTTTAACTGTTGTTGCAGCATTTTGAATTGTTTGCCTACCCTCTGGCGTAGCTGCTAGAGCAACTCCACCTGCAACAAGTCCGGCGCCAAGGGCTGCACGACCAATATTACGTACTAAATTGTATTGTTTAGATGTATCTTCCATGCGTTCTGCTTCTTGATTGGCAGTATGTTCTCCAGTAAGTGTTGAATCATAGGTGCCTACGATTTTAGAAACGTTATTATCTGGTGTAACGGGAGAACCAAATACACTATTTGCGTTTAAATATTGAGCAGAAACTGGTTGATTATATATAGCATTTGATCCAGGTTGTTCTAGAACCCTATTTATCCCTGATTTACCAAAATTACGCACAAAATTATGTACCTGGGGTGCTAAAGCCATGCGTTCACTTACTGTTTCAGGGTAATTATTACCTGTAACCGATGCCCATAAGGCAAAATCTTGCGGTGATACGGGCATTTTATGGAATTCTTCAATATTATTTGATTTTAAACGCTATAAATATGCTTATAACCCTATTGGCGCCTAAAAAACGGTTATTTGGGGTAAAAATTTCGGCAGGTATCAAGCAACTACAGCGAGAGAAAGTGAGCTGAAACAAAAAAAGAAGGTTTAGGTAGGGTAGGTAGTGTGTATTAAATGTTTACTACGTTGTAATAAGTTGTAACTTGCTGCGTTTAATGGTTTTATTAGTAAGATGTAGCAAAATCTGTGTTTACTTGCTGCGTTTAAATTATGTTTAACTTTATTACAAATAATATTTGATTGTAACGTACCTTTTTATTATATATACCATGTTATAATGTCGTTTCCTTAACTTATACTCTATATACCCTCATTATCCCTTATAATCCCTTGCGCCGCAGTCGCTCTCACCTAACACGCCAGATAAAAAGTGGCGCGTTAAAAAATTTTCGGCAAGAGCTGTGGAATACTTAATTTAGATATTTTGTAAATATTTTGTTTTGTTGTTGATTTATTGCTGTTCTATTGCTGTTCTATTGCTGTTCTATTGCTGTTCTATTGCTGTTTTTAAATGCAGTCGTTTGTTGCATAAGACTTGTATTTATTCGGGAATTTATTTTTGTATTTAATACTACTTGGTAATAAGTAATTATTTCTAAGGGTATACCTCAAGTACAGCCTTAGAAACAGTTTTCTTAACTGCATCTAATTCTAACAAGAATTAATCCTGCTGCGTTTTAATATTTTATTTATTTAGTGAATTAATTTTGTATTTAAGTCTGCTTCGTTTCGGCCAACTACAGCCTGGCCTTGGATGCTGTTTATTCCTTTGCACCACAATTATGTCCACCACTGCTGTATATAACATGCTCCAGGATTTAAGACTCCTGGCACGCAGAGATTCCAGTGAGCGCCGACCTTTAATTGATCGTGAGCTGGAACAATTTCGACTTGAATTTTTGGATGCTTTTGAAACTTTTCTAGATTTAGGTACAAACAACATGCAACCTTTTATTGTAGTTGCTAACAAAATCATCTCTAATAATAAAGAGCTAATTAAATGGCTTAAGCATGAGCTTGAGCTAGAAGCTGATTGGTAATCAGACCAACTGGGAGGTTTAAGTCCTCCCTCAGCAATTGCCTCCAGCGGATATGGGCACCGCACTATGGAAAGATTCATGATCAATTTAACTTCTGGTTGGGTACAACACCCAGGTGTTTCTGGTGGTTGGCATTTGGAATATGTTGATCCAGTTGCTGGATTTGACATCTCCATCGTAACCGGACCGAAAGGTTCTGGATTGATGGGTGTTATAGCTCCAGGGCAACCAACGACCTATGAAGCCTGGTTACCAGGATTATCTAATCCTACGGGTTACTTAACCTTGGATGAAATACGTGGCATCATCATGTATCTTCGCGAGAAACACCGTGATGACGCCATGTATGCAGACTGATCCGTAAAAGCGGGTGACCAGGTGCAAACCCTGGTCCAGTTGTTGCCTAATCCGCAGGAGATGGGCACCTGCACTTCATTTACTCAATGAAAGACTCACTAATTAATCCTGTCCTTGCTATCGAAGATAACCACCGCACAATTTCAAAATAATATGTTTTCCTGGTCTCCCGAATGCTTTCCAACTCATCGTGTTACCTGGTATAACAATCAGTCCACACAAGTTCATTTTGAAATCTTTCAAAGAAATGAGTGGCGCCAGGTGAATGTAATTAATTTAAAAGAGATTCCTACTGGCGTTAAAGAATTACAAACAGTACTTAGTGATTGTTATCAGGATTTTGTCTGCTAACGATTAAAAGGTATCTGTTTATCCCAACTGCAGCCTGGGACAGGATGCTGCACTATCCCTTTGCACAACAACCATGTCTTCTGCTAACAACGGTAATTTAATCGGTACAATCGTATCCGAAATTAACTACCGTCAACCCAATGATCAACTAAACGTAACACAATTCCGTGTTGCACCAGTTGATGCACGTGATGGCGATTCTGCTATTCCTCTCACTGCTTACAACGGTGTAGGAAAAAATATCGCCGATAAATACAACCAAGGTGACACAGTTGGTATAACTTACCGACTGCGTTATACAACTTGGCAAGATAAAGAAGGTAAGTACTTGAGCCGTATGGAAATTGTGGTAACTTCTATTACTACAATCCGTCTTGGTAAAATCAGTACTGCTAAACGAGTTGAAGAAACAGCTGGTACCAACAAACCAACTGATAATCAACTCAGCCTCCAGGAAGATGATCTCTTGCTGGCTTCTATTTGATGGTCACACTTAGGGGATCTATGGATCCCTTTTCTGTGGTCCTCATCTGAGAACCACGTTAACTTTAAATTAATATAGTTAATAAAAATAATTAAATAAATATTAAACGTTCTTAAGGTTTTGTTTATATTTCCACATAAATAAATTTTCTTCTTTTCACCACGCAAATGCTTCGTTTCTTTTCAACCTCCTTAATTGCCGCTGGATCCGCTTTCCTCATCTGGTCAAAACTAAACGACGTCCAAAAAGATAACATTAAACAAATCATTAAAACTAATAGACAAAAACTTGCTAACTTAATTTCTCCAGATGTAAATGATGGTGATTTAACTGACCTAGTAGATCCTTCCGTACTAGAAGAAATTGCTAAATATTGTAATGATAGTCAACCCAATATGGTTGACCCTTCTTAATAAATATCAAATCAAATAACTTACTTCGTTTAAACATTTTTTATTTTATGAATCAAGTTTGTATTTAAACTTGCTTCGTTCCACTCCTTTGCATCAAAAATCATGCGCCAAGATTATTCTTTCCTCTATCAAAAGAATGACGACGGTTACTTAATCACCATTCGTGGTGACTTCGCAGAAATGTTAAGAGTAAACGTTCTTGAGAAACGTTCTCAATACATTAAGTTTGAAGCACCCATCGATGTCATTCGCAAAAGCGTCAACCTTCTCATAGGACAAGGTTATCGCCAAAAGCGGGACCTTGAACTATCATGGAGGCCGTTGGCTGCTGACTAAAAGTCTGCATAAAGGCATATGACTTAATAAATCTATGCCTTTCCAACCTGTCCCACTGCCACCTACTGCAATGCAAATCTCTTCTGAACAAATCAACAAAATAGAGTATGTCATTTCTCATTTTAGTTTTGAAAAAATTCACTTAGCCATGATAACTCTTGACTGGGTTTGGGTTAGTGAGAATGGTGAGTTAAAAGTTCCTTCTGTTGCTGAATTAAAAGCTAAAGCTGCTTATTTATTAATGCAAACATTAAAAAATAATTCAGAAGAACAATACACATATTCATCGGGAGGTATTACTGCCAAAAGATTTTTAAAAACTGACGAATCTCCCGAACTTTTTGAGTTGTCATTTGTATTAACAAGTTGTGATTCAGAATTCTACCAATAAATTCACACTACACAATTCAAATGAAATATCAACCTTATTCACAGCTATCTTTAATAGCATCCGGTTTTGCATTAGCTTTTATTTTATTTAATGGACTTCAATATATAGTAAATCAAAACGTTAGCAAATATTGCAATGTACTCCTTAACAAAATTGTTGTTGTTGAACATATTACTGGCACTTCTAAATTCTGCGTTTCAAGAAAAGTATTAGAAGGACCTACTAATTTAACCTTACCTCAATAACAAATAACAATAGATCATTCAATAGAAATTTTTATTTCTATGGTAATACTGTTGGTTTTTAAAAAATTGTATCCTCTTGACTACAGTACAAATGAACTCACTAAATCAACACTGGACTGCTGACATGCTTGATGCACTATCAGACATTGCAGACGAACAAGAGTTAGCAATGCGTGAATCAGAACAAGATGAATGGGATGGTGTAGAGAAATTTCCAATTACCGACATCCCTCCACCAACAACTTATGACCAGTCAACAGAATCCTAATAATGATGATGATGTAATCACAATCATTATTGCTCTCATCTACTCTCTTTTTACAATCATTTTCCCAATCCTATGGCACTTCTACCAGCACAACAAATCATCGCTAAAATCCTCAACTACGATCCCGTCTCAGAAGAAGAGGGTCTTACCCAATACCACGTCGAACCAAACTGTTCTCTTGAAACCCCAGGTGGAAATAAAGCAGGTGACATCTACAAAACCAAACAAGATGTCCTCCGCTACTACTGGGTTCCAAAAGGAGGCAACCACACCAAAGAGGAGAAAAGAGACCTCGAAGGTTGGTACGACATCCCCAACCTTGAAGACATCGAAGAGTGGGTCTTCGATAGCGTTTGTTTCACTCCAGCAGACGATGAAGTAGAACCAGATCATCCAGATTCTTGGCTTACGTTGTTGGGACTCATATAAACAAAACTTACTCTGAAACTCACTCTGAATCTATGCAGTTCCAACTCCCATCCAACCTTCAACAACACCTTGCCAAATACGATCCTGAATTAAAGAAGACTATTTCAAACACAACAACTAAAACATCACGCAGCACTCTTGGCTTACCAGATGATCTAATCCCTGCCCATATCATCAGAAAAGAAGAACAGTTAGAAGCAGTAACTTATATTAATGGTAGACCAATTGAACAAAGATTACATATATTTCGAAAGAATTCTGGTGAAATTAATGGTATTATTTACCACTTAGAAAAATTATGGCTAGCTGCTTGGTTACCTAATCCTGGAGAAGATTACGTTTATGGAATAACGTTTGCATTCAAACCTGGTGAATACGAAAAAATTAAAATTCCTTTTGGTAATACAGAAAAATTATTTAATAAAGATACTGTTATTACCAAGAAATATGGACGAGTTGATCTATGTTCGTGGACAAAATGCATAACAATAGATGATATTACAACAGGATTTAATACACTATATTGGTCTCATAATGCTAATAGTTATAAACAGAAAATAAATGCAGCAATCAAACCCGCAATCAAATTGTTTACTAATCAGATTAAACAAACTATACCTCATTGGAAAGATGATGGTTATCACAATATATTCGGACGATTAGATCCAAAAAGAAATAATTATAAATATATATTATCTTTATCTAGTGATTTTCCTTCTGTACCAGGGGTAGAACTATATAAGATGTATCTAGATGACAACAACAAATATCTATTAGATAAGCCCTGGTTCAAACGTTATATCAATACAGAATCACAAAAGATCATTGATGCCTTTAATCATCCAGACACTGAGTCACCTGACGTATTATTAGATATACACAAAGACATAACAAAGATTCTTACATGGATTAATAAAGTACTAAAGATATGGCCTGCTTGCCCTGTTGATTATTTACAGACAGCTATAAGCAATAACACATTCAAAACACTTACTATGCATAGTTTGTATCACTCACTTTCCTCACCAGACTTAGTGCATACCTGGCTTAATACTTATCTACCAGTAGAATCTTTCTTTAAAATTATTACTAAGTACATGGAAGAATGGTTTAGTAAGTTTACAAACTATTCACAAACTACCAAATACAGAACTACATTTGATTCATTGCGAGATACAATAACAATGCTTGATCAGATACTTACAGCAGGTGAAACTATTGATCCACCTAAGCGTTGGCGCATAGAAGAATTCCATGATCATATCCAGACTAAAGCATGGACAATAAAGAATCCTAATCAAGAATTACCACAAGATCTATTCCCTACACCTATCAAAGTATTAGATGAAGAACAGAACTGGACATTCTTCCAGCCTAAAGATACCCACCAGCTATCCCAATGGGGGCAAGCAGTACGTAACTGTGTAGGCACAGCTGAGGGATATGCTAATAGTGTTAAATCAAAGAAAGCTTTCATCGTCTTGTGCTTGTACAATAACAAACCTTTATTCACTGTCTTACTTAAAGTATTAAACGGTGTTATGCACGTAGACCAGATTGTTAGTCTATCTAATGCCAGGCTCACCGACATTGAAAGAAACCTCTATGAAGATATGTTTAGCAAAGCGTTGCAGTTACGAGAAGAAGAACTAAAATTAGCATAAAACAAGCTAATAGCAATAGTTAAACTAAAAATAAATGACTTCTGTATCTAGAAATAGAAACGGTTGGCATTTTAATTAATTCTTAAACTCACTAACAAACACAAATTTACATGGAAATTCAAGAAATTCAAATTCTAAATGATCTCGCAATTATTTATGCTTACATAGATGACATGATTCTAGTTCAACACAGTAATGAGATCACTCCAGCTGAATATAAACCAGGTTTATGTACAACTGTTGTAGATATATCAGATATACCGGCATGGTTACCGTTAAATCAAATGAGTTTAATTGAACAAATTCCAGTTATAGAGAAATATGTAAACTTAGAAAAACTTGAATGGACTCTTGTAGAAGATGAAGTTGATGGAGATATGAATGATATTTACTAAAATATTCTTACTCTAATCAACTCATTATTTTTTATGTCAACCTCAAAACTTAAAGAACTTTATGTTTAGAAAATTGTAACTGAAACAAAATTAAATTTCTTGAAAAGTAACCATTAACATGATCAATTCATCCAAGGTGTCACAATGTTAGAAGGAAAACACATTATTGTCCATCTTAAAGAATGGAAATCAATCATTAATGCATTAGATATTCTTGAAGTTTTATTAAAAAGTAAACATGAAGACCTTACTTCAAATATAAATAACGATTTACTTGAGTCTCTTCAAGCACATTTTGATGCAAAAGAAATTTCAAAATTATCAGACAGAATTTCTCAAATCCGTTGACAGTACTGATTAATCTAATCAGTATAACAACCTTTAAGTTACTTTAAAATTTGTGAACGTAGTTGTGTTTTGCATGACTACGTTCTAAAATAACGATCCGGTCCTGGATACGACCTTAAAATTTTCTAGTCCCTTTCATCCTGCACCATGAATTCAACTGAGGTTTACTCCACAACAGAAGCCATGCTCCGATACGGCGGACGTTTTTTTCAATCACTAGCTACCGCAATACGTTATGCAGACAGCGAAAACAGAGAACGTATATTTCTTGCCTTTCCTAAAATCCTTTCTGAATATGGTCCACAAAGCAAATTCTACAACCCAATAGAGGAGCAAAAATGAGACAAACTGAAATTCACTTTGAAGATACAGAATTTACCTCAATCACTGGAAAAGTTTATACATTCAAAATGAATCCTATGAGAAAACTTGATTTAATTATAAAAGCATTGAGAGATATTATTAAAGAAGAAGATAAACTTCACATGATGGATTGCAATTTACCAATCGGTTCAGATGAAAAAATATTAAGTGCAATTGAAGAACTTGAATACATTACTGAATATGATCCAACAGACGATATGGCTAACAGCGAACCAAATATAACAGCAGATGAAATGCATTCTTCTGCATGGAAACAACACTTAGCATTTCACTCCTGATGAACAACTACGTCGCCTTAGTATCTGATCAAACATTAAGAATTTCTTGGATTTATTTATCAGCCAATTCTTGGGATGAAGCCGTAGATCAACTTGAAGAAAACGGATTTGAAGTTGTTACAGATCAAACAGAAAACTTCTCTGATATTGACTTGACTGATGCAAGCGAAAGACAAAAATCTAATGTACATACTATTGAAGAAATCTTACCTTATGTAGTGCTGTATTCATGAACAGTTCATTAACTTGTCCATCTGAAAATTCAAAAACAGGTGGAATTGCTGTTTCAACTACCTCGAGGGAATCTTGCCCATCTACTTGTAAACTTGCAGGTAAAGAAGGAGGTTGTTATGCAGAGGCAGGTTATTACACACGAATGCACTGGGATGCTGTTACAGCAGGTACACGTGGATCCGAACCCATTGTATTTATTAACGAAGTTAAGAAGTTACCTCGTCTTCAAATATTCAGACACAACATTGCTGGTGACTTATGGCATGAACCAAATGCTACAGATATTATTCACCAGGAATACCTTTATAAATTAGCTAAGGCAGCTTCTCACCTATTGGCTGCTTGGACTTATACTCACCATAATTTAGACGGGATCAATGGTGCAGTTAATAAAAAAATTATTTTTAACTCAATTAAATTAAATTTTGTTGTAAATGTATCAACTGAATCATTGGATGTAGCAGCACAACGCTACAAAGAAGGATTACCCACTGTAGTTGTACAACCAAAAGGACTACCAACTGCTTTTTTGCATAACAAAGTAAGCTTTGTACAATGTCCTGCAACCTTACCAAAATCTAAAATCACATGCCAAACCTGTGGAGGCAGGTGGAAAAAGCCATTATGCGCCAGAGCAGATCGAACTGTTGTGGTAGTATTTCCAGCGCACGGCATACGTGCTAAACAAGCAGTACTACAGTGTTCTTAACCAAATGAAAAGAAACGGCACCAAACGTTTTGTTACAATTGCTGTCTATCTTGACGGCGAATGGAAAGAACTTTCGTACAATACGCAAAACCCCGCATGGAAAGAAACCGTGCAAATCTTAAGACAAGCTAAAGATAAATTTAGACTTATTTACAACTGAGAAATTTAAATGTTCAAACCAATTCCACCAGTTCCACCAGTTCCATCAATTCCGCCTGTCGGTCCGCCTAATTCTTTCTCTGTATTAAATGTAAATACACCACTTGGAAACCTAAGTGGGCACATAATGAAAACAGGCATTATTACCTTTATAAAATTAACAAATTCACAAGGTAAGAAATTTAATTTAAAATCAATTGATATAGGAATTACAAAACAAATTGATGTTTCCTAAATGATAAATTTCGTATGCTCTTCTTTAGCGTGTGTTCAAATGTATTTAGGCGTGGGATACGTAAATCTATCTATAGGTAACACTTTGATTTACACTGCTTATTTTAAAAATAAAACTTATGTTTGCAATGTTGTTGCAGATAATTATCAATGTGAGTTAAAAAACTGACCCTAATTTTTTTCCCAAGTAATCAACTAAAAAACTTCTTCCATCTTGATACTTTTCTTCTGTTAAATTTACTGTTGGCGCTTTCAACTTTTCTACGTTACTAAATTGGTTTAATTGCTTATCTAACTGCTGTTCAGGGGAGGTGTAGTTAAAAGGTAATTTAGGCGCACTAAAATTAACATTGGCTTTAATGAACGGATTTACGCCCATTGAGCCCTCTAAATTAAAGGGTCCTACACCTAAAGATGCAGATTTGCTTAATGCATCAAGGCCAACATTCCAGCCCTCATTACTTCTTACATTGATTCCGCCAGGGGTAAGCTGAACACTTCCAGTGTCGTCATTAACTCCTAAAGAACCTTTTGTTAAAAGTTCTAAAATGTTTTTAGCTGGTCCAGTTTTTTCAGCCGCATTTTGTTCTGCATTTTTTTTAATATAATTAAGAGGAAATGTATTAGACCATGTGCTACTTGGGTTAGCAGATGTAGGTTCACCAGAAGCCCCCCAACCACCAACTGGTCTAATAAATTTAGAGGGGGCGTTGTTTTTACCTTGACCTCCTTCACTGCCCCAAGGTATTGTAAGATCGCTACTGAAATTAAAATTTGGCACAATGTAAACCTTTTCATTAATTATATAATTGACAACTTAGGCGAATGAAGGACACACCACAGTTCTTTCTGTACCGGAACAATTCCAAAGAATTTATTCAAAACATCATGAACAACATCGAATTCCCTTCCAATAACGACGTCAAGGATCTTAGCCAGCGGGACAGCTACAGCCTTCAGCAGCTGCAAGCTATGCAAGTAGTATCACGCATGAGAGAAGCTGCAGACAAGGTAGGTGCTGGATTTGTTGGAGGTTTTGTTACATCAACCGGAGAACGTTTCCTTATGTCTAACATGGATAGCGACAGCAATCAACTCAAAGCAATCAATGCCAAACTAAACGAACTACAGAACAAGGATTTAACCTGATACAATTTTAGTAATTGCTAACGTTCTGTGAATTATCTTGATAAGATCGACACGATCATTGGATCAATTGAAGAGCTTATAGAAAATCCTGAATTCTTGAGCTTACTCACCAGTGAAGCAGAGATCTCTCTAGATGAAGCTCTAGAACTGTTTTACGTAATAGAACTATTAGCTACTCCAGCAGAAGAAAAAGTTATAGATGACCCAATCAAGTGGCGTTTTGAACAGGATAAAGAAAACGAAACCGAAGACTAAACTAACCAATTAAGTCAAAAATTAATCAATCATATGCCTTTACATGGGTAGTTGGTTGGTTATTTTTTTATTTTATTCTTATGACAACAACACTTTTTATAGCTTCTTTAGCTTTAACTGCTTTATTAATGAAGGCATATGGAAAAAAAACTTTGCGTCGAATACAAAGAAACACATCTAAATTTTTTCTTTTGGTTGCAAAATTTCTGCAGCCAAGAGAAGACATCAAGCTACTTGACTCAAGTAAACTCCAACTTTTTGCTTACTGATGTACAGAACCAAAGCCCAGCACTTCTACAAGTCTAAAGACCACGGCCACATACATAGCCAACACGAAGGGGTACGTAAGTTTTGGAAAATATATCGTAAAATCAAAATGATTATTAAAACTTTATATGATATTAGTTCCGTTCTAGTTATTATAATGAGTTTTGATAAGGTTTATAAGTACAAAAGTTTTAGAGTAATTAAAACTTGGCAAGTAGCACAACTTATTGAAAGGATTCCAAGAATGCTTAATAATTTTAGAAATAATTTTATGCCTTCTTTCCATTGAAAATCTTAATGTAATGTGCAATACAATTTAATTTTCTCTTAACTTATATTCTATTCTTATCTGGTAGGGTGAATTGCTTGACTATGTAGTGGTACCAATGGCTTTGACTCACGCAATCTCATGCAAAAGCGCAGATTCATGCCTCGCATAATGAGATACCGGAGATCAAATAAGCCATGGACTCGTCAGAAGTCGTTGATTCAGCCTGCCAGATAAGACCTTTCACCTCTCAACTTGTTTGGGCTGTTATGACAAAAACAGCTACAGGTAAAAGTGAGATCGTGAGAGTAGTCAGCAGTCACGAGGAAGCAGACCTCGCAGTTCAAGACAATCCTTCTATGTTTTACAAATCGGGGCCTGTCCTGTTAGCGTAAAGCAGCATCACAACCACTCCTATGAAGCTACCGGTTCTTGGTTACACTGTATTAATACACCACCAGGGGGTGGGAACTTTTGCGCCCCATTTCCCTTCCATGGATGAGGCAGAAGAGTTTAGTAACGCATTAAAACTTATTACAGATGGAACCTCAATAAGCGAACCGCTTCCAGTAATTGCAAGTAAAAACTACATCGTTAACTTTGATATACAATCAGCAATAACGTAGACATGCCAACAGTTGCTGTATAGCAGCACCACAAAACCACCTAAGAATACACAGTTACCGAAGTTGTGCTATCGTTTAGGTAGCACAATTTTTTTATACATGGCAATAGTAGTCAGCGTCTCCGTTCCAGATGCTCTCCACCAAAGATGGAAAGAATCTAACTTAGACCTAAGTCCATCATCTTTATTTCAAACCGCGTTAGAAACAGAACTTAATAAAACCAACCAACACCTTGTGTATTGGAGCGGTAGGGCTTTAATCGCAGAAAAAAAACTTAAAACAATATCAAATTTAATTAATGCTTCAGATAAAGAGGTAAAGAAATTCTTAATATTTGAAGAAGATAAGTAAAATAATACTTCCTTACCTTGCGTCTGTCGCCAAAGTTACTATATAAGTAACAAATAGTATAGAAATATGTCGATAAATAAAAGAGCCGACCCATTGGACAGTTTTTTTTTACGCAAAAAAAAACCGGCCTCCTGCGTAGAACCGGTTCGTCTATCCTTTGCACACTTGTAATTCTACCTCATTACCTTTATAGTGTGCAAGTCCAAGGGGTCACCTAAATCCAAACCCCAACTTTGCTACCCACCTGCCATGAACCACTTTGCTTTTCAATCGATCCAGTCTCTACAAATTACAGAAGAAGATAAACCAACCATTGATGTAACAGATGGACAACTAGTACTAACCGCAACACGCGGAGAAAACAAAATAATGATCACGGCCCCACTCGATAAAATTATTCCACGCCCAATACAAACGACTGTTAATTCAAATTTTAAAATCGGCAAAGCTTACAAACGTACAAAAGGAAAGATGATGCCTACAACTTGTAAAAATGTAGGAGAAAATAACAGCAATGCAAAACTTAATGTGGCAAAAGTAAAAGAGATTAAAATGCTTTTATCTGATAGCAGTTTTCTAGATAGCTATCCATCCAAAACAGCCGTCTATAAAGAACTGGGTAAGTGTTACAAAGTTAATTCAAGTTGTATATATCAAATTGACAATAACTTAACTTGGAAACACGTATCAATATAAAAATCATGCACACACAACAAGACCGAGAAAAATCAATTCAGGACACACTTGAAATTGTTGTAAATGACAAAGAAGTAATGATAAGTTGGGATGAAAATGTAAATCCTGAATACAACTATTTGAGTAAACTGAAAAAAGAAGAATTTGAAAAAATTTTTGTAGATTCATTAAAAAACTTTTTAGAGAAATTTACTGATGGAGAAAATGTCTTTACTGCAGAAACAAAGAAAGAGTAGGTTTACAGACTACCTAGTGGCGGATTCTTCCGCCCCCAGTGGTCTGAGATGGATAAAACAAAACGGTCGCATTGCTCCCGGCACTACTGCCGGGACATTGCACAAAAATAAAAAATATTATGTCATTCAATTCCTCGGTACAAGATATAAATGTACTGATGTGCTCGAACAAATGAATGACATCCAAACAAATTAAAAAGTATTTTTAAATTAACCCATTCAAAACAAATGAGCTCAGTAGGACTTGTCTGGATTACTCCAGATGCAGAAAAAATGATTGTGCAAATGGCTCGCGTCAGTTCGCCAGAAAATGCACCTAATATTGACACGTCAGAACGACTTCTTAAATATTTAATTAGTCATAAACATTGGTCACCATTTGAAATGGCAAACATGTGTGTAAAAATAAATACTGAACGTGATATTGCTGCGCAAATTATTAGACACAGATCTATATCATTTCAAGAGTATTCGACCAGGTATTCTGAAGCTCAACAAATTACCTTACCTTCTTTTAGAAGGCAAGATTATAAAAACCGTCAAAACAGTTTTGATGATTTAGACGGTACAGTAGCTGCTAACTTTATGACTCGTTCCGGTGAATTGTTTACTAAAACAAGAGAACTTTATGAAGAAATGCTGAACGCAGATATAGCAAAAGAAACTGCACGCAGAATACTACCTTTATGTACAAAAACAACTCTTTATGCAAATGCAACTTTACGTTCTTGGATACATTATATCCAGGTTAGAACAGCAGGAGAAACTCAACAAGAACATAGAACTATTGCTGACACAATAAAAGTAATTTTTACCGGACAGTTTCCAATAGTTGCCAGTGCTGCATTTAAGAAAAATTAACCTTACAACATAAGGGAGGGGCCGCCCCATGATCAGTGGCACGGCCCGTCTGTTACCAATCAGGGGAAACCGTAAAAATCCTGATTCCCTTTCTAAACAGGGCTGTCAACGGTTCTTCTTCGCCCCAAATGCTATAATAAACGTACAACATCCACCCTGGGGCACTTTTTTAAGAAAGTGATCCCTTTTTATTATGCCTAATTATCATGTCCGTTTTATGTCAACCACGCAAAATTAATTCTGTAAGCTGTGATTCCGGTAGTATCTGTATTGTTGACCCGTGTTATCTTGAAAACTTTTCAAGTACTGTCGGTCGTTCTTCCATCTCTTTCGGTGCTCGTTTTAATACCGAAATAGGAGATGGTGAATTCAATATCTATGAACAAAGAGATAAAAAAGGACACTTACGACGTATTGTAATTGAAATTGATTGAATGACACCTGAATTTACCGGACTAGTTGCATTTATTCTATGGATTTTATGTACCTTTGTTTTTATTTTTAACCCAGTGTTAAGTGGACTTTATTTAGCAATAATTAATTTTACTTTTGTATTAGCTGCAATAATGTCAACGCAAAAATCATAATGGAATACTTAGATCCTAAAAAAGAACCTAACAAATGGTTGGAAGCTATGCTTATGCGCTTATTAAATAACGTCATAACAAAAAACGATAAGGAATCTTTAGAACTTATTAAATATGCTCATAAACAACTTGCTTTATGGATTGAACCAGGGGTTCTGCAGTCTGCTTTTAGTCATTGGGTAGATGAGTATTCCGCTTCAATTCAACAATATCAAAACTCTGAAAGTATGCAAGGTCCGTTAGGCTGTCTTGTAGAGGATTCCGAACTTCAGCAGAAATAATTCTTGCATTGTTTTGCTTAACACTTTCCCAAACTAAATCATCTGGATATGGAGGACGATACCAAAAGAATTTTTTATTTTCTTCATCTATAACCCAATCAAGATGTTTTCTTTTACCTTCACCCCGAATAAATTTTTTATAAATTCTAAATTGTTTTTCTGGTTTACCTGAATTGCAACTTACAATTATTAAATCCCCAGGGGGTATACCCCACCGCATATTAAAACAAAGATTTAAACTTTTCAAAAGTAAAGCAGCACCTTCTTTTCCAATAAAGTTATTTTTTAATTTATTTGCACTCTTCCTGTTTCGATTAGTGTACCAATCATTTAACTGTCTATTAGATTTACCAACAGCAAAACCAAAGTTCCATGCCCAATGGCCACGTTTAATGTGTTCATAAGGTTCCATAAAAACTTTACAAATTCCTGACTTGCACTGAAATGTACGGGTGGTAATCTGGCGGCAGACACGATAGCTCATTATGGAAGAGTTAATTAAAATGATTCAAAACGACCCGCTCTTGTGGGAAGTTGTTGAACAACTGAAACATCAGGACGAAGACTTGAGTGACTTCATCCTTAATATAGCTCAGATGCTAAGCGTTGAATTTGAAGAAATGCACCGCACAGACCTCAGTGACAAACTTTCTGCTTTGTTTGGTGGACTCCCTCCACAAGCATTTAAGATGGCTCCACTATTTCTGCATATCGCCTTAGATCTTTTCTTGATGCGGGCTGTGCCAGATCATGCCAGCATTAAGGACTGAGCCATGCAAAGAGGTTTTGTGCTTTGTAATAAAGAATTTACAAAAATTCTTTGCATTAATAAAAACGGCAATGGATTTACATTGCTAACCATAAACGACACACAAGTATTGAACAAAGCAATGTGTTTACCAGATTTAACAGAAGCAAAGAACATTCTTAAACGCCTTCAAGATCGAGAAATAAATGAAGAGCTTGAAATTACTAACATTTCTGCCCTTTATAAAAATTTTTATTAATGACAAGATTTATTCTTGACTTAGAGTCCAACGGACTGTTACCGACTTTAAACAAAATTCATTGTGTTGTTCTTTATGATTTAGATAATGATAAATTTATTAGCTGTGCTGATCAAGACGGTTATTTACCAATAGCACATGCTTTAGACTGCATATCTCAAGCTACATTATTAGTTGGACACAACATAATAAATTTTGACTTACCGGCATTAAAAAAAATCTATCCAAAACTTACATTAAGAATAGATTGTGATTATTTTGATACATTGATAACAAGTAGATTGTTTTGGCCAGAGCTAACACCACTGGATCATGCAAAATATAGCCACATAAACCGTAAATACTTTGGTAGCCACTCACTTGCTGCTTGGGGTGAACGAGTTGGTGTAAATAAGATTGATTTTAAATCTGAATTAAAGCGCAAAGGAGACGAAGATGAGGATAATTCAAAAAGTGTTTGGGAAATGTGGTCTAAAACAATGCAGTATTACTGTGAAGGCGACGTTAAAGTGTCTCTTGAATTATATAAGTATATGTTGAGCCAGGGGGGAGATAAACGCTCATTAGATTTAGAGCACCAATTTGCTTTAATAATGAATAAACAAGAAAGATTTGGTTTCCCTTTTAATGAAAAAGCTGCTTATGCCTTGGTTAATACTTTAAAAACAAAAAGAAATGAAATTAATGAAAAATTACAAACAGTGTTTCCTCCAGTGGTAAAAGAAAGGTGGTCTACAAAAACAGGAAAACGTTTAGCTGATAAAACTGAAATATTTAATCCGGGATCAAGAACACAAACTTCAAAAAGACTGCAAGAACTGTATCCAGAAATCACTTTTTGTCTTACAGAAAAAGGTAATCCTAAAGTAGATGATGACGTTTTAGAAAAATTAGGAACAAAATACCCTGAGGCTAAGATACTAGCTGAATATCAAACGTTAAATAAACGACTTGGACAAATTGCAGAAGGAAAAGAAGCCTGGCTTAAACATGTTCAAGTCTATAAAGACGGTAGGATTCATGGACAAGTTATTACAAATGCTTGTATCAGCGGGCGTTGTAGTCATAAACGTCCAAATATGGCCCAAGTACCAAGTGTTGGTCACGCTTATGGGTCTGAATGTCGCGCTCTTTTTTATGCTCCTGATGGGTGGAAATTAGTCGGCGCCGATGCATCTGGACTCGAATTACGAGCACTTGGAGCCTGGCTTGCATATTTTGATGGAGGAAAATATGCACGCCTTGTTAGCGATAGTAGTGTCGATATTCATAGTTATAATGCTCGTATGTTTGGTTTATATAGTGGTGATCGGCCTATAGCCAAAGTAGAAAGAGATTTATCAAAGAAATTAATATTTGCTTTAGCTTATGGTGCAGGTGCAAAAAAAGTTGGTAGTATTATTTCGCCACTTGAAGATGAAAATAAACAATATAAACAGGGAAAAAAAACAATGGAAACATTTTATGAAAATTTACCTGCTATTAAACAATTAAAAGATTTAATTGAAAAAAGAGTTACAGAAAAAGGTTACCTTGTAGGTGTTGATGGAAGAAAACTGCAAATACGATCTAAACATTCAGCTTTAAACCAATTGCTCCAATCAACCGGAGCAATAACAGTTAAAAAAGCAACATGTATTTTGTATGAAGATTTAACAGCGATTGGATTAAAATTTGGTGAAGATTGGGGATATGTTGCGCATATCCATGATGAATTTCAAACTCTTGTTAGGCCTGAACATGTTGAAATTTATATGCAACTGGCTATTGACTCTTTTAGAAAAGCTGGTGAATATTTTAATCTTAAGTGTCCATTAACCGGGGAGGCACGGGTCGGTCAAAATTGGATGGAAAGCCACTAAAACTTAACTTATTATCTAGTATACCCTTTGCAACATAGACACCAAAATGACAAATCCTGCAACCAAAACCACAAAAAAATCTCTTGAGGGAATGGACCTAAAAGAACTTTTCTTGATGAGTAGAGACATTGAAAATTTAATTTCAGCTTTACTTGAAAGACAGAGATTTATTCAAGAAGTAATTGGACAACATTTTGAAGTTGTAAATGATCAATAAATATTACAAATTATGAACGCACATGAATATGTATGGCACCAACGTTTTATGCAGTTGGCAGAACTTGTGGCTAAATGGAGTAAAGATCCATCAACAAAAGTTGGGTGCGTTTTAATAAAAAAACGCCGAATTATTTCAACTGGTTTCAATGGCTTTCCAAAAGGCATAGACGATGATATAAATAGATTAATGGACCGTGAAGAAAAATATGAGCTCACGATCCATGCAGAAACAAATGCCATCATTACGGCTGCAATTCACGGTGTTAGTACCAATGGTTGTAGTGCTTATATCACTATGCATCCATGCAGCCGTTGTGCTGCGGCACTTATCAATGCTGGAATCAAGAATGTTTTTATAAAAAGTTTAGATTCAGTTCCAAGTAGATGGGTTCAAAATTTTATTTTATCTTCAAAATTATTAAAGGAGGCTGGAGTACCTTTAGTTTCAATCGACCCTTGACCTGCTACACTAACCTGCACACACAACACCTGTACTAAAAAATGAATTCTTTTATTGGAATTGGAACTTACACAGGAGAAAAGTTCCACGAAAACGGATTGCGTTTTATGAGCATAAGCCTACCAAAAGTAGGTAAAAGTGGTTCAGACGTACCAATTCTTATGGTACCAAATAAAGCAGCGGGGGAAACTTTTGACGTGTTTCAACCGGGGGTACGGCTCCTTCTAGGTGGAAGGCTCTACCCAAACCGTCAAGATTACAAAATGTATCTGGTTCCAAACCAGCCATTGCAATTAGTTAATGACAAATCATTACAAATAAACCGCGTAAATCTTGCTGGTGGTGTTGGGTTTATACCGGAGCAGAATAAAGAAGATTTATTTACATTTACAACAATGGTATCGGCACCTGCCCAGATGATACTTAATCACACCTGGGAGGATAGCCTCAGCTTCAGGATGGAGTCATGGGGGGATGATGCAAAACGCCTAACAACACTGCTTCATGTTGGGCGCCAGTTAAGTGTTGAGGGTGTCTTAAGGTATAACGTTTGGCAGGCGCAAGACGGTAGCCAACGCGGTACATATCAAATAAGAGTACGTGCCGGAATGTATTCAGTATTTGGTAAAAACAAAAATAAAGAGGAGCAAGCGAAAGTTAAAAATGAATTAAGAGAGGAAAAAATGTATTCACCTACTACCGATTTACAGGTATCTGAAAAGCCTATTCCTGTAACAATTTCTTGTTCTGTTGACGAAGACGCAGTTCCGTTCTAGTGTTAGCCCTGTTAGGTGGTTAATGCCTGTTGCGCGACAGGCTTTCTTCTCCAGGCCAGTGCCTAGTGCAGGTGCAACTCCTGCTCTGGAGACAAGTCCACTAACCATCCTTTGAACGTAATGTCTGTACTCGACCGTTACCAAAATACCGCAAGGTATCAAGGTGTCCTCCGGGACTTTTGCAATTGTCAAATCCTTAATGACAAGTCCAAGCCAGGGCTTTTTCTTAAGGATACTGTCTTAGCTCGTATCGGCTGGTCCGGTACACCAAGCATGTTTCCAGAAGCTGAAGAATATGAACATACTTATAATAACGGTGATTCAAACAAAGGTGTATTTTTTAAAACACCCCGCATGTTAATTTTGCATTGCGGATTTCGTAAAGACGTAACCTTCATTGAGAACTCAGACAAAGGCGGAATTGAGGGCCTGTATCCACGTGATTCGTTTTTATATGATGATTGGGAAGAAAAAAACCCAGACAAGCCCAATCCATACAAACGTCGTCGTCTTATATTAACTTTCCTTGTAAATGAAAAAGGTGGTCCGGTACATAAAAAACCGTTACTACTTTCAATACATGGTGGAGCATCTAATTTATTTACAGATGCTTATGGAACTTTTATTGAGCAACTTGAATCAGCTTTTGCTGACTATGCTGGCTCCAAAGGAGGTTCTGGCTTTGATCCAAAACAAGCTGCTGCTGCTATTTTTACTCCTACTTTCGGAGCACAGCAGTATGGTGACAAGCAAAAAAGCTGGATTGCTTATCCTAAATCTTGGGTAGTACCTACTTCTAAGACTATTGAGCAGTTCTTTCCTTCTACTAATGAAGACATTGACTTTGTTGAAGAAGTGTGGGAGACCTGTTCACCTGAAGTGTATGCTAAATCTTTTTTCCAGCAATGTGAAAAAGAAATTGGCTTTCATGCAATTAAACCTGGGCTTGACTTCACTCTTCCACCAGTCAGTGACTCCGGTAATAAAGGAGGTGTAGAAGCATTATTCGGTACTAGAAACGCTGACACAGGTGAAATTGAACTAACTTAAATAAACTCCTATAATTATCAGCCGTCCTTAGGGGCGGCTTTTAATTTATCCTCATAAGATCTAGAAATTAATTCAGCTTCAAATTTAGCTAAGCGTTTGCACAAACCACGAATTAAACTCTGCCTTTGTGTAGCTAATTCAGCAAGTGTAGTTGCAATTTGTTTTAGTTCCTGTTTACTATTAGTATTTTCAATTCCTTGTTTTAACTTAGCAACAAAAAATTTATCTTCTACTGTACCTTGAAAGTCTTCGACAGCAAAGGGAGCAGCAGTTAAATCAAATCCTGACATGAATTTGAAGCATATCAATCACTTTATAACAAATTAACAAAATGTCAAGTTGAAACAAAACTTTATTTTTTTTGTTTAATTAAAAACTAAGCTAACCTTGTCTCTGCACACCACATGGCAAATCAAAAAAAAGCCTCCACCGGTAACAGTACAGTTACTGCAACTGCTAAACGTACATCGATTGGTAACGGCTTACGCAAACTTGGTTCCTGGACACTAAAGCGTAAAAAACCTAGTCGTGGTCAGGGTAAACGTTAACACAGTACGCTTATCACAATCCTATTAGTAAATCAACTAAAATGCTTTTATTAGCAAACCAACTAAATAAGGCCCAGGAATTAATTTATGGTCGAAAAAGGATTATTAATTGCTTGTATGCATTAAATCCAGAAAAATTTGGAGGCTTACTAGCAACAGATATTAATTCAATTTCACTTAAAGGCTCTCAGATTATTTGTAATGTAGACGGTACCCTACTTTCATTAGAGCGTCGTCATGTACTAAATAATTTTTTAGAGCACAGAACAAGAACACCATCATTCTTTGATTACACTGTATGGAAGAAATACAAATCTAAAGATCCAAACAATGGTATTCCTATTGCTGCTCTTGATTACTCTTCTAATCAGGCATATCCTACTATTTCTATTAATATTGGTAGGCCACCGAAAATCTTAACTGATTCAAACGGAGAACAAAAAATTTATTTTGTTGAAGTTAAAGATCAAAAATGTAGTTGTCCTTCCTGGACACAATTAAATAATAACAAACAAGAAATAGCAAAAGAAGTGTATCAAGTCTGTAAGGATGAATACGTACCGATTTGCAAGCATATTAGCTGGAATAATGCAAACTTAAAACTAGAAACTTTACGTTATATGGTTCAAGAACAATCAAGAAAAAGAGGATACAACTTAAATATGTGTGTATACCATTTTGATTATAAAAGTGGCCGCCTACTTTATCGTGTAACAAATGATGGAATAAAAGATAAAATGAATTGGTTACCTAAAAATTCTTGGAAAGAACAGCAAGTTTATACTGCTGACCATAACCCAACTGGCAACTGTTGGAAGGTATTTACAAAAGCTTTAACACATGTTCCACCTTATCAGTTGATTAAATACAGTCAATCAGTTGAATACATAATGAATCAAATTAATTCTTAACCACCATTTCTTATTATCATGTCAGACAAACAAAGCTATGTTCAACTTTCTGAATCAATTCAACACATTTCATTTTTAAAGGATCTTCCTGACACCAGTGAAGAAGATCGTGAATACCTGCAAAAACATATTGAAGATCTTGCGTCTAGACATGAAAATAAATTTGATAACATTATAGGAATAATAAAAAAATGTGATGCTTATATTGAAGCATTAGAAAAAGAGATGGAAGAGATAAAGAACAATAGAGATGCGTGGAAACGTAATAAAGAAAATCTTGTTAAAATTATTAAATTTGCTTATCAACAAAACCTTATTAGCAGTACACCAACAGGTGTGAAATACCAAGCTACTATTAAAGCTACAAAACCAAGGTTAATTGATAACTTTGAGTTGTGGTCAGACCAGGAAAAAGTAGAGTATGGATTAAGAAAAATAACAACTCTCGTAAGAATGAAAGATGAAACTATTTTAGATGCTAAGCAAGAAGAGTTACCAGATAAGGATAGGGTTAGACAAGGCATACTTGCAAACCAAAGTTCAGTGCCAGCAATTGCGCAATTAGTTCCCAGTTACAGCTTGATTTACGAGCGCAGAAAGCGTTTAATCTCTTCATAACAACATGTAGAAATAATAAGATCTCTTGTTAAAAAGTAAGGGGTCTTCTATCCTGCCTATGTACCACTTTCTGAACTTTTATTATGGTTGTAACAAGGCCTCAAGAAAAACAAGCTAAATTTTCCAACCCTAACGGAAATAAAAAATTCTATGATTCAATGAAAAATTTGTTATCAGAAGTCGTGTCTGAGAATTTCCAAGTAAAGGGAGGTAAATAATGGACACCCAAAAAAAATATTTAACATGCGATGAAGAAGGTGTTCTGACGTTACCGGACGAACTACTAAGTAAAATGGGATGGGAAGAAGGAACCTTGTTGGATTTTGCAATACAAAAAAATGGTACTATTATTGTGACAGCAATTGAAGAGGATAATGAAGAAGCTTTATCGGGACAGGTTAAGAAGAAGATTACTTCTTAATATTATCTCTTTTATTGGGCAAAATAAAACCGATGAATATATATACGGTTATGAACAATGCCTTAAAGACGTAGTTAATTATCTAGAAGAAACAGAGTTATATATAAATAATTCTGTTGAGTAAGGTTCACTTATTTAAACCATCCGCCTTCTTCTACCAGAAAGGGGGCGGATTTTTGTTTTTATTCATTTTTAATCCAGTAAGTGGGTGAAGCTCTGAGTGTATGGAAGTATGCTGATAAAGCAGTCGAAACTCAGTCATGAGAGACGTAAAAAAGTTTAAGTATCGCGGCACAGCCTCTGAACTCTTGCCTTCAATTGATTTTGAAGGCTATGAAATTAAATGCTTGAGGCACGGCAGCACTAACCACATTTTGTATTGTTACCCCAGGTTGGAGGACGGGGAGCCCTGCTGGGGCATGGACCTTGAAACCGCTAAAAAAGGAGTCATTAAAACAAAAAAACAAGCAGCAAAGAATATAGAAAATTAGTTATCCCTGTATTTCTTGGGGAATAAACTCCTATAGAATCAAAAAGTAACTTTAATTACGGAATAAACACAGTGGCAAGACCGAGTATGAACCATGAAGCACTCATGGATGATCTGGCTTACCAGATTCATGAGTTCCTATTGGAAGAAGCAACCGAGTATAAAGGCGATCACTTAGTACTTATTCCAGTAACTGCTATTGTAAAAAAGTTTGAACGTAATCATAGAACAATTGCCAGGCGTTTGTCCGCTTTGAAAGAGCATGGTTTATTGCTACCTATAATTAAGAAGGATTACACTACTCTTTATTACGTTAAAGAGGAAGAAGAAAACTAATGATCCAAGAACCAGAACAAAACAAAAACAACTCAGCGGCAGACATAGCTTATCTTCTGGCTTCGTTTACGGATAACGGTAGGTCGCTGCGTTCATTTATAAATCATCCCCAGGAACTTGCAATCTGTGTTTTGACTGCTGGATTGCTTGCTAACTCAAAGCTAATGATTAGCCCAGAGGATGCAGTAAAAAGTAGTTTTAATATTTATAGTAAAATTCAAAGTCACGTTGCAAAATATCAAAACATGCAGTTTGCTAATAACATTGAAAATTGTTTTGATCGTGCTCCTGAAATTGATGGGGATTAATTAAACATTTATTTGTTTTGTAGCGCGATTAAAAACTTTAATTACGCTCGATTCTGCTTCAAATTCTTCTTTTAATAAAGTACATGCAGCATCTGGGTCCGTATGTTTGCCGCAAGTAAATACATCAACCGCTACATAACTCAATTCAGGCCACGTGTGAAGTGCTATGTGTGACTCAGATAAAAGTGCTAATGCTGTAACACCTTGTGGTTGAAATTTATGCGCAATCAACTGAAGCAAAGTTGCTCCCGAACGAATAACAGCTTTTTCAATAGCATTTTTTACAAAAATTTCATCATCTAGATGTATTGGATTGCACCTATATGCATCAAGTATGCAGTGTCGTCCTAAGGTTTCCAGCTCATACACTTTTTTGCACACACATTTTTAGTTATTCTAAGGTCCGAAATCCTTGTAAAAACAGAAAAATCTGTTACCTTTTGAAGAGGTGGGAGATTTTATGTATGCAGTTTGTACTGATATTGATGTCCAGGTACTGGAAAGCTTTTGTTTAGAGCGCAAAATTCACCCCGTGTACTCTCGAACTGCGCCACATGTGCAGTTCTTGCAGTACCAAAGCGACGGAGACACAAGGTTAACCATTAACGGGAGTCGTCATTACAAGACTCCTTACGGTACTTTACCGTCTGTAACTACAATCTTGTCTGCAACAGGGGGTAATAAAGTAGCACTTGAACGGTGGGCGAAAAATAATCCAGGTGGTCGAGAAGCTGCTGCAGCAAGGGGTACAAAAGTCCATGGACTCATGGAAAATTATTTATTAGGCATTGATAAAAATCCCGTCATTGAAGATGAGGAAATTCAAGCCTTCTGGAACGGCCTTCCCCAAAAACTAGACAAGCTTGGTCGAATATTATGGGCAGAAAATCCTGTCGGTGACAACTTTTCTTGGACAATAGGAGGTGACGGTGTTAGCAGAGTCTGGCACCCAGGAGTACATGAGACAGAAAACTGGGGATGGGCTGGTGCTCCTGATATTGTGGCTGAATACAAAGGAAAAATTGTTTTAGGCGACCTAAAAACATCAAACGGGCCTTATTACAGTAGGTGGCCGGGGGCGGAAACATTGAAAAGTGAGTATGCCATGCGGCGTTCTGGGTTCATGAAGTACCAAAAATGCATGTTGCAAATGGGTGCCTATGCAATGGGCCTAGAACACACTATAGGAGTAGTACCTGAGATACTAATGATATTTGTTGCGACCAGAGATCGTACACAGGTTTTTGCCGTGCAAAGCGGGACAATTGAGAAATATAAATCCAAGTGGCTGGAAACTGTTGCTAAATATTATTCTGAGATTTTGCCGTCTCAAAATGAAATTGATATGGAGGTCATAGACGGGGACAAGTTGGAAACAAATTAATGATAGGTTTATGCGCTGTAACTTGAAATTTGTAAGAACTGCACGTAGACTGGGTTGATATGTCCCTCCCCTCTATGGATCCCAGGCCACCTAAAAGGGACTTGAATCCTGGAGAAATAAATTTAGAGCTAATTCCTAAGGATTGGGCGCTAACCCCTCTTAACGGTAAAAGAGCTTACGTAGGTGGATGGACAACCAATCCATACACCCTTAATCAAATCAAAGAAGAATTAGATGCGGGGCGTGCAACAGGGGTAGGTCTGTTAAGCGGTCAGCACTGTAACGAATACGGTTTGATTTGGGTTGATATTGATGGTGAGGAGGCTATACCAGTTATTGAAGCTTTAGGTGGAGGTCCAATTGACGCTATTTTCCCTCCTACTTTAACTATAACCAGTGGGAAGCCTGGTAAGTCCAGAATGTTATTCCGTGTTCCAAGCGGAAAAATAGATCTGCTGCCAGACAAAGCAACTTTAAAATTAGATAAAGCCCCATGGGAAATCCTCTGGCGCAGCAGGCAAGGTGCATTAATGGGTGCACACCCTGATACAAACGGTTACTGCACAGGTAAACACGGCGGCTTTGAACACGTCAAAAACCTACCGGAAATGCCAGACTGGTTATATAAAGAAATTAGTAATGCATATCCATCAAGTAAATATAGAAGAAAAACAGCAGGTCCTGGTTCATTATTGACACAAAATATTACTTTAAGTTATGAAGAAGATAGTCAATATCATTTAGAATCTATTCTTGAAGATGTAATTGAATACCTTCAAGCTTTATCTCCAGAAAGAGCAGATTCTTATGAAGAATGGATAGCAGTTGGTATGGCTTTACATCAAATTGATGATACTCTTCTTGATGACTGGATTGAATGGTCTAAGCAATCTGAATCTTTTCAAGAAGGTTGTTGTGAAGAAAAATGGGCGTCATTCGAAAGGCTTCCAGGAGGACCAAACCCTGAAGGCGCCAGGGGTTTAAAAACATTACGAGCAAAAGCAAAAGAAGACGGGTTCATTGATATGCACGGATTTACTGTTCCAAATATTGAGGAAGTTGCTAAAAAAATTGCCGCAGAACATAATGAAGCATTTGCTGATTACTTAAAAACTAATTGTGATTCAGAATATTTTGAAGATATAGATGAAAATTATATATCTGAAGTAAATAATTTTTTAAATGCAGCTGGTTCCAAAAATAAAGATAGTAAAAAATCTGCTCGTAACCCGCCTCCATCTGAAATTGCGGATTTTGTTATGCCGCTTTGCAGGAAGAACGGTTGGCTGTATGATCCAAGGTTCGACGTATTCATGCGCTATGACGAAAAACGTGGGATCTGGTCTCGGCAAGAGTACAGTAAAGACTTTAAGCACGAAATTCAATTTACACTTTGTAATTTATCGCTCCCTGGTGGTTATAGTAATAACCTTATTAATGATGTTTGCGGACTCCTCGAGGGTCACCTTGCGCATTCAGACTGGAATGATGATGCGTCTTTACTTGCCTTCCGTAACGGTGTTCTTGAACTCGATTCGGGTAACTTCCTAGAACATAACCGCAGCAACTACATTACCTGGGGACTTGATTTTGATTACAACCCCCAAGCCCTACCAGGTCCTATTGTTGATTGGTTATCGCGGACCCAGTATGGCGATAATGACCGCGTACAAGTACTTAGAGCCTGGTTAAGAGCGTGTTTAGTTGGGCGCGGTAATGAATTACAACGTTTTCTTGAGGTTATTGGGCCTGGTGGTCGCGGTAAATCTACTTACGCCAACTTATGTTGCGCCATGGTTGGTGCTGGTAACTATGCCAGTACGTCATTAAATCAATTAGAGCAAAGTAGATTTGAATTATCTTCTATTAAAGATAAGCGGTTGACATTAATAAATGACTCGGAACGTTATGGCGGTTCAGCCCAAACATTTAAAGCGTTAACTGGTGGAGATTCTTTACGTTATGAAGAGAAATTGAAGGCAATTGGCGAACCATTTGTGTACACAGGAATGGTCATGGTTGCAGCTAATGAACCTATTCAAACTACGGATAATACCAGTGGATTGGCACGTAGAAGGCTGACAATTGAATTCAACCGTAAACTTTATGATAAAAGTAGTGAAGCTAAAGATATGATTAAGATTAATAAGGGGCGAATTAGCGGTAACTGGAAAGATTACTTACCAGGGCTTGTTAATTGGGTGCTTGAAATGGATGAAAAATCAATGCGCCGTTACCTTCTTGATACCACCGAAATGGTTCCTGCACTACGGCGTGTGCGAAATAACATCCTTCTCAGTAGTAATAATTTAATAGAATGGTTACAATCAGAAGTTGTACTTTCTGCCAATAGTGTTTCTGCTGTAGGTAAAAAAGTACCAGCAGCTAAAGATAGTAATACCCGTTATTACAATACACATACTCAGCTATATCCTAGTTACTGTGAACACTGTGATTCAACAGGATCTAAACCTGTAGGTCAAAAAAGATTTGTTAATCTATTGCAGGATTGTTGTAAGAATCAGCTTGGATTAGAAGGTGTGAATGTGTTTAATAAAGCAGGTCGTACTTTCTTTAAAGGTATTGCAATTCGTGCTTCTGATCAGGCTTATATAGATCTACCTACTATTCTTCCTGAGGGCAAGGATTAGTAGGTATTTTGTTTTTAGGCTGAGCCCAGGTTGTGTCGTTCGGTATTACTTCTGTTCCGTATTCCCAATCATCGTAACTGTCTAAATTCCTTAGTATTTTAGCAAGACTTTCAATAAGTTTGTGCTCATCGGGTGTTAAGTTCATACTCCCCTCATGTATTGTTTGACAGTTATTGGTCCCAGCCCAAAAGACCTTCGTAGTTCATTTACACGGTTGACTTGCGTTTCCACAGGGGCTATAGGGTAATTACCCTTAACTGGTACATCATCAATCGGTATAGGTTTTGGTCCAATTTCAAATGAGTTGGCAATAGGTCCGCCCTGTTCTTGAGCATACTTATGTTTGAAACTAAATGAAGGAATGTCTGTACCCTCCTGACTGTAATCTTGAACGCCACGGGCATATTGTTGAAGAAAGCCAAAAGCCTCATTCCCCTCAGTGTTTCCTTCTGCTAAAGGAACATAGGCGCCTTTAGGAAGCATTGGATTTGCTCCTGGTTTCTTATCTGGATTATTACGATACCACTCGGCAGGTTTTATGCCATATGTTTTATGCATCCAGTTATATAAATCTTCATTAACCTGTGATTTTTCCTGAGCTAAGTCACCAAAATTAGCATACGAAGTAGGGAAATCGTTATCAATCATTATTGCCCCAGGGTATGTAAGAACTGAGTTACGCGGTCCCCTATTGGCATTTGAGAAGAAGCATTCTGGGGATTAATTTTTTTAGCTGCCTCACGGTTAGCCTCTTGATATTGGTTGCTAACCATCCGACCTTGATTGGACCAGCCACCAGGTAGCATTCCCTGTCGTTGCACCCCGTCAACAACCCCCATCTGACTATAGTCAAATCCAGATGGGGCGCACTGCTGGTTCATCATTTACCTTGTCCAACCTCTGTCAACATTCTAAGGAAATTTTGAACTTTTTCATTAGTGCTCTCAGGAGCAATGCCTTCCATTTCTGGTTGCTCTATCTGAACCGGTTGCTGCCCTTCTAGAGGTAAAGTTCCAATTACCCCTGTAGATGGCATATCTCCATAATCACGATACCTATTGCTGAAGTAATCTGCTGACTGATCATAACCAGGCTGACCTGATTTTAGCTTGGCTGCAAGACCTGGATTTGATTGTGCCCATATCTGTAATCCTAATTGTTCCTTAGATGGCCCAGCAACCGTGTTCATGTAACGTGAAAGCTCAGCCCTGTATTGATCGCTTTGTGTTGGGTCTGCGGTAACGCCGTCCCGTGTCCCTAGAACAATAGGAACAACGCCTGGCCCTAATCCAGTTCCACCGCCCGTATTGAGGTTTTGTACTGGCGGTTTAAAGTTACCTTTAAACGCATCAGTAACCATTCTATTAGCAGCTTCGATAGCAGCAATCCTCTTAGCGCCTTCCAGAAGGCTTAGGTTTGGCTGTTCTTTAACTGATCTAAGTTTGTTAGAAGCATAGTTATACGCTCCAGGTGACATTAAATTTTGACCAGCGTTGATTCCAGTGGTTATGCCAGACGCCCACGTAGGTAAATTTAACCCTTGCTTTATATCCGGAAATCTACTTGAAAGTGCTGATTTTACAGCCTCCTTTGCTGCATATTTTTGAACGTCTTGTAGAAACTGACTATTAACCGGCATGACTACACTTAGCTTTCTTACAATAATACTATCCAAAAACTTTTGTATGTCAGAAATTCTTGTGAAAAAATACGATACTGGTGTAAAAATATTTAAAACCAAGGACACAAAAGGTTTTGACATGTACTTAACTTGTAAGCCTAGTGGTGATATTTGCCGTTGTTCCAGTTCTTTGTATATTGCAACTACATATGCGGAAAACTTCAACATTATTGAAAGAAAAGAACCATGGCCGGACGCTTGAAGTTGGTAGTACAAATGTTCTTAAAATGAGTTGATAGGGTTCTAACATTGGGTGACAATCGGCTGCAGTGCAATAGGTTTGGCTGACGAGTTAAGCAATTTGTAATAAAGTGTCGCCGCCCATAACTCCTATAGAGAAAAAAAGAGGTCTTGCCTTGCACACAGCGATAGGGTTGTTATGGTGTCTGTTAGGCAGTAACCCTTTTTTTCTCTATAGTAATTAAGAGCGGCATCAGATTTTTCGGTTTACATGGGGGCAACCTTGACATCCATTGCAGCGCAGGCTATTGTCAAGCAGCGCAAAACCCTATCAACTTGCTTAACGCTAAAAAAACAGGAAAATTTTTTGCTGAACGGGGTCTGGGAACCGAGGATTTGATTTGGATCCTTAAGTGTTTGAAGTTGTTAGGGGAGAGACTCCCAGACGACTGCTGCTGGCCCTTGGACAAGATCAACCACGTTTTCTTCCATGGGTTCACGCTTCAGCGAAAGAATCCCTTTGAGGACCGCTCAGCGTTGACTGGGGCCTCTACTGGTAGGCCGCAATATAGAGGTAGAGATGCACGAGCTTTAATTCTTGCTATTACTGGTAGGTACGGGGAGTCAGGGCAAGTTGTAGTAAGAACTGCCTCCTGTTCTTCCCCTTACTGTGTTAACCCCAACCATTACTACTGGGGAAGTAAAAGCGATGTTCAATTGGAGCGGCTAAGACGCAACGGAATTTCTTTATCGTGGGAAACGATTAAAAAGATCAAGACTTTAAGGAATACTGATCCACAGCGGTACACCTATCAAAAACTTTCCGAGGAATTTCATTTGTCTTATAGTGTTATACGTGGAATTTGTAATAAAAGTATTTACTTTCCGTCTAATCCAGGGGGGCAGAAGCTTGTTATAGTTCCAGAGAAGCTAGGCGTCAGCCCTGAATCTCTTGTAATTACAAAAGAGGATGTAATGGACTACTCAAACACTAAATGCATATGGGGACATAAGGGGAAGTTCGGATTAATGGGAGAGTGTTTGACCTGTATGGAAGAAATAAAAAAGGGGAAATGTGAAATAAATCTTAAATCTTTTGCTTTTGATAAATACTGGACCGTACGTAGTTTTTGGGACAAAGTAGAAATACCAGAGGATTTAGACATCAAAAAATGCTGGATTTGGAAGGGCGGTAGGAAACCTAATAATGAAACCGTTGCGTATATGCCTAGCCCTTTTCATTCTGCTAAAGCACAGACAGCGCCACGAGTTGCATTCTGGGTCTCAAGAGGTTATACAGGGAAGTATAGAATTATGCATACACAAGATTGTGAATCCGGTTGTTGCAACCCAACCCATCTAACAATAAAGGGATTCAAGTTGGGGGACCAACCAGAACAGCTTACTAACTACGACCTTACCTATGGAAACATTTTTGAACAAGTTAGAAAAAGTAACGCAGAAGCGCAGTGAAATTTTACTTACCTGCTACCACGAACTAAATCCTACATGGATTGGATTAATAGTTATAGGACCCGATAATTACTGGACAGAACCCAACGCTAATAAAGATGAGGTAGTGTCTGATTTACGCATATTGGAAAAAAGATTAACTTATGAACTAATAGAAACAAAGGAGATGGAAGGAGTTTACCCTGAACGCGCTACAATAATAGAAGAAAAATATCAAGCAAGTGGTAGGAACAATAGCCTATACACCGGCTTAAATTTAATCAATGGCACTATACCTGACAGCACTTCCGACTAACCTAGGATTTACAAACCTTGGTACAGTTCAGGCTTACCCAACTGGTGGTACGGGGCCAACTGCTTATGGTCCGACAAGTTATTTTGGCAGTGATCCACTACCACCAAGACCCGGCGATAGTATTAATAACCCAATTAATCTAGGTGATTTAAGTTCATTTAGTTCTATTTCCAAGTCAATAACAATATCAAATTCTCACGGTGGTTTAACAAGAATTCAAACAACGTTTTATAAAATGCGTTTACTTCAAGCGCGTGCAATACAGTTTTCACAAAACTTCAGTCAAACTTCTTATGATTCCAAAACAAATAGAAATACAATACTTTCATTTTATGTAATTGAAGACGGCACGCACAGAAGAGAACTACCAATAAACTCTAATGGTTACGTGTATGATGCGTCCGGCATTCCATACTCTGATTCAGATACCGACATAGTTGAAAACCGGTCGAAAGATTATCCGAACATCATGCTTGCGCCTAGAGATTATTTATTTTTAATAACAAACGATATCCGTTACATTGAAACACTTTATTCAATTGAATTAACAACATCTATTAATGATTGGAGGTATTCCAGTGAAACGTCTGAAAAAGATATTAACTTTGATTTAATAACAGCAGAAGTAGATCTGGAGTTTGACTTTGGAGACGTAACCTAGTTTATGCTACAGTATTAACAACAAACTACTTGTACTATGAAAGTTGTCACTGTTGAGCAGTTGCAAGTAAATTTTGATGATATCATGGACGATGTTGTTGTAAATCTAGAACATTATAAAATTACAACTGAAACTTCTGCAGTGATGCTTCTGCCAATAGATTCTTACAAAGTACTGCTTGAGTCTTATGATGAGTGGATAGAAACAAAAAACCCATCAATTATTGTTTAATAATCAACATTTAAACTGTATAGCTCCTTTTATTAAGGTGTTTTAGCTGGGTTTTGAGCTGCTGCTTTAGCGAGTAAATCTGCTCTTGCTTTTTCAACGGCAGCAACATCAGCACTTGGAGTAGAAGGTTTTGCCGCAGATGCAGGTGCAGGTGCAGGCGCAGGTGTAGGTGCAGGTGTAGGTGCAGGTGCAGCTTTTGTTGGAGTAAAGAAAGATCCTTCTCTGTTGTAACCCTTATCTGCTAAGGTTTTAATTTCTTCTGGATCAGAAGTATACATATGTCGACCTAATGTGGGATTATAAAAACGTTGTACTTCTTGTGTATCTGCCTGAGCAGTATCATAAACTTTACCTACATCACCTTCATAATTAAACCCCTGAGAAACGGCAGCATCCCGTTCTTCTTTTGATGTTGTAAATAAATGGTTAGGTCCACCCGGTTTATTACCTGGTCTATACAAGCGATACAAAGTACTTGCACCTGCAGTAGTGTCACTAGGATCTAATGTCTTAAATACAGTATCACCTTCTTTGTTAAACCCACTTAAAAGTTCTTTACCTGGATCTGAGCTATAAAAATGCTCCTGAGTGCTTGGATTATAGTAACGATTAAATTCAAGTAATTTAACACCTGATTGGGTTACCGGTTTAACATCTGTGGGGTTCACTGCATCAAGATAATCTTTTTGTTTCTCGTCTGCAATTGCCGCTGCAGCTGTAGTTGCGGTTTTGTATAAGAGTTCCTTAGGAATGCCAGTGGTTTCAGCTAAATATTTATCTCCTTTGGGAAGAGAGGATAAATAAGTTGCAGCGGCTTGATATTTTGTTTGTTCTTGAGTTTCGCGTAAATTTTTATCTGTTCCTACAGCTGCTTCACGACTTTCTTTGCTAAGTGCCCCCATATCTTTGAGGCTTTTCAAATATTTCTCACCAACAGCAAACGCTTCTGGCGTTGTAATAGAACGGTACAAGGAAGGCGCTGTAGGCGCAGGCATTATTACCGTAGGTGCAGTTGATTTTGAACTTCCCATGAGTACCTATTTCTTTACTCGGATCTCTATACTGATATTACTACTAATAAACTGAACCAGGTGAGTGACCCCTATTGCCCCAAAGGACATGAAGACGAGGAGCAAAATCAACTCGGCATAAGTGATGGTCTTTTTCATGAGGAGGAAAACCCTTTACATATGGCCCAGTTTAACGAACTATTGGCTGGTATGTCCACAAAGGTTATGTATTCATTAATGACTCAGCAAGAGAAACAAGTAGCAAAGGCTTTTTGGGAGGCCTGCAATTATGGGGGAAGGCCAAAACCAGGGGATTTAAAAAACATGGAAGACAAAAGAATTTATTACGAATGGGTTCTACGGATTGCTCATTTAAATCAGTGTGACAAGTTCTTAAAAAACGTTAAGATACCTATAGAAACGTAATGGAACACCGTGTTGACAGATTATTTGATTGAAGAGGGAGAGTTGCCGGCAATATCGCCGGTAAAAAAAAATTCTATTGATCCTAATAAATACGTAAGCTATAGGTTTAATGGTTTAAACATTTCAGAAGTCACAATTGAAAATAACAGAGAAAAATTAGTTCCCTCGTTAGCAGACCAAGTTAATATGTTTCTACCACCATCAGGTAGCTTTGAAGATGCAGACCTAAGAAGATATTTAGAACTTGTTTGTAGTTACGAAACATCCACAAATGATTTGGTTTTAGGGCTATCACTTGCGGATCAAATAAGAATATGTTTTAGCGATATGGTACCAGCAAAAATATGTGCTAAATTTCCCGACATTGATCTTGCAACAAAACGAAGATACAGGTGTGTTGCAGAATATTTAATTCGGCAAGAAGAATTAATTAAAATGAGAGACGAATCTGGCAAATTAATTAAAGAAGTAGGTAATCTTGGTAAAATGGTAGTAATTTATAAGCCGCTACCCAAAATAAGAGAAACATTAAAACGCTCAGGACTGTTTGCATTTATAAAACAATCTCCAAGGGATGCTGAAACAAAATAATTTTCTGGTTATCCGACCTGTTTTTTTATTTTTCTTTGTTATTATCGTTATTAACTTGCAACTTTAAAAATGACTAATTACAGAAAACAAAAACTAGACAAATTAGCAGTCAACATGCCAACCGAAACAGAACGTGTTATGACCAAGCTTGTCATTGAAAGAATTTGCGATGACATGTGTGATTTTTATGATCGGTTCTATTATTTTGAAGGTCCCGGAGCTATGGTTTATGTTCCAACAGCCAAAGAAGAAAGAGATACAATGTTTTACATGTCAGTTGCAGCGTTAATTGCCGCCAGAGAAGACTTCCAATCAAAAGACATGGATGGAGTTGCTGAAATAATGCGTAAAGCTATTGTTAAGGCTGAGGCTCTTGACTTAGAAAAAGAAGCTTTATTTATTATTCAAGATCCACAGCACATGTCATTACTTCATTATAAACGTCAAAAAGGTGTTGCCGATCTTGTTCCTTCATGAGTTATTACAAAAACCTACCTCGACATTTATTTCTTACAAGAATTTTACGAATTGAAGAGGACTGGTTAACTCCTGTTGAATATTTACCTTATATATACGCTTTACTAGGCGACATTGACTTAGATCCGTGCACAACAGAGCATGCCAATAAAGAATATTTACGTGCAAAAAAAATTTACACATTAAAAGAAGATGGTTTAAATACTCATGAGCAATGGCTAGGAAAAACATATTTATTCCCCCCTACATACGGACGTTGCTCTTTTAATAAACAACGCGGTACATGGAGATGGGGATTGAAGGGAGGCCATACTGGTAAGTCCCCCTCTTCTGTTTGGTTTAAAAGATTAGAAAAAGAATGGAAACTTCGTAATGTTTCAGAAGCTTTATTTTTTTCTACTAGCCATGAAATATTAAGAAGCTGTCCAGAAATATGGAACTATCCAGTGTGTATACCTAAAGATAGAGCAAGGCTTATACACGGTAAATTCATGAAGGTTTTAGGTGCCCCGTTCACATGGGGGTTTTTTGTTTACTTACCTAGTACGGATTTAGGTTTTAATCAAATTGAAAGGTTTCAACAAGTTTTTTCCAATATAGGTAAAGTCATCTGTTAAACAAGCTAGCGCGAAACGCATTTCTAAATCCATAGGTAGCAGCACCTGGCCCAGACATAATAAACCTTCCTTCATCTTCACGGTCTGAAGCTGCATTTTGTTTGGTTAGCTCTCTTGAATTGTTTATATACCTGGCTAAGAACCTTTTACCAGAAGTATTGTCAGATGCACGTGTATTATTAGGACCATCGGTTTCCTTATACCGATTATCAACGTCATAATCCTGGCTTGTTTCCAATTTCATGCTAGTATTTGGGCAGATCCGTTTACTGCCGTGATTACTTTTCAGTCTACTCCAAGTGAGGATACCATCTCCTTTGACTCTTCTAGCCCGGGTTTTAATTCTTTTGCTAGTAATTTTGATTGGTATGCAGATCAGAATTGGGAAACAGAGGATAAAGACGGTTTTTTTACAAGTAATTTAATTTCCAATAAGTTAAGCGAAGGTGCTGTGGATAACGTTTACGCGCCGGCTCATTACACAAAAAATGAAGATATAGAATGTATAGAAGCAATTAAAGCAGCACTTGGAACCGAAAAATTTCGTGGCTACTGTCAAGGCAATGTAATAAAGTATGTGTGGCGTGCCGACCACAAAAACAATACTTTAGAAGATTTAAAAAAAAGCAGGTGGTATTTAGATAGACTTATTGCTTCTCATGAAAATAATTAAATAGCTTTATTAGAGCCTAGGCAACCCTGTTCCTGGTTCCAGTAACGCCAGAAACGACGCAAAGTTTCTTGGGTAGGATCAAATTCAAGTAATTTGCGCTCTAAATACTCAACTGCTTTTACCTGATTAGGCGTACCTAAATAACTTTCTCCTATATTTAACAAGCATTGATTAAGTTTACATTTGTGTTCAAAAAATAAGGGCACTTCTTTATCGGGTGCCATGTACATATTGAGTTCAACGCGGCGACGTTCTTTTAACTTATTATCAACACCAAAATAAATTGAATTTATTAATGGGCTCCATTCCTTAATAATTAATTTTTTACTAGCATAAGAGTTTATTAATTTAAGTAAATAAGATTCTTTAAATGCGGCTAAGCCTATGCTATGCGCGTAACTTAATAGTGCAGCTCTTTTTTTACTGTTTAAACTTACAAACACGTATGCTTGTACTTTTTCAGCAAAAGGTTTGAGATCTTCTACTAATTGATTGTTTATTTCTTTTGTTGTGGCTTTAGTATGCCAATTAACTGCATGATTTTTAATTTTTACACTGCCATAACCAATTTTATAATGATCAGATCCTTCTTCTTTATAGCAACCAAACCGCCCGGAACCCAGATAAATTCTAGGTGTTGTATATAATTGTACTAATTTTATTGCATCTTGATTTAAAAATAAAGGTAAGGTTTCTTTATGGGACAACAACGCTGCCGGTATAGGAGACCTCTGAGTATCCATCTAGTTCCAAGAGGACAATGTAATTTTTTGTTGCATCTGTTACGGTAACAGCAACCGCGCCCTTACTGCGCCCATCTTTTGCTATATTGGCGTAAGTTTTATACCCCGCCGGTGCAGTAGAGCCGTTGTAAACGTCTTCTTGAAAAATCTCCATAGTGTTGACACCTGAAGAATTGTCTAATTTAACTATTAGACTGCCTGTACTGGCTGGGTTAACACGGAAGCCCCTGATATTTAAACCGGGAGTTGCGGATGCAGACGTTGTTCCTTGGTAAGTAACTTCACTTCCCGCGTCAACAGAAAAATTGTCAAGAGTCCCTTTGATTGTTCTGGTAGGCATGGTAATTACGAGAGTTGGCTTTTTGTCAGGTAGTTAAACTTAATTTCAGCGTCTATCCCGTGTTCTTTCATGATACCAAAGAACAACTGTTTGTCCATCATTTTTTGATGAAGAATGTCAATAAACGCTTCTTCTAGTTCATCTCTATCAAGTTGTTTTAAGCTTAGCGCGGCGGCATGTAGAGCAAACTGTGCGTCCACCGGTAGCTCTAAGGCGTTAGTGTCCATCGGCTTTCCAACTTATACTGTTATTTTAGCAGTTCTAAGTTGCTTTGTCGCCTACTTTCAGAATAAACCTGAACTTAACCTTGTTAACGCTTTATATTTATTGGAGCGCCCCGTGCCCGTATGGCAAACGTGGAATCCATTTTTGCTCCATTGTTTGTTGAGGTATATTGTTCCCAGAGCATAAGTGCTTCCAAAAACCAATCCTGATAAGAGAATAAGTGCAAACACTTGCAAACCTGCTTTTAAACTACTATATTTTAAGCAACCTTACATCCAGGAAACAGTGATTGACGGCACCATAGCGACTGAGTTTATAAAGGCGGCTGTTGCTGGAGTAAGTAAAACTCAAGCAACTCGCCACTTTAAAGAAAAATATAAATTTACCAATAAAGATATTGAGGAGCTTGTAGAATTCTGTTCTTTTAACAAAAAACCAAAACAAATTAACTATGATTTATTTTTTAATCGACCAATAACAAAAACAAAACAAGATATAAAATTTCCTTTTACTCAAATTTTTATACATAAGAATTTTTTATCATCAGAAACATGCGAACAACTGATAAAGATAATTAACGATGAGGCAAGGCCTTCTACAGTTGCTAATCCACATGACCGAGCTGTAGTATCCGATTATAGAACAAGTAAGACAACTGATTTAAATTATTTTTATTCATCATTCTTAAATCGGTTGGATTGGAAAATTTGTCAATTTATGGATCTGGATCCATTTATAGGCGAAACAGTGCAAGGACAAAGCTATTTACCCGGTGAGTATTATAAGGAGCATCATGATTTCTTTCATCCTAGAACAAAAGAGTTTTCTATATATACAGAATGGATGGGGCAACGCACGTGGACTGTTATGTGCTATTTAAATGATGTAGAGACAGGAGGAGAAACTTACTTTAAACACTTAAAACTAAAGATTAAACCTGAAAAAGGAACTGCTGTTATCTGGAATAATTTATATAAAAACGGTATGCCTAATTACAAGACACTTCATGAAGCATTACCACCAATCAGTAACAATAAATATGTAATTACTAAGTGGTTTAGGTCTTGGCCACTAATTTAGTTAGCCGCAATATTAAATTTAATTTTTGCAGAAGTCCCACCTTGTTCATGAAAAAAGTTAGCACGTATTTTTTTTACCGGGAATCCACTAACATTATATGCATAAGTACCGTTTGCAGTTATTTTTTCAGTACGCATTACACCAAAGTTTATGCCATCCAGACTTCCCTCTAAATTAACATCAACGTGGTTATCTATATTTTCAACTGTAGCAATAAGTGTATAGTTACGTGTAGATAAATAATTTACAATATAAACGTCAACAGCATCAGTAGCGCCGAGTGCAGTCAATTCTGGAAAATCAAAAAATACTGTTTGCTGGTAACCTTCGAAATAACTCATTACTTATTTAGCGCCAATAACGAAAGAAACAGTTGGTGAACCTGAGGCAAATGAAACTAAATTACAACGAATATACTTTAACGGCATATCAATGTAATTTAAAAAAGTCGTACCGTTACTGGTAATAGTAGTATTACCAGATGGATTTAAATTAAAATAATTTGTCCCATCTAAACTGCCCTCTATTTTAAAAACAACATTACCTCCACCAGGTATTGATGCCGTGGTAACTTGTATTAAGAAATTAGTTAAAGATGATATATTTTGTTCTGCAACTTGAAACGTTGCCGTTGCACCTGCTGTTGAAAGGGCTTCGGCGTTAAAAAATACGCTATCAATAAAGCTGGGATCAAAGCTCATGATTTATTTTTTGTAATCTAAGTTGGATTTTAGCAGCCACTGATTTTTTTTATGCACCCTGGCCCGTTCAACCCCAAGATCTAAGGTTAGCTGATCTCCAATAAGATTTGACTCAGTAATTAAATTATTGAAATTACAAGCAAGTGTATCGTGATTTGCAGCTATCTGGAGAATAATTTTGTCTTGGTTAAAACAATCTTCAAACGGTAACTCAGGCATATTTGAATATGTTAAATCCATTACTGTTTTGGGAGTGGCAATGCCTAAAGAACGAATATGTTCAGCAATTGTATCTATGCCTTCCTCCATTTCACGATATATTTTTTCTGTCAACAAATGAATTTCATAAAATTTACCCCCCATTAGCCCCCAATGAACAAGCTGGGTTTGGTGGTAAACATTTACAGAATCTCTTAAGCACTGCACCAGAAGGCAATAGCAAGAAGTTTTTTTATCGGTTAGATCTTTTACCATTTAAATTACCAAAGGTGTGAGCACGCCCAGTATTTGGGCGTATTTTTATCCATAGGTTTATCACATCCCATTCTAGCCCTGAAATTTTTTCGTCGATCTTTATCTTTATGTTGAGTATAGTCCTCATAGCCCCTTCTTCCGTAACGAACTATGGCCTCTTTCCCGTCATGACAGGACTTAACAACCCATTTATGGGTATCTCCAGCTGGGGCACGTTGTGGTTTATTACACCTCATGTGCTCTTTTGATAAACGCTTAGCTTTAGCGTGATCTGCCATATCTAAATTCGACCGGCTAGATTGGTTGCTACATCTTGAGACACGGCACCTTTATCCGCAATCTCAAATGGGTCTGGCCTTCTGTAAGAATTTAATTTTTGAACATAGCCAGCAAGGAACTCAGATGGGGCCATTGTTGGTTGTTGTCTATCAAGTTGCAATCCATCCAACATATGCATCCTCACAAATATATGGAATAGCCTGATAAGCGGCGGCTAGGTTTAAGGACTTTGGTTTTTGCTCTGTCCATTCTTTAATCTTATCAGCCCTTTCTTTAGTGTATTTAGGATTGTCTTCTGTGTACCATAAGTCAAGTTTTTGGGATCCTTTAGAGGAATTGCAAGAACAGCAACAACAAGCAAGATTATTTCTTGAATTATGACCACCCTTATGTTTTGGAATAATGTGATCGATTGTAGCGGTATTATGACAGAGTTGTTTTTCACAATAAGCACAATTCCAATTCCACGCTTCAAAAATACTTTGACGAAATTTTTTTCGAGCAAATTTTGGAGTAAGGACAATTAGTTCAACTAAGAGTTCGTTCTCAGTGTGAAACACGGTGCTCTCATGCTTCTAAATAAAAGATATGGCACATACATCTGTGTACGTACTAACAACAAAATACAAGATTTAATATAGGCTACACCGGTACGGCTAATCTGGACTCATAACTTGACATGCTTCTATAATTTGTTTATTGGCCTTTTCTTCTAACTGTTGCTTTAAAATATTAAGAACTTCTAAAGCCCCCTGAACCTTTAAATAGCCTTCTTTACTAGAAATTAAATTGGCCTCTGCTGTTCTAATTTCTGACGTTAAAGATTTTAGTTGCTCTTGTAATCCTTTCTCCAGCTCTAATACGGTTTCAATCATTAGATTAAAATAACTTTTTTAATATTAACAGATTTTTATTTAAGTGCGCGGTTACCAACCGTTTCCCTTGAAGATCCAACCCCAGCCATTGGCACAGCCGCCATAAAACAAACGTGGGTTTAGGTTTTTAAAACTATAGTGCTTATTTTTACCTGCGCCGGGGGACTGGTTTTCCCATATGCCATTAACCAAATCCAAGTCTCCGTAGGGGTCCTGAACCAGCCAGTAGGTATCACTGTAACCAGAGATAGTTATGAAGTGTCCGCCGCCACGTGGGGCGTCTACGGTGCCATGATGAAGTATGCCCACGGCCACGGGTTTACCTTTATCAATCTGATCTTTAATATCCTGTTCTTCTAGGTTTGTACAAAATTTTGCAAATACATTAAGAGCTTCTAACGCTTTATAATGCGCGTCCCTAGTGGTTGTATCACCAAAACGGTCAACAATTTTAAAATAATCTGTATCATCTTTTATTCCTTTTACGTTGAGATACTTTAAACACATTGCAATTGAACTTGTTTGACATTGGCGCCAACCCTCAGGTCCGTTATCTTTCTGATCAAAGAAAGGAAAGTTACGTAAATAGCGCAAATCTCCGTCTTGTGCATAAGGATATATCTTCGGCGTTAATCCACTCCAATGGTCATCGTAAATCCACCATCTACCCATTTTGTTTCCCATTTCTAACAGAGTATGTTTATCTTTCTTCTCTAAAATTTTATTACCTGGGTAAGTGCGACCCTGATAAACCTTTGCTTTACTGTCGTTAGGAAGTACGTCGGCAGGCTTGGGTTCTTTTTTAAACCAAGTCTGCTGAAGAGAAGTAACACTAATCGTTTTTATTTCTTTTTTTTGATTATTAACCATACAAAATAACTTAATTTCTTCTGTTCGACGCCTTATTAAGCCAGGTATACTCTGACCGTCGCCGCCTTTTGTCCACTTTATTAATTCCTGTGTTGCTACAGTATTGGTATCCTCTCCGTTATTTAAACGTTTGCGTAAAGTAGATTCACCTAACGCACTGGCGCCGACATTATAAGTAAAACTTACAAGTGCATCAAATTGATGTTGATTTAAATTTATTAAAATTAATTTATTTACTGCTTGTTCAAAAGTATTTAAATCTTTTTGAAGTAGTTGTTCGGCCTGTTGTTCTGTAATTGTCTGGCCAACATATACATCATCTCCGGTATGGCCGTACCCTATGGTTAAAACACCGACTACATCATAATAAGAGGTTAGCCTAAGGCCTTCAAATTCTTTTATTAATTTTAAGCCTTCTGCAGATGTTTTCACGTGACGTTAAGTGTTAATACTAAACTATACCAGAAGTCGTCGTGCTTGAGTTAAACGAAAGATAATCTACACCACCAGAACCAGTGACGTAATCTGATGTACCAGAAGCAATTACTGAGTCTGACGTAACTAAATTGTTACTAGTGCCTTGTACTGGCCAAGAAGAATACTCTTGCGAAGTGATAAAATTAGCCAAATCATCTGTTGTTTTTGTAGCTTTAATTTTTGAAACTTTAAGCCCTGATGCAGTGCGTACGTTTTCCCTCCAGGTTTTAACGGCGGGGTCCGCCTCTTTTCCATTGTCAACAGAACGGACAATCATCCAATCCGTTGGGCTAAGTAAAGTATTAGCTGTATATCTAGTTTGATCCACCCATTGAATAACTAGCTGGTCGTGATCTTTAGGTATTCCTGGAGCCCAATAAAATCTTTGATCATAGTAGGGAGGATCAGGAACCTCAGTAATTCCAATTGCTTTTCGGTCTTCGGGAGAGGCCAATCGGATCCAGTTTGAAGGGTACTGGGTTCCATCCGGCGTTACAAATGGAGAATCTGGAGATATGGGCTTACCGTTTAAAAGAAACATTACGCCTCAGGTTTTTTAATTATTGTAAACCTTCTTAGCCCCTGCAGCCGTTAGTACACGTGAATGCAAAAGCCTTGCAGCACATTAACTGATTTTATGCTAGTCTGGGCCGACAGCGTTCCTACCAATGACAACATTACTTGAAGCCTGGGAGCAATTCAAAGCCGAAAGAGCTATTGCCCTGTGTCCAACCAGCCTGGTTGCAGACTACAAGCAAGTGGGCAAATGGTTAAATAAATGCCCAATCACAGATTTAAATGAGGGAAGAAAAATATTAACATGGATATTAAGTCAAAAACCTGTTAAATCTAGTCGGCGTGTGACAATGTACATAAAATCGTTATATCGTTGGGCATCTAGTGAGGATATAAAATTAATTGATAAAAATCCAATTGTTAGTTTTAAAATGCCAAAACCACCGCAAGAAGATGTTGATATTATTGTAATTCCACGGCAAGAAACAGAGTTAGTTTTGAAAGCACTTGGATCAAGACAATCACGTAACGGAGCCAACTGGGCATTTTATTCTGAGTTTATGTTGCAAACTGCAATGCGCACCGGAGAGGTACGCGCACTTAAATGGGAAGATATAAAAGAAAATAAAATCCTTGTACATAGCAACTATACTCTTACTCACGGGTACAAGGATTCGACAAAAACAAATAGAAAACGATGGGTTCCTTTGAATAACAGGTGCCAAGAAATTATGTCTGCTGTATCAAAAACCAATGAATATATTTTCCCCTGGAATAGGTATGCATTTCAAAGTTATTTTTATGATCGAATGAGAGAATTACATGAAAGTAAACTTATCCAAAACAGGTATAGGCCATATGACTTACGGCATACTGCAATTAGCCGGTGGATCGAGGCCCAGATTCCAGTAGCTCAAGTTGCAAACTGGGCAGGTAATAGTTCCGAGGTTATTTGGAAGCATTATGTAAACGTTACTCAGGAATACGAAATGCCGATTTTATAAAACTACTTCATTTAGGATCAATTTCAGGGCAATCGGGGACCCAAAAACCACACATTCTTATTTCACCACCAAGCAGTGCTTGTGCATTACTTTTGTCTGGAGGCTTTTCGGAGGAAACAGAAGGACTCAATCTGTTTTTTTTATCTTGTACTAATTCTTCGTACCGTTTAATAGCTTTATCCACGTCACGAGTTACTCTTCTATCTAGAAGAATAGGATCATTTATTATAAAATCGTTTAACGGTTTGCTGGGAATGTTCCTTTGAATTTCGTCTGCGGCGTCATAAATTTTGTTTTCAGGTATACCTGTACACTTCGATATCAGCGTCACTGTCGTAGTAAATAAAACGCCTATAATTGCATATTTGTAAATATTTTTTGTTTTTTTACCAAAATTAAAGTTCATTAATTAGTTGTCAGTTAGGGGTTTAAGTCTTAATGGGTTAGGTTACGAACCCGGTAGTTAATAGTTTGGAAGTTATCTAGAAAAATTATGTAAAAATTCTTTAAAAATATGCAATACTTGTTATATAAGCTCACTAAATAAAGTTAATCAGCCTTACGACTGAGGCTTATTAATGTTGTTAATACTGCCATCATCGATGTTACGGCTCTGCTATCACTGTCTGCACAGGTTGGCTGAGCTTCGATAGCTTTACCTTCCGGAGTACCTACATACTTAGCGTACCAAGGCCATGCTGTTGGAAAAACATAAAACCTACAAGCTCCCCACTGAGCGACAGTAAGCAACATGATTGAAGCTGCTGTCGCAAGTATTGAACGCCAGAGCCAGTTAGGCATGATCACGCAAGCAACTGTTAAATTAATTGTAACAAACGTTTTGTTTTCACCTTAAATAACAGTTTTGGGCTGACCTTACAACTTTTGTTTAAACAGGCTATACTGAGTAAGTCAGGAAATGAAGATAAAACTTTACAATTCCTTACACTTCTGAAACCGAGATCACCAGAAGTAAATCATCTCTAATACCCGCATCCGAGGGTGATGTGGGAATAACACCAACCGTTCGTCCCCCGAGCTCATAACTACCCTTTTAAAAGTGACCGCTTCAATTGCCTTACAAAAGCAAACAAACCCATGGCAACAATTTTGCCGTTGGGTAACCTCAACTGAAAATCGGTTGTACGTGGGTTGGTTTGGAGTCCTAATGATTCCAACACTTCTTGCTGCCGCCACCTGCTTTACCATAGCTTTTATTGGTGCCCCTCCTGTCGATATAGATGGGATTCGTGAGCCTGTATCTGGCTCTTTACTTTATGGAAACAACATTATTTCAGGAGCCGTTGTCCCCTCCTCAAATGCAATCGGATTACATTTCTATCCAATTTGGGAAGCTGCTTCCCTTGATGAATGGCTCTACAACGGTGGGCCATTCCAGCTCGTCGTATTCCACTTCCTCATTGGCATCTTTGCTTACCTGGGACGCGAATGGGAACTTAGCTATCGATTAGGAATGCGCCCCTGGATCTGCATTGCCTACAGCGCCCCTGTGGCTGCTGCATCTGCAGTGTTCCTTGTGTATCCCTTTGGTCAGGGTTCCTTCTCTGATGCAATGCCCCTGGGTATTTCAGGCACCTTCAACTACATGTTGGTGTTCCAAGCTGAGCACAACATTCTTATGCACCCCTTCCACATGCTTGGAGTAGTTGGTGTATTCGGTGGATCACTTTTTAGTGCAATGCATGGTTCGCTTGTAACGTCTTCATTGGTTCGGGAAACCACAGAAAACGAATCGCACAATTATGGTTACAAGTTTGGCCAAGAAGAAGAGACCTACAACATTGTGGCCGCCCACGGTTATTTTGGACGCCTTATTTTTCAATATGCATCTTTCAATAACTCACGTTCGCTTCATTTCTTCTTAGCTGCTTGGCCAGTAGTTGGCATTTGGTTCACTGCTTTAGGTGTCTCTACAATGGCATTTAATCTTAACGGATTTAATTTCAACCAGTCAATTGTTGACAGTCAGAATCGTGTCGTCCAAACCTGGGCAGACATTTTGAACCGTGCTGGACTTGGCTTAGAAGTTATGCATGAAAGAAATGCTCACAACTTTCCATTAGATCTTGCTGCTTCTGAGTTAACCTCTGTTGCGCTAATTGCACCTTCTATTGGTTAATAAATAAATCAACAATTTACAAGACCTTCCTTGGAGGGTCTTTTTTTATTGAAAAAGTTAAAAACTATTGTAATTCTGCGTGATCGGAGATTGGTCCCCCATAAAGCCACGCATCGCAACTACGTGCACCAGCACACTTAAATTTAAATAATTGACAGTAACCTAAGTTTGCTCTTTCTTGGACATCCCAAGGATTTGCTATTTCTCTTTCGTTAATACCTTCAATTATGCAATTTAAAATTTTATCGGACTGATCAAAAGCAGCGCAATTACAGCAACGAGCTGTTTGGGCGGTTTCAACGTCCGTGTTCCACATATCTGCTTTTTCTTCCCAAAACCCGTGGTCAGGAACCGAAGGGTTCATAGGACCGTACCTAAATTTATCTATAGTCCAATTTCTATTTTTTACGTTTTCTTCTACATTTATGGTTGCGCTAGGACAAACGTTACTCACTTGTGAGACACGTTTATTTAAGAAAATTTTGGTTTTTTTGTTCATTACTTAATTATAAACAGATAAATCAAAGCAATACAGTTAAAGAGATGCTTAGTTGACCGAACTAGTGGCGATGACTACTCGTGATCGGGAAGTTGTT
>Ga0214923_10000628_pt1 | contig 52158 bp, 47 predicted proteins | sample LL1510_MetaG_FD_177993 | JGI IMG/M metagenome (GOLD analysis project Ga0214923, IMG submission 177993) | Freshwater microbial communities from Lake Lanier, Atlanta, Georgia, United States - LL-1510 | ecosystem: Environmental > Aquatic > Freshwater > Lake | place: USA: Georgia | collected...
CTATTGTAGATTCTGAAAATGGAAGGGTAATTGTATTTAATGGGGAAATTTATAATTTCTTAACGCTTAAAGAGGAATTATTATCCAAAGGGGCTATCTTCCATTCTCATACCGATACAGAAGTAATTCTAAAAGCTTTTCAGTATTGGGGAACAGATGCATTTCAACGCTTAAGAGGAATGTATGCATTTGCTATTTATGATCAAAACACCCAGGAAATATGGGCAGCTAGAGACCCAGCAGGTATTAAACCATTTTATTATTTTCATTCTGTAACCAAAGGTTTTGCTTTTGCCTCTGAGGTACGAGCCTTTAAAAGTATTTGGCCCGATCACCCAGATAATACCGATTGGCCTGTTTATTTGTTGGCCTTCGGTCATATCCCCGCACCTAATACCATTTTAAATCAGATATTTGAATTAGGCCCTGGCCACTATTTAAATTATAATATTCAAACAGGACAATTAAAAAAATCTTCCTTTCATCAATATCAATTAATTCCCCAATATTATTCCCGAAATCAAATTGTTGAAGCGATACATGAAAAAGTAACCGCTGCAGTTAAAAGCCATTTAATTTCAGATGCCCCCTTGGGCACCTTTTTAAGCGGAGGAATTGACTCCTCCCTATTATCCATCTTAGTAAAAGCAGCAGGCATTCAAAACCCTTCTTTATTAGCCGTTCGATTTAAAGAAACTGCATTTTCAGAAGCACCTTTTCAAGATTTAATTGCTAAAAAATTACAATGTCATCTCGAAACGCGCACCATTACCAAAAATGATTTTTATGATGATATTGAAGATATTTTAAATGCCTATGACCAACCTTCTGTAGATGGAATAAATACCTATTTCATTAGCAAAGCTGCAAAAGAAATGGGGGTTAAGGTGATGATTTCAGGAATAGGGGCGGATGAATTATTGGGAGGATATTATAATCCGAATAGATTTAAAACGTTACTCAGGTTAAAAAAACTTCCCCATTCTTGGTTGAAATTTGCTGAAAATATTCCAGATAAAAGAATTAGCCGAATGAGTTATTTTGCTTTAAATTCTTCTGCTGGGGATTATCTCGCCTATCGCGGAATTTATTCCCCAGGAATTATTGCCCGAATTTTAGATATGTCTGAAAACCAAGTTGTGCAAATTTTATCCCAACCGTATGCACTTCCCGAGGGTCCTCCTCCCACCGATAATGAATTATTTACCTATTTGGATTTTAATTATTATCTTAAAAACCAATTGTTAAAAGATACCGACGTAATGAGCATGTGGCATGGCATTGAAGTAAGAGTACCTTTCCTCGATCAAGATCTTGTTCAATTTTGTATGGGTATTGACCCACACCTTAGATTCGATCCTTTGCGCCCTAAAAAATTATTAATTGATGCATTTAAAGATCAACTCCCCATCGAAATTTGGCAAAGACCCAAACAAGGTTTTGTTTTTCCGTTTCAAATTTGGTTGGGTAAACATTATGAATTAATTAATGAACATATTTCCCTGCATAGTAATCCTTATGTAAAAAATTTAATTGGCAGTTATTTAAAAGGAAATTTGCATTGGTCCAGAATATGGTCATTGTTCTTACTTAAAGAAATTTCCATGAGATGAAAGTATTATTTCTTTATCTCAAAACCTTTTCCGGTATGGGGGGAATTGAAAAATTTAACCGGGTATTTATGAAGGTCTTCCAGGATTTAATTAATGAAGACCAAATTTATTTTAATGCCATTACCCCCTACGATACCTTTGCAGATGAAAGATATTTAGAAGAAAATCATCTAATTCAATCCAAAGGACGATTACGCTTTATCTTTCAATCTATTTGGGAATCTACGAAATATGATATTCTGATTCTCTCCCATATTAATTTATGGACAGTAGGATTATTATTAAGAATTCTGTATCCCAAAAAGAAAATAGTACTCATTACTCATGGAATAGAAATCTGGAAAGACTTATCCTTTCTGCCCAAGTATTTTTTAAATACCTGCGATTTAATTATTTCAGTTAGTCAATTTACCCGAAATCAAATTATTGAAAAACATAAAACAAATCCGGATATCATTAAAGTATTAAATAATACAATTGATCCTTACCATAAATTACCCCAAACGTTTGTAAAACCCGAAAATTTATTACATCGTTATAAATTAAAAATTGAACAACCTATATTAATCACGGTTGCACGATTAAATACCAGTGAAAAATATAAAGGCTATGATCTGGTATTAAATTTATTACCTGAAATATTAAAATCCTTTCCGAATTTGGTTTATTTAATTTGTGGCAAGTATGATCAACCTGAATATACCCGACTATCCACTTTAATTCATCAATTGGGAATTAATTCTAATGTAATATTGGCGGGATATATACGCGAACGTGAAATGGTAGCCCATTATTTATTAGGAGATGTATTTGTAATGCCTTCTCGAAAAGAAGGATTTGGAATTGTGTTTATTGAATCTATGGCTTGTGGACTTCAAGCCATTGGTGGTAATTTGGATGGAACCGTAGATGCCTTTCAGCATGGAGGCGTAGGATTTACCGTTGATCCTACCCAACCCATGGAATTAAAAAATGCAATCCTTACAGCCTTGCAAAATCCCTTAACTCCTATTGAAAGAAAAAAATTACAAAAACAGGTAATTGATAAATATGGATTTTCCCAATATAAAAATTCGATTTCTCAATTAATGAAGAGTTTATATTTGGCTAAAAAGAATTTGTAATTTTGCAAAAAATAAATCCTAATGGCAGATTTACAAGTTAGACTTGATTTGTTCAATAATGACTGGTATCAGCCGGGAAGAAATATCTTCATTCGATTAGCCTGGTATTTCATTAATCTAATTTTTTTTCGTTCTGGGTGGCTAATTTTTTCATTTCCCAAAAGAATATTATTGCAGCTTTTTGGTGCCTCGGTTGGAAAAGGAGTAGTCATAAAACCCCATGTAAATATTAAATATCCTTGGAAATTACATATTGGAAATTATGTGTGGATTGGAGAAGAAGTTTGGATTGATAATTTAGATCAGGTGCAAATTGGGGACCATGTATGTATTTCTCAGGGAGCTTTATTAATTTGTGGAAACCATAATTACAAGCATCCTGATTTTGGTTTAATTACAAAACCTATTATAATTGAAACCGGCGCATGGATTGGCGCAATGTGCAGAATAGGTCCTGGTTCCATTATTCAAAAAAATAGTGTATTTTCCCTCGGTGCTGTGTTCACTGGAACGAGTCAATCCGGTATGATTTATCAAGGAAATCCCGCACTACCTATACGTAAACGCAATAATTAAAAACCATAAATCGATAAAAAATCTCACTCGATCCCATGTCATTAGCTTCTAACTCTCCTCTTTTATCCATTGTCACTGTTGTTTACAATAACCGAAAGTGCATTGAAGACGCCATTCAAAGTGTAAAATCTCAAAAATATTCCAACATCGAACATATTGTGATTGATGGCAATTCAAACGATGGTACCAAAGTATATCTTCAATCGTTAGGAGATACTATTAAATTAGTTTCAGAACCTGATAAAGGAATTTTTGATGCCATGAATAAGGGATTAAAACTTTGTACAGGAACTTATATTGGTTTATTAAATTCTGACGATGTGTATGCCTCTAATATGGTGCTCTCAGATGTTGTTGCAACTTTTGAAGCCAATCATGTTGATGCTGTTTATGGAGATTTAGTATATGTAGATCCCATTCATACCGAAAAAATAAATCGGTATTGGAAATCGGGGAATTATGATGTCCGAAAATTCAAATGGGGATGGATGCCTCCTCACCCTACTTTTTTCCTGAGAAAAAGTTGTTATGATCAGCATGGATATTTTGATTTAAGTCTGAGTAAAGTATCCGCAGATTATGAAATTATGCTCCGAATGTTATATAAATATAAACACAAGGCAGCTTATCTTCCGCAGATATTAGTTAGGATGAGAAGTGGGGGTAATTCCAATTCCTCTTTGTTAAAAAGATTTAAAGGAAATATGGAAGATCGTATGGCGTGGAAAAACAATCAATTAACTCCCAATCCTTTAACACTTACCTTAAAACCCTTACGTAAAATCGGGCAATTTTTCCTTCGACCTCATAGTTAGTTATTTATTTCTGAAAATGAATAATCCCAAATCAAATAATATTTGACTTTACATAAAATTCATTTTTAGTTTACATAAGATTGCCTAACTTTGTATAGATTTGTTGCAGGGATTGATAGCCCCCATTAATACTGTTTCGTACCCATTGATTACGACACTGCGCGTTGGATTTACTGAAAGAATAAAGAAAGAATGAACATAATAATTCTTTTCTTGGCTGCCATAACAGCATTTTTGCTGGTATATTATTCCATTCCGATGATTATCAGGATTGCGAATAATAAGCAGTTATATGATTCTCCCGACAACGACCGTAAACTTCATTTATCCAACACTCCGAATTTAGGAGGGGTATCCATATTTCTATCCGTTATATTAGCTTATTTATGCTGGAGTTTTGCATTTGAGGAAGATGTAAAAGTTCATTTTATAATTACCGCATTAATCATTTTATTCTTTACCGGTATTCGAGATGATTTAAATGCCATGCGGGCAACGCAAAAATTGTTATTACAAATACTAGCTGCCAGTGTGATTATTTTTGGCGCTGAACTTCGGGTAACCCATTTTTTTGGAATCCTCGGTTTTCATGATATTCCCTATTGGTTTAGTATATGCTTTACCTATTTCTTAATTATTGTAATTATTAATGCAGTTAATTTAATTGATGGCATTGATGGGCTTGCTGCAGGACTATCCGCCATTATATCCACAACCTTTGGGGTATGGTTTTATTTAATCGGACTTTCAACCCTATGTTTTATATCTTTCTTACATGCAGCAGCATTAATCGCTTTTTTAAGATTTAATTTTAGCAATAACCCGAAATTAAAAATATTTATGGGGGATTCTGGTAGTATGGTAGTAGGAGGAATCTTGTCAGTATGCACCCTTAGATTTTTAGAAACCTGCTGGTCAAATCCTATATATTTCCTAGAAGCAGGTCCTGGAATAGCTGTGGCAATCTTAATCATTCCTTTGTTTGATACGCTTAGAGTATTTGTAATCCGTATTTTACAAGGGCATTCCCCATTTCGGGCCGATAGAAATCATTTGCATCACCTATTATTAAATTTAGGGCTTACCCATAGATCTTCTTCCTTTATTATGTATGGAATTAATATTATTTATATAATTGGTGCCTTTATTTTTAAAGATTCCAAACCTACCCCAATGCTCCTAACTCTTTTCTTCTCTTGTTTAATATTATTAAACATTTTACCCTTTTTGCTTAAATTCCTACTTCAAAAGATGAAGCATAATAAGTATATTCATCATTTTATTAAAGAAGGATATTCAATCTCTACGGAATCTGCCGTATTTAAAGGCGAATAATTAATTAAAACCGTTTAGGGTTTCGGTCTTCTTTTTTAACCTCCCAAACGTGTAATCTATAATTAAACCGTTCCCAAAAAAAGGTGATTTTTAAAGTATTATTCCATAATAAGGTAAATACATTTTCACACCATAATTTCCCTTCTAATCCCAGTCCTTGTTCCTGCAAACTAGCCTTAGGATTGTAATGCAATTTATGATACCAATATACAGCACTATCCAAATGTTTATGAATACCATTTTTTCCAAAATAATATCCATCCCCTATTAATACCTGAGCTAAAGGAAAATTATGTTCAGCGGAAAATTGCAAATACCTTTTGGCTTCTAATACTTTCGGAATTGTTCCTTTTCCATCCATAAAACAAATCGCCAACCAACAGGCCGACATGGGATCGTTCAGAGAGGCTCCTAATTGTGTTATGGTAAATAAATGGGTATTATTCTTTTTCGCTTTTATTTCGGGATCAGAAAACATTGCATTTCCTTCCATTCCAGAATACAAGGTAATTAATACCTGTATAGCCTGAATATTTCCGCTTTTAGCAGATTGTTCCAAATACTTTATGGCTAAGGGAATATTTTTAGATACATGGGGTTTACTTCCGCGTAGTAATAAATTACCCATTAAAAATAAGGCTTCTGCATTTCCTGCCTTTGTTAATGGCGTTAACAATACAACAGCACTATCGGGTCGAGGTTTTTGAGTATTTCCAATTAAATAATTTTCAGCATTCTTTAATATTTTGGCGGTATCTAAAGTAATTAAGGATGCCTTCTCTTTCGGTTGAGCATTCACCAGAGAGATTTGAAATATCCCAATCAGAATTAAAACAAAATATCTCATAAAGATTTAATCCGAAGGTGATCTAACAATACCTCAATGGCTTTATCCATATGTTGATTATTGGGAATAATTATATCACATATTTCTTTACCTGGTTTTACATATAAATTATACATCGGAACTACATCTTCTTGATATTGACGCAGGATTTCCTGCAATTGATACCCTCGTTCTGAATGATCGCGTAATATCCTTCTGGATAATTTTATATGTTCTTCTGCATCTACAAATATTTTTAAATCTATTATTTTATTTAATTCTGGTAAATAAAAAATAAATAATCCTTCTAAAACAATTATTTTAGTGGGAAGATACGTAATCATTTTAGGTATTTTATTCGGATTGTTAAAAGTATATTCTTTTAAGGTTACCGAATGTCCATGCAACAAAGTATGTATATCCCTTGAAAACCGGTCTAAATCCAAAGCATCGGGGTGATCAAAATTAACCGTACCATCATCCTTTTTTTTCTGGAATTGAAATTCGTGATAATAATTATCCTGAGAAACCAGTGTGATTTCTGAAGCCGGAATATTATTCAACAATTGATTTAATAAATACGTTTTACCGGAAGCACTACCTCCAGAAACACCAATAATATAAGGTTTTACGTCCATAGATTAATTGATTGCCGTAAGCCAGGCTTTTAATGCTTTTTTGCGGTGAGAGATGGAATTTTTTTCTTCCATTGAGAAATTAGCTAAAGACTTTTCAAAACCCTGAGGAATAAAAATAGGGTCATATCCAAATCCTTGTTTACCGGATATTTGAGTATCCATATTTCCTGATAATTTACCTTCAAAATACACTACTTTTCCCTCGATACACCAAGCTAATACAGTAATGAAAAAAGCACTCCGATTTTCATTACCAGATAATTCTTGTAATAATAAATTCACATTATCTACATCTACCCCTTGTGGTCCTGCATATCGTGCTGAATGCACGCCGGGCCTACCTTCCAGGGCATCTACAAATAATCCAGTATCATCTGCCAAAGTAGGAATACCCGTATTTAAAAATCCATATTCAGCTTTAATTTTTGCATTTTCCGCAAGAGTAATTCCATTTTCTTCTGGAGAAGATAATTCCGGAAAATCTTTAAAACTCAATACTTCCCATCCCTCAGGCAACAAGTTTTGAATTTCTAAAACCTTATGTGCATTATTCGATGCAATTAAAATTTTCATCCGGGTAATGAGGATAATTTATCTTTTAAATTTTTTAACACATCCCAAGTTTTTCGTTTGGCAGAATCACTACTTGCCATATCCATCAACGTGGAAACAATAAAACATTCTTTTCCTTCGGGCCAGGGTAATAAATCTTTTCGATTTGCATAATTAATATCAAATATTACTCCGTATTGGGTATGCATGTTACAAAAATCTTCTGTGGTTGCAGGTCTTTCTATCCTACCAAAACTAACTTCTTCCTTAGGTATTTCGGTAGCCACCACAATTTTTTTTAATAATTCGGTTAAATGCTCCACCTTTAATTCAGAAGCCCGAATAAAAAAAGTTACTTTACCCGTTGGTTTATTTAAAAATCGGATAGGAGAATTATTTTTATCCGGCATTTGATAAAATATATCTCCGAATAAATTTCCTAAAAATCCTGTTTCAATCATACGATATTAAATTGTTTGTGCGCAAGTTGAGCAACTTCTTCCCCAATTGCTAAACCAGCGGTAGCAGCGGGAGAGGGTGCATTTAACACATGAATACTTCGATGGGTATTTACAATGCGAAAATCATCTACCATTTGCCCATCGGGATCTAATGCCATTGCTCGTATTCCAGAACGTCCAGGAATCAAATCATCTAAAGTAAGATCCGGAATTAATTTCTGTAATTGACGATGAAATAATTTTTTCGAAAATGCTCTACGATATTCATCCAATCCAAATTTCCAATGTTTACCTAAAAATTTCCAAGTACCCTTAAAGGATAAGGCTTCGGCAGTATCCTTCCAACTAAAGTCCAATTTACCATAGCCTTCTCGCTTAAAGGTAAACACGGCATTGGGTCCACATTCAACGCCTCCCTGAATCATGCGCGTAAAATGCACGCCTAAAAATGGAAATTGCGGATTCGGAACGGGATAAATTAAATGATTTACCTTATGTTTCCCTTGTTCGGATAAATCATAATAATCTCCTCTAAATCCTAATATTCGCATCTGTTGATCAACTCCTTCTTGCAAAGCTAACCGATCACTTTGTAACCCTCCACAATACACCAAATATTTACAAGAAAATACAGATTTAGAAGTATGCACTAAATAATCCTCGGAATTAGTTTGGGTTCGAATTACTTCATGGCCGGTATAAATTGCATTATCAGAATTAATATTGGCAAACAACACCCCTAATTGTCGAACCACTGCGGGGAAATCAATAATTCCAGTACAGCCCACATGAATACCTCGAATGCCTCCGGTACAATGCGGTTCAATTTCTTGAATTTGTTGAGCAGTTACCCATTGCGTTCCTTCAATTCCATTTTGTTGTCCATTCGAATATATTTTTTCTAAGAAAGGAAATTCAGAAGGATGAGTAGCAACGATTAATTTTCCACAAATATCATGGGGGATATTATACGCTTTAGAAAATCGAACCAACTCTCTTCTACCCTCCACACAATTTTTTGCTTTATACGATCCCGGTTTGTAATAAATTCCGGAATGAATAACTCCTGAGTTTCGTCCCGTTTGATGACTTGACAGTTGGGCTTCCTTTTCAAAAACCGCAATTTTTAAGGCTGGGTTGCGGATTGCAATCTTCCAAGCAGATGCCAACCCTACCATTCCTCCACCAATAACTCCTATATCGAACTGTTCCATAATTTTAACTACAAAGGTAATAAATACCGTTTGCCCCATATTTCGTCCCTACGCATTGGTAAAATTGTATATTTGCCCCAATTGGATTCCGTACTCAAAACTACTTGCTTTGCTCTTTTCTTTAAGTTGATAAACAAATTTACAGTAGTCTTTACTACTAGTCAGCTGCTAATGAAACAGATAAGATGAATTTATTTTTTTTATTTCAATACACTACCCTGGCAGAATCCTGGGAGTTACATACTAAAAAGGTTGAACCTTTCCGGGGAAGATTATTTAAACTCGCGAAGAAGCCATGGACCTTTTACACTCAACAAAGTGCCGATCATTTAGATGATGTTTCTAAACTCACCTTAGATGCAGTTTTATTAATTGTTGAACATTTTCTACATAATAAAGATCCGAAAAGTGCTTATCGCTTAATTGAAACTTATAAAGATTTAATAGCCATTGAGAAAATTGAAATTCAGGTAACGGATTATATTTCTTTAGTTTGTCAAAGGTTATTCCGCTTAATTCCCATTGAAAAATTTGAAATTGCACAAGAAGATTTTGAATGGGCAGCCTTACCACCTGAATGGCTCGAAAGAATTACCCTTTTAACAGGTTTGGTATATTTACAAGAACCCAATCGTACTGTAAAAAGAAAAAGCAGATTTTGGTTTGAACGTCTATTACATTCTAATCAGGATTCTATTTTATTCACCACGCTTCAATATCTAATTGAATATCATAGAACAAAACCAGATCCCAATTCTGCTGCGAAATACCAACAATTTTGTAAACAATTACAAGAAATTAAACTTCAAGAGGAACGTTTAATTCCTTTTCACCAAGTATTAATCCATAAATATTACTTACAACAATTATTTGAAATAAAGGAAAATCAAAATGATAAAATAGCTGAGAACATTCAACTTCAATTGACTGAATTTCAACTATTAATTGAAAAAAATAAAATTAATATTCCTTCCCTTGAATTATTTGGATTATTTGAAATTATCCCGGAATTAATCCAACTATTTCCTTTTATTAATGAGAAAAACACCACCGGTTATAATGTGCTGGTGGAAGAATATTTAAAAAGGTTACACGATATAATATTTGAAGATTCTCTAGGTACACTCCTATATCCTAATTTAATTAGATTAAAAGCAATTTGGTTAATTCAACTCGATCAAAATAAGGAAGCCAAACGTTTATTACAAGATAATTTAAACCGATTTAGAAAAGAAGAAAATTGGGGTGCTTTTATAGAAAATTTAATTCCGTTTATCGTGATTAATGAATTCGATGAAAAGCAAGAAAAGAAATTCGAATTATTAATGGGGATATTGAAAAATATGTTGGATGCAGGATTACATATGCATCTCGAATTTTTCCTTACCATTTGTAAATACATCAATTTATTTCTCGATGCCGAAATCTTAAAACCAGGGGTTTCGTGGATAATCGAACCTTTGTATAAATATTTTTTATTACAGGAAGAATATTTGGTTAAAGTTGAATTTAATGCAACGGAAACCGGAAAAAATGTAATGGAAAGATATAAAGCAGAATTTCAAAAATTACCTAAATATGCAAATTTTAATATCCGAACCAGTTTATTTATTCACTATTTACAGATACAATTATTAAAAACCAATGCAGCCGTAAATCAAGATGGAACTGCCCAAGAAATTGCAAAACAGCTTTTAACGCAATTAAATGAGGCTACCAATCCAGCCAGTTTTATCCGTGGTAATTGGAAAGATTTTAAAGATATACCCAATGAAATTCGCAATAAAGTAATTAACCGCTGTGTTTCCATTACCAAAGGAGATTTACCCTTGGCAGCTGAACATTTAAATTTATCGTACCGAAATATTCGAAGTTATATTTCCTTTAATGAGGTAAATCGTTTAGGATTTTTTCTAGAAGAGAGACATACCTCCAATCGAAGCTTAGAAGACGGGATTCGCCTCCTATTTTATGACTTATATTTAAATGGTAGTATTTTTGAAGCAGTATTTGATATGCCACGATTTTTAGTATTAAATGCCACCCAAGGGTTCTTTTCTGAAGATTTAGAAAATGCATTAACCGTTAAACCCTCAACGGCAAAAAAATATTTAAAAATCATGACCGATATTGGAATTATTGAGGCAACTAAATCCTTCGGTAAAAAATTACATTATCGTTTGAATATTGAAAAAGTAATGCGGCGATATGCTGAACAAAAAGCCATCAACATATGAAAAAATTTATTTCCCCTGAAATAAAAATTGCACTATTCATTTTATTATTCCCAATAGTCGGCAATTGTCAAACTACTGAATTATGGAATTGGTACACCCCCGTAGGAAAAACCACAAGTTTTAAAAAAATAATTAAAGCTTGTAGTAAAGCCGATGTAATTCTTTTTGGAGAATATCATAATAATGGAACTGCCCATTGGCTTCAATATAAATTAGCACAAGCATTATTTCAAGAAGGATCCGTAGCCATAGGTGCAGAAATGTTGGAAACCCATCAACAAGCTGGAATTGATTCTTTTTTATTAGGATTATATACCTCCGAAGAATTGGAAAAAGCACACGCCATGTGGCCCAATTGGTCAACGGATTATGCACCTTTAGCCGATTGGTCCCGGGATCGAAAAGTTCCGCTATTAGCCACCAATACGCCCAGGTATATCGCTAAAAAAGTTTCTCGCCAAGGGATTCAAACTTTAGATAGTTTATCCGATCAGGAAAAAAAGTGGATTTGCCCTTTGCCTTTATCCATTGATACCAATCAAATGGCGTATCAAAAAATGAAAACCATGGGAGGACATGGGCCTGTTTCTGTAGATCACATGATTCAAGCCCAAGCCTTAAAAGACGCAACCATGGCGTGGAATATTCATCAATATTTTAAACCGGGAACTCGATTTATTCATTTAAATGGAAATTACCATTCTGATAATTATGATGGGATTATCCCTTATTTAATTAAATATCGTCCTGAGTTGAAAATTGTTTCGATTTCAACCTGGGAAGGAAATATTAAGGAGTTGGAAAATAAACAAATCGCTGATTTTATTCTGGTGGTTGATCCTAAAGGTCCACATTCGTATTGAATTCTTCCTTCCTCTGCTTATATTTACGCAAGGGGGAATGGAATGAAATCTATTTTTACAGGAATTTGTCTTTTAATCTCGATTGCCAGTGTCTGGGCACAGACTTGGAATCACTCCAATATTGCCTTACTTTCTCGATGGTTTGACCCCTCCGTAGATAGTATTACTGATTTCGGAAATCAGCGTTACTCGGGTTGTTACGGATGGGAAGATAATTCCGGAAATGCGTATGCTATCATTGGGGGAACGGGCGGAACCTATTTTATTGATTTATCCGATTCCTTATCTCCACAACTAGCCGATTATGTTCCGGGCGCCTTGCCCTTATGCACTTGGAGAGAATATAAAACCTTTGGTAATTATGTTTATATGGCATCGGATGATGAAGGGGCTAATCATTTTCAAATCGCTGATCTTTCTCCCCTACCCGATTCGGTACATGTAGTATTAGATAATGATTCTATTTTTCAAAGAGCGCATACCTTATTTATAGATAGTAATTATTTATATGCTGCCGCGGTTACCCAATTTGATACTTTTTCAAGTATGGCAGTATATGATCTTACCATTCCTCAATTTCCGAAATTATTACGAAGATTAGAACAAGATTATCCTTCGATTACTTATGTACATGATATGTTTGTGAAGGATGGAATTATTTATGCCTCTGCCGGATATCAAGGATTATATATTATGGAATTAAGGGGAGATACCCAATTTATTATGTTAGGACAATATCCATTATATAATTATCAAGGATTTAATCATTCCTCCTGGATTACCGAAAATGATTCATTTATTGTTTTTACCGATGAGGTACCGGAAGGACTTCCTTTTAAAATTGCAGAGTTAAATCAATTTATGGTGAGTCCTTTGCAGACTGCTTATTCGAATCCAGGAGCTACCGCACATAATCCCTATATCAAAGATAATTTATTATATATGTCGTATTATCAGGATGGACTGTGGGTGTATGACCTTAGCAATCCAGCGTTTCCGCAGGTTCGCGGATATTATGATACTTGGCCAGATAATGATATTGCCGGGGATTATCCCTCCCCAAGATATGCCGGATGTTGGGGCGCATTTCCTTTCTTTTCGCACCATCGTTTTATTATTGCCAGTGATATGCAATATGGATTATTTGTTTTAGATCCACATCAGGCAATAATTCTGAATAACTCCGAGGAGATATCTACCCCTAAATTAATTCTACCCAATCCCACTTCTGGGGATTTAAATATTAAATCGGAATGGGTAATTCCGGGAGAGTGGTTTATTTATGATTTAACTGGAAAAAAATATTGGAATCAAATTATTAATTCCACCAACATATTAATTCCAGAAAATATTTTTCCTTCCCCAGGAATATATATATTAAATACTCCTCAAGGAAATTATAGAATTATTCGTACGGCTCCATGAAATTTATTTACGCAACTGTATTATTTCCCTTTATTTATTTCGGTGCTTATTTATGGGGTCAATCCACTTCTGGCATTTCGGTAAGAATCGGAATGGGAATTATTCGACCAGATATTAATTGTTTAAATAGGCGATTTACTGCTTTAAATTATCCGGAAGCGTATGCAACCTTACCTGCGGGTGCAGTTGAATTTGTTTTACGTGCCAATGATAATTGGGAGGGAGGATTTCGTTTTCAGTCGGGAAGAAGTGGGACTAAAAGTAAAGGAGGATATCAAAGTGAAACAGAAATCCGGATGGCAAAATTTATGATTAATAGAGGAATTATTACTACCGGAAAGGTAAGATGGGGGGTATCGGTTGGGGCAGAATCTTCTTCTTTGGCTGTGACCTTAACCCGAAATCTTCCGGCCAGCTTGAATTTCACCCAATTTTTAAATGGCCCGAATGATCCCGGTTATGTGAGCCCTGGGGGTAAATTAATTACCAATGCATTAAATTTAGGCGGAGGGATTTGGATGAAATTTCCAGTGGGTAAAAATCTGGAAATACGAGCACTTGGGGAATGGTATGGAGGAACAAAAAAATACTGGCAATTAAATGATCAATTATTAAAAGATAGCCCTAAAACAGGAATACACTATTGGAATACGTATATAATGTTAGGGTGGAATTTTAATTAAATGAAAATTCTATAGAAGTATTTTATTGTTATTTTTTTAATTTATTTAAGCTATCCCTGCAAATCTTTTATTATGGGCAATAAATTGTTCGTAATATTTTTTTACTTCGATTAAAGCGGGGTGGGATAATTCAGGATCTTGTTCAATTATTTTAAAAGCTCGTTCTCTAGCGTCTTGTAATATCGTTCCATCTTCAGAAATAGAGGCGATTTTAAATTCTGGCAATCCACTTTGACGGGTTCCCATAAAATCGCCTGGACCTCTTATTTCTAAATCCGCTTCTGCTATTTTAAATCCATCCTGCGTTTCTTCCATCATCGCTAATCTTTTTCTTCCTTCCTTACTAATTTTATCGGTTACAATTAAAATACAATAAGATTGATTTCCGCCTCTCCCTACTCTACCCCTTAATTGATGTAATTGTGATAATCCAAAACGTTCTGCATTTTCAATAATCATAACCGTTGAATTTGGAACATCTACCCCCACTTCAATAACTGTGGTGGAAACTAATATTCGCGTTTGTCCAGATTTAAATCTTTGCATTTCATTTTCCTTTTCTAGGGGTTTTAATTTTCCATACACCAATCCTACTTTAACTTCTGGAAACACCCCTTGAATATATTCCCATCCTTCAGTAGCCGCTTGTAAATCTGACTTCTCAGATTCAGCCACTAAGGGATATACAATATAAATTTGTCTTCCTTCAGAGAGTTGTTGTCGTACAAATGAATATACTTCAGGTCGCTTACTAGTTCTCACTACTTTAGTTCGAACAGGCTTACGTCCGGGGGGTAATTCATCAATTACCGAAACTTCTAAATCTCCATAAACGGTCATGGCTAAAGTTCTAGGAATTGGGGTTGCCGTCATCACCATATTATGGGGAAACAATTTTCCTTTACTCCACAATCTCGCGCGTTGGGCAACGCCGAATTTATGTTGTTCATCAATAATAGTTAATCCTAAATTTTGAAATACTACTGGGTCTTCCAAAATAGCATGAGTGCCAATTAATATCTGACTTTCCCCGGTCGCTAATTTATCCAATAATATTTTTCTGGCTTTAGCAGGCACTTTTCCGGTTAAGAGTTCTACCCCTATTCCTAAGGGTTCAGAATATTTTAAAATATTACGATAATGTTGATCGGCTAATATTTCGGTAGGTGCCATAAATGCAGCCTGCGTAGAATTATCTAAGGCAATTAAAATAGAAAGAAATGCTACCATCGTTTTTCCACTTCCCACATCCCCTTGAATCAGGCGATTCATTTGAACCGGCTTGGCCAAATCCATCCGAATTTCCTTCATTACTCGTTTTTGCGCACCAGTTAATTCAAAAGGTAAATGATGATGATAATAGGTATTAAATAAATCCCCTACTTTTAAAAAAGGATAACTTCTATTTCTTTGTTTATTTCCTTTTTGATAAGATGCCAACATTAATTGAAAGAAAAATAATTCCTCGAATTTTAATCTATATTGAGCTCTTTGAATTTGCGGCAATGAATCGGGTTGGTGAATCTGACACCAAGCTTCTCGACGAGAAATAAATCCAGTTTCAGTTACCCAAGAAATGGGTAAATTATCCGGAATTTCGGGTGGCATAAAAGCAATAATTTGTTCAATTAATACCCGAAATCCTCTGGCATCTAATCCTACTTTTTTTAATTTTTCAGTACTGGAATATACGGGCAACCATCGTTTACCAGTATTTTCTCCACTACTTGAATTTATTTTTTCTATTTCCGGATGAGCAAATTGGGGTTTAGATAAAAACCAACTTAACCTACCATGTAAAATAATTTCTTCCCCAATTTTAATTTGTTCAGAGACCCATTTAATGCCTTGAAACCATACCAATTCTAGGGTTCCGGTGGAATCTGCAAACACCCCAACTAATCGTCGTCCACGACCTGCTTTTCCGACCAATTCCAAATGTGTGATTTTACCTTTTAAACTCACATAGGTCATTTCAGGGGTTATCTCCTGAATAGTTCCAATTTCAGACCGATCAATATATCGAATGGGATAATAGGTCAATAAATCCCCTACTACCTTCATTCCGGTTTCTTGCAGAATAATATCCGCTTTTTTAGGACCTACCGTTTTAAGATAATTAATTGGAGAATTCCAGAATTGATTAAATGAATTCATTTCTGAAAATTAAATTAAATAAAAAAATTATTTAAATACCAGAAGATATTTATCTTCAAAAAATAATAATTAAAATTAAATTGAAAAGAAAAAAAAGCAGGAGAAACCTTCACTGAATATTATTAATTCAAGGAGTAATGGTTAAGGCAGGGGTAGTTATAACATTACTTTTATTACCGGCACGATCGACAATATACACGCGAAAAAAAGTTTCTTCTTTTTCCGGATTGGGATAAGGAGGAAAATAAGCGGATGGCAAAACTGGAGGCAATTTAATTTTTATTTTTCCTTGTATAGAAGGTTTGCGGGCATTTGAACTAATATTCGGCATACTGTAGGCCAATGTCCTTACGGAATCCGGTAATTGGGTTCGGGTATCTTCCACGAACATATTATAAATTTCCGCACTATTCGAACCTAAATCTCCATCCCCGTCGGTATACGAAATTTCTAATTCAAAACTTTGGGTTAAAGCCACTACAGTAGTGGGTTGCATAAAAGAGAAGGTTATTTGCGGGTTGGGAGAAAAAACCTGCCTTTGGGAACAGGATTCCGTCAACCCAATCAGCCCTATCCAAAATAGTAGGCGAAACTTACTTATGGTGGAGATGGAAGAATGCATTCTTAACAAATATACATCAAAATGGTTGAAAAGATTACGGATAATATGTGTAATTCGCCGAAATTATGAAAGAACTGGCCACTACTATACAAGTGCAAGAAAATGCGATCCAAGGACGACATTGTCTCTCTACCCGCGCATTAAAAAAAGGAGCCACCATTCTTACCGGCAAACCTTATGCCTTTGGATTTACCAAATCCTATGCTCCCTTCATTTGTGCCTGGTCCCTGGAAAAATCGGAAGAGATTAAATATACGGTAAGATGTGAGCATTGTAAACATGTTTACTATAAGGGGGAAGCCGAAAAACAACATCATGCCTTTTGGCATGCGCTAGAATGTGAGGCATTTCGCAAACTTCCTACCCTACGATGGAATACCTCTTATTTGATGTTGGCAAAAGTTATTTTAAGAGCAATTATTCGAAAAGCTTTAGAAAATGGTTTAAGTCCGAATAAAGTAAAACGTATGTATGGCATTCAATTACCGGCTCCCGCTAAAACTATTCCACATTGGCTACAAGACCATCAAACCTGGTCGAACTTTCATCATTTAGTTTCGAATGAAGAACAATATGGAACCTTGAGGTTTAGAGCACGGGAAAACATGGGTAAAAAATTAATTGCTTTATTGCCCGAATATATTGTTAATACTGCCTTTCGAACTGGTGAAGAAGCATTTTTAGAAGCGGCTTTAAGCATCTGTAAATATGAATGTAATTGTTTTGGATATTTTACGGATGCAGGGGAACAAATTGGCAGTGGAGTAATCCCTGCTATATCCTTTCTCAATCATTCTTGTGAACCCAATGCCGATGCGATGTATTATCAAATTGGGGGAGAAATATCGGTAGAAGCTTTACGCCCAATACGTAAGGGAGAGGAAGTCAACATCTCTTACTGTGAAACCAAACAGGCAAAAGCAAAACGACAAGCTTATTTAAAATTCCATTACTTTTTTACTTGTGCTTGTCCGAAATGTCAAATTAAAAAAAGGTAAATTTTGTATGTAATTTTACAGGATTATGAAATATCATTTAATCTCTGGTGCGTGTGGATTTGTAGGTCGGAATTTAGTAAAGCGTTTGTATCAAACTACTACCGACACCTTGATTTTAGTAGATGATTTATCTGTTGGACTTCCGCCGAGTCAATGGTTATCACAACCCCAACAAGATAATCTTCAGGATTTAGAAGTATATGGTCAAGATCAACGCATCTTATTTTGGAAAGGAGATTTCAGGATATTACTCGGAAAAATAACGATTAATCAAAGTTATTTTCAAGATACTTATCAATTACCTTTTACGAAATTTACAGACGTTTATCATTTTGCAGCCATTGTGGGCGGAAGGGCAAAGATTGATGGAGATCCTATGTTGGTAGGATTAGATTTAGCGATTGACGCAGAATTTTTTTATTGGGTAACTCGGCATAAGCCTTCGAGAGTAATGTATCCCAGTTCTTCTGCTGCTTATCCAGTGCATATGCAGACACAATCCCATTCGGTAGCATTAAAGGAATCTGATATAGATTTTGCGATATTACAAGGAACTCCAGATATGACCTATGGATGGTCGAAATTAACTGGGGAGTTTTTAGCGCAGATTGCGGCCAAACATTATGGAATTTCGGTGGCTTGTGTAAGGCCTTTTTCGGGTTATGGGGAAGATCAGGATTTAACCTATCCTATTCCGGCTATAGCAAGAAGAGCTGCTCGAAAAGAAAATCCATTTGAAGTTTGGGGTAGCGGTAAACAAGGAAGAGATTTTGTACATATTGACGATTGTATTGATTGTATATTATTAGCCATGGACAATATACAAGATGGAAGCGCCATCAATATTGGATCTGGCAAGCTTACTAGCTTTTTAGAGATTATTGATTTAATGACAAAATTCGCTGGATATTCTCCAGAAATTAAACCCTTATTAGACAAACCCGTTGGCGTGCATAGTCGCTATGCAGATATGTCGTTTATGCAAAACACATTTGGCTGGAAACCCAGAATCAGCTTGGAAGAAGGAATGCGTAGGGTGTATGAGGCGGCGTGTAGTTAGTGGGTAGTGGGTAGTGGTTTTCGCCCTTGCAGGCGTCCGCGCCTGCAAGGATAAAATGGGATAACTTCGCCCTTGCAGGCGTCCGCGCCTGCAAGGATAAAATGGTATAACTTGTTGTTTTCGTCAAGGTCTATTAGTTGCAGGCGTGGACGCCTGCAACGGCGGAAGAAAGGACGCCTGCAACGGCGGGAATATTGTTTGAAGTATTTAAGAAATTAACTTTTTGAAAGCAATTTGATTTAATAATTATTAATTAAGAAAGGGAGTTATGAATTATGAATTATGAATTATGAATCAGTTGCAGGCGGGGACGCCTGCAACGGCGGGAATCACAAAAAAATAACCACTAATATCTAATCACTAACCACTACCCACTAAATAAACTAACTATTCATAATTGCTCCATTATTAATATCTATAGTTTGACCTGTCATGGATTGTTGGGTTAACATCCAGTGCACTAAATCGGCTATTTCTGCTGGTGAGGACATTTTTTTTAAAGGCACAGATTGCATGGCAATATCGAAGAACTCTTCGGTTGTAACGCCTAATTTATCTGCAATTCCCTGCATACCCTGTTCTGACATTTTAGTTTTCACCCAACCCGGGCAAATGGCATTAACTAAAATTCCCTGTGGAGCCCATTCAATTGCCCAAGACCGCATCAATCCTAATAGTCCTGCCTTTGATGCACAATAGGCACTATATCCAGCCACACCCAATCTTGCTAAAATAGAGGAAATAATTATAACCTGTTTAAAGGGCTCTGGATTAGAAACTAATAAAGGAAACATACTATTTACGGTTAGATAAGTGCCCGTTAAATTGGTTTCAATAATTTCATTCCAACGATCCTTATCCTCAAATGTATTTTCTCCCCCTATTCCTGCATTGGCAATAATTCCAGATAATTTAATTTCAGCTAATTCATTTGCAAATGATAATAATTTAGGTTTATCTCGAATATCCCCTGCCCATGTCAAGTGACGTGTGCCGGATAAATTATGTAATAAATTATTTAAGGCTTCCTCATTTCTACCCATTAGAATTAAAGAATATCCTGCATCCGCTAATTTCATTGCAATTGCATTTCCAATTCCCCCCGTAGCTCCCGTTACTAAAATGTATTTTTCCATTTATTTTTAAAATTATACTAACCACTAACTACTACCCACTACCCACTAACTATCAGACCAGCGAAAAGTATTCACCGGAATTCCTATTAAATCCAGCACCCTATGAACTACGGTATCTGCCAGTGCATTAAAATCTTTAGGAACCGAATAAAAGGAAGGAGAAGCGGGTAAAATAATTCCTCCAGCTTCAGTTACAGTGGTCATGTTGCGCAGATGAATTATATTTAAAGGCGTTTCCCGAACTACACAAATTAATCTTCTTCTTTCTTTTAACATTACATCCGCAGCACGGGTAATTAAATCATCCGAAACCCCAGTGGCAATTCTGCCTAAGGTGCCCATCGAACAAGGGACAATTACCATATCCGTAAAACCGGCAGAGCCGGAAGCAAAGGGGGCCGTAAAATCAGATTTACTATACGTAGGGAATGGAATTTGCATTTCTCCCCCTAATTCAAACTTCCATACATCCCCAGCATTGGTGGAGCACACCACCCCTACAGAATGATATTTTTCAGGACTTTGCGCCAAGTGAAATAATAAACGTTGGGCATAAATACTACCACTTGCACCCGTAATAGCAACTACAATTTTCTTAGGAGATAAGGACATCAGACAATATTAAACATAAGTTAAATGCAGAAATTAAATTCCTACAAAACGAATCGAATTCCAATTTCAAAATAAGGAACAAAACTTCTGGAAGAATTATCCACTTCGGATAAAGATTTAGGTTGATTTAAAGTTGCCCTACCCGTAATGCGTTGGTATCTATTATCAAATTGTTGCACTTGCCACCAGGCCATCATAAATACCCAACTCCCTTCTAACGTTCTAAAACTGAGTCCGGTTAAGGGCCCTATTTGTTGATTTATTTGCCTCCATTGAATAACGGAAAAATCCTCGCTTAATATGGCTAATTGATGTCGCACTTGTCGAAAAAAACGATAGCCAATTTTACCTGTCCAAGCTTTATTTTTACCCCATCTCCATTCATGTGTGCTTTCCAAGGTATGAAACCAAGTTGAGTCTAGAGGAGATTCACTAAACTGATCCCAATTTAACCAAGATATTCTCAGCACTTTTCTTTCTATTTTAAATTCAGACCGAAAAGCAGGGGACCATATTTTGGTGAGATTTAATTTACTTTCCAAATTACGCGTAGAACGATCTGTAAATTGAGTATCCTCAAATGTTTTAACATTATAAAGACTATTTACAGATTGTTCTAATATTAATCTCCATTGAGGAGCAAAATCCCATTCTGCAGAGGATTTTAATTTAAGTTGATATTGTTCATAATTATCCTGGCTTTTTATATTCGATAAAAATCCGAAGTATCTATATTGCCCCGTCCATTCATATTGCATTCGGAATTTGCGTGTCCATTTCGACATCCAATTTAATCTAATAATTCGGGTAAGTTCATCCCGATCATCAATATTAATTTTACTCGGCGTATCATATTGTAAATACTGGGCGGAAGATTCTCCTTCTAAGGTATGTCGGGGAAATACTTTCAGCCAAAAGGATAAAAATACTTTTTGAAATCCTGCATAATATTCTTTTTCTTTTTCATTGGCAATTAATTCTGCAAATGATATTTCAGGTAATTGTTGATTATTATTTATTTTATAAAATCTTCTTATTAATTCATACGCATATCCTACCCTAATTTGTAATTTATTCGTTTGTAAATATCCGGATATTTGAGATTTAATTTCAGGTTGAGAAAAGATAACTGTATTTTGATTCGGAGCATTTAAATCTAATGATTTATATTTAAATTGTCGTCGTTGAAAGGTAACCTCCTGAAGTAAATCAATGCCTACAGATTTTGCAATTAAATATTGTAATCCGGAAGCAGTTTTAAACGTATCGGATAATATTCTTTGAATCGTATTTCCAGAATAATCATCCAGTTCATGATAGGCAATCATCTGTTGGAGATACCAATTCACTGATTGAGATTGCACCGGAGCCCAAGTAATTAAAGCTTGATGATTATCCTGAATTCTAGGGGTAATATATTTTCTTCGGGAATATCCTTGAATAACAGGCAACCAATTATTTCCTGCATTTGCATTCCACTTATAAAATATTGCTGGACTAAATCCCTTATCCTGACGACCATTGCGTTCATCAATACTATATCCGGCAAGCGGAGTAATTTCCATTTGAGGAATAGGGTTCCAGGTAATCCCCATATATCCCTGCCATTTTTGATTATGAGAGGTAAGAAATACATCTGCATCAAACCAATGGGTTAAAGAAAATTTAGGTAATAAGGGATATTGCAACCAAAGCTGATGTTGCCAAGAGGCTTGCACCCATTTAGATCGGGTTAAGGATTGGTTATATAAATTTTCTTGTTGTTGAAAGGCATTAATTTTTATTCGATTAAAATTTCGTTCGTATCGAAGATATTGTCGGGTAGAAATGGTAAAATTATTTTGTCGTGCCGTCATTCCCTTTAACACTCTAAGGCTATCTGTTTGAGCATACCCCCAAGCGTTGAGTAGTAGAAATCCTATCCCGATATAAATAAATTTACAATAGTTCACTGTAGCATTCTGGATTGGATTTCAATTTTTCAAAAGCGGAATTCTCAAATTAGCGGAGAATGCATGTATATTTGAATTATGAAGTTAGTGAGCTTTTACCGAAACCATAAAACCCGTTTAGGGATATATCATTTAGGGCAGATTTTAGATCTTGCTGCAGCAGCGGAGCATGAGGGAATAAAGTTTCCGGATAAGATGGAGAAATTCCTGAAAAAACTAGACGTATATGAAGGAACTGCTCGTAAGTTGGAGGAAAAATTTAAACAAGGGAAGCTTCAAAAATATGGATATGATATTAATGAAGTTGCCCTATTAGCGCCGGTTCCCAAGCCTACCTCTTGCAGGGATGGATATGCCTTTCGGCAACATGTAGCATCGGCACGTAAAAATAGAGGAGCGGAAATGATTGCGGAGTTTGATGAATATCCTATTTTTTATTTTACGAATCATAATGCGATTACAGGTCCGGGTCCTATCGCTTGTATGCCCGATCATTTTCAGAAATTAGATTTTGAATTAGAAATTGCTGCGGTTATTGGCAAAGCGGGTAGAAATATTCGGGCAGAAGAAGCTGATCAATATATTTTTGGGTACACCATTATGAATGATATGAGTGCCCGTACCTTACAAATGGAGGAGATGCTGCTAAACTTAGGCCCTGCTAAGGGAAAAGATTTTAGTACGGTGATTGGTCCTTGGTTGGTGACCAAAGATGAACTGGAGGCTTATCATACTGCCCCTAAGCCCGGACATGTGGGACTGAATTATAATTTAGAAATGAAAGCTTATGTAAATGATAAGTTAGTTTCAGAAGGTAATACAGGCGATATGGATTGGACCTTTGCAGAAATAATTGAACGATGCGCCTATGGAGTGGATGTATTACCTGGTGATGTGATTGGTTCGGGTACAGTAGGTACGGGATGTTTTTTAGAATTAAATGGAACCGGATTAAGACTTAATCCTGAAACGTACACTCCAGTTTGGTTACAAGCGGGAGATACCATAGCCTTAGAGATATCCGGTTTAGGGAGATTGGAAAATACTATTGTAGCTGAAGAAGATAACTTCTCTATTTTAGCAAGAAAAAAGAATTTGCCGGCAATTAAAAAATAAATCCAAAGGAGGTACATAATATTTTGAAATACCCTATCGTTGGAAGGTAGGTATTTTTAAATATTTTAAGATACTGGTATTAATTAATTTAAATCAGTAATAATGCTAAATCCATTTATAATTATATTTATTTTTTTGCCTTTATTTTTATGGGCACAAGAACCTGTACAAAAAAGAAAAAGGATACATACTGGGATTTCATAAGAGGTTATTTTACAGATAACACTGGTGCTGTTACGATACCTAGTGGATGGAGTTTTCCACTTCATTACAATATGTTATCTATAACGTATATATTACCTTATTCTTTTGGGTTGAGAAAATTATAAACGAGTATTAATTAGAATTCTCTAATCCCGTTAATAAAAAAACATATTTATTTTTCTTGTTCCGGACTTTCGGGTTTTTCTATTTCATCCTCTTCCCGAAATACAAACGGAATATCATCCCCTTCGTCTTCTTCTAAATCATCTAGCCAACGTTTTCTGTTGGCACCTCCTCTTTCTTTTTCAACTTTAGGGGGAGTTTTAGGAGCTCCTTTATTAAAATCTTCTTCTTTACGGGGTGGCTTTTTCTTGTCGTCGAACTTCCTTACTTCCCTTACTGGAGGAATCGCCTCTGGACTAATGGTAGAAGGGGGAGAAAAGCTACGATTGCCTGTGGAAGGTCGGCTATCATCATTTGGTCTTCTAGGAGGAGGAGAACTACTTCCCCCTTCAGGTCGTGGAGGACGTTGGTCTTTGGGTACGGATATTTCTATTCGTAACGACCTGCCGTCTAACACCGTACCACTAAGTTGATCAATCACAGCTTGGGCTTCAGCTGCTGATGACATGGTCACAAAGGCAAATCCTTTTCCTTCGGGACGATACGAATCTTTCACCCTACCGATTGCAGCACAAAGGTCAACCAGTTTTTGCAGCGGGGTGGTGAAGTTTAAGTTGGTAATAAACAGCTTACTGTTTTCCATGTAAATGCCAGCCTTTACGGCCTGGTCAGGCCTGATATCTGTTCAAAGGGTAAAAATAAGGTCAACAAAACCAGGGTTAAATAATAGGTTAAAATTAATACATTTTTAGAATAAATATTGAAATTTCTCTTAAATATGATTTTTTATGCCTTTCTTTTTTATACTAATTTTATCCCCTACCCCATTCGGTAATCCATGAGCAAATCTTTACAATCCTCAGAACTCGAAAAAGAGATCCTCGCTAAGGGTCAAATTATCCAACAAGTAAGAAATGAAATCGGTCATGTAGTGATTGGTCAACAAGTAATGATTGACCGCTTAATCATTGGCCTGTTTGCTAATGGACATATATTATTAGAAGGTGTACCCGGATTGGCCAAAACCCTTACCATTAGCACCCTCGCCCGATCGCTTCAACTGGATTTCAAACGTATCCAGTTTACCCCGGATTTACTTCCTGCCGATTTAATTGGAACGCTTATTTATAATCAACACACCCATGTATTTGAGGTTAAAAAAGGTCCGATCTTTTCGAATTTGGTATTGGCAGATGAAATCAATCGCTCGCCTGCGAAAGTTCAAAGTGCCTTGTTAGAAGCGATGGCCGAAAAACAAGTGACCATTGGAGAAACTACCTATAAATTAGATTTACCGTTTTTAGTGCTCGCAACCCAAAACCCCTTAGAACAAGAAGGAACCTATCCATTACCTGAAGCCCAGGTAGATCGGTTTATGATGAAAGTGTTTGTGAATTACCCTACTCTGGCGGAAGAAAAAGAGATCATGCGACGTATGGCGTTTACGGCACCTAAACAAACTGTAAATGCTTTGTTATCTAAAGAAGAAATATTTGCGATTCGTAAGCTGATTGATCAAATACATCTCAGTGAAACTTTGGAAGATTATATCTTGCATTTAGTGTTTGCTACCCGTAACCCAGAAAAGTACAAACTACCCGAATTAGAACGCTATTTAGCCTTTGGTGTATCTCCCCGTGCGACGATTGCTTTAAACCTTGGGGCTAAGTGTGTAGCCTTTTTAAAAGGTAGAGGACATGTATTACCTGAAGATATTAAATCCATTGCGCCTGATATCTTGAATCATAGGATATTGCTGAATTATGAAGCCGAGGCTGATGGATTTACGTCGTTACAGTTTATTGAAAAACTATTACATACCATTCCTTTGCAATAATTTTTTGCTTCGGTTGAGGTGAATATGTATCTTTGCCGTCCGAATAATATTTGCACCTGTAGCTCAACTGGATAGAGCACCTGACTACGGATCAGGAGGTTTGGGGTTCGAATCCCTACAGGTGTACTTTTTTTAACTTCCCTATTTTATTGGAAGTTTTGTCAGTAATTATGGATTATGAATTAAATAATCAATTACGAAATAAATTTCGCTCTTGCAGGAGTCCCCGCATCCAAGGATAAAATAGGATAACAGTTTGTTTTCGGCAAAGGCTATTTGTTGCAGACTATAAAGAATTAGTTACGAATTTTGGATCGTACATTAGTTGCAGGCTAATGGACGGCTGAAAGGGTAAAAAACTACACTACCCACTACTCACTACCAACTACCCACTAATTGAAACACTCTATTGTTTTATTTTAAAACAATCATTATTTTTATTCCTATAAACTGCGCGACAAAAAAAATTATATGAACCTTAAATTGTCACAAAAGCAAATAGGGCAGAGAATTTCTGAACTTCGTAAAATGAAAGGATTATCTCAGGAAAATTTGGCTAAAAGTGTCAAGATTTCCCGACCGTCATTGGCTCAAATTGAGTTAGGAAACAGAAGTGTTAATATTTTAGAATTGCAAAAACTTTCATTGATTTTAGAGTTTTCTTTGGATGCTTTTATGTCTAAAGATTTTTCTCCAGATAATTATCGGAAAATTCAGGAGGATGATTTAAAAGATGAAAAAAGCGCAAATAAAGTGGAAGAACGAATTTCAGTTCCGAGGTTACAAATAAAGAAGTTTAAAAATGTATTGTTGTATATTCTAGAACATTGTGCAGGTAAACCCAATGTTGGCGAAACAGTTCTATATAAGTTGCTTTATTTCGCTGACTTTAATTACTATGAATTATATGAGGAGCATTTAACTGGCACCCAATATCGCAAATTACCGTATGGTCCAGTTCCGCAAAAATTAGATACTATAATTAATCAAATGATTGATAAGGGTCAGTTACAAAGAGTAAAAACTGAATATCATGGATTTCCTCAAACTCGTTATTTGCCTTTGGTGAAAGCTGATTTAACAGAACTAAAGGCAAGTGAAAAAGACGTGTTGGATAGGGTCATTGAACAAATGAGTGATTGGAGTGCTGCTATGCTCAGCAACTATTCACATGGAGATAAGCCTTGGAAAGCAACAAAAGATGGAGAAGAAATCAACTATGAATTGGCTTTTTATAGAAGACCGCCTTATTCCATAAGAGTTTATGAAGAGGATGAACAATATTGAATTTGATGAATTATCGGAATTTAAAAAGGATTTAAAAAATCTTTTAAAAAAATATCGAACGCTCAAAGATGATTTAGAAGTGGTAAAATTAGATTTGAGTGATGAGCCAGGAGAAAGTCCACCCTTTAGTTTTCGAATTGAAAATTTAGGTATAAAATCGTGTATCATTAAAGTTAAGAAAATTGCTTGTAAGGCATTAAAAGGTAAAGGAGTAAATTCAGGATTAAGATTAATTTATGCTCACTTTCCCGATCAACAAAAAATTATATTTATTGAATTGTATCATAAGAGCGACAAAGAGAATGAAGATAAAAAAAGAATAAAGAATAATTTTGAATAGTTAAACAAACAACTTCCAATACGCCCTAATTACTTTTTTTCATCTGCCAATCACGGTTTTTGTACAGCCTAAAATAAGTTGAATAGGTAAGATTTTAATACCCAAAACATTGGCTAGGGATACTTCCTGCCATTATTAAATAAGTTTATTGAGTAATTTAAATCAAACAATGATTTTTTTATCTGTCTTTATTGAGAATACTTTAGTTCCAATAAGTCAAACCAAAACAACTAATAACCATGAAAAAACATCTGACCTCAATTTTTTCTTTTCTCACCTTGATACTGGTTTTAATTATTTTTCCGGCAAAGCAAGTTCAAGCACAGACTAATGTAATAATTACCTCTGTTTTCGACACTACCACCAATTGGAAATGTGATTTAAGGGAATTTTTCACAAAAGGAAACTGTCAGGGCTATGCGGCTAATACAGATACCATAAAGGTTTATGTAAATTTTGGGGATGGTAACAGCACCATAATTCCTTGTGTGGTAACGGCTTCTGGAACCATTAATACCTTTTACATGAATACTGTTTATAGATATGCCTCCCCAGGCACCTATAACATTACCTATATTGCCACTGGCCCTAATGGGGATGCTGATACTCTTATTGATGTAAATGGAATGCAAATTCCTAGTTATTGTAATAATATATCGGGTAGATTATATCAGGACATAAATGGCAATTGTACTTACGATATCGGTTTAGATTCATTTGTAGCTTATTATCCTGTGAAGTTGTATTCCGGAAATACCTTAATTGATATGAATTGGACTGATTTTGATGGCAAATATGGTTTCAGCCAAAATCCTGGAAACTATACGATCATTGTGGATACGAGCATTGCCTACCAATTATCCTGCCCTAACAGCGGATTAATTAATGTAAACCCTATTACTAATCCAGTGAATGATATTGGCCTGACTTGCGTCCAGACGATAGACTTTTTTGCAAAAGGAAAAGTATCGGGCTTGCGCCCAAATCAATCAGGATTTATAAATATGGATTTTGGAAATATTGGCTGTCAAGTTGGTTCTTCAACTCAAGTTACTTTACAATTATATCCGAAAACCTCGTATTTGTCTTGCGCTTTTCCTCCAAGTTCTATTAATGGAAACACGCTTACCTGGAACTTTAGCTCCTTGGTAAATTTTAATAATTTAAACTTATGGAGTAATTCCGGCCATTTATTAATAGAAATTCAAACCCTTTCCACAGCAGTGATTGGAGATATTCTTTGTTTCACTACTTCTATCAGTCCTTTAATTGGGGATGTCAATCCTCTGAATAACTCTCAAACATTTTGTGATACCGTGGTAAATTCATACGACCCTAATATCAAAGTTGTAGAACCTGTCGGAGAGGGTTTAACTGGAAGTATTCCACAAAACACCACATTTACCTATACCATACATTTTCAAAACACAGGCACAGATGAGGCTTATAATATTGTGGTTACGGATTATATCCAACCGGCATTGGATATCAGTACCTTGAACATTACAGGGTTCAGTCATTTTGTAGCCCCGAAGTATACCGGAAATAATTTAATGCAATTTATCTTTCCCTCTATCCATCTGCCGGATAGTGCTTCTCAGCCGTTATTAAGTCAAGGCTGGGTAACCTACACGATTAAAGCAAAGCCCAATCTTCCTAATGGAACAAAAATTAAAAACGATGCGGATATTTATTTTGATGACAACGCCCCTATTCATACGAATACTACTTTAAACACGATTGATATCTTCCTGAATGCTGATGAAGCTTCAGAGGCTTTGCATTATTTTTCTTTTTATCCCAATCCTGCCGATAAAATTTTTTCGGTCATGAGTACGAATAAAGCAAAAATAACCGGTGTTAGTTTATATAATATCATGGGCATAGAAGTATTAAATACCTCTCAAATTGAAAACATTCCAACTGGCAATTTGCCTTCAGGTGTATATGTTGTAAAAGTCCGAACGGAACGAGGGGATTTTAATGGCAAATTACAGGTTAAAAATTAATTCAGAAATTCGATAAAATTATTAATTATTAATTATTAATTTAAAAACGCTTCTCTATTTAGAGGAGCGTTTTTTTTTAGATATGATAGGTAAGTTTATAAACAGAATTTAAATAGTAATACTTACCCCCCATAGGTGTAAAGCTTTGAATCACTATCCAAGTCAACTATTTAATGTAACCTTCCTTTCAAGGCAGGCCTAGGTTAGCCCTAAGGGATTATTAATAGTAGCGAGTCGGTAATGCCCCTCGCATCACGTGAGGTAAAAATTTATTTTACGCAAAGGACGCAAAGGTGACGCAAAGGACGCAAAGAGATTTTAATTTTTGTAGAATGATTCCCTATTTATAGGATAATCATTTTCCTTAAAGGTGTTTTCTTTTAGCCCCGAAGGGATTAATTATATTAGCGAGTCGGTAATGCCCCTCGCATTTCGACTTGCGAAAAAATATTTCACGCAAAGGACGCAAAGGTGACGCAAAGGACGCAAAGAGATTTTAATTTTTGGAGAATGAATCCCTATTTATAGGATAATCATTTTCCTTCAAGGTGTTTTCTTTTAGCCCCGAAGGGGTGCTCTATACTAGCGGGGCGGTAACACCACTAGTATTATGTGAGGCAAAAATTTATTTTACGCAAAGGACGCAAAGGTGACGCAAAGACCGAAAAGGATAATAATCCTTGAGGCAATCCATGAGGTATCTAAATGGCTAGATATATTCAGGCTAGGGGTAGCCTTTCATTAGCTGAAAAATAGTAAGTTTGCAATACAGAGTAGGCTTCCCCCTATCCTTAGTCCATAAACGCTAAATCAAAATTACTATGGAAAATCAGGCAGTTGCGGAAAACATTTTCGCCACCCGTCTCAAAACATTAGAGAATCCTTCTCAAATTTTGACTAACCCTGAGTATGCTGAAGAAATTCGTGAAAAAATTATTCAGGGGGAAGTGTTTATTGCTAAACAAGTATGTAGCCCCGAATGGGTGCAACAGGTAAAAACGTATTTAACTCGGGTGGGAAATTCCTCCTTGCCTAATTATAAACCCATTGAAATGGGTTGCCCTAACTTCCACAGAATGAACCGTTGGGATCCTCGTTCGTATGTAAAGGCTTGCTTTCACCAATTTGTATTTTTTCCCTGGAATCAGGATATGTTCAACTTTTTTGATGTGGCGCGTGAGACCTATCAAATCAAAAATGTATTAAGTCATAATCCAAAAGATAAATTTTTAGGTCAAACGCCTGAAGAAGATTGTGTATCCAGAATTGCCTTCCAATTTTATCCTAAAAGTGTGGGGGGATTAAATAAACATATTGATCCGGTGGATCATCATCAATTATGTGTGCCCATCATGATCATGTCGAAAAAAGGCGTTGACTTTGAAACGGGTGGTGTATATGCCGAAACTGCCAATGGAGAAAAAATCTATTTAGATGCAGAAGCCGACCCTGGAGATGTGGTATATTTTAATGCCCGCATTCCGCATGGAGTTGAAATCATTGACGAGCATAAAAAAGAAGATTGGTTGTCGTTTGAAGGTAGATGGATGATGTTGTTTGCCATCAATAAACTCAGCACCAATAATGCCATTGCCAACGCACTTGATTTAGGGAATGGCTGAAAACCTTAGCCAATTGGCATCTCCAGAAATATCAGTTGTTGTACCCGTTTATGGTTGTGCGGAATGCCTCATCGCCTTAACGAGCCGTTTAATCCAAACTATAAATCCTATTACTTCGGAATATGAAATTATCCTGGTAAATGATTTTAGTCCGGATGATTCCTGGAATGTAGTAAAACAGTTAGGCAAAGAAAATCCTAAAATTAAAGGCATACATTTTTCTCGAAACTTCGGGCAACATTTTGCCATTTCTGCCGGCCTTGATTATGCCCGTGGAAAATGGACGGTGGTAATGGATTGTGATTTACAAGATCCACCTGAAGAAATAACGAAATTATATGCCAAAGCAATGGAAGGATATGACATTGTGTATGCCGTAGCAGAATTTCGGGGAGATAAATCTTGGTTATATCAGCAAATGCGAAAAGTATATTTTAATTTATATGATCGCTTAGCCCAAAATAAATTTAAAACCGAAAATTTAAGTTTTTATATTATTTCTGCTGAAGTGAGAGAAAGTGTTTGTCAATTTAGAGAACAAGCACGGCATATTTCCTCATTACTTCGACATGTAGGATTTAAAATTGTGGGTATTCCCATTGAACATGTAGAAAGAGAATTTGGTAAAAGTTCGTATACTTTTTCTAAACGATTAAATCTAGCGCTCACTGGAATAATTGCTCATTCTTCCCTATTATTAAAATTCTCTTTATATATCGGATTTTTATTTTCCTTTTTCTCTTTTGGTTTCGGAATTTATATTCTATTGTTAAAATTAATTACCGGCACTTCCCTACCCGGCTGGACAAGTTTGGCAATTTTAGTTGCCTTTTCCACCGGATTAATTTTATCGGTATTGGGAATTATTGGAATTTATTTGGAGAAAATATATTTAGAAACGAAACGACGTCCTTTATATTTAATTAAGGAAAAAGTAAACTTGCAAAAACCTTCGCATGAATAATATTCTAATTGAAAAAGACACTCCTTTAACCACGGAAGAAAAGAAATTATTTGCCTATTTTGGGGAAGGGGCAAAAATACGTCCACCGTTTCGGATATTAAATCCACATCGTATTTCGATTGGAGATAAAACCAGTATTCGGGAAGGTGCATTTATTCATGCGTATCAGGATTTAACGGAATTAATTCAATATATAGATCCCCGGTGGAGAGGCGATGTTAAACCAGAAGATTATTTATATGACTCTGAAATTATCATCGGAAATGAAGTACAAATTGGGAGATATTTATTATTGTCTTCTACCCGATCAGTTATTTTGGAAAACAATGTATTATTATCGGAAAGAATATTTGTGGGGGATAATAATCATACTTTTTCGCATGCTGAAATCCCCATCATTCAACAACCCAATAAACCCGGAAAACCGGTTCGTATTGGAAAAGGTTCATGGATTGGTGCGGGTGCTGCGGTATTAGCCGGAACACAATTAGGACAAAACTGTGTGGTGGGCGCAAATTCAGTAATTGATAGTGAATTTCCGAGTCACAGTGTAATTGGTCCTGAAAAAGCGAAATTGCTATTTAGAAGACATGGAGAGGAATCTTAATTTTAATATTGATTAATTAATTATGACCTGGAAAAAATTGGGCGTTATTGTCCCCCCGCAATCGGATATATATTGGCTGGCAAGTCATGTAGGACCTAGCTTTGTTACGCAATCAGAGGGCACCTTACAGATTTATATTACGGGTAGAGATTTAAATAATGTATCCCGTATTGGAATTGCAGATTTACAATTATCTGGAGAAACAGCGAAAATCACCCATATTGCTGCTGACCCTATTTATGATGTTGGGGAATTAGGAACCTTTGATGAAAGTGGAGTATCCTATCCTTGGTTAGTATATCATGAAAATAAAATCTATATGTATTATGTGGGTTGGGTAAATGGAGGATTAAATAGATTTCAAAATTTCACTGGATTAGCCATTAGTGAAGATGGAGGAAAAACCTTTCATCGGGTAAGTCAAGTGCCTATTCTCGATCGTAGTAAGGCAGAACCTTTTGGTTCCGGCTCTTGTTGCGTATTTATTGAAGATGAAATTTGGAAAATGTATTACACTGCATTTGACAAATGGGAACATGCGGCTGGAAAAAATAAACCTTGGTATAATTTAAAATTTGCTTGGTCAAAAGATGGAATTGAATGGCATCGGGATAAAAGCGTAGTCATTAATTATGAAGGGGATGACGAGCATATCATTGGTAAGCCGATGTTAATTCAAGAAAAAGGTATTTATAAATTATGGTATTCGCATCGAGGGGCTAGTTATAGAATTGGATATGCAGAATCAAAAGATGGAAATATTTACGAGCGTAAAGATCATGAAGTAGGCATTGATGTTTCTGCTGAAGGTTGGGATAGTGAAATGATAGAATATAATTATGTGTTTGATCATGGGGGAAGAAGATACATGGTATATAATGGAAATAATTTTGGAAAAACAGGATTAGGCTTAGCCATTTGGGAGGGAAAATGAATCCAAGATTAGCCCATATTGAACCCCCTGCAGCCATTGCTATTGCTGATCGGGTAAGAGCCTTAAAAGCTTCGGGAATTACCGTTGCTGCTTTACAATCTGGGGAACCTATGTTCCCCACTCCTGAATATATTAAAGCCGCTGCTACCGAAGGATTGGCAAAAAATCTAACTTCCTACAGCACCTCCCAAGGAATACCCGAATTAAGAAAAGCATTATCGCAATGGTATCAGGATAAATGGAATTTATCTTTTAGCCCTGAAAATTTTATTATTACCCAAGGTGCCTCTCATGCCATTTATTCAATTCTTCAAACTTTAATTAAAGAGGGCGAAGAAGTAATTATTGTAGATCCAGCTTGGCCGCAATATGCCAATATGGCTATTCTTGCAGGTGCTTCGGTAACTAGAATTTCTACTTTAGAATCCCAAGGGAGATTAACGGCTGAACAACTGTTATCTCATATTCACCCCAATACCCGATTATTAATTCTCAATAATCCTGGAAATCCATCAGGTGTTATTTATTCTGCTAAAGAATTACAAGAATTAATTTCCATTGCAGGGGAAAGAGGAATTTATGTTTTATTAGATGAGGTGTATGATCAAATATCTTTTGTTCCAGGATTTACAAAAGGTCTATCCACGCCTGCTGCAAAACAATATGCAGATTTAATATTGTATGTAAATAGTTTTTCTAAAACCTATGCCATGACGGGATGGAGAATTGGGTATGCCATTCTTCCCTCCGATTTTTTAAATACCATGCTTACCCTGTCCACCAATTCAATTACCCATGTGAGCACCTTTAGTCAATATGCGGCTATGGTAGGACTAAGAGATCGGGCAATACATGAAAATATTTATACGGAAATGTTGGCGGAATATCAGCAGCGATATCATGAACTTTCCGATATTTTAGATAAAAAAGGAATTACTTTTATTCGTCCGGAGGGTGCATTTTATTTTTTTATAAATGCGAATGAACCTTCCCTTCCTTTTGCCTTACGATTATTAGAAGAAAATAAAATTGCCGTAGTACCGGGTATTGCCTATGGAGAAAGCTTTGCAACTTGGTATCGGATTAGTTTTGCAGTAGATAAATATAGTTATCAAACCTTTTTAAACTGGATACAAGGATGAGTACCTTTTCAGATGCCGATAAAGAAAAAGTAGTTGCTAGATATACGCAACGATTTAATGATTTTGGATATTCTCAAAAAGCTTTAGGCTGGGGAGAAAAAGGGCGACAAGAAATTCGCTTCGACGTGTTAGCTTCCTTATGGGATTTTAAAGGCGCAAGTGTGTTAGATATTGGGGCTGGCTTTGGGGATTTCTTTCAATTTATTGGCCCAGATAAAATCGGTTATTATCATGGGTTTGAATTAGTACCTGCCCTTGCCGATACTGGAAAAGAAAAATATGGTCATCATCCCAATTTTGAATTGACCTTAGGTGATTTTATTAATGATACCTTAACCCGTAAGTATGATTATGTAATAATTTCCGGACTATTTAATTTTAAATTGGTGAATGGAAATAATTATGATTTTATTCGTCAGGTAATCAGTAAAGCTTTTGAAAATTGTACCAAAGGATTGGCATCGAATTTTATTACGGATCGGGTAGATTATCATGAAGACTTAATCTTTAATACTCGTCCGGAAGAAATGGTTACCTTAGCTTTATCGCTTACCCGTAATTTTGTATTACGTAATGATTATTTCCCATTTGAATTTTCTTTATTTTTAAATAAAGATGATTCATTTGAAACTTCAGATACGATCTTCAACGCTTATAAGCAACAACATACTTTGCGTGGAGAATAGTGACGCTTTTAAAATAAATAATTTTCCTTTTTGTACAACTTTCCCTCTCATCAATAAATAAATGGCATCCGGATTAATTCATGTAGTAGGCGGAGGATATAACCAAATTCCGCTCGTAAAAAAAGCCAAAGAATTAGGTCTTCGGGTATTGGTTACGGATATGTATGAAAATCCTCCCTGTAAAGCATTGGCGGATTTTTATGAACAAATAGATACAACGGATAAAGAAAAAACGTTTGCGGCAGCGCAGAAACATAAAATTGATTTTATTATTACAGATCAAACCGATGTAGCTGTTCCAACCGTTGCCTATATTGCTGAGAATTTAAATTTACCCGGAATTGGATATGAAACGTCCTTAAAGTTTACCAATAAATATTTAATGCGGGATTCGCTAAAAAATACTTTTCAGGAAGCTATTCCTGAATTTCATTTTTTTAATGATTCCAAAGAGGCCTTAGAATTTACCCATTCCCTACCCCACCCTTCAGAATGGTTGGTAAAGCCTATTAATTCACAAGGAAGTAAAGGGGTTGCTCGTTTAGAAGATCAACATTTTGATGGCTTAATTGCCCGTGCTTTTCATGAAAGTAAAACCAGAGGAATATTAATTGAAAAATATATTTCTGGTTATGAATATTCTATTGAAGCTTATAAACAAGATAACAAAGTTTATAATCTTGCCCTCACCAAAAAATATCATTATGTAAGTAATGATTGTATTGATGAAAGAAATACTTGGTTAGGCGATATTTCTCCTGAATTAGAGCAACAATTATTCGATATAAATACCAAAGTAATTGAAGCCTTGGGTTTACCTTTTGGAATTACCCATGCCGAATATAAAGTACATAAAGGTAGACCTTATTTAATGGAAATAGCCGCCCGAGGCGGTGGAGGATCGATCAGTGGAAAGATATTGCCCTACCTAACAGGTTTTATGCCGATTGAAGGATTAATTCATCAAATTATTGGCGATAATCAGCCGGTTCAATTTACAGATTACAAAGACAAATTCGCCATCTTGAAATTCTTTAATCTTAAACCTGGAATTGTGAAGAATGTAATTGTAAATCCGGATATGGTGGCGCAATTATTAGAATATACCTTAGATTTAAAACCTGGAGATAGTATTCGTCCGGTATTAGATAGCCGTGATCGTCCCGGATTTTTTATTGTTGCGGGTACCGATCGTGAAAAAGTAATTGAAATGGAAGAGCAGGTTGAATCTGCTGTACAAATTGAATATGCATAATATGGAAAACAAAGCTGTCATTACGCCTTTATTGCCTGATCCGCTCAGCGCATTTCATCCGCATGCCAGAATTACGGGTGATTTTATTTATGTATCCGGATTAATCTCCAGAAATCTGGAAGGATTACACGGGGTTACCCTTTCTCCCGAAGGAAGTGTAGTTTCGTATGATATCGAAATTCAAACCCGGGTAATTTTTGAAAACCTAGAAAAAATTCTAAAAGAAGCTGGAAGTTCATTAGCACACGTAATTGATGTTTCGGTATTTTTAACGAGTATCGAAAAAGATTTTAAATCCTTTAATAAAGTGTACGGTGAAATTATGGGAGATATTTGTCCCTGCAGAACAACGGTAGAAGTGAGCCGTTTCCCTTCTCCGGTTCAAATCGAAATTAAATGTATTGCCCTTCGCTCGTAAAGGGTAAACTTTTATTAAGCAATCATCCTACAGAATTATTAGACGGCAGAGCTTATGCAATCTAACCGCATAAATAATTCTTCCTATTTATCGTCTGGCATTCATTGGATAGAAGATAATCCCCGGAAAATATTAATACTATTAGGCATACTGATTAATAGTATTATTTTTTATGATTTTATTTTCGGGAATAAGTTATATGTATTTGGTAAGAATATGGTGGATTCTGCCGATTTCACCTATCCACATTTAATGCATGCCATCCGATATTTAAAAACACAAAGTTATCCTGGATATAGTTTTTATATAGGCTTAGGGCAGGGTTATTATCCTTTTTATTCCTTGTATTTATCCTCCTTAATTCCACCTTTAGCCTTACTTACAGATGCGGTAAATCCTACGTCCTTACCGGGATTAATTGTTTACCGTGAAGCTATTAAATTAATTCTAGCAGCCTGGTTATTTTTTGAATTTTTATCCTTAACTGGAATTAAACCTCTACCAGCCATTATTGGGGGAATATTATTTGGATTTAGCGGGCATTTGTTAATCTCTAGTCCAATTGAACTATTTACTTCAGAGGCAGTATTGGTAGCGATGATGTTATACGGCATGGAGTTAGTATTACAACGACGTGCCCCCTGGGTATTTATGTTTGCGATAGTATTCATGGGATTATTATCGCCCTTCTCTTGGTATAATTGGGGATTATTGGCATTAGGCGTACTCCCCTTTCGATTTTATGCACAATATCGGTTTGATTGGAAAAAACTTCCTCGTATTATATTAACCTTAGGAGGCGTTGCATTTATTGGCGCCTTATTATCTGCGGTATTTAGTGGATCTGTAATAGAGCTCATGTTAAATAGTCCACGGGTGGGAGGAGATGCTACTTATTTTAATCATTTATTTTCACGCTTTTTTGCGATTGAATCTCCTAAATTTTATGTGAGTGCCTTGTATAGAATGTATGGTAATGAATTATTGGGAGGATCTACAACTGAATTTATGGGATGGTTTAATTATTTTGAATCGCCTTGGTTTTATTGTGGAATATTTACCTTATTATTAATTCCTCAATCGTTTAAAAAAGCGAATGGTAAATGGAGTATATCCAACCTAATCATTTTTTTAATCGTTGTTTCACATATATTTATTCCGGGTTTACGCTATTTATTTTGGGGATTTGCGGGCGATTATTTTCGATCCTCGTCGCTTTGCCTAATTGCCGCTTTTATTTATTTAGCGATGAATGGATTTTCCAATATTTTGGAAGGAAACAAAATATGGAAAGCAGGAATGGGTATTACTGCTGTATTTATTGTATTTACGTTAAGTCCCCTATTCCCGGCTGCCAACAATTTAATTCCAGAATTAAGATGGGGTGTTATGGCACTCGTATTTATTTATTTAGGTTTATTGATATTACTGATTTATCATACCCAATGGAGTTTATTTTTGATTCTTATATTTATTGTTTTGGAATTAGGCTGGCAAGGAAAACATACGGTAAATAAGGATGGTGTACTTACTCGGGAAATGCTTACGCAACCTTTAGGGTATAATGATGACACCCAACTTGCTTTAAAATGGTTAAATCAACATGATCCTGGGTTTTATCGAATAGATAAAGATTATTATTCTGCCTATTATTCTATTAAATCCTATAATGATGGAATTGCGCAGAATTATATGAATAGCAGTTCGTATTATTCCTTTAATAGTTTATATTATATTCGATTTTTAACAATGTTAGGATTAGCAGATCCTAAAAGCGATATTGGTACGCGTTGGTCAGCAGGATTAGATCATCGGGATTTATTATTAACCTTAACGGCACACCGATATAAACTAACGAAAGATAGTATTTCCGATCCTGAATATGTGCGAAATTACCTTCCTGTTCAAAAGACCGGCAATGTGACCGTTTGGAAAAATAAAAATGCTATTCCCTTTGGCGTGGTATTACATCAATATATTCCTAAAGAACATTTGTTAACCTTTCCAGATACGATTAAAGATCAAATATTATTAAGGGCAATAATTCAAGAGGGATTACCCGATTCGATTAAAAAAGTATTAAAGCCCTATATAACTGGAAATAATCCTGAAGTATTTACAGACAGTATTTACACCCAGGTTACGAATCAATTAAATCAGGAAGGACTTCGACTAATCCATCAAGATCAAAATAATATAGAAGGTATTGTACGTGCGGAAGGTCCTGGCATATTACTTCTCCCCATGACTTGGGATGCTGGATGGAAAGCATATATAAATGGAAAAGAAGAATCTGTATTGGTGATTAATGAAGGGTTATCCGGAGTATATCTTCCCAAAGGAATACAACATATTAAAATGCGGTATTTCCCACCTAACTTAAAAAAATATGCATCAATTAGTGGAATAGGTTTTTTATTATTTATGGGATTGTTATTCTTCTGGAAAAGAATAAATACTAAATAAATTATTAGTGGAGATTAAACCTGGTTATTAAAAAATACGCGTTCAGCATTTTTAAATAGGATAGCATCCTGATCTTTTTGATCTAAAGAAAGTTTATCCATAATACGCATCATTACCTCGAGTTGAAATTTGGGAGACGCATAAAAATAATCGGTTCCAAACATTATCTTAGATTTATCTGTGTATTTAATCAACTTAATCAAATCTAAATACAAAGAGCTATCTTCTAAATATTGTAAGGAAAAAGATAAATCATAAATAATATTCGGCAGGGTACGCAAATGAAAAAAGTAGCGTAAGATTTCAATTCCACCTGCGTGGGCTACGATAAAGGTTTTATCTGGAAAACGTTCCGCCAGTAAAATGATACCCGGTAAATAAGGTTGATACAATAAATGATGATCAAAATAAAATGCATCAAAAATTACGGGGATATTCGAATTAACTTTTTCCAATGCATCGGCTAATGCAGGAAAATCATCTGGCGTTAATTTTTGTTCCCGGGAATGAATTTTATAGGCTTGAATTACGCCTGATTCTGCGGCATGTTTTACCCTATCGTAATTTTGTTTATAATCAAAAATCAAGGAGATAGCATCCCCCGCCGGAACTTGTTTCAGGAAAGTATCATAATGATCTACCTGATTAAAAATAATATTTCTTTTATAAACAGAATTCAGATCATATGCCTCTAATCCTGTTTCGATATGACAATGGCAATCAAAAATCATTTGCACTAAAAATAAAAGAAGGATTCATCATTTATGATTTGGGTGAGAACTAATCTCACTTACCTTCTTTTGCACAATATTATTTAAGGTACGTGTCATTAAACGATTAACTTTTTTATCCCAGGAGTTTAATTTAAGACTTAACGCAGATAAAGAACTACTTACCCAGTTAATGCTATTAAATTTCCTTTGTTCATCTTGCATTCTTTGATTCCCTTCTAAATATTCCTGAATCCATTTTTCATTGGTTTGCATTTGTTGCACCAGTGTTAAATTCAAGGTATCAGAAGGCTGAGCGGTATTATCTCCAGTTAAATAAATATTCACCAAAGGATCTAAATTATCTACCCAGAAATCATCAATCGGTTTTAATTTATATTTTAGGGTGGAGTGTATTTTTTCTAATTCAGCTCTGCGTTTAATTTCTTGTAAAGGCCAATCGAGGATAATTAAAATATTCTTTGCTAAATCTCCCATATACACCCCTTCTTCATAGGATTCTTGCATAAATAGATTTAGCCCTTTTTCATCTGGATTAAACTTACTGAATTCCAAAAACAATTGTTTGGTGAAGCCCATTAATTTCAGGAGATAGGCAATTTCCATAATGGATAAATTACCAAAATCCAGGCGAGTTAATAAATATCCAGCCATTGCAGCAGCACCGGCGGGTTCTGATTTTTTAACGTGATCCTGAATAAATTTAAGTCTTTCGGCTTCCGTTTTTAAAGCTTTGAATTTAGCGTGTTGAATGATTTTATATAAATCCTCCCCATAAATTAAAGCTTGTGCAAAGGGATTTAAGGTATGGGTTGCAGGATGGAAAGTAGATTTCCCTCTAAAGCTTCCATCTCCTTCCATACTATCCTTTAATATTTCATAACAACGGTTACCATTTGAATAAGAGCTAGATCCTAGTCCTACGAAAGCGGTACCTCTACCCGATAAATGTCGTTCTACTACTACCCCTAATAATTGAGCAAGCGATTGAATATTGGCTAAATCGAATAGCCCATGAATACGGGTTTGCACATCTTTTCCTAATTCCTTTAAATCAATAAACTTGCTGATATTGGGGAATAGGGTCGTTAAATTAGCGCGGGTTTTTTCATTCATTTCCTCAGGATTTCTGAGGATTTGATCCGCAATTACTGCAGCAGCTAAGGCAGCTCCAATAGAGGCTTGATTCCAGGTGGATAAGGCTTTTACTTTAGGCATAGAAAGCACTTCTTCCAACATAATTAAATAAGGAACCATTAATCCACTGATTCCTCCTTCAATTCCGAAATCTACATAAATTTTACCTTCCTGAATTTCACATCTCAAACTATTTAAAGTCTCTTTAATATGTGGATCTTGCGTTAATGCAGAAATGGTTACTTTTCGTTCAGCCGCAATTTGGGTAAGCGAGAAAAATAATAGATTTTGAATTTCATCCTTACTTTGAGGATTGGTTGGGAAAAAATATCCTCCACAGGCAAAGGCATCACTTAACGCACCGGGATCCCGTTGAATACGATTAATATAAGTACGTAATTTCGTTAATGGGGGTAACTCCGCTTCTAAGGATTCTAATAAATTAGATTTTTCCTTATTCATAAAATCTGCTTCCCTATCCGGACACCAGATGATGAGATTTCCCTCTGAAATATTTAATAAATAAAATTTCTTTCCGAAAGCATTTACCGAAGATTGTTGCATGTACCGTAAATCTTCGTGTAAAGAAATCCCCATATTAGAGGAAGTGGAACATACAATGGTTTTGCGGGCAAACGCCTTCCAGATCATTACATCAAAAAGGTCGAGTGCGGTTAAATCTTGATCGGTAAGGGCATCTACTTCTTCAGCGGTAAAAACCAGTTGATCAGGGGTATCGGTATAATTATGTTTACGACTTTTCAAAAATTCCCGCTTTAAGGCGTTCACTTCTTTAAGTCCTAATTTTTCTGCGGCGGTCAATTCTCTCAAGACTTGTTCCGCCATGAGCCCTAAGCTATTAAAGCCTTTAATACAGCTTTGAAATTGTTTCCACCCTCTTAAAAAAGTAATTCTTCGGCCGGTAAGGGCAGAATTTAAGGGGCAATCAAATACCAAATTATCATTATCGTCATCATAGGGCAATAATTGTTCATGACGAGATTGGGGGCGTTGGATGCCAATACGTAGGGCTATACGCATGGTCAACAAAGCCACATCCATGACTTCAGTTAAGGACACGGAACGTAAATTCCGCACCACCACATCCCCTTCCGAAAGATAATCAGAGGTTATCTCCGGAATTTCAGTGTGTAAATATGAAACGCGCATGCTGTTATGTAGGCTCCTGTTGGGTTTATTCTTTCAAGCAAAGTTATAAAATTTCCGGTGTTCCCTTTCCATCTTTCCCAATATCAACTTATCTCTTCTGGGAGGGTTGAGGGTAAAAAATGAAAAATATTCTCTATTCACCGCTTACAATTATTGAGAATCGTCCACAGTATTTTCGAAAAAATAATATAATTTCAAGCCATTCTAAAATTAACCTTTCTCTTATGCTGAAATTTTTTGTAAAAGCCCTGATTATAAATCTGGTCTATATTCCCATCTTAGGAATGGCGCAAGCCCTTACTACCCCATTAACGCTGGATACTGCTATCCGCACGGGGGTTTTATCGAATGGGATGCATTATTTTATTCAAAGAAATTCGAAACCCGAAAATCGGGTAGAATTACGGATTGCCTTAAAAGCCGGATCTCTTCAAGAAGATGATAATCAACAAGGGTTAGCACATTTCTGCGAACATATGTGCTTTAATGGAACCCGGAATTTTAAAAAATCGGAATTGGTAGATTATCTAGAATCTATAGGTACCAAGTTTGGCGCCCACTTAAATGCTTATACCAGTTTTGATGAAACGGTATATATGTTACAAGTGCCCACCGACAAACCTGAAATCTTACAAAAGGGATTATTGGTGTTAGAAGATTGGGCATCCGGCGTAAGTTTTGACCCCGCAGAAATTGATAAAGAAAGAGGCGTAGTAATGGAAGAGTGGAGATTGGGCCAAGGAGCCGAAAACAGAATGCAACAAAAAACATTTCCGGTGATTTTTCATAAATCTAGATATGCCGAAAGATTGCCGATTGGTAAACCAGAGATTATTCAAAAATGTGAATACAGTACCTTAAAGAAATTCTACACCGATTGGTACCGTCCGGAATTAATGGCCATCATTATTGTGGGGGAAATAGATGTGGAACAAATGGAAAAAGAAATTAAATCTCGATTTAATAAACTTTCGAATGCAGCCAATACTCGTAAACGAGAAGAATATATAGTGCCTGCCCATGACTCCATGTTAGTGACTACAGCAACTGATAAAGAAGCCACTTATTCCGCGGTTACTTTTTTACATAAATATCCTCCACATACACAAAAAAATATTGGAGATTTAAAAAGAAATTTTGTTCAATCCTTAATTACCGATATGTTATCAGAAAGGATGGAAGAAGCCAAGCAAAAACCCACTTCTCCTTTTAGTTATGCCTTTTCCTATTGGGGATCGTATGTAAAAGGAACGGATGGATTTCAACAAACGCTGGTAGCCTCTTCGGATCAAAACATTTCTCCTTGTATAACTGAAATGTTTACCGAATTAGAAAGAGTGCATCAACATGGATTTACGGAAGGTGAATTGGTAAGGGCTAAATCCAGAATGTTAAAAGAATTAGAAAATAAATTTAAGGAAAAAGATAAAACCCCTTCCAGTACTTTTGCAAGGGTAATGATCAATGATTTTTTATCAGATGAAATTACCCCTTCTTTATCTGAAAAATATAAATTAGCTACACAATTATTTCCGGGAATTACCTTAGCAGAAATTAATCAATCCAGTAAAGTATTATTTAATCAAGAAAATAATACGGTAATTGAAATTACTGCCCCCGAAAAAGAGGGGGTAAAATTGCCTACTGCCGCTGAAATTCGAAATATTTATGTAAAAGTTAAAAAGCAAAAAATAAATCCGTATTCTGAAGTAGTAGCTACCCAATCTATATTACCCCAGGAGCCGGTTGCAGGAAAAATTGAAGGAGAAAAAAATTATCCTGGAACCGATATTAAAATCTGGAAATTATCGAATGGAGCGGTAGTAATTTCTAAAAAGACCGATTTCCAAAAAGATAATATTTTATTTAAAGCCCAAAGTAATGGAGGGGCTTCTCTTTATGGAGATTCAGATCATTTAAATGCAATTATTTGTGGAGATTTAGTTTCTCAAATGGGAGCTGGACAATTAAATGAAATTGATTTAAATAAATATTTAAGTGGAAAAACAGTTGATTTAAGTGCCGATATTGGAGAATTAAATGAAACGTTAAACGGTAGTTTTGCGAAGGATGATGGAGAAACCTTTTTTCAATTATTACATGCGCGCATGAGATATCCGCGGAAAGATCAAACTTCCTTTGATGCACAAATAAAAATGTTTAAAGGATTTTTGGAAAACCGCAGTGGATCCCCAGAAGCTGCCTTTGCAGATACTGTTCAAGTAACTATGGCGCAATATAATCCAAGGGTTCAACCGATTACGGTTGAGAGATTAAAAGAAATTAATTTAAATCGGGCATATGATATTTATAAAGAAAGATTTAATAATCCAGGGGAATTTACTTTTGTATTTGTAGGCAATTTTGATGAGCCTATATTACGTCAATGGGTTGAAAAATATATAGGTTCACTTCCTGGAGAACCTAGCAGTGAAAATTGGAAAGACAATGGAATTCGCACCCCCGGTGGCAGAATTACCAAATCGGTAATTGCAGGAACAGAGCCTAAAAGTCAGGTACAATTAATATTTACAGGACCATTTGAATATAACCGTAAAAATCGAAATGATTTAACTTGTTTAACCCGATTGGCAAGTACAAAATTAAGAGAAGAGCTTAGGGAAGAAAAAGGCGGAACTTACGGAGTTGGGGTTCAACCCAAGACTGAAAAATTCCCGATGGGTAAATATTCTATTACGATTAGTTTTGGTTGTTCTCCTGAAAATGTAGATACCCTTACGAAATCTGCCTTAAAGTTACTTCATCAATTGGGCATTAAAGCACCTTCAGAGATGGATATGACGAAAATAAAAGAAACTTATCGCAGAGAAATAGAAACTGCTTTAAAAGAAAATAATTTTTGGCTGAGTGTAATTACCAACTCTTATATGTATGGAGAAGATATTACAGAAGTTCAACAACTGGATGGATATTTAATGGATTTGAAAGCAGAGAAATTGCAGGAGTTAGCATTGAAATATTTTAATTTCAATCAATATGCAGATTTCTATTTGGTGCCCAATATGAAACTTAAATAAATCTGAAAATTCACAAAGAATTAACAGAATGAGTAATTCAATCCTGAATTCTCCTGTTACCTTTGCAGCATGAATATGATTTTTATCCTTTCCTTAACCCATTGTTGTTGCGGTATGCCAACCGTTGATGGGTATTTTGCGAAATGATAAATTAAAATATTAAATTTCTATTTATGCAAAGCCCTTCAATTTTTTGAAGGGCTTTTGTTTTATAGACCCATTTTGTACTTGTATTGAATTACTAAAAAAGTTTAGGATGAAACTCATCACACAAAAAATTTGCATGACCAAGGATCTTGGGATTCATGGGAATTTATTTGGAGGAATATTGCTCAGTTGGTTAGATGAAGCGGGTGCTGCCCTTGCCACTGAGTTTTGCCATTCTCCGAATGTAGTTACCTTGAAAATTGAAGAGATGTTATTTTAGCGACCGGTTAAAACAGGGCAACAAATCCGGATTTATGGAGAGATTGATGAATTAGGGAGAAGTAGTGTAAGGTTGAGAATCGAAGCCCGTAAATACAATCTCTATAGTGGGGAAGAAACGGTAGTTTGTACCACACGGATTACGTTTGTGCGAATTGATGAAGATGGAATGCCCACTCCCATTGGGGATACGGTTCGAAAAAGATATTTGGATTCCAAAAGTTTAGAAATATCCTAAGGACAAAAAAAGATTGCCCCCTTGATTCTTTGTATATTTACCGAATGGCCGATTACTTTCCAGCTGCATATGTGCATCAACATGCAGACTATAATCCTTCGAATTCCTCAGATTATAAATTAATCGTATTGTATGAAGACAATACCCTTAGTTGTTCTATTAGTAATTCTTCAGGGCATATTCTTGCCTTAAAAGAATTTAATGCTATTTCTGAAGAAGATTTACCCAAATTAATTCAAGATCAGGAGTTTCTTACCCTACCGTATTCTTCTGTAGAGTGTATTGTTTCGGATGGATATTTTTTACAAACTCCGGAAGATTTTTATAAATATACTTCTGCTGAGGAATTATTAGAACCCCTTCGTAATCCTTGGGAATTAAAATCAGAAATTATTCAGAATTTTCTTCCGAACGGAAAAATAATCACCTTGGCGCAGGATTCTGATTCTTGGGTTCAACCCTTTTTAAATCCATATCCTTCTTTACAAAAAATCCATATTGCCCATAGAACTTTATATATCGCTCAACGGCAACAAGAGTTAGAAAATCCTATTTATACTTTGATGCTGTTTGCCTTGGGAGGGAAAGTAGTATTTCAATTATTTAATCGTGCGGGTTTGGTATTAAGTCAGATATTTCCGGTGAAGCGTGCCGAAGACTATTTATATTATGCTTTATGGGTATGTCGTGAGTTACATATCAGTCCGGAACATATTGTAATTCGCTTTGCTGGAAAAGCAAAAACACAGGAGAGTCCATTTGAGTTATTAGAAAAATATTTTCCTGAGGTTAAATATCCGGATAGAGAATTAACCCAGCCTTGGTATCCGACAGAAAGTCGTATTCCGGTTTTGCATTATTTGCCGATCCTTCCTGAACTACCTTCGATGGCATGAGAATTATATCCGGGCGACACAAAGGATGGATATTACATCCCCCTAAAAATTTACCTGTGCGACCCACGATGGATAAAACCAAGGAAGCCTTATTTAATATTTTAGAAAATAGAATTAGCTGGGATGAATGCAATATGTTGGAATTATTTGCAGGCACCGGAAATATAAGTTTAGAAGCTGGAAGCAGAGGAGCCTTATCTATTACTGCGGTTGATCAACATATAGGCTGTGTGAAATACATACGCGAAATATCCAAAACATTAGCGCTGGATCAAATCCTCCCAATTAAATCTGATGTTTTAAAATGGATTAAAACTCCCCCTACTAAACCCTATGATTTAATATTTTTAGATCCTCCCTATGCCATGCCTGGACAATTAGAAATGGTAACCCAATTATTACAAGGCCTATGGCTTGCGCCTGAAGGCTGGTTGGTATGGGAACATGTAAGTCAATCCAATTATGCTGATTTACCGGGATTTGTTGAAAAAAGAGTGTATGGCACCACGGCTTTTAGTTTTTATCATGGGATATCTGAGAAATCGTAATTAAGTTTATTATCTTAAGGTTGAAGTATGCAAACCCTTCGAACAGCAGTATTCGCGGGATCTTTTGATCCTATCACCCTGGGCCACCTAGAAATTATTAATAGAGGTCTGGAATTATTTGATAAAATCATCATTGGCGTTGGGATTAATAGCCGCAAGCAACATTTATTTCCCATCGAACAAAGATTAAGCTGGATTCAATCAGAGTTTAAACAAGTGGAACGGGTTGAAGTTGCAGCGTTTGATCAATTAACGGTTGATTTTGCGCGTAAACATGGGGCGAAATTTTTATTACGGGGATTAAGGAATTTTTCCGACTTGGAATATGAAACCCATATTTCCAGAATTAATCAATTTCTAAATCATGAAATTGAAACGGTATTTTTAGTGTGTAATCCTGGCAATAGTCATATATCTTCCACCTTTGTTCGTGAAATTTATAGATACAAAGGAAAGTTAGAAGGATTGGTTCCTCCTGCTGTGGTTAAAGATCTTTACGGAGATCAGCCCATTTAACCAATTCTGCAATTAATGGATACATTTCCGGGATCAAGTTTTTTCGTTGAGAGGCATCCATCCAAACCGCAGCGGTAATTTCTTCTTCGGTTTGAGGTTGTAATGGATAAGCTTCTTTACTTTCCATATAATACCAATGCGAATCTTTTAGGATCCAGGTATTATTAAGTTTATAAATATGCCAGGTAACCCCAAATTTTCTACCGGGGGTTATTTCCGGAATAAGGGTTTCTTCTTTGACTTCTCTCACCGCACAAGTAAGTAAATCTTCCCCGGGGTCTTGTTTTCCTTTGGGTAAATCCCACCACCCTTTGCGATGAATCATGAGTAATTGTTGATTGGGAGTATAAACCAATCCACCTGCAGCAGTGATGGGTTGATACAATGCCATATAAGCTTTAATTAATTCTGCCAAGTTCTCCCCATCTTCAAGCCATACCCTTAACTGCAAGGAATGTGCAGACATTTCTTGATGAAGTTTAGCTAAGGAAGGTAAGAAAGTCCAATTTTCCGGAGGGGCTAAAATATCTAAAGTATTGGAGGAGTATTCGTTGGGATTAGGGGTTCCGGATTTCCATTCGAGTATACAACGGGAGGAGAATATTTTGTTACTTAGTGGCATGAGTTCTTTATCTGAAATTGCTGTAAATATTGCTGAAAATCTGATTCGATTGAAAGCGGTTAAATTCCAACCTCATGAACCCTTTACTTGGGCATCGGGATGGAAATCTCCAATATACACGGATAATCGTTTAACGTTATCGGATCCGGCGGTAAGAAAATTAATTACGGAAGGATTAACCAGGCTAGCCAGTCAAGGTTTTCCAGAAGCCGGAGCTATTGCTGGCGTGGCAACTGCGGGAATTCCCCAAGGGGTTTTGTTAGCCGATCGTTTATCCCTACCCTTTTTATATGTTCGTCCTAAGCCGAAAGATCATGGAATGGGAAATCAAATAGAGGGAAAATGGAATCCTGATCGCCCAGTATTGGTAGTAGAAGATTTGGTATCTACCGGAGGTTCGAGTTTAGCTGCTGTTACAGCTTTGCAATCTGCAGGCGCGAAGGTTTGTGGGATGGTGAGTATTTTCTCTTATGGATTTACCCGAGCCCGCACGGCATTTGAAGAAGCAGGCATACCATTTCTTACGCTTTGCACCTTGGAACAGTTGATTTCAAAAGCCATAGAATTAAATTATATTTGTGACGCCGACCGTGATTTAATCTTGGCATTTCGTCAGGATCCTGAGCACTGGAAGGCATGAAAGCCCTTATCGCATGAATCAATTTCTGGATGACGTACGTTCCTCCTTGCAGGAACAAATTATAGAGGTAAACCAATATGCCGGGGAAGTAAGTTTGGAAATCCAACCTCAGCATTTATTAGCGGTTTGTCAGATCTTAAAAGAAAAATTCGGTTTCACATATTTAAGTGATATCACAGCAACGGATATGTTTACCGATCAGCAGCGTTTTCGGTTATCCTACAATTTATTTAATCTGACGGAGAAAAAGCGGATTCGTATTTCCTGTCGGGTGAATGAAGAAAATCCTGAGGTAGATTCACTTTGTGAGTTATGGCCTTCTGCGAATTGGAATGAGCGGGAAGCATTTGATATGATGGGGATACGATTTAAGAATCACCCGGATTTGCGTCGTATGTTTATGCCGGAAGATTTTGAATATTTTCCATTACGTAAAGAATTCCCATTAATTGGGATAGCCGGATCGATTGAAGTTCCTGAGAAGGATCCTCCGAAGCCTTATAAATAGTGGGTAGTTTTTAGTGGGTAGTTATTTCCGCCCTTGCAGGCGTCCCCGCCTGCAAGGATTTTTTATTATATCCCCGAAGGGGATAAATGTTTATAGCTAAACGCCCCCCCTTGTATCGAGTGACGCCGGAGGCGGCGTTTTAATTTACTCCCGGACGTCATTTGCGGGCAGGTCATTGAGCTTGCCCTGAGCCAGTCGAAGGGTCGAAGGGTCGAAGGTCGAAACTAAGTTTCTATGACACAGCGGCGGAGACTAAGTCTCTGCCGAACGAACACTCAACCCTTGAGTTTTTAGGAACATGGGAGAAAATTTACAACCCCAATTTTAAAGTGGTCGAATTCGACCACTTTAAATCTCAAGCCGGACTTCCCTCTTTTGTTTTAAGCCCTACTCAGTGGGTTGAAAAAACCAATGCCATAGGAGTTTTTGCCAAAGCGGGCAGGTACGGGGGGACTTATGCTCATAAAGATATTGCCTTTGAGTTTGGTTCGGCCATTAGCGCTGAATTTAAACTATATCTCATTAAAGAATTTCAACGCCTTAAAGCCGATGAAAATGACAGATTAAAACTTGAATGGAACCTGCAACGAACTTTGGCGAAAGTAAATTATCGGATTCATACAGATGCCATAAAAGAAAATCTGATTCCCGAACAACTCTCAAAGGCTCAAATTCAATTTGTATATGCCGATGAAGCCGATTTGCTGAATGTAGCCTTATTTGGAATGACTGCTAAACAATGGCGTGAAAGTAATCCAGGAAAAGAAGGTAACATTCGTGACTTTGCAACAATTGAACAATTAGTGGTTCTTTCAAATCTCGAAAGCATCAATGCAGTACTAATACATCAAGGACTGAGTCAATCAGACAGGTTGAGACAACTCAATAAAACCGCCATTCAGCAAATGAAATCGTTGGTTAATAACTTTAATATCAAGAAACTGAAGTAAGTAACAATGAATCTGAATATATTCAATACAACCAATCTTTTTATAGTAGCTACCAATCTGTTTCAGCAGTTGAATATCAAACTCAACTCCAACACGGCGGAACCCCTGTCCACAAAAGATATATTAAATCACCACTATATAGACAACAACCCCTTTAAAGCTATTGATAAAACCTAGTAGATTGGAATTATTGATGAATCTGTTTTCAAGGCAACTGGAAAGTTTGACATCCACTATTCCTTCAAAGAAGCCATTGAACAAGGGCGAAACTAAGTTTCTATGACGCAGCGGCGCAGACTAAGTCTCCGCCGAACGGTGGAAGTCGAAGGGCGGTCCCTGAGCGGAGTCGAAGGGCCGAAGGGTCGAAGATTCGAGGGTTTGATGTTTGAGATTGCGGGTCAAGCCCGCAATGACTGGGGCAGAAGACTTGCGTCATAGTTTGATTTTCAAAGTCCTATAAAGAAATCCTGACCGAATAGAATAAACACCTACCCCCCGGAAGTCATTGCGGGCTTGACCCGCAATCTCCAACAAAGGATTTTTGGTTTTTTTATGTGGCTCAAAGCTAAAAAATCCTCGTTTTTACACAGGTGAATGCACCTGCTCCAACTCCGGAAGCAAGAAACCAAACTCCCTCCACAAGTTTCACTTTTCCCTCCACGAGTTTCACTTTTCCCTCCACGTGTTTCACTTTTCCCTCCACGAGTTTCACTTTTCCCTCCACGTGTTTCACTTTTCCCTCCACGTGTTTCACTTTTCCCTCCACGTGTTTCACTTTTCCCTCCACGTGTTTCACTTTTCCCTCCACGTGTTTCCCTTTTCCCTCCCC
>Ga0214923_10000629_pt1 | contig 52150 bp, 58 predicted proteins | sample LL1510_MetaG_FD_177993 | JGI IMG/M metagenome (GOLD analysis project Ga0214923, IMG submission 177993) | Freshwater microbial communities from Lake Lanier, Atlanta, Georgia, United States - LL-1510 | ecosystem: Environmental > Aquatic > Freshwater > Lake | place: USA: Georgia | collected...
CAGCGTTGATCCAACGGCTTTGCTTGAGGCTGGCAGCACTTATGTGTTGGTGTTGCCAGCGGGGGCTGTGAAGGATTTGGCCGGCAATAACTACGGAGGCACCAGCAACTACAACTTCACAACAGTTTCCCCGGTTGTTACCCCTCCCGTGGTGACTCCTCCAGTAGTTACTCCCCCAGTGGTTGGCAATGGGGGCTTGAGTGTGGAAGTGGGCGGTAGCCGTTGGTGGGGTGGATTTACTGCCGAACTAAAGATCACCAACAGCAGTGGCAAAGACCTGCAGAGTTGGAGTTACACATTTGATAGTCCCCACAGCATCAGTGGCGCCCCTTGGGGGGCAACTGTTACCAGTACCGCCTTGGGCAATGGGATCAGCCGCTACACGCTGAGTGGTGCTGGTTGGGCAGCAGCGCTTAAGGCAGGGGCCTCGGTGAGCGTTGGTTTCAATGGCAGCCAGGGCAGCAGCATTGGCAACGATGGGGCGCTGACCGCAGCGCAGTTGTTTGGCAACAGCTCATCAACGGTGCTACCTACCCTGCCAGTGGCGCCCATCCCCCCTGTGGTATTTCCCCCAGTAGTCACCCCTCCATTGGTTGGCAATGGCACTGGTTACGCCGAGGCCTTGCAGAAGTCGTTCCTTTTCTATGAGGCAAATCGCTCTGGTGATCTCGATGAGGCCACAAATCGGGTGCCCTGGCGTGGTGATTCCGGCCTCAACGATGGCCGCGATGGGGTGTATTTCGGAGATCGCAACGGCGCCAACCTGCAGCTGGGGCTCAGCCTCAACCTCACCGGTGGCTACCACGACGCCGGTGACCACGGCAAATTCGGGATGCCCTTGGCCTCCACCATCTCCAGCCTGGCCTGGGGAGGGATCGCCTTCAAGCAGGGCTACAACGCCACTGGCCAGCTGGATGAACTGCTGGCGGCGGTGAAGTGGGGCACCGATTACCTGCTCAAGGCCCATGGCATCGATGCCGCTGGCAACACCAGTTTCTTTGTGGCTCAGGTGGGTGATGTGGCCGCAGACCATGCCCTTTGGAGCTCTCCCGAAAGCCAAAACATTGCCCGGCCGGCCATGGCCGTTAGCCCCCAGAAACCTGGCTCAGACGTGAGCGCCGCCAGTGCGGCTGCCCTGGCCTCCGCCTCAATTCTCTTTCGGGAGAACGGTTCAATCGCCTATGCCGATGAATTGCTGCGTAATGCGATGTCGCTTTATCGCTTTGCAGATACCTACCGGGGCAAGTATTCCAACTCGATCACCGAGGTGCAGAGCTACTACAACTCCTGGAGTGGCTACGAAGATGAACTCACCTATGGCGCCGCTTGGTTGGCCCGGGCTACGGAGGCTGCCGGTGGAGATGGCAGCGCCTACCGCCAGAAGGCTCTCCAGCTCTATAACACCGAGATCGGTGGCTTGAGCAACGGCTGGACCCATAACTGGGATGACAGCTCCTACGGCGCCGCTGTGCTTCTCGCAGAGGATACGGGTAACGCCAAGATCCGCAGTGATGTGGAGGGCTGGCTGAACAGCTGGGTGAATGGCACCAATGGGGTGCAAATCACCGCTGGGGGCCTGCGTTTTATCAGCCAGTGGGGCTCCCTGCGCTACGCGGCTAATACGGCGATGTTAGCGGGGGTTTACGCCGATAGTGTTACCGATCCCAATGGCTCCTATAGCCAGCTGGCCATCGATACCATCGACTACATCCTCGGCGATAACCCCCGTAACTCCAGTTATTTAGTTGGTTATGGTGATAATTCGCCCCAGCAGCCCCACCATAGGGCCGCTTCTGGGGTGGGCTGGGATGGTTTCCGCAATGGCCTGCCAAACAAAAACATTCTCTATGGCGCTCTGGTAGGGGGCCCCAGCCAGGCCAATGATTTTGCCTATGCCGATGTGCGTAGCGATTACATCGCTAATGAGGTGGCTATCGACTACAACTCGGGCTTTACGGGGGCATTGGCTTTCGCGGCCCAACGGAGTGCTGGCTTCTAGCGCCGGCGCAGCATCTCCAGCAATCGCTCAAAGCTTTCCGGCAGAGGTGCTTTAAGCACCATCCTTTCCCCCGTAACAGGATGGTTTAAGCCCAGCTCCACCGCATGCAGGGCTTGCCCGGCTAGATCCACCGGCAGTTTGCGACAACGGCTGTAGGTGGCGTCGCCCACCATTGGATGACCCATATGGGCGCAGTGCACCCGAATTTGGTGGGTGCGGCCGGTGTCGAGCTTGAAACGCAAAAGGGAATAGTCGCCAAATCGCTCCAGAAGCTGCCAGTGGGTGCAGGCGTAGCGACCCTGTTCATCGGCAACAACCGCATATTTTTTACGGTCTACCGGATGGCGACCAATGGCACCCACCACAGTGCCTTCAGCGGCATTAGGTGCGCCATGAACAACTCCCAAATATTCACGACTGGCAATCCGTTGTTGAATTTGAATTTGTAATTTCACCAAAGCCTCTTGGCTTTTTGCAATCACGATGCAGCCTGTTGTGTCTTTATCAAGGCGATGCACGATCCCTGGCCGCATTTCACCGCCGATGCCTGGTAGATCAGGGCAGTGGTGCAATAAACCATTTACCAAGGTTCCGCTTTTATTGCCGGGCGCCGGATGCACCGTGATGCCAGCTGGTTTATTAAGCACGATTAGATGGGCATCTTCAAACAACACATCAAGGGGCATCGCTTCTGGTTTTAGGTATTCCAGTGCTTCCGGCGGCGGCATCCATAGCTCCACGCAATCGCCAAGGCGTAAGGGTGTTTTGGCTTGGCCGGTAACACCATTCACCCGCACATAGCCGGCATCAATAAATTTTTGAATTCGCGCCCTGCTCTGTTCGGGCCTTTGGCTTACCAACCAGCGATCAAGCCGCATCGGCAGGGGCTTGGGATAGCTGAGAGCTAACAATTCCCCCTCCCCTTGGCCAAATTCCAACCTGCTCTCTGCTCTAGCCATAGTTGAACGCTAAGGGCATATCTCAGGCAACTCCAAGGCAATTGGCCCTAGGCGAGCGCCACGGAAATCATCAAGAAGTTTCGTTGCCATGCGCAGGCTGTCGCCACCGCTGTGACGTTGGGCGGCAGCTTCAAACCATCCCTCCACATCAGGTGCCCCAGAGGCCAAAGCAGCCAGTGGCACGCCGTAGCGCTTTTGCAACAACCCCGGCGAAACGCCAGCTGCTGGAGTTGTTTGCAAATTAGTGATCATTTTGATGAAGGCCTTTGCCACCTCTTCCGAGTTGTAGGCCGCTTGGCCGATGTCGTCGCATAGGGCAAGCCTCAGGGCGGCCATTTGATCATCCAAGCGCGGCGGTAAAACACCCGGGGCATCGAGTAGATCGAGATCTTGGCCAAGCCGCACCCAACGCAAACTGCGTGTTACACCTGCCCGACGGGCGCTATCCACCACTTTCTGACGCACTAAACGGTTGATCAGGGCTGATTTACCCACGTTGGGGAAGCCAAGCATCAAGGCCCTTACGGGCCGTGGTTTCATATCCCGCTCCGCCCTGCGGCTATTGAGACTGAGGCCAGCACGAATGGCTGCCTGTTGAAGTTGTTTTACACCTGTTCCCACCTTGGCGTCGCACCACCATGGGGTTTGGCCTTGCTCGCGAAACCAGGCATCCCATTGCTGCTGGGCTTCTTTGCTAACCATGTCGCGACGGTTCAACACCAATAGGTGTTTTTTGTCTTTGATCCACCGCTGTAAGCGTGGATGGCCTGTGGCTGTGGGGATGCGGGCATCGCGCACCTCGATCACCAGATCCACCTTGGCTAGATGGCCATTCAGGGCCCTTTCCGCCTTGGCGATGTGGCCCGGATACCACTGGATCGCCGGAGCGGCACTACTGAGCATTAGGGCACCACCAACACCGCGCAGGGGGCCAGTTGAATTACCCGGGCGGCGGTGCTTTGTTGGTCATTTTCAAGGCTAATGCCGCGGGTGCCCATCACGATCAGGTCGGCTTCGATTTCATCTGCCACATCACCAATCACAAAAGCGGCCTTGCCTTCACGCTCGATTACCTCGCAGCTGATGCCAGCCCGTTCAAAGGTGTCGTGGGCTTGTTGCAGCAGCTGAGCAACCCCATCGGGGTTGGCCATGGTGGTGTCATTGCTGTCTACCACTGAGAGCAACACGAGCCTGCTGTTGTGTTGCTGCACCATTTTGAGAACGGTGGCAGCGGTTTCAAGGGCCGTGCGGCTGTGGTCGAGGGGGAAAAGGATGGTGCGGAACATTGAATGCACAGAACCAACACTTACCTTGTCCTAGCTCGCCACTGGCCGCTGGCAAGTGGTTAGGCGTTAATCTCAGCGGCGTTCCCCTACCCATATCCCATGGCTAAGCGCTCTCTCACCGCTCTCACCGCCGATGAGTTGCGCGCAAAACGCGTGCTTGTGCGGGTTGATTTCAATGTGCCCCTGGATGAATCGGGTGCCATCAGCGACGACACCCGCATCCGCGCAGCCTTGCCAACAATCAATGATTTGATCGCTAAGGGCGCCAAGGTGATCCTTGCTGCCCACTTCGGTAGGCCTAAAGGTGAAGTGAATGAAGCGATGCGCCTCACGCCCGTGGCAGCCCGTTTAAGTGAACTTCTGGCTAAGCCTGTTGTTAAAACCGATAGCTGCATTGGAGCGGATGCGGAAGCCAAGGTGGCCGCCATGGCCAATGGTGATGTGGTGCTTCTTGAAAATGTTCGCTTTTTCGCTGAAGAGGAAAAGAACGATCCTGGTTTTGCAGCCCAGCTGGCCAAATTGGCTGATGTTTATGTGAATGATGCCTTTGGTGCAGCCCATAGGGCCCATGCCTCAACCGAGGGGGTAACCGCCCACCTAAAACCAAGTGTGGCTGGTTATCTAATGGAAAAAGAACTGCAATATTTGCAGGGTGCCATCGATGAACCAAAGCGCCCCCTAGCCGCAATTGTTGGTGGCTCCAAGGTGAGCAGCAAGATTGGCGTTTTGGAATCTTTAATCGATAAATGCGACAAGGTGTTGATCGGCGGCGGCATGATTTTCACTTTTTATAAAGCCCGTGGTTTAGCCGTTGGTAAGAGTTTGGTAGAGGAAGACAAACTCGAATTAGCTAAGGAATTAGAGGCAAAGGCCAAGGCCAAGGGAGTTGAACTCTTGCTTCCCACAGATGTGGTGTTGGCAGATAATTTCTCTCCCGATGCCAACAGTCAAACCGTTGCGGTTGGTGCCATCCCCGATGGTTGGATGGGCCTTGATATTGGGCCGGATTCAATTAAAACTTTTCAAGCGGCTTTAGCAGATTGCAAAACCGTTATTTGGAATGGCCCCATGGGCGTATTTGAATTCGATAAATTCGCCGCTGGCACTAATGCAATTGCTCACACTTTGGCGGAGCTGAGCGGCAAGGGTTGCTGCACGATCATTGGCGGTGGTGATTCGGTAGCAGCCGTGGAAAAAGTTGGTGTTGCTGAAAAAATGAGCCACATCTCCACCGGCGGTGGTGCCAGCCTTGAACTACTAGAAGGCAAGGTGCTACCTGGCGTAGCAGCTCTAAACGACGCCTGATTCGTTTAGGCGTCCCCAGTTGTGGTTACCGATCGGGAAAGGGAGCTGTCGAAAAAGTTTTGGCAGCGGCGGCAGGGTGGGATGTTGCGGCCCCGCCGTTTGGTTGGTGGCAACAAGAGTTGGTGGTGGTTGGTGGCCCTAGGCGCTTTCCTCTTGGCCCTGTTGCTCGCCCGTTAGGGGTTGTTCATCGTTTATTTCCAGCACTGCCCGCAACCAATGGCGCATCTGCTGGGGCAGCAAGCCCTGCTCGTAGCGCAGCAGTGCTTCCATCAGCACGGGGCTATTTACCCAAGTTGGCCCCATGCCGATTAAGCCATTGCCTCGGCAGTGTTACGAACTTTTCAACGGCGGGCCACCACCCGCACCATGCGGCTCACGCTTACGGTGCCCTCTGGATGCATCAACAGCACCGCCCATGACTGACTACCTGGTTTGTAAGGGGCTTGGATTGTTTTAAAAATACCGCCGCCGTTTAAGGCACCGAGGGAGATGTCAGGGCTGCGCAAACTTGCGATTGCCTCCCGCGAAAGTTCGCTGATTCCGCCAGCTAAAACAGAATCTTTTAACGGTTGATCGAGCACTACATCGAAGTCGTAGCGCTGGCCTGTGAGCACCTCCTCGGGTGCTATCACACTTACGGCCAAATTGGCTTTGCCACTACGCAGAATTGATTCCTCTCCAAGGATTTCTTGGGAACTGAGCCTATTGCCGTTTTGTTGCACCGCTAACTTTTGGCTTGCCTCTAGCCGAAAAGTGCGGCCAGCCTCCTGGTGGTTGCCGGTTACTTTCACAAAAAGGGTGCTGCGTCCATCTTTTAGGTCGGGGCCGCTACTTAGTTGCCAGCGGGCATCACTAAAGGTTTGACGCAGCAATTGCAGCCGGCTTTCCAAACCGGTGGGGTTAAGGCCTGGACCCTTCTCGAGCAAACCGCTCAGGCCTGCGCTGTTATTGCTATTGAGAGCGTTTTCAAGGGCGCGCACCAACTCATCACTTAAACGCGCTTCTGCCCTTGGCAGTGCCGCAGCCACGGGCAACAGGGCGATTAATGCTCCAAGGGCGTGAGGGAATAAACGCCTCAGGGAAACAAACACAAAAACTTGATTAGCTCCCTTTAAGTTAAGCGGCGCTTGCCCAAAGTTCATGGCCCGGCTTTTGATCGCCGCCAGCGGTACCGGTGGCCATCTATTCCCCGCCCTGGCGGTGGCGGAACGAATGCCAATCGATTGGCAGGTGAGCTGGCTTGGGGTGCCAGATCGCTTGGAGCGAGATCTGGTGCCATCCCATTACCCGCTGCACACGGTGCGGGCGGGGGGGCTGCAGGGGCGTGGTTTTAAGAAATTGGTGCAATTGCTGCAGCTATTGGCCAGCACCTTGCCGGTGATGAGGCTGATTCGCCGTGAGCAGTGCGCAGTTGTTTTTACAACCGGTGGTTACATAGCTGCTCCAGCAATCCTTGCGGCTAGGTGGTGCGGCATTCCAGTGGTGTTGCATGAATCCAATGCCATACCCGGCCGGGTAACCCGTTTGCTTGGCCGCTACTGCCAAAAAGTGGCCCTTGGCTTTCCCCAGCCCCTGCCTAACTGCAAAACATTGCTTTGCGGCACCCCTGTGCGGAGCGCTTTCCTCGAACCCAGCCCCTGCCCCGCTTGGGTGCCCCAAGGGGTAGGGCCATTACTGCTAGTGATTGGCGGCAGCCAGGGCGCTTTGGGTTTAAACCGCATGGTGCGAGCAGCATTGCCGGCTCTACTTGCCCATGGCTGCAGGGTTGTGCATCTCAGTGGCAGCAGTGATCCAGATTTCGGCAGCTTGCAGCACCAAAACTATGTGGAAAAGGAATTCAGCAATGAAATCCCAGGGCTTTTGCAGCACGCTGATTTGGCCATTAGCCGCGCTGGGGCAGGCAGCATTAGTGAATTAGCGGCCTGCGCAACCCCGGCCCTGTTGGTGCCCTTCCCCCAAGCAGCCGACAACCATCAAACAGCTAATGCTGAGGCCTGTATGGCCCGTGGCGCTGCGGTAATGCTGCATCAGCACTCCCCAGACCAGAAACCGCTCAGCCGCATGCTTTGGCGTTTGCTCGGTCCCCGTTTGCGGGGTGCAGAGGGAGTAGCTGATCCTTTAAATCAACTTTCGGCTGGCATGGCCCGCCTGGCTGTGCGGGATGCGGATTACCAGTTGGCCCATTTGTTAGTTGAACTAGGCGTGGCTGCGGGGTCCCGCCGTTGAGGTTTCTTGAAGCGGCTGGTTTTCTTTGCTGAGGCTGCTCACAGCACCAACTCCAGCCAGTTGAGGCAGTGGCGTGCCAGCGCTGAGGGAACTGGCAAGGCTTTGCAGCTCGCTGGTTTGCCGCAAACCCACCGATTGCCCCACCGATTTGCCATTGCTATCAAATAGTTGTAGGTGGGGGATGCCATTCACCTGCCAGCGTTGCAACTCCACCTGCCAGGTGGGGTTATCAACATTCAACATCACCAAATTGATTTCAGGGTGTTGCTTTTCAAGGGCAACCATTGCGGGGGCCATGCTTTTACAGGCTTCGCACCAATCGGCATAAAACTCCACCAGGCTGGGTTTGCCGTTTTCCAGGGCTTGATTGAGGGGTATGGATCTGCGGGCCAGTTGATCTAGGAGATCGCCGGGCCCAAGGCTGCCCTTGATCCAGGTGATCGCCACCACCAGCAATGCCACCAATAGCAATACAAGTTGGGGTCCCCTTTGAACGGGGGTGGCAGAAGCGCCCATGGCAGCCATAAAGATGAATCGCTGCCATGCTGGCAGTAGTTTGAACTTTTCGCCTTGAAACGCAGGCTCACACTGCAGTTTCCCCGGGAGGCGGTGCATCAACCGATCACCTATCGCCTTGCGGTTGATTACGACGTGGCCTCCCGCATCATTAGGGCCCAGATGGCGCCCAACCAAAGGGGCACCATGGTGGTGGAACTTTCTGGTGACATAGATGAACTTGCGTCAGCGGAGCAATGGTTACGGAGTATTGGCTTAGAGATAACCAGTGCAGCAGGCGAAATTCATGTTGACCCAGAACTGTGTGTGGATTGCGGCATCTGCTCAAGTGTGTGCCCCAGTGGTGCTTTGAGCTGCGGGGCCCCAAACTGGCAGTTGCAGTTCGATCTGCGCCGTTGCGTTGTTTGTGAACAATGCATAGCGGTTTGCCCCCTGGATGCCATAAGCCTGAGCCTGTGATGAACTCATCTTTCAAATTGCTATTGCTGCCGATCAGGGCGCCGATGATCACCTTGTTGGGGATGATTAGTTTTTATTTAGGTGCCCATTGGGGATTCCAGCAGGATGCGATGCGTGGCAGTGGAGTTGATGATTCGCTAGTTGATGAAGCCTATTGGATTTTTAATTTATTCCAGGTATTTGTTGTAACCTTTTTTTGCACATTGCCTGATTTGGTGTTGCGTCAGTTGTCTTTATTTATGGCAGCTAGCAAGGTTTTAACCATTGTTGTAACCCTTTTAGTTGTGGTGCTTGGCGGAATGTATTTACTTTATTGGCCTGGGTTTGATAGTATTTTAGTGATGGCCTGCGCCCTGCTACTTGCTAGGTTGGATTTAGTTAAATTAAAAGTTTGGCCGCCCTCCTGGCTTGCCTGTGTTGGTTTTACGTCTTTCATTATGTTTTTCATATCCTATGGCCACGCCCTGCATTTACGTTTGCACTCATGGCCGATATTCAGGAATTTACTTGATGCGGGCGCGATAGGTAATTAATTTTTTAGCTAATCTTAGTATGGTTATATTCGTTGGCGGCTCAACTGTTGATAGCTGAAGTAATTTCCCAGCACGCTTTTTACGTAGATTCTGGTTTCTGGATAGGGAATTTGCTCCACCCAAAGTTCTGGTAGATCCTGCAAGTTGTTGTTTGGCCATGATTTAACAGCCCCCGACCCGGCGTTATAGCTGGCAACGGCGAGAAATATATTTCCTCCAAACTCCCTGAGCATTTGTTTTAAATAGCTTCCCCCCAAACGAGCATTTAGGTTTGCTTCTTCCAGTTCCGCTGTTGTTAGGGGTTTCCCCGCAAGTTCCGCTGCAGTGGCGGGCATCAGCTGCAATAAACCCACTGCCCCAGCGGGGGAGCGCACCGTTTTGTTCAAACGCGATTCTTGGCGGGCTACCCCCTGCAGAAGCAAGGGATCTAAGCCCGCCCGGCGGGCGGCAGTGCCCAGCTCTTGGCCATAGGTGAGCGGGTGGCGTTGTTGCTCCAGTAGGGCCTGTTGAGCTTTGCTGCCCGCTGCCCCCTCGAGGGCGGCACTATCAAGTTGAGCTAAACCAAGCCAGTGATCACCCACGGCTAAACGCAGTTGCCCCTCCTGCCAAAGGTTTGTTGGTGTAACCGCTGCTCTACCTAAACGCCATGTGCGCCAATGCTCCCAGGCTTCTGTATGGAGCCCCAGGGCCGATAACTTTGCCAGTGGCGCAGGCAATGGGCCAGGGCCGTTTGCAACTGGCTTAGGTGGTTTTTCAGCCAAACGAACACTGGCCCGCCAGGCGTAATAGCCATAGGGATATTGGCGTAATTGGTTTTGCCAAATGGCTCGCGCCCTATCCTTTTGGCCCTGCTGCCAAGCGCTTAGCCCCATCCAAAAGCGACTGCGGGCAGCGATTGGTGGGCTCTGTTTGTTGGCTTGTAATTGGCTGAGGCTGTTGTATGCCTTAGCCCACTGGCGCTTTAGCAGTAGTTCCCTACAGCGCTCCCAGGCTTTTGTGCTTGCGCTCAGCTGTTCTTTAGGTTCGATTTGCTCGATTTTGGTTTTGCCGAGGCAGCGCTGGGCGGCAGCCCTATCCCCCTGGGCCAGCAAGCCAGTTGCCAAAAGTATTTTTTCGCTTTTTGCCAGTGCCCGCTCCGGCTTCATGCAGGCCTCAGCCATTGCCGCAGCAGCGCCGGGCCAGCGTTTGCCATAGCGGGCTAAATGCAAACCGCCGAGGCTGCCACCTTTCTTTTGATGCCATTTCAGGGCAGCTGCCAGGGCGGCGGGGTGGGCCGGAAAGCGTTGCAGCAACTCCTTGGCTTGGCCCAGGGCGTAAAGACCATCAGCGCTAGGTGGTGCTTTTGGGAACTGGCTAACCAGATACTGCCATTGCTTTTGAGCTGCTGCTTCTTGGCCCCCATGGGCAAGGGCCAAGGCCTCTAACTTCAAACTGATTGGTGCCAGCAGCTGGCTCTCCCCTTGCCTACCCCAGCCTTGGCCCCGCAGCAGATCCAGCTGGTTGGTTTGCTGTGTTGCAAGGATTAGGCGTGCTTCGCGCCGCCTGATTGGATCAGGGTCTAACCGGGCGCTGCGATTTAAAAAGATTTGCTTGCTTGCGGCTGTAAGGCTGGGTCTTTTAGCCAACAGAATTTGTTGCAATGCCGCCAAAGCAAAGGCAGTGCCAAGGGCTATGCCAGTTAGGCCAAGCACTCCCCGTTGATTAAAGGCAGCCAACGATTTTTGCTCCATTATGAAGCCTGCTTTGCTTCAATTCTGTGGTGCAATCTGTAGCTCGCTTTTTGCTGCAGCTGCAGAGGCGATTGGGGCCAAACCTATCTGCCTTGGAACTGCAACAGCGCCGCTGCGGGCTTGCGGTAGCCCTTGGTTTGGGCTGTTGGTTATTGAGGCCCCTGCCTCCATTCATGTGGTTGCCAGGTGCGGTTGTGGGTGCATTTTTGCTTTGGGCGGCCCTGGAGTTAGCAGGCTTGCTTTGGCGGCCCCAGCGTTGGCATTAGGCGGCTCCGGTTACCCTCTGAGCAAGATTTTTTTCTGCCATGGCTGATCTGGCTACCCATCCGGTAGGTCAACCCTTTTCCGCTGGCGTGAGCTTTGGCACCGATGGCATTCGCGGCCTGGTTGGTGGTTTGATGACCCCCGCCCTTGCCATGCAAGTTGGCTATTGGGGTGGTTTGGTGTTGCAGGGGGAGGGGCCGGTGTTGATTGGCAGGGATTCCCGCAGCAGTGGCTGGATGCTGAGCGCTGCTTTAGAAGCAGGTTTAACGGCAGCAGGCCGTGAGGTGTGGAATTTGGGTTTATGCCCAACCCCAGCCGTTGCCCGCTTGGTGCAGCAACAAGGTGCTGCCGGTGGGGTGATGGTTTCTGCAAGCCACAACCCGCCAGCTGATAACGGCATCAAACTGTTTGCGGCCGGTGGTTCGAAATTGGCCCGCCAACAGCAGGAGTTGATTGAGGCTGGCCTGCGGGGGGAGTTGCCAGCTGCTGCTAATCGTTGTGGCAGTAGCCATCAACGCAGCGACTTACTCGCTAATTACCGCCAACTGCTACGGGAAGGGATAGCCGATAACCAACTCAATGGCAGGCGCATCGTGCTCGACCTCTGCTGGGGTTCAGCCACCGCCTGCAGCAGCGAATTGTTTCGCAGCCTTGGTGCTGAAGTAATTGAGCTCCATGCCAGCCCCGATGGCAATGCAATCAATGTGGGCTGCGGCAGCACCCACCTGGCCCCACTGCAGGAAGCCGTTCGCCAAAGCGGCGCTGAACTTGGTTTTGCCTTTGATGGTGATGCCGATCGGGTACTTGCAGTTGATGGGGAAGGCCGGCTTGTGGATGGTGATCACATCTTGTTTATGTGGGGTTCTGCCCTTGCAGCAGCAGGGCAATTACCTCAGCAATTACTAGTGGCCACGGTGATGAGCAACCTTGGTTTTGAACGGGCCTGGTGCAGCGGCGGCGGCCAGCTTGAACGCACGGCTGTGGGTGATCAATACGTGCATCAAGCGATGCAAAACCTGGGCGCTGCCCTTGGTGGTGAGCAATCTGGCCATATTCTTTGCGCCCACCATGGCTTAACCGGTGATGGTTTGCTAACGGCGTTGCATTTGGCGGCGTTGCTTAAACCCGGTGAAAGCCTTGCTGATCGCCGAAATCAGAGTTTTGTTTCCTATCCCCAACGCCTAAAAAATGTGCGGGTAGCTAACCGTGAACGGCGTCAACAATGGCAGCAGTGCGATCCCCTAGCCCAGGCGGTGGCTAGCGCAGAGGCGGAAATGGCAGGGGAGGGCAGGGTTTTAGTGCGCGCCTCCGGTACGGAACCGCTGTTGCGGGTGATGGTGGAAGCCTCAAGTCAGGCTGTGGTTGATCATTGGATCGAAAATATTGCGGCCATCGCCGAACGGGAATTAAACAACTAGTTGTGCTGCAAGTTGCAGGGCGCCATGGCAGGCATCCCCTAGGGGCTTTTGGATTTTTGTACCCGGCAAGCGCTCCTGCAGCATCTTTTTGAAACTTGTTTGCAGTGGTTTCAGGTTTTCAATGGCACCACCAAAACAGCAGATCTCTGGTTGGGGCATAGCCAAGGCAGTTGCAACCCCCTCCACCATCAGGGCCAATTCCTCCCCGGCGATATTTAAAATTCGCTGGGCATTGATATCACCCTGTTCCGCCAGGTTGCTAACAAGTGGAGCCAGCCGGGCAAAACCGGCAGCTCCGAAATGGGGATCCACCACCAATGCTTTTAATTCATGGGGATAACGCACACCTAGGGCAGTCCATAGCACTGATTTAAGGCTGGTTTCAGTTAATCGACCATCTGCCATGCGCAGGGTTAGGGCAAGGCCATCCCGGCCTATGTCCATGGCGCTGCCCACCCCATCCACCAGCCAACCCCAGCCAGCGCAACGGTGCTGGCTGCCCAGTTGATTACGACCCACGGCAATGGCGCCGGTGCCACTGATTAAAACTATGCCGGGGCAGCCCGGCGCAAAGGCACCGGCAAGGGCCGTGCGTTCATCACCGGTAACGAGTACCGCCCCTAGGCCGAGGGCCTCTTTAGCCAAGCTGGTGCCAAGGATTTCACTGGGGCTTTCCGCTTCAATGCCACTGGCACCCACTGCGGCAGCAAGCAGCGGGCCTTTGCTTGCACAATTGTTTAAGGCGGCGGCAAAACTGCTGCGCAGGGCCGCTTGAAAGCGTTCGGGGCCGCCGGCACTACTGAGATGGCTTACACCACTCCCCTCACCTTCTGCTAAAACCGTTCCATCAGCTAGGGCAATGCGGCAGCGGGTGTGGGTTTGGCCGGCATCAAAGCCGGCAAAGATGGCAGCTTCAGTCATGGTTTTGGCCGGCACCCAGGGTGGCTAATAAAAACCAGCCTGTGATTTGCACTTCCGGCCTAAAGAAAATCGTATCCACTAAGCCATGGCCAGCTAAACCAAGCACCGCTGCCATCGCACCGATGCAGGGCAAACTAAAAAATAAATCTCGATAGAGCTGGCTAAAACCAATGCGCACAATGGTAAAAAGCAAACCAAGGGCGGCTAATAAACCGGGAATACCAGTTTCAACAGCAAGTTCAAGGGGCACGGAGTATGCGCTTAAGGCTGTGAAACGCGGCTGTTGATATAAGGGGTAGATCAAATTAAAAATGCTATTGCCGGGCCCGATCCCAAGCCAGGGACGGTCGTGAATCATCTCAAGGGCCGCCAGCCACACGTTGATGCGGAAATTGTTGGAACTGTCTTCACGGCCAGCGGCCATGCTGAGCAAACGCACCCGCAAGGGCTCAACTTTTACAGCTGCCACTAGCAGCCCTAACACCACAAGGCCAATTAATAGGGTCGGCAGCCAGCGCCTTAGCGGCTTTGCCAAGTATTTGCTTAACCGCAATAGCAGCAGCACTCCCATGGCGCTAAGGGCTATTGCCATGCCAATCCAGCCACCGCGGCTGTAGGTGAGCAGCATTGCAACTGAGCCCAGCCCCAGGCTGCTGAGGGCAAAAAGACGCAACCAGGGGCTGCGCCAACGCAGCAGTGCCACCAGCGCTAAGGGCAAAATCGGCAGTAGGTAACCAGCCAGCAGATTCGGATTTTCCAGGGTGCTGTAGATCCGTTGGGTGCCATCGGCGATGGAGTTGGGATCAGCCCAACGGGCTAGTTCAGTGGTGTCGCCATAGAGCTGCCGCAAACCGATAACAGCTGTGATTAATTCACCAAGCAGCAGTGCACCCAGCAAGCGATCCCACCAGCGGGGCGCTTCGTTTAGGAGCCGGCTGATCAGTGCATAAACACCGAGATAGCTGAATAATTTGAGCAAACCTTTTGCAGCGGCGGCGGGCACCGGAGAAAAACCAGTTGCCAGCAGTGCAAGGGCTAGATAGGCAAGTAGCCATCCATTCACTGCCCCCAAAGGTTTGCCGCAGGCGGGCGTAGCTAAACCCCAAATCAACCAAAACAAACCGCAGGCAGTAATTAATAAACCAAGGCCACCACGATCAGCTAATGGCAGCAGTAGCAGCAGAGCCGTTAGTAACCCACCGGCTAGCTGTGGCAAAAAAGGTAGTAGCCGGCTTGCATTCCTTTGCCCCTGCCATAGGCCCTGCCAACGCAACAACCAAGGAATAGAAGGGCTGGAGTTCATGGGTTGCTACTTACAACGGTTGGATTATGGAGGCAGAGCTCCTGCTAAACAGCCTGCGATAAACGGGAAGTTTTTTATCGAGCACCTGGGCCTCCCGTTCAGTGGCGAGGCAAAAGGGATTTGTTTCCAGCCAAGTGCCGCCATCTAAGGGATAAAAGGCGCCACTATTAGCTACTGCTTCCAGCATAAATTGGATCACCTGGGGCACATCACTCTGCAGAAATAATTGGCCATCAGGGGCCATGGCAGCGGCTAATGAAGCAATTAATTCAGGCTGCACCATCCGGCGTTTGTGGTGGCGTTTTTTAAACCATGGGTCGGGATATTGGATTGTTACTAGTGTTAATAGATTTGCTGGTAATTTAGTAAGCCAATTTTCAAGGCTGATATTTGCGTTGCAAAATAGAAAGCGTAGATTATTAATTTCAAGCCTTTTCTGATCGGCATCAGCCAAATCAACTAGGGGCCTCCTAATCTCTAAGCCAAGGTGATTGCGATGGGGCCTTTGGGGTGCAAGCGCTAATAAAAAACGACCCCTGGCACAGCCGATATCAAGATGAAGAGGTAGGTTTGGATTTTCAAAAAGCTCAGCTATGGAAAGCAGATCGCGTTCCACCTGGTAGAAGCTACTGAGCGGATTTACGTGTTGACGCAAAACAGAATGATGTGATTTATGGAAGGGATTAATTAAGTTTCAGTTGGCTTAGGGTTGGGTACTAAAAATGCCCAACTAGCTGTGTAGCCATGCATTTGGGTGCTGCCGGCAACCGGGCCGATTTCACCATTGCAAAACAAACCAGCTACAGGGATATCTGGAAAAAGTTCACGGCATAGGCCCACATCTACATTTGCTTCTCCATAAAGGCCCTGGCCGCGGCCGAGACAGGCAAAAAGCAGTGCGGCAAGGGGTTGTTCGGCGCGTTGTTGTTGGAGGAGAAGTAGATCTTTTAATTCTTGGCGGGAGCTATTGCCATCGCGCACCTGAAATTGGAGTTGCTGGCCGATCCGCAAGCTATCAGCCACGGCAATTGCCCCAAGGCGCGGATCCATGCCCATCAAATTGCGCACTAAAAAAGGCGAAACTTGCGGTGCGGAAGGATTAGGCATCGCAAAATTTTCCTTGCCTAAACCCACGAATAGGGCATTGCGCAGCAGCTCTCGATCGCTGCTGGGCAGCTCACCAATCAAGCCTTGTAGGGCCGCCAAGGGATTTTGAAGGGCATCCCCTTGGCGCAGTTCGAGCAGCACATTGCGTTGGGCTTGGGCTATTTCAAATACGGGGCCAATGGGCCGGCAACCTTGAGCTACCACTGGATCAAGGCTGTAGGCGCCGCTGATTACACAGCCCACTGCCCCTGAACAAACCTGATCAGCAAAAAACAAACCGCCGTGGTTTGCACTGTGTTGACCCGCTAATCCACCCAGTTTTGCCATGGCTGGGTAGCCGTAATCAAGGCCACTGATTAGATCGTTGATGCCACTGCTGGCGGGATCAATCCATATCAACATTGCCCCACCGGCCTCTGGATCAGCCCCAACGGCTTCCATCCATGGTTCCCGGGGGCCATCGAGATCGGGCAGTTGGTTGAGGTTGATTTGAAAGGGGTTCAACTGCGCCCCGGGTAAGCGCATCAGGGTGAGGCTGATGGCGGGGCCATTTTCAATTTCTTGGGGTGCAGCCGTTGCGTTGGTACCAATCACGCCGCCGCCGCAAGCGCCTAGCCAATGGCTGCAACGCAGTTGTTTTTGCAGCAGCGGCAGCAGGCGCGGCAGGTCGCTGGCATAGCTGCTGCTAGCAAACACCAGGGCGAGATCCATTTGGCCGATGCCGGCCAGTTGTTGCGTTAGATCGGCTACGGCCTGCTCAAGGGAAGGTTGCAGGGAAAGGGCAGTGCGCACCAGCGGACTGGTTTTGCTGCCTTTAAACAGTTGCAGCATGGATGGATAAGTGGTTTTTCGACCTTAATGCCGGTTGTGAATTGATTGCGGATCACGGTGCGGATAATGGCCTCAGCTCAATGTTTTGCATGGCGCTTCCCCTGCTCCGCAGCTTGGTGTGGATGATTTACCGCTTGGAGCTGCTGTTTGCCTTTGGGTTACCACTGGTATTACTGGTGTGGGCAGCGATTAAGCAGGAGCCGGCCCTGGTGCGCTTGCTGAATCTGTATTGGAAAGTGGGCAGCCTTTTAGGCATAACGGTGCTGCTTATGGCAGCTGGCCGGCCATTGGCATTCATTACTGCGTTTGCGTCGCAGCTTTTGATTTTGGTGTCGTTGTGGTTTTGGGTGGATCTAAATGAGGAATTGGCGGATCTACCCCCCTTTCGGCCTTTGCCTTTCACCATGCGGCTGTGGCGCTGGGCGCTATCGCTGTTGTGTGTTTTGGGCTTGGTATTGAGTGGCGCTGCATTGGCTTGCGCCTGGGGCCAAGGCGCCCTGTGCGCCCCATGGCTTGAAGCACCGAGCCATTTCCAGGGCTTGCTGGCAGTGGTGTTGGGCTTTTTCTTTGGCGGCCAATGGACACCGGCAGTGTCTGGTTTTCTGGGCTACCTGGGGCTTGCCGCATACGCGGTGGGTTTAATCCAATGGCTACTGGTGCGGCTACCGCGCCAAGGGCGTTTGGCTGGCGGGTTCTAGAAAGCTCACTCCAACACCTCAACGCATCTGGAGCAGATGCTGGGGTGTTTGGGATGCTCGCCAATATCGGTGCAGTAATGCCAGCAGCGTTCGCATTTTTCACCAGCGGCGCGGGCGATGCGCAGGCTGAATTGATCACTGCTGAATTCAGCCAGGATCATGCTTGGGTTTTGCTCGCCAATGTTGTTGCCCCCAATTGTTAATTCACTAACTAATAGCCAATCAGCCAAATTATCCACCGCTGGATATGGGCTGCTAGCAAGATTTTCAAGGGCATTGGCGATCGCATCTGCCCGTTCACCTTGGCCGATTTCAAGCTGCACCTGGGCTTCTAGGGATGAACCAATACCAGCTTCTTTGTTGCGGCAACTTTCAAGTAAACGATTGGTTTGAGAACGCACTTCGATAAGTTCCGTTAGCATTAAATTAAGGCCCAATTGCCGGGGGCCTTTCCATTCAGCGGGCACCTTTGGCCAACCCCTTTGGAATACGGACTTTTCAGCTACTGCATAGGGGAGATTTTGCCAGATATCTTCTGCCATATGGCATAAAACCGGTGCGATTAGGCCAGCTAAGCGTTCAACAATATGGGCTAACACTGTTTGGCAGCTGCGGCGCCGGTGGGAGCTGGCAGCACTCACATACAAGCGATCTTTAGCGATGTCCAGATAGAAATTAGAAAGATCAACTACGCAAAAATTCTGTAATGTTTGAAAGAAGCGATAGAATTCATAATTATCAAAATAGTTTGTAATCTCATCAATAACAGTGGCGGTGCGATGCAGCATCCATTGATCTAACAGTGGCAGATCTTCGTGGCTAATTGCATCTCTACCTGGCTCAAAATCATGAAGATTGCCAAGTAGATATCTGGCGGTATTGCGAACTTTTCGATTTACATCGCCCAGCTGCTTAAGGATTCCGGAGCCGAGGGGTACGTCGGCGGAGTAATCAACTGAGCTAACCCATAGCCTCAGCACATCTGCCCCATAGGGGGGATCTTGTTTTTCATTTTTACCACCTTCAATAATTACAGCAGGATCAACTACATTACCCAATGATTTACTCATTTTACGACCCTTTTCATCCAACACAAAGCCATGGGTGAGCACCTTGCGGTAGGGGGCCTTGCCGCTCACCGCAACGGAGGTGAGCAAACTGCTTTGAAACCAGCCGCGATGTTGATCGGTGCCTTCTAGGTAGAGATCAGCGGGATAGTTCAGCTCTGGATTTGCGGCTAGCACCCCAGCCCATGAGGAGCCGGAATCAAACCACACGTCCATGGTGTCGGTTCCCTTGCGCCATTGGCTCGCCTCATCGCCGTAGCTTTTGGGCAGAAGATCTACTTCTTCCCGCTCCCACCACACGTTGGAGCCGTGTTCAGCGATCAGGGCTTGAATGTGGTTGAGGGTGTTGCTATTTAGTAAAACTTCACCGCTGCTGCGGTGATAAAAAACAGGAATTGGCACACCCCAAGTGCGTTGGCGGCTGATGCACCAATCGCCACGATCTTTCACCATTCCTTCAATTCGATTGCGGCCGCTGCTGGGTAGCCATTCCACGGCATCTATGGCATCTAATGCTTGGCTACGGAAACCATCTAAAGAAGCAAACCACTGTTCAGTAGCACGGAATATGGTGGGTTTTTGAGTGCGCCAATCATAGGGATAACGGTGTTGATAGGCCTCTTCTGCTAATAGGGCATGGGCTTCTTTAAGGGCGCTGATTATGGTTGAGTTTGCGTCTTTTAATACATTCAGGCCAGCGAAAGGGCCTGCTTCTGCTGTGAGGTTGCCGCTTTCATCTACAACGCATAAAACAGGCAGATTGTAGCTTTTTGCAGTATTGAAATCATCCACACCATGGCCTGGAGCAGTGTGCACAAGGCCGGTGCCGGTTTCAGTGGTGATGTAGTCGCCGCCAATTACCACTGGGCTGAGCCGATTAAAAAGGGGATGGCGATAACTAGTGCCCTCTAGATCACTACCTTTAACTGTTAATAAACACTCAAGATTTAAAGCTAATTTTTCACATAAACCATCAACTAGTTCCGCTGCCACAAGCAGGCTGCGTCCCTGGCCATCGGAGCAGAGGGAGTAGTTGAGGGAACCGTTAACTGCAATGGCCAAGTTGGCGGGCAATGTCCAGGGGGTGGTGGTCCAAATTGCCACTTGCAGATTTTCAAGCCCAAGGCCAGCGGCTGTGAGGCTTGCTTGTAGAGCTGCGCTGGGCTCCACCACGGGGAAGGCCACATAAACACTGGGGGAGATGTGGCCTTCGGGGTATTCCAATTCGGCTTCTGCCAGGGCCGTGCGGGAGCTGGGGCTCCAATGCACGGGCTTGAGGCCGCGATAGATAAAACCAGCCAGCAGCATCTGGCCAAAAACATCGATTTGGGCTGCTTCGTAGTTTTTTTGCAGGGTTAGGTAGGGGCTGTCCCAATCCGCCCAAATACCCCAACGGCGAAAGCCTTGCTTTTGCAACTCCACCTGTTCAAGGGCAAAGGCATGGGCGCGGCGGCGTAGATCAAGGGGGCTAAGGCTCTGGCGCTCCGATTGGCTGATGCCTTGGAGCACTTTTAATTCGATCGGCAAACCATGGCAATCCCAGCCGGGCACAAAGCGTGCCCGCTTGCCTTGCATTAGTTGATATTTATTGATGATGTCTTTAAGGGTTTTGTTTAAGGCATGGCCCACATGCAGGGCGCCATTGGCGTAAGGGGGGCCGTCGTGGAGGGTGAATTGCGCTCCGGGGTTATGGCGGCTCAGTTGTTCATATAGGCCAAGTTCATGCCAGAAGGCCTGCAATTCCGGTTCGCGGCTTTTGGCATTAGCCCGCATGGAGAAAGGTGTCTCCAGCAGGTTGAGGCTGTCTTTGTAGGAGATTTCGCTGGCCTTCAACTCTGCGCTGGCATTGAGCTGCTGATTATCTACGCGCACCCATTTTTTACTATTCACTGGCTTTTGTTGGCGTTGGCTGAACAACCCAGCAAGGCTGCGCCTAAGGGTTTCAAGCTTTTCACGCCGATGCACAGGATCAGCCAGCTGATCTTTTTGTTCAGGGCTTAGTTGCTGCCAGCGGTTGGTTGCCACTTCGCTGCCGAGGCGGCCGATCAATAAGCCGCCGCACAGCACGGCCAGCATTGGCGCCCCCCGCAAGCGCTCGGCGCTGTTGATGAGCACAAGGCCAAGCAACAGCAGCAGGGCTGCCCAAAAGCTGTCGCGGGGTCGCATGAGATCGCTGCTAAGCAGTGGGAGAAACAGCAACAAAAGGCCAGCAATGAGGGCCAGCGCACCAAGCAAATTGGCCAGCAAGGGGTTGGTTAAGGCTTTTGATATTCAAGCGCTGTTTAGAGTTACCGATACGCCCACCTGGCGGAATCGGTAGACGCGCTGGTTTTAGGTACCAGTGGCTTAGGTCGTGGGGGTTCAAGTCCCCCGGTGGGCATAAATCTAAAATAAATATGTAGCTAGTCGCAGCAGTAGTCCCAGCAGTCCATTGTTGGTATCTATGGGGTACTGCCTTGGCGGCGCGGGCACTGCTGGCTTTATTAGTGGCCTTAACGGCCCTTGGCGAAGGCTTGGCAAAGCCGATCAGGTTTCACCAAATGGGCAGCGGGTTTGCCGCACCCGTACCAGCCAGTTGGGAGCATGTGCAGCAGCTGGAATTTCGCTTGGCCTTCCATGGGGTGAAGGTGGTGTACTCAAGCCGCTGCCCGAAGGGGCTGGAGGGCCTCTACGACCATCGCATCGGCCAGGTGTTGATGTGTAAAAACACAATGCCGGCCCAGGCTGAAATCCACTGGAACACCCTTGCCCATGAAGCCGTTCATGTGATGCAAATCTGCCGCCAGTCGGCGCCGCTTTCCAAGGGCTTGGATCAGTTGCAGCAGAAGATGTTGGATTCCACCCCGGCACCAGAAAAGCTGCATATTCTCTCGGCCTATCCCCCGGAACAAAGGCTGTATGAGTTGGAGGCCCGCTGGGTGGCAAATACCTTTCCACCAGAAACGGTGATGGCCCTGTTGGATTTGAGCTGTGGCCGGCCCGGTCGCCGCCAGCCCACCCACACATTGCTGCCCCAGCTAATGGCTAAGGAAAACGGTTAAAATCAATTTTCTGGCTCGCTGAGATGGGCGACTCCGCAGCACTGCGATCGGTGCCCCGCGATTTGGTGGGTTTACCACCTGCATGGAATCCCACCGTTGGCTTGTTCATAGGTGGCTACCTGCTGGCAGCCCTCACTATTTGGGGTTGGTTTGTTGGCCACTGGCCGCTGCCTCTGTTGGTATTAAGCGGTTTCCTTGCCCTGCACCTAGAGGGCACTGTTATCCACGACGCCTGTCATAACGCCGCCCATCCAAACCGCTTTATCAATGCCTTCATGGGCCACGGAGCGGCCTTGCTGCTGGGATTTAGCTTCCCGGTATTTACAAGGGTGCACCTACAACACCACGCCCATGTTAATGATCCGAAGCACGATCCCGACCATATTGTTTCAACATTTGGCCCACTTTGGTTGATAGCACCAAGGTTTTTTTACCACGAATACTTCTTTTTTCAGAGGCGATTATGGCGTAGATATGAATTATTTGAATGGGCCCTAGCACGCACGATTTTTGTTTTGATCGTTGTTGCAGCAGCCCGCGGCGGCTTTTTGCAATTTATCTTTAATTGTTGGTTTGCTCCAGCTTTGATGGTTGGTGTAACGCTTGGCCTGTTTTTTGATTATCTACCCCACCGACCATTCCGCTCAAGAAATCGCTGGCAAAACGCCAGGGTTTATCCAGACGAAACGATGAATATTTTAATTATGGGGCAAAATTATCACCTGGTTCATCACCTGTGGCCATCGATTCCCTGGTTTCTATATCAAAAGGCCTATCGGGCAACAAAACCGCTGCTAGATAAGCGTGGTTCTCCCCAAAGAATTGGCATATTTGAAACTTTCGAAGATTTTGGTAATTTTTTATACGACATACTTTTGGGTATTAGAAGCCACAGCCGCAACCGCTCTAAATTGCGATGGCTTGCTGCCTTTATGCCTGGTTTTAATAATAAAAGAAAATTGATATCACTATTGCACCGCACTTCGGTTGGCCCTAGGCCTTAATCGGCCATTATTTTTGGAACCTTAAAAAAATCACCCTCCCTTTCTGGCGCTAGATCTAGTAATTCTTCGCGTATATCGGTATTGGTAACGATATCTTCTCTGCACACATTCACAACTTCCACCGCCCGGGTGGTGGGGGCCACATCAGTGGTGTCTATTTCTTCTAGCTGAGCAACAAAATCAATAATTTCCTCCAGCTGTGGTGTGAAGGTTTCAATGGTGTGCTCAGGTAAATCCAAGCGTGCCAGCTGGGCAACCTTGCGAACGTCGTTGGCGCTGATGCGGCTCATAGACTTAGGAATTCTTCTAGATCTTTGCAGAGGGCGGTGGCAGCTAGATCCAGCAGCCGTTCACCATGGCTTGCCTTAGCTAGGAAAGGATCGGAACCCATGCGGCCATCGGGGTGGCGGCGGCGGAAATCATCGGGGCCATGAATCGGCCCGGCGGGGGCGGCTTCGGGCAGGGGCCGTTGCAGTTGCTCCAGGCTGGGTTCGAGGTAAAGGGTGAGGGCAATTTCGCTTGGCGTGGCGTGGTGACCTTCCCGATCGCCATAAAGCTCCCTTGCTTCCCGCATTACGGGGCCTGCCATAAACCAATTAGCAAGCCGGCATTGCAGTTGAGCTGCAGCAGGTAAACCACGTTTGCGCGCCTCCCCATAGGCCTCAGCAAAGGCAGCGCGGCTGGTGGCGATATTGCCGCCGTGGCCATTGATCACAAAAATTCTTTCAAAACCATGGCCAGCTAGGGAGAGCACCACATCCCGCATCACGGCCATGAGGGTGCTGGGTTGCAGGCTGATGGTGCCTGGAAAAGCGAGGTGATGTTCGGCCATGCCAAAGGCTTGGGCTGGGGTTACGAGCACACCAGTGCGGCAACCAACCTCAAGGGCAACAGCTTCTGCGGTGAGGGCATCGGTGCCAATGGCACCAGTGGGACCGTGCTGTTCGGTGGAACCCAAGGGCACGATTACGCCTTTGCAGCGTTGTAGGTAGGTTTCCACTTCAGGCCAACTGCGCAGTTGCAGGCGGATCGCTTCTGTGGTTAAGGCTGGTGATGTTGTTGTCATCGCTGCGGAATAGTGGCGTTACCTCCCTAGGATGCAGCCAGCGCGCGGGAGCGCCTTGACCAATGTTGCAACGAAAGCTCTATCAGTTCAGTGCAGAACAGCGCCCGGTTTGGGTGTTTCTGCGGGACCAGCAACGCTGGATCGAACAGGCTCGAATCCTTGAGATCGAAGGTGATTGCGTCACTTTGCGTTACGACGCTGAGGAGGAAGACGAACTGCACAGTTGGGAGGAAATCGTGCGGATCGAATCAATCGGTGCGGTGAGCACCCGACTCGCTTTCTTCAGCCGCAGCGCTGCTTCCGAAGACTTGATGGTGGCCGAACAAGACGACTGCCCAGAGGCGGAACAGCTAAAACCCCAGCCCTAGTGGGCGGTGCCGTTGCCGTTGTAGGAATCGGTGTTGTAGAAGCCGCCGGTGTTGCCAAAAACCACAAGGCTGATGCTGAAGAGCACAGCCAGCAGTGGTAGGAGCTGGGCAAGGGTGATCCCGTTTGATTCCATTGGGCAGCGGTGGGATGATGGTTGAATCATTCTGGCTCTTAAACCCGCGATTGGTTGCTGCTGTTTGTTGGTATGTATGAAATTGATGGGGTTGAACTCACCCCAAAGCAACTGAAGAAATTTGCACCACCAGTTTTTTCTGATCTAAAACAGGAAAGGCGGCATCGCAAGGAGCGTTTGGTGGGTGCACTAAGGATATTTGGTGCTATGGGTTTTGGTGAGGGTGTGGCTGGTCATATCACAGCCAGGGATCCTGAATACATAGATCATTTTTGGGTAAATCCATTTGCAATGTCGTTTAAAAGGGTGTGCATTAGTGATTTGTTATTAGTAAATCATAAAGGTGATGTTGTGATTGGTGAATTACCTGTTAATCGAGCTGCATTCGTATTGCATGCGGCGATTCATCAAAGAAGGCCTGAAGTGATAGCAGCAGCCCACGCCCATTCGCCCTATGGCAAAGCATTTTCAAGCCTCGGTAAGCAGCTTGATCCAATTACCCAAGATGCTTGCACATTTTATAACCACCATAAATTAATTTCAGTTGATGGTGGCAAGGTGGTGTTAGAGCAGGAATCTGCTAATAAATTTGCGGATAATTTTATGATTGGGAAAGCTGCAATTCATCAAAACCACGGTTTATTTACGGTTGGTGAAACAATAGATTCAGCTGCTTTTTGGTTTATTGTGATGGAGCGTTGCTGCCAGGCGCAGCTATTAGCAGAAGCTGCTGGAACGCCAAAATTAATAAGAGATGAATGGGCAAGTTACACAAGCCAGCAAATCGGCAATGAACTTGCAGGCTGGTATGGTTTTCAATCTTTTTGGGAGGAGATAATCACAACCGATATCGATATGTTTAATTAAGTGGCTTATGTGATGGATGCTTTAATTTGCTTTGCGCTTAGCTGCCAAAGTGTTTCAGCAAGTTTAAGGCAACTAGCCTCTTGGCTTGGATCTATTTGTTTGAATTCTAATTTACCTGGCCCAATTACACGATTGCACCAATATTGAAATTTAGTAGTTTCTAGCTGCTTATCGGTGGCTAGATTTGCTAGCAGTTTTCCAGCGCCTTCTGTTGATTCACAAATTCGCAATAGATCGCGGGCAATAAATGCAAATATGGTTTGACCGATGGGATTTTGTTTACGGCTGTAGCGAAAGAATCCTTGATTACTGCGTGGGATTACTAGGCCCGGGCTCCATGCTATTACGGTTAGTGGAGTTGAATTTGTTGAATGATTATGTGCAATATATTGAGCCATTAATAAGTTGCAGAGTTTGCTATCTTTATAGGCTTTTTCTGCGTTGAAGATATTGCCGCCATCAAGCATTAGTGCGCCGGGTGTTTGGCGTAAACCATTGAGATCTTTTAGGCCAGCAGGAGCGCCAACTTTGCCACCTGGGCTTTGGGGATCATGAACTTCAGAAGCAGTAATAACTAACCTTGGATTTTTGCTCAATAGCAATAAGGGCAATATTTGCTCTAGGAGTGCTTGATGAGCTAGGTGATTAACTGCAATTGTGAGTTCAAATCCTTGCTTAGACCATTGCGGCTGTTTGCCGCCGCTGTATTGCAGGCCGGCATTGAGCGCTAAGGTATCTATAGGGTTGCCCTTAATTAATAGCTCTTTACTGCAACTTGCAACGCTATTTAGATCAGCTAGGTTGCAAATGGGTGTTTGAATATTATCTAAGTATCCAAAGCGTTGATTTAATCTTACTGCTGTTTCACTATTTCGGCAGGGTAATGTTAGGTGATGGCCTGCGCGCTGCAGTAGAAGCGCAGCTTCTAGGCCAATGCCAGAACTAGCTCCAGTGATTAGGATATGTTTCTTTGCTGTTTGTGTAGTTGCGATCATTTTAGGCTATGCTTGAGAAAAGTATTTCTATTCTATTATGAATTTTTCTGGAACCGTTAATTTGGCGAGTTTAATCGGAATTATTATTTATCTGATTTGGCTTCCTGTTGCGGTAGCAGCTGTTATGCAGATTCGCTTTTTGATTGGTTGCCGTAAAGAAAGAACAGCTGCAATTATATTTGCAACTATTCTGCAGTTTATCCACCTTTTTGCCCGCTTATTTGGCCTGCCGCTAATTGCTGGGATTCTATTTTTTCAGGGTTGGAAACTAGAGCCAATATTTGCTTTTGCATTTTTCTTTTTGGGGCTTGGCTATCTTGGTGAACTTTTGATGAATTTCAAGAATCAATTAGATGCTTGGCGCTTACGAAAAAATCTGAGTAATTTTCAAGCCAGGAGCATTTGAGTTTGAGCATTTTAAATTTCAAATATCAAGCATTTAGTTTTAATCTGGTAAATGATATTCGGCTGCCCGAATTAAGCGAAAAGTTGTTAATTGCTAACGAACAAAACAGTATATCTGTAGTTAGTGGTAACTATAATAAATGGCCTTTCATCGAAGCTAGCCCCCACAGCACACAATGCTTGCAGCTTGCAGCTGGTGAATCGCTTGAATATCAACGCTGGGATGACAGTGTTAGGAATCGTGATTTGCGCACTTTTTGTTAACAAGCGGCCTTGGCGCAGGGGCCTCACCAACACCCGTTCCTTGCCGTGCTGGCTCGCTAGGGCAATGGTGCGTCCGGCGTAGGAAGACATCGCCCAATTCCCCTAGTTGCTGCCAGGAAACTAGGTAATCACTGTCTAACTTGGGGCAAGCCTCTTCAACACTTCCAAAGAAAAAGCCCCATCGAGACAACTCCATGGGGCCTGGATCTTAAGGAACCAAGAGTATGGGGATGCTCTTCCTGGCTTGGGGCCAACAGGCCCAAAACAAGCCATCACCAACTCTTGTCAGCCCAATTAGCAAGGCTGCATAGAAAGGCTCCCCAAACAACTGAAGGCGCTACCTACAGTTTTGCCATCAACAAGAAGGAGCATTCAACGGCACTTGAATACCACTGATGCGTTCCGTCCGAACCCATCAATGGCTCCCGTTTAAAGCCCAAATTTCAAACGCCAATTCATTGATAGTGGCTGACAACCAATGGTTTCAGCCAACTTTTTTGCGCCCATTCCCTGTTTTCATCCCCATCGCCATGGCCATTCTCATTGCCATTGCCAACCGGCGTCGCTTGTTGGCTCTCTTAACTGGAACAATCACCACCTCGATGCTCCTGACTGGTTGCTTGGGCAATCCCCCCAGCAAGAGAGCAGGCTCAGGGTTCGTTGCCACGGAGGTGAACTCCCAGGCCAGATTCCAGCTTGAAACAGGCAGCATCAGCCTCGGCTTTGTTCCCATCCTGGAGGCGGCACCTCTGGTGATTGGGGTGGAAAAGGGGTTCTTCGCGAAGCATGGGATTGATGTGAAGCTTTCCAAGCAGGCCAGCTGGTCGGCTGCCCGCGACAACGTGGTGCTGGGCAATGCTGGCGGCGGCATTGACGGCGGTCAGTGGCAGCTGCCCATGCCCCAGATGATTAGCGAGGGTGCCATCACCAACGGCAAGAAGGTGCCGATGTACATCCTGGCGATGCTGATGAGCCAGGGGAATGGCATCGCCGCAGCCAATTCCGTGAAAGATGGCAACCTCACCTACAACCTCAAGACATCGTCTCCTGGTTTCTTTCAGAAGTTCAGCCAGAAGGAGGGGCGGAAGTTCCGGGCTGCCTACACCTTCCCCAGGGCCAACCAGGACATCTGGCTCCGCTACTGGCTCGCCGCCGGCGGGGTGAACCCCAACAAGGACGTGGAACTGCTCACCGTTCCCGCACCTGAAACCCTCCAGGGCATGAAGAACAGCACCATGGAAGCCTTCTCCACCGGCGATCCCTGGCCAATGCGCATCGCCAAGGACAACGTGGGCTATCTGGCCGCCACGACGGCCCAGATCTGGAAGGTTCACCCCGAGGAATACCTGGCCGTGCGAGCGGATTGGGTCGACAAGAACCCCAAAACCACCGTTGCCCTCCTCAAGGGCCTGATTGAAGCGCAACGGTGGCTCGACAAACCGGAAAACAAGAACGCAGCCGCCACGATTCTGAGCTCCCGCAAGTGGTACAACGTGCCGCTGCCGGTGCTGGAGCAATCGCTGAAGGGCCAATACACAATCGGCGCCGCAGGCACTGCCGAAACCGATCCCAAGATGGGGCCGCTCTATTGGAATAGCGATCGGGGTGTGATCTCCTACCCCTACAGCAGCCTCACCCTGTGGTTCCTCGTTGAGTCACTGCGCTGGAAGTTCTACCCCGGCACGGTGGACACCATCCAGCAAGCCCAAGCGATCAACGCCAAGGTGACCAGGGGCGACCTTTGGCTGCAGGCCGCCAAGCAACTGGGCTTGCCCGCCAAGGACATTCCCTCCTCGCCAAGCCGCGGCAAGGAAGTGTTCTTCGACGGCACGGTCTACGACCCCAGCAATCCGCAGGCCTATCTCAACAGCCTAAAGATCAAAAACTGATCGCGCTCCCCTGGGCCTGACCGACAACCTCCCCTGCGGCAGGCCCTATCCAATTCATCCCGATTGCCCCGTTCCAATTTCTTTATCCCTCCAGGAGTTCTCTCACGATGACCACCTCACCCAACGCAGGCTTCAATCTCCCCCTGTGGTGGAAGCGCAACCGCAAGCAGATCCTCTATCCCCTGTTGGGCACGCTTGGGTTCCTGATCATCTGGCAACTCAGTTCCAGCCTCGGGATCACTAAGCTCACCGGCCCCCTCAGTCTCTGGAGTGAGGAGCGCACCCGCGAATTGCTCCTTTATCCCTTTTTTGACAACGGCGGCCTCGACAAGGGCCTGTTCCTCCACACCATGAGCAGCCTCTCGCGCGTGGCGATGGGTTATTCCCTGGCTGCGGTGATCGGCATCGCCGTCGGCATTGCCGTGGGGATCAACAAAGACCTCAACCGCGCCTTCGACCCCCTGTTCCAGTTCCTGCGCATGGTGGCCCCACTGGCCTGGGTGCCCATCGCCCTGGTGATGTTCCAGCAGAACCAGCCGGCAGCCATCTTTGTGATTTTCATCACCTCGATTTGGCCGATCTTGATCAATACCGCTGAGGGTGTTCGCCAAATCCCGCAGGACTACCGCAATGTGGCCCTGGTGCTGCAGATGTCGAACCGGCGCTTCTTCACCAAGATCCTGATTCCTTCTGCCCTGCCCTACATCTTCACCGGTCTGCGCATCTCCATTGGCCTGGCCTGGCTCGCCATCATCGCCGCCGAAATTGTGATGCCCGGTACCCCAGGAATCGGCTTCTTTATCTGGGATGCCAACCAAAACGGCTATGTCTCCGACATCGTTCTGGGCGTGATCTGGATCGGCGCGATCGGCCTGATCCTCGACCGTTGCATGGCCTGGCTCCAAACCCGCATCGCCTCCGGCCGCTAAGCCATGCCCAACCCCAGGACAACCGTGGTCCTTTTTCTCACGGCCCGCTACCTCGTGATAGCAGCCATGATTCTGGCCTTTTGGTGGGCCTATCGCGCTGCTTGATCCCCCTGTTCTTTGTCTTTCGATGCCATGACAACCCTGGTTGCTGTTCAGGATGTTGCCAAGGCCTTTCCCCTCTCCGGGGGAGGTCACTATCTCGCCCTCAAGGGCATCAACCTTGACATCCGCAAAGGTGAGTTCATCTCGCTGATCGGCCACTCCGGCTGCGGCAAGAGCACCCTACTCAACATGATCGCCGGTCTCGATGTACCAACCGAGGGGGCGGTGCTGCTGGATGGGATAACCGTCAAGCGGCCCGGCCCCGACAAGATGGTGGTGTTTCAAAACTACTCGCTGCTGCCCTGGCTCACGGTGCGGGAGAACATCGCCCTGGCGGTGGTTGAAGTGATGCCCGACCTTCCCTCCGCCGAGCGGGTCGCCCTTGTGGAGGAACACATCGCCATGGTCGGCCTCAACCATGCGGCCGACAAGCTACCGCTCCAACTCTCCGGTGGCATGCGCCAACGGGTAGCGATTGCCCGGGCTTTGGCGATTAGGCCCAAACTGCTCTTGCTCGACGAACCCTTTGGGGCCCTGGATGCTCTCACCCGGGGCAATCTGCAGGAAAAGCTCATGCAGATCTGCAATGAGCATGAACTCACCGCCGTGATGGTGACCCACGACGTGGACGAGGCGGTACTGCTCTCGGATCGCATCGTGATGCTCACCAACGGCCCCGGCTCCAAGATCGGAGACATCCTCGAGGTGGATATCCCCAGGCCAAAGCAGCGGCTTGAGGTGGTGCACCATCCCAGCTACTACAGCCTGCGCTCGGAAATCATCTATTTCCTCAACCGCCAAAAGCGGGTGAAGCAATGGCAGGCCAAGCCCCACAAGGTGCTGGCCCGCCATGGCTTGGAAAAAGTGAATCTCGATCTGGGATTTATCCCGCTGGCAGCCTGCGCCCCCTTGGCGGTGGCCGAAGCCAAGGGCCTCTTCGCCAAACACGGGCTTGATGGGGTCCAGCTGGTGCGTGAAACCAGCTGGCGCGGCATCACCGACGGGCTCCTCGACCGGACCCTCGATGCAGCCCTTATGCCATCGGGCATGCCCACCTGGATGACAGCAGGCGGCCATGGCGGCGATCCCACGCCGATCGTGACGGCACTGACCCTCAGTCGCAACGGCAACGGCATCACCCTGGCCAGTCGGCTGGCATCCGAAGGCGTGAGCACGGTGGCGGATTACCGCGACTATTTGAAACGCACCAATCGAGAGGCCCACACCCTGGGCATAGTGCATCCGGCCTCGATGCACAATCTGCTGCTGCGCTATTGGCTGGCCTCAAATGCGATCGACCCGGATCGCGACGTGCGCCTGCAGACCCTGCCCCCAGCCCAGATGCTGGCCGACCTCAAGGACGGGTCCATCGATGGCTATTGCGTGGGTGAACCCTGGAACGTGCGTGCCGATCGGGAAGGCCATGGCTTCCCGATCGTGGGGGATCTGGAGATCTGGTCGGGCCATCCGGGGAAGGTGCTCGGCGTGCGTGAGGAGTGGGCCCTGGCCTACCCCAATACCCACATCGCCCTCACCAAGGCACTGCTGGAAGCCTGCCGCTACTGCGCTGATCCCACCCATTGGGAGGAGCTCAGCCAACTTCTGAGCGATCGCCGCTACCTTGGGATGAAGCCGGAGTTGATCCGCTTCGGCGTGACAGCTGGCTGCTGCGATGAGAAGGAGGCTGATCCCCACACCCTGTTCTTCGGCCCAGGAGTGAACCGGCCCAGCCGGAGTGAGCACCTGTGGATCCTCACCCAGCTAGCCCGTTGGAGCGAGATTCCCTTCCCCCGTAACTACGTGGAGATCCTCGAGCGGGTCTGTTTGGTAGGGGTTTACAGCACGGCTGTCCGTGAGTTGGGTCTCGACGACGTGTCGTACCAGCGGGGAGCCATTGAGTTGTTCGATGGCGTGGCCTTCAACGCCGACGACCCAATCAGTTACCTCAACAGCCTATCTATCCACCAGGACTTCAGCGTTGCCGAGATCCCCATCGGCGTGCCCCGGGCCCTGGCTAGCTGAACACTTGTGTAAGAGCCCTCATCGCTTCCCCTCACCATGACCGCAACCCTTTTTCACAACCAAGCTGAGCCTTCGACCACCAGCTCACCGCTGCTGCGCTTTGCCGATGTCGGGGTGGCATACCCCACCCCCAAAGGCCCCTATCCGGTACTCGAAAACATCAATTTCGAAGTTCAGGCTGGAGAATTCGTTTGCGTGATCGGCCACTCGGGCTGCGGTAAGAGCACCTTGCTCAACACGGTGTCGGGTTTCACCAAGCCCACCTCGGGGCGGGTGCTGCTCAACGGCGAGTCGATCCAGCGGCCTGGGCCCGACCGCATGGTGGTCTTCCAGGGCTATGCCCTGCTGCCCTGGCTCAGCGCTTACGACAACGTCTACCTCGGAATCGACTCCGTCAATCCCGAGCTGCCGGAGCGCCAAAAGCGCGAGATCGTGATGGAGCACCTGGAGCTCGTGGGCCTGTCGGCTGCGGCCGACAAAACCATCACCCAGATTTCAGGAGGCATGAAACAGCGGGTGGCCATTGCCCGCGCCCTGGCCATACGCCCTGAGGTTCTGATTCTCGATGAACCCTTTGGGGCCCTCGATGCCATCACGAAGGAGGAGCTTCAAGAGGAGCTTCTCAAGATTTGGAACAGCCACAAGTGCACCGTGCTGATGATCACCCACGACATCGACGAGGCCCTATTCCTCGCCGACCGACTGGTGATGATGACCAACGGTCCGGCTGCGGGCATTGGCGATGTCTTGGCCATCGACTTCCAAAGGCCCCGTAGCCGTGAAGACATCATGGAAGACCCACGCTATTACGAACTGCGGAACCAGGCCCTTGATTTTCTCTACAACCGCTTCGCCCACGATGACGATGCTTGATCCGTAGTTTTTCCCTTATGAGGAGCGATGCCAGGGGCCGATACAAGGCCCCTGGCAACGGAAACAAGAGATGGCCATCACCCAAGGCAACCCCTGGGGCGATGGCCCTTCATCAAGAAGTCATTCGTGATCAGATGTACCTACTGATTGGGCTGGCATTTGCTTGGCTGACCATGCGCACCTACTTGCTTGTACGCCAGGTGAAACGTCACAGTGAGGAAGCGCAACTCAGCCATGCATTCCAACAAAAAGTTCACAAGCGAGGCATGATCACGCCTCGCTTGTGAACTCCAAAAGGGGGGCAAGCCAAGGCCCTGATCAGGCCTCGAGGTAGTCGATGACCTGATTGGATCGATGGCGAATCGCCGCAGTAGCGCGACGTTCGATCCCCCTTGCGATATCCCGGCTGACGCCCAAGTTGCGAGCTACCTCGCTGAGCGGCATCGGGGCTTCCTGGTTGATGCCGTAACGCAACCGCATCAACGTTGCCTCCTCGGTGGGCAGATCCTCCAACACCTTCTCCAGATCGGTGATCAGATGGCTTTGAAGCGCTTGGTCGGCGGGGGCAATCGCAGGACAAGCGATCAGACCCTGTAGGTCGATCCCCTCATGGCTTCCCGATTGGTAATCAAGGCTGAGAGGCTGTTGCGCGCGAAAGAGTGCTTCTCGGATATCCAGGGGTTTGATGTCCATGAACTCGGCCACCTCCTCAATCGTGGGGGTGCGCCCAAGCTCCTGCCAGAGTTGTTGCTGGGCACGCCTGAGCTTGCCAAGAAACATCCCCACCTTGACCGGCAGTCGCACGGTGCGACTTTTATCGGCAATGGCTCGGGTAATTCCTTCGCGAATCCACCAGTAGGCGTAGGTCGAAAACTTGTAGCCACGACTGGGGTCAAAGCGTTCAACCGCCTTGATCAGGCCCAGATTTCCCTCCTGGATCGCATCCTCCAGCTCCAACTGGCGATTGGCGTATTTACGGGCGATGGACACCACAAGGCGCAAATTGGCGGCCACCATCCGGTTTTTGGCGCGCTGGCCTCCTCTGACCCTTCGCTGAAGGAGTTGGGGGGGCAACCCTGCTTCCGCTGCCCAGGTCTCGAGAGAAGGGGCAACCCCGCCCGAACGCAAGGTGAGTTCCTCCTGGATCTCGTCAAGAGCGCGCATGGTTTGCACGCGACGGGCGAGGGTGATCTCCTCCTCATTGGTGAGGAGAGGGATGCGATGAATGTCACGCAAATGCTGCGTGAGAGCGTCGCAGCTGCTGCGGTTGAGCTTCTGTGGCGCAGGCATCGGAAGGATGTCTGAATTTGGGGTCGGGCAAGATTAGAGAAGAAAAATAAGAGCTGGGGAGCCAAAAGGCCAATTCCAAAAATTCTAATTGGGCCGATTAGCCAACCTTATTAATGAAAGTCAGGGACTCCAATAGCCTCACTTATCACTGCAATCAACTTTGCGGAATCAACTAACAATGGCCATCTAAATTGAGCTAACAACAAGTAGCCATGGCCAGTGCTAGCCATTGGCCCGCCGAGCCATAGGCGTTCCGAAGAAGCGCGATGGCACGGGCATCTTGAGAACCAGCACCTGGAGGGCGGAGGTGAAAGCCACAGCCACTCAAAACCAGGGATTAAAGAAGGGCGTCACCCCAGGGAAAGTGACTGATCACGATCCCCTCGAAAAATCACTCCTGCTGCTGCTGGCGATACCAACGCAGGGCTCCCCAGGCAACGGCGATGAGCGCCACAGGCAAGACAACCACCAAGACCACAAGCCGAAACTCATCCGCCATGGAGGGGGCGGTATTGCCGAGCAACTGGTCCACGAGGTAAAGGAGATAGAGGCCCATCAACAGGGCCCCTTCCAAGCGGGAAATCACGCCGCGACTCCAAAAAATGGGCAGGCAGACCAGGGTGGTCGCCACCATGATTGGGAAATCGCGGGCGAGCATCACGGGATCAACCCCCAGACCACGGCCTCCGGATACCACGCCACAAAGACCCAAGATCACCAACTGATTGAGCAGATTGCTGCCCACCACATTGGCGATGGCGATGTCGGCTTTACCCCGGTAGGCGGCCACTAGGGAGGTGATCAACTCCGGCATCGAGGTGCCGGCTGCAACGATGGTGAGACCGATCACGGTTTGGCTGACTCCCATCGCTTGGGCGGCGGCAATCGATCCCTTCACCAACAACTGGGAGCCCGCAATCAGCAACACCAGGCCGATCGCCAATTTGGTCGCTGCCACCGCAGGGGTCGCGGCACCGTCGGGATCCACCCCATCGGCCGCTGCCGCTGGCTGTTCACTGGCGCTGCGGAGCTCCCAAAGCAGATTGATCACAGCGCCGGTGATCAAGGCCAAGCCTGCAACCCAGGTGAGACGCCCTCCGGAAGCCATGCCCCAGGTGGCCATCGATACCGCCAGCAATAGCGGTAGATCTCGGCGAACGAGGCGGTTTTTAACCCCCAGGGGCATCACCACCGCACTAGCCCCCAGCACCACCAGCACGTTGAAAATGTTGGATCCCACCACGTTGCTCACGGCCAGGGCATCGCCGGCGCTGCCCCCCTGAATGGTGGAAAGCAGACTGACAAAGAGTTCAGGCGCGCTCGTACCCAGGGAAACCACCGTGAGACCAATCACAATTTGAGGGATCCCAAAGAGCAGCGAAATGGCTACCGAGCCAGCGACGAACAATTCACCGCCACCAAACAGCAACAGGATGCCGATCAGAATTTCAAACAATGAGATGGCAAACGCTGGCATGGATCAAAGAAAGATTTTTTAACCGGGCAATATCACACGATCGATCACGTGCACCACACCATTGTCGCAAACAATGTAAGCAGTGACGACCGTGGCATTCTTCACCTCAAACGGCTCCACGCAGCGAATGGGAAGCGGTGCTCCCTCCAGGCTCTCCCAATCGGCTTGGGCCACCAACACGCTGCGGCTGTGGGCTCCGCTAAGCACGTGATACTTCAAAATCCGCGCCAATTGGGGGGGATTGTCGACCAGCGTCTGCACCGTGCCGGGGGGTAAGGCGGCAAAGGCGTCGTCGACGGGGGCAAACACGGTGAAGGGACCAGGGCCTTCCAGCGCTCCGCGCAGGCCGGCGGCATCCACGGCAGCGAGCAGGGTGTTGAACACCCCGGCGCCGGCAGCGGTTTCAAGAATCGTGGCCATCGCGAATCTCCTAGCGGTAGTTCTGGGTCTGGATATCGGGCAGGCTCGGTCACCAGGCCGTCAAAGCCGACCCGCAGGCCTGCGGTGTCGAGCCAGGACCAGCCGAAACTGATGGGCCGGTAGAAGGCTTCAGCCCCGGCACGGGCATTGGTGTGCAAAGCCAGAAGGGCCACCATCAACAGGTTGAGGTAGCCTCAGGGCCGCCATAAGGGGATAGAGAGGAACCAACCAGTCCGTCTGCAGAGAGGCTGCTGTTATGGAAGAGACCCAAAAACACGGTGGGCCGCAAACCATAGAGATCACAAGCAGGCGCTGGGGCTGGTTTGAACAAGAGGCTTCCTATTGCTGCAATAAGAATCGTGATGCCTCTAGCGCACAGCCATCCCGCCCCAACCCAGGGCCATAGCCAGCTGATAAAAAACATAGCTGGCTAGCCAGGCGAGTGCTAACGACCACAGCACCGAAAACCAGGTGAACTTGGCACTCTTGGATTCACTGCGAATCACCGCAACCGTGGACAGGCAGGGGGTGTACAGCAGGGTGAAGAGCATGAAACTCACCGCCTGCACCCAGTTCACATCCAGGGCCAGGGCATGGCCAAGCGCCACGGGATTGGCCTGGCTATAGATCACCGCCAGGCCGCCCAACACAATCTCCTTGGCGATAAAACCAAACACCAGCGCCACCGCCAACTTGGGATTGATGCCGATCGGTCCCAACAGCGGCATCAAGGCGGTGCCAAGTTCGCCCGAGAGTGAATGGGCCGACGCAGGCTCCACCCCGAAGGGCAGGTTGTTGAGCAGCCACACGGCCATCACGCCAAAAATGATGAAGCGGCGGGCCCAAAACCAAAAGTGCCGCACCTCCAGCCAAGCCCGGCTCACCATCTGGCGCAGGGTGGGGAAGCGGTAGGGGGGGAGCTCCAGCACCAGGGGCTCCCCGCTGCTGAAACGCCCCTTAAAAAGCAACGCCGTCAGGATGGCCGCCGCAAAGCTCATCACGTAGAGGCCAAAGATCACTAGTCCGCCTACCCGGGGAGCAAAAAAGACGGAAGCCATGAACAGGAAAACGTTCAGGCGCGCGGAGCACAGCGAAAAAGGAATGATCAACATCGAGAGCAGCCGCAGCCCCCGATCCCGCATCACCCGGGTGCCCAGGATGGCCGGCACATTGCAGCCAAAGCCCATCAGAGAGAGCACAAAGGAGCGGCCATCCAGCCCCAGCCGCTCCATGAAGGCATCCATCAAGTAGGCCGCACGAGAGAGGTAGCCGCTGTCTTCCACCACGCCCATGGCAAGGAAGAACAAAAAGATCACTGGCAAAAAGGCACTCACCGTGCCAATGCCCTGGTAGACCCCCTCGAGCAAAAAGCCCTGCACAAAGGCCGGCAGGCTACTTATCCAAGGGGCAATCACCCCCTGGCCGAAGCGATCCAGCAGGGTGGCGAGCAGCTCCTGCACGGGCACGCCCACCGCATAGATGGCCTGAAACATCAGGGCCATCACTAGGAAAAACAGGGGTAACCCCAGCAGCGGATGAAGCAACACCGCATCGAGCCGCCGGGTGAGCCGATCCCGCCACTGGGGCGGCAGGGTCACCGAACTCTCCAAAAGCTGGGCGATCTGCAGCTGGAGGGCGTCATCGCCATCGGCCAGGCAGGCCTCGAGGTTGGCCACGGCAGCTTGCACGCCGTCTGAGCCCTGCAAGGTCAATTCCTGCGAAAGGGCCTTGGCCATTTGATGGCGGGCCTCCCCCAAGCCGCGGCGGTATTTTGCGCTGATCAGCACCACGGGCATGGCCAGATCCTGGGCCAGGCTGGCGGTATCTATGCTCACACCAAAACGCTTGGCCTCATCGGCCATGTTGAGCAGCAACACCGCCGGTAAACCCAGCTGGCGCACCTGCAGCACGAGGCGCAGCTGGCGATCGAGCTGACTGGCATTGAGCACCACCACCACCAGATCGAGGCGAGTGGATTCGAGGAAGCGGCGCACCACAGCCTCGTCGTCGGAGTGGCCGCGCAGGTCGTAAATCCCAGGCAAGTCCACCAGCTGGGCGGGGGTGCCCTGCAGGTCGACGCTGGCCTGCATCAAATCCACCGTGAGCCCAGGCCAATTGCCGATATGGGCATGGCTGCCGGTGAGCTGGTTGAACAGGGTCGATTTGCCCGTATTGGGCATGCCCAAGACGGCGATGGTGCTCACGCCGCCACCTGCCATGGATCCAGGCTCACCCGGGCCGCATCGGCGCGGCGCAGCATGAGTTCTGTCATGCCAACGCGTACATGCAGGGGGCCGGCCAACCAGGCCCGGCGCAGCATCTGCACCCGCTGCCCGCGGCTGAGCCCAAGGGCCTCCAATCTGTTGCGAAGCCCCGCATGGGCCTCAATGGCCGCGATGGTGGCAAATTGGCCTGGAGCCAAATCGGCCAAGTGGGCGGGAGTTCGCATCGTGCGGTTCTTATTGAGAGTGAGTTTCAATATCGTAGGGCGTCGCGGGTTGCTTTTTGAGCCAGCGGGCACAGCGGGCAAAAACCTCAATTTCTAGGGTGCTAGGCAACCGTTGCTCGCGTTGGTGGTTTCCGCCATGTCCTGCACGAAATGCGGTTTCCGCATGGTCACCAAGGTGGGCCGCGCCAACACCATGCTGAAAAGTTTCGGCCTAAGCAGATTCTGCATTAAGTAGCTAAATTGATGTATAGACCTGCCTTCGTTAATAAAAATAGGTCGCCATTCCAGGTTGTTTTTGCGCTTTCACTTGCTTGGTTGCCTTCTCTTTGGAAAGCAACCCCTGTTATCACTTTGCTGTCTTTGGGGTCTTCTCTTTTTTTCTTTGCCAATAATCTTTTATCTCGGTTTAGGAATTTGGGCTGGTGCTGTTGTTGATGCTATGGCCAATCAGTGCGATTTCCAGTGCGATGACGAAATAAATCGCACTGGATATATGGGGTTGGCTCTTAGTTTTTTCATCGGGTTTGGTTTCAAGGGCTATTTCCTATTTCTTGTTTCGTAAACGATTGTTTCTGCTGGAGCGAGATGCGCTTGAGTGAAGCTTTGGATTGGCGCTAGATCGTTTCCTCTGTTCATCCAACCATCCCAGACCTCCCAGCCCTCCCCCAATCTTTCTTCGCCCGCCCTGCTGAGGTTGTCGCCCCCGAGCTCATCGGCTGTCTGCTGGTGAAACGCCAACCCAATGGCGAGTTGCTGTGGGGCGTGATTGTGGAAACGGAGGCCTATTCACAAGAGGAGCCCGCCTGCCACGGGCATCGCCGCCGCAGCCCCAGCAATGAAACGCTATTTGGTCCACCAGGTTATTGGTATGTGTATCTCACCTATGGCATTCACCACTGCGTGAATGTGGTAACCGATCGCGATAACTGGGCTAATGGTGTGTTGCTGCGCGCTGTTGCGCTGCCCGATGGGCCGCCGCGGGTGGCGGCTGGACCAGGACTTTTAGCCCGTTGTTTCGGCATTGATCGATCCCATAACGGCCTGCCGGCAAACCAGGAATCTGGTTTGTGGTTAGCGCCAAGGTTGCAAGAATTGGGAATAATTACGCCTACTAATCTGGTGCAAACCAGCCGCATTGGCATCAGTCAGGGGATGGAATTAGCTTGGCGTTGGTATCTAAGTGGCAATAAAAGTGTTAGCCGCTTGGGCTGATCATTAGCAATCAATTTATAGCCTCCAGCAATAGCAAAGGCCTGAAGCGCCAGTGGGCTGGCCGCTGGTTTTTGCAATGGCTTCCAACCGTCCACTAGCCAACTGCAAGGAACCCATTAACTTAGATTTGTTTGTTTTGCGCAGTTTTGAGCAACTGGAGCCATCGCCATGTGCTTGATCTAGCTGCGTTTTCGCTTGCTAATTACACCACTGTTCTCGAGTTGGCAAGCCGCTTTAGAGCTATTCCCATGGGCGGCCAGCGGCGTTTGCCGGCCCTCCAAGGTCGTTTAGTAACAACGCTGTTTTTTGAACCCAGCACCCGCACCCGCAGCAGTTTTGAGTTGGCAGCACGCCGCCTTTCCGCTGATGTGCAGAGCTTTTCTCCAGCCAGTAGTGCCCTTAGCAAAGGCGAAAGCCTCCTCGACACCGCCCGCACCTATGTGGCCATGGGTTCTGATGTGTTGGTGGTGCGCCATAGCTGCGCTGGTATCCCCGCTGCCCTGGCTCGCGACCTAGATCAAGCTGGTGAACGGGTGGCAGTGCTCAATGGAGGTGATGGTTTACATAGTCACCCAAGCCAGGCCCTGCTTGATCTATTCACCATGGCCCGTTATTTCGCGCCGGAATCTCCCACCCCTGCAGCATTACATGGCAAACGCATCGTGATCGTTGGTGATGTGCTCCATTCCCGCGTTGCCCGTTCCAACCTATGGGCCCTCACGGCCTGTGGCGCTGAAGTGGTGCTATGCGGGCCGGCCACGCTCCTGCCTGATGCCTTTGCCCAGTTTGTGGCGGCACCGCCATCAGGTTTGAGTTTTGATCCAATCGCAAACCGCGGTGCGGTGCACCTAGAGCGCAATTTAGATAAAGCCTTAGCTGGAGCCGATGCCGTAATGACCCTACGGCTACAAAAGGAACGCATGCGCCAACATCAAATCACCAGCCTTGAGGCCTATCACCGAAGCTATGGCATCACCCATAAACGCCTAGGGGCCTGCGCTAAACCCGTTCCAGTGCTGCATCCTGGCCCTGTTAATCGCGGAGTGGAATTGAGCGGTGAGTTATTAGATGATCCGCAAATTAGCCTGATTGATGAACAGGTACGCAACGGAATCCCCGTGCGGATGGCGCTTTTATATCTAATGGCAGCTAGCGAAGAGCTTTAACTGTTGGCTTGATCTTGTGGCTTGCTGGCATTGCGGAAGTTGTCGATCGCTTCTGCCATTGCTCCACCCATATCGGCGATTGATGTTTCACCGGCAATACCCATTGGAAATGGTGCGCCGCTGCCCTCTAGTCCCACGTGTTGGCTCGGCATACCAGTAATCAATAGATCACCGCGTTGTTGGCTGAGTACGGCCCAAAGCCACTTAACAAGTAGCGATATGCGGTTTTCATCATCGGGCATAAAGGCCAAGTGAGCTGCAGCCCAAAGGCCCCAGCCGCTGGCGCCAACCAATTTGAGGCCGCGCAGATCAGCCACCGCACTCACCCTGCCCAACACCGCCATCGTGCCGAAATCAAAAAATGAAAATGGCTTGATCTTGTTACCAGTCAATTTTGCTTTGATGTCTTTTGCAACCCAGCCACCCATTTGGGTTGCAGGGCCAGCCATGCCAGGTAACGGTTTGCCATCACTGGTGTGGCTGTAGCTGCATAGATCACCCACCACACGGATTTCAGGGTGGCCGGGAATTGAGAAATCAGGCTCCACCACCACTCGGCCGCCGCGATCAAGCTGGCAACCGGTTGATTCAGCCAGGCTCTTACCCAGATGGGATGCCCTCACACCAGCTGTCCAAAAAACATTTGCAGCCTTGATCCGCACATCACCATTGGGGGTGCCAACCAACACCTCTCCAGGCACGATTGATTGCACCCGCCCTTGGAATAAAAATTCAATGCCCACCGATTTTAAATGGGCGCCAGCAGCTTCCGATAGCAATGGATCCATTGCCCGCAATACGCGATCGCCGGGATCAACCAACACAATGCGGGTGCGGCTGATATCAACCTGTTTGAAATCTTTCGCCATTGCATTACGCATCAGCTCCGATACGGCGCCAGCCAATTCACAACCAGCCGGTCCGCCACCAACAATCACAACGGTTTGGAGAAATTCCCGTTCCTTTGGATTTGGTGTTTGTTCTGCTTGCTCTAAAGACATCAATAAACGCCGCCTTATTTCGGCTGCGTGCTCAAGGATTTTCATTGGCGGCGCGATGCTGCGCCAATCCTCATGGCCGAAATAGGTGCTGCCAGATCCGGCAGCCAGGATTAGGTAGTCGTAACTAAAAGATTTGCCATTAAAAATGATCTCCTTGGCATCGGCTTGGATATCGCTTACCTCCCCCAGCAGCACTTGCACATTGCGCTGGGCACCCACCAATAGGCGCAAAGGTGTTGCCACATCATTGGCACCCACCAAGCCGGTTGCCACCTGGTAGAGCAAGGGCTGGAACAGGTTGAAATTACGTTTATCGATCAGTGTTACCCGCACATCCGCCCCTTTAAATGCTTTGCATGCCTTAACTCCAGCAAAGCCCCCACCAACAATCACCACATGGGGTTTACCGCGCAATTCCTCGCTTGGTGGCTCCAGTTCAAGGAAAAAACGTTCTTTAGTGGGGGCCATGGCTTTGCATTCGAACGGATCTACCTAAAAGATATGGCTTTGTTTCGTTAAGCACTGGCAACGGTGCTCACACGCTGGCTTTAAAACCCTCCAGCAGCAGGCCATAGATCACGCCCATCCGTGCCATATCAAGCAACCCCAGCAGCAAGCGATCGCCCCCTTTGCGCAATAGCGGTTTACGAACCCTGATTGCTAACTCTGCAACTAGCACGCAGAGCAAGGCGGCAATTGGATCTAAAAAACTCAATGCACCAGCTAAGGCACCAATGCTTGCGCCAGTGCTGAAACCACCTAAAAAAATGATTAAAAGCAGCGAATAGCGCCTCCAGGGATTCTGGCTCCAGCTTTCCAGCTGCAGCAGTGCTTGGCTGCCGTATAAGCGAAGACGGGTGTTTTGCACTGGGCTATGAATCGGGTTGTTAATCCAATTTGTGCGCTGAATCCAATTTATTGGCGAAGCAGCCGATGATCCCCATCACCTGGCCCAAGCTTCGCCATGGCTATATATACACCAAATATGCGTGCATCTGTTGTGCCTGCCACTACAGCTAGTGGGTGGGTAACCAATTTTGGCTGATTTCAGGAATCAGCTTCTTTTGCTTTGCGGCTGGTTTTACCTTCTAAAAGCTCCAGCAGTGCCTCCATTTGGGCCATCACGCCCCGCACTTCACCGGCTTCTGGTAGGAGGCCGTCGTCCATTACCCCCTGGTGCATTTCACGCAGTTCCTGGCGGATGTAACGGAGGTGGCTCACCACCTGTTCGCGCTTCGACTGCGACATGCGTTGAGGTTTGTTGATTAATGACCCTTTGTACCCCATTGCGGGGCCGCCGCCGCGATATCCTCACCGCTTTTTGCGGCAAACCCTCTCCAGCAGGCTGTTTGCCAGGGTGAATGGTTTGGCTTTAAACCATTCCTCTGCCTCCCCCTGCTTTCGCACCCGAGCTCCTGCGCAATCCACTTCGTAGGGCACAAGCCGGCTGCCACTGCCATCTTTATTTTGGCGTTCGGTGTAAACCAAAACGCCGTTTTCCACTTCCCGCGGAGCGATCGGCGCCAGAATTATCTTGTGCTGTTCAGATTCCAATAGGGGCATTGTTCCAACCCAGGTGGTTAGCAACGCGCTTATTAGGTTTTTGCCCATGGCGATGGAGAATAGGGGATTCGAACCCCTGACCTCTGCGGTGCGATCGCAGCGCTCTACCAGCTGAGCTAACTCCCCAGGGAACTCGATTTGAAATTAACACCCATGTCTGAACCCGTCGCCATCTCTGAAAGCATTTTGGCCGCCCACACGGAAGATTCGGTGGCAGCCTTAGCCCAGCGCCTTGATGCCGACGACTACGCCAATCCCTTCGACAGCCTCAACGATTGGCACCTGATGCGGGCCCTAGCTATCCATCGACCCGATCTGGTGCGCCCCTATGTGCATTTGGTAGATCAAGAACCATTCGACGAGGAATAGCAATGCCAGCCGCCTCAGCTGATCCCCTAGCGGGCAAGCGCCTGCTACTGGCTGTAAGCGGCAGCATCGCAGCGGTAAAAGTGCCGCAATTAGTGAGCGCCCTTGTGCAGCGTGGCGCCCAGGTGCGTTGTGTGCTCACCCCAAGTGCAGCTCAGCTTGTTAGTGCCTCAGCCCTAGCCAGCCTTTCGCGCAATCCCTGTTATCTCGATGCCGATCAATGGTTGGCAAGCCAGCCCAAGCCATTACATATCGAACTTGCGGAGTGGGCTGAGTTGGTGCTGGTGGTGCCCCTCAGCGCCAGCAGTTTGGCCCGTTTAGTGCATGGCCTTGCCGATAATTTGCTGGCATCAACCCTGCTGGCTACTGAGGCGCCTCGTTTGCTGGCCGCCGCCATGAACACCAGCATGTGGCATGGGCCTGCTGTACAACGCAATTGGCGCCTGCTCCAGGCTGAGCCTGGCCTGTTGGCCTTAGAGCCAGCTAGCACTGGTTTGTTGGCCTGTGATCGCCGCGGAGCTGGCCGCATGCGGGAGCCGGCCCAATTGCTACTAGCGGCTGAATCCCTTGCCCTGCATGGTGCCAACCAAGACCTCAAGGGCTTGCGCCTGTTAATCAGCGCCGGCCCAAGTCGCGAAGCCCTAGATCCAGCTCGGTTCCTATCGAATCCCTCCACCGGCAGGATGGGCGCCTTAATGGCCCTTGCGGCCCAATGGCGGGGTGCTGAAGTGAAATTGCTGCATGGCCCTTTGCAGTTGGATCCCGCAATTCTCGAGGGCCTGGAATGCCATCAATTCACAAGTGCCGCTGATCTGGAGCTGTTACTTAAACAGCATCAAGCTTGGGCTAATGGTGTTGTGATGGCTGCTGCAGTGGCCGACCATCGCCTGCAGAGGCCAAATTTAGAAAAACTAAGCAAAACAGATCTGCATCAACAGCTGCTCCAGCCTGAAGCCTGGCAAACCGTGCCAGATCTATTGCAGGCCATGGTGGTAGCTAAGCCCCAGCAACAGGTTTTGATGGGGTTTTGCGCCCATACCGGCGATGGGTTAGCCCAGGCTCAAGCCAAATTGAGCCAAAAAGGCTGTGATCTGCTTTTTGCTAATCCGATCGATCAAGCTGATGCCGGGTTTGCTGCACTCACCAACAAAGGCTGGTTGTTGCAGCAGGGAGCAGCGCCGCAACAGCTGGGCCCCTGCGGCAAGTTGGAACTTGCCCATCAACTGCTCAGCCAGCTGAATCGCTGCCTTCAGAATTCAAATGTTCCAGCAGGGTTTTGATTTGTAGCCGCGGGATGTAAGGCCAGCCGCCACTTTGTTCAATCGCTTGTAACAAGGCAAATAAACGGCGGCGATCCGCAGGCAGGCTGTTGCGTAGGGCCCCTTCCTGCAGGCGCCGATGCACTCCCTCCATTTCCCTTAATACCGCCAGCAGGGAGATGGGATTTCCCTCGGCTTCTGCGGCAAGCAACTGGGCCTCTGCTTGCCATTTGGCGAAGCGTTGGCTCCAGTCCGTTTCGGCTGTGGCCATCGAGATGTTTAGAGGCGCGACATCCTATCCGGCACAAGGAGTTTTCGGTTGTACGATCGCCCAGATGCCTTCTTTGCTCCCCATGCATAGCCTGAGGAAACTTCTCCAAGCAGCCATAACCCTTTGCCTGGCAGCTTGTTTGACCCTATTAACCGCCTGCAGTGGGGGGGCTAAAGCGATTGATCGAGCCGATCTCACCTACGAAGACATTCACAACACCGGCCTCGCTAACGACTGCGCCACCCTGCCGGAATCCGCCCGCGGCACCATTGCCCTCCAGGCCGGCAGCCGTTACCAGCTCAAGGAAATGTGCTTTCACCCAAGCACGGTTGCAGTGAAAGGTGAACCAGCAAACAAACGCCAAGAGGCGCAATTTGTTGATGGCCGCATCCTTACCCGTTACACCTCCAGCCTGGATTCCGTATTTGGCGACCTAACGGTTGAGGCTTCCGGCTTGCGCTTTAAGGAACTGGGTGGGATCGATTTCCAACCAATCACAGTGCTTCTCCCCGGCGGCGAAGAGGTGCCTTTCACCTTCTCCAGCAAGTTGCTTGATGCCACTGCCGAGGGCACCAACCTCTCCACCAGCACTGATTTCGAAGGCTCCTATCGCACCCCCAGCTACCGCACCAGTAATTTCCTTGATCCCAAGGGCCGTGGCCTCACCACCGGCTACAGCAGCGCCGTGGGTTTAGTGCCCGCCGGCGACGACGAGGAGCTGCGTAAAGAAAACGTGAAGCGTTATGTGGATGGCTCCGGCACGATGAATTTCTCGATCACCCGCCTGGATGCTCAAACCGGTGAATTTGCAGGGGTGTTCACGGCGATTCAACCTTCCGACACCGACATGGGCACCAAAAAGGTGGTTGATGTGAAGGTGAGTGGTGAGCTCTATGGCCGTTTGGAAGCAGCTTGATCCACGCCTCTTCCAACTACCCCCTATGACTACCCTGATCGCCCCCTATGGGGGCAGCTTGGTGGATTTGATGTTGCCTGTAGAGCAGCATCAAGATCTGCTGGCTGATGTAACCACCAGCATCGAATGTTCCGATCGCAACGCCTGCGATGTGGAGCTCTTGGTGGTGGGTGGTTTCTCCCCAGAGCGGGGATTTATGCATCAGGCTGATTACAACGCTGTGGTGGCTGGTAATCGCACCAGTTCCGGCTATTTATTTGGCTTGCCACTTGTTTTTGATACAGATCGGGATGATTTGCAACTCGGTGATCGGGTGCTACTCACCTACAAAGGTCAAAAGCTTGCGGTTTTAACCGTTCAAGACCAATGGTTGCCCGATAAAACAATTGAGGTAAAAGGCTGCTACGGCACCACCTCCCTTGAACATCCAGCGGTGCGCATGGTTGCGATGGAACGCAAGCACCGTTATCTGGGTGGTTCATTGCAGGGGCTCGAGTTACCCAAGCGGGTGTTTCCCTGCAAAACCCCAGCTCAAGTAAGGGAGTCATTGCCACCTGGGGAGGATGTGGTGGCTTTTCAGTGCCGTAACCCAATCCATCGCGCCCACTACGAGTTGTTTACCCGGGCACTGCATGCCAGCAATGTGAGTGCAGCTGCTGTTGTGTTGGTGCATCCCACCTGCGGCCCCACCCAGCAAGACGACATCCCCGGCAATGTGCGCTTTCAAACCTACGAAAAGCTCGCTGCTGAAGTTGATAACCCGCGTATTCGCTGGGCCTATCTCCCCTATGCCATGCACATGGCGGGGCCGAGGGAAGCACTGCAGCACATGATCATTCGCCGCAATTACGGCTGCACCCACTTCATCATTGGCAGGGATATGGCCGGATGTAAGTCGTCTATTAGCGGTGAGGATTTCTACGGCCCCTACGAAGCCCAGGATTTTGCTCGGGCCTGCGCGCCGGAACTGGCCATGGAAACAGTGCCCTCATTGAACCTTGTTTATACCCAGGAAGAGGGCTATGTAACCGCTGAACATGCCGAGGCCCGTGGTTTGCATGTGCAAAAACTGAGTGGCACCCAATTCCGGCAAATGCTGCGCAGCGGCGAGGAAATTCCTGAGTGGTTTGCCTTCCGTAGCGTTGTTGAGGTGCTCCGCGCCCCCTGAAACTCAGGATCGGTTAACATTCCTTTACTAACGAGGTGGGTTAAGTGGCAGGCAAGAAGGGCTGGCGTAATGCAGGTTTATACGTGCTTTTGGTGGTGGTGTTGATCGCCCTTGGCACTGCCTTTATGGGCGGCAGGCCCGCTCCAGCAAACGCCCCAAGAAGTTTGCGCTACAGCGATTTCATTGAAGCGGTGCAAGCAAATCAAATTTCTAGGGTATTGATTTCACCAGATCGCGGCACCGCTTTGGTAATTGAAAGCGATGGCCGCCGCGCTGAAGTGAACCTCGCCCCAGATAAAGACCTGCTCAAAATTCTTACCGATAACAAGGTTGATATCGCCGTTCAACCAACCCGTCAAACCCCTGCTTGGCAGCAGGCAGCCAGCAGTTTGTTGTTTCCAATTCTGTTGCTTGGTGGTTTGTTTTTCCTGCTGCGCCGCGCCCAAGGTGGTGGTGGTAACCAAGCCATGAGTTTTGGTAAAAGCAAAGCTCGGGTGCAAATGGAGCCCCAAACTCAAGTTACTTTTAATGATGTTGCTGGCATTGAAGGAGCAAAGCTTGAACTCACTGAGGTGGTTGATTTCCTCAAAAACCCAGATCGCTTCACTGCTGTTGGTGCAAAAATCCCTAAAGGTGTGCTTTTAGTTGGCCCGCCTGGCACTGGTAAAACCTTGCTTGCAAAAGCCGTTGCCGGTGAAGCTGGAGTGCCTTTTTTCTCAATTTCAGGTTCTGAATTTGTTGAAATGTTTGTGGGTGTGGGTGCTAGCAGAGTTCGTGATCTATTTGAGCAAGCTAAGAAAAATGCCCCTTGCATAGTTTTTATTGATGAAATTGATGCCGTTGGTCGCCAACGGGGTGCAGGCCTCGGTGGTGGCAACGATGAAAGGGAGCAAACCCTCAATCAGTTGCTCACTGAAATGGATGGTTTTGAGGGCAACACTGGCATCATCATTGTTGCCGCCACCAACCGCCCTGATGTGCTTGATGCAGCCTTAATGCGTCCCGGCCGTTTTGATCGTCAGGTGGTGGTTGATCGTCCTGATTACAGCGGTCGCCTCCAGATCCTGGGAGTACATGCCAGGGGTAAAACCCTTTCTAAAGATGTCGATCTCGACCGTGTTGCCAGGCGCACCCCTGGCTTTACCGGTGCTGATCTCGCCAATTTGCTAAATGAAGCCGCAATCATGGCGGCCCGCAGGCAACTGGTGGAAATTTCCATGGATGAAGTGAATGATGCGATCGAAAGGGTGATGGCAGGCCCTGAGAAGAAAGATCGCGTAATGAGTGAAAGGCGTAAACGTTTGGTTGCCTACCACGAGGCTGGCCATGCCCTTGTTGGTGCATTAATGCCCGATTACGACGCAGTACAAAAGATCAGCATCATTCCCCGCGGTAATGCAGGCGGCCTCACCTTCTTTACGCCCAGTGAAGAACGGATGGAATCCGGCCTCTACTCCCGCTCCTATTTGCAAAACCAAATGGCCGTTGCCCTTGGCGGAAGGGTGGCTGAGGAGATTGTTTACGGAGAAGACGAAGTAACAACTGGTGCTTCCAATGATCTCCAGCAGGTGGCCCGCGTTGCCCGCCAGATGGTTACCCGTTTTGGCATGAGCGATAAGTTGGGACCCGTTGCCCTAGGTAGATCCCAAGGTGGCATGTTCCTTGGTCGAGATATCGGCGCCGAGAGGGATTTCTCAGAAGACACAGCCGCCACCATCGATGCTGAGGTATCTGAGCTAGTGGCAGTTGCCTACAAACGGGCCACCACGGTGCTGAGCTCCAACCGGGCCGTACTCGATGAATTAGCTGATCTCTTGGTGGAACAGGAAACAGTTGATGCCGAGCAATTGCAGGAGCTCCTGTTGCTCCGTGATGTGCAGGTTGCCGACTACGCCTAAACAAGATCCGGCTGGATTGCATTCTTCTTTGGCCGTAAGCCCGCTGCTTGCGGTGTTGCGGCCAAAATGCATCACCCAGGCTGAGCAACAGGTGGCAGCTGTTGCTGCAGCTGGCTTACGCCATGTGGAACTCTCCTGGAATGCTGAGCCCTGGTGGTTTGATCTGTTATTGGATTTGCAACGCCAATGGCCCCTGTTGCGCTTTGGTGCAGCGGCCATCCGCGAGCCTGAGCAACTTCAAGCCATAGCAGCCCATGGCCTTGAATACGCCATGGCGCCAGTTGCAACTGAGCCCTTGCTTCAGTTGGCCCAACAGCTTGGTGTCACCCTTGTGCCAGGTGTATTTAGCCCCACGGAAATCCATCATTTCGGCAGCGTTTGCAGTGCGGCATCTGGCTTGGTGAAACTTTTTCCTGCAGCAGCTTTAGGCCCCACCTATTGGTGTCAACTGCAGGGTCCCCTTGCTCCCCTGCCCTTTTGTATTGCAGCCGGTGGCATTGCCCCAAAAGATCTGGCCAGTTGGTTTGCAGCAGGTGTGCAGGCAGTGGCTTTGGGCTCCAGCCTCTTTGATTCCAGCAATTGTTTGCGGCCTGGGCATATCGATAGCCTCGCGCCATTCGCGATAATTAAGCCAAACCGCAACTGAGCCATTGGCGTAATTAGTTGCCATTGCGCGTCTCAAGTGCTACTCCTGGGATAGGGAATTTTTTTCTTTCCAATGGCACAGCTCACCATCAAGCTCAGCGATAAGGCGCTTGCTTTGATTACTCAATTGCAAAAGGAGATCTTTAACCGCCGCCGCAAAAAGGTAACCACCGCTGGTGTGGTTGAAACCTTGATCGAAAGTGGAGCCAAATCACAAAGCGACAAACGCTTTGCTGCCTCTTGGCAAAATTTGGTGGCTGATATCGAAAGGGCCGCCAAGGTGGCAGACACCTATGGCAATAAGCCCAGCAGCCTCAGTGATGCGGAATGGGCCTTGGTATTGAGCCATCGCACCCGCCCCCAGCGCAAACCAGTTGCCCCTAAATCAGCTGCTGCTGCCAAAAGAACAGCCGCTAAACCAAGCGTTGCTAAACCAAGGGTTGCCAAGAAAGCAGTAGTTAAAAAACCAGTTGCCCGCCCCGCGGCAAGCAATGGTGCCGTAGTTCAAGCATCAGTTTCCTGAGTTAGCTGCGCTGCCACATTGACCTCGCTGGCGGAGCCAATGGTCTGCCAGCACCAAGGCAACCATCGCTTCCACCATTGGCACGGCCCTTGGCAATACACAGGGGTCGTGCCTGCCTTTAGCCGCCAATGTGGTGGCCTCACCGCGGGCATTGATGGTTTGTTGCTCCTTGCGGATTGTGGCGGTTGGTTTAAAAGCCACTCGAATCACAATCGGTTCGCCGTTGCTGATCCCGCCTTGGATGCCACCGGAATTATTGGTTGCCGTATGCAAGCTGCCATCTCCAGTTGCTAAGAAAGCATCGTTGTGTTCGCTACCCAGCAGTTGGGTGCCAGCAAAGCCAGAACCGATCTCAAAACCCTTGGTGGCAGGTAAAGACATCACTGCCTTTGCCAGGTCGGCCTCCAGTTTGTCGAAAACGGGCATGCCAATACCCACCGGAGGCCTCCTCACTACGCACTCGATCACACCACCACAGGAATCACCATCGCGGCCGATCGCTTCAATCCGCTCGATCATTTGAACCGCCATCGCTGCATCTGGGCAGCGCACAATATTGGCCTCCACCATTTCAAGGGTGGGTAGATCCGTTGGAATAACAGCTTCTAGGTTGTGGATCCGCCGCACCCAGGCCAATATTTCGGTGCCATGGCTTTGGGCTAGTAGTTGTTTGGCAATGGCACCAGCTGCCACGCGGCCAATCGTTTCCCGCGCTGATGCTCTACCGCCTCCACTGGGTGCTTGGATGCCATATTTAGCTTGATAGGTGGCATCGGCATGGGAGGGGCGAAAGGCCACTTCCATCTCTTTGTAATCCTGGGGGCGTTGATCTTTATTGCGCACCACCATGGCAATAGGTGTGCCAAGGGTGACGCCATCTAATAGGCCACTGAGGATTTCCACTTGGTCCGCTTCCTTGCGGGGTGTGGTGATCTTGCTTTGACCTGGCTTGCGCCGATCAAGCTCGGCTTGGATTGCCGCTAGATCAAGGAAAAGCCGTGGCGGACAGCCATCCACAATCACCCCAACACCGCCGCCATGGGATTCGCCAAATGTGGAGATTCGAAAAAGCTGGCCAAAACTGCTGCCCATAAATCACTAAAACCTGTGGCTGAGCTTGATCAGCTCGAGATCAAATTCATTATGGTTCTCTCGAGGTGATAACCAATGCGCAAGGCTGAAAGGGCTGCCCTTGTTATGCAACGGCTGGAGCAGCACTATCCAGAAACTCCAGTGCCGCTTGATCACAGTGATCCATTTACCTTGCTTGTGGCGGTGTTGTTAAGTGCCCAATGCACCGATAAAAAAGTAAACGAGGTAACACCAGCTCTTTTTGCGGCCGGCCCTAACCCTGCTGCCATGGCAGATCTAACAGAAGCATTGATTTTTAGCCATATTCGTCAATTGGGGTTAGCTCGAACTAAAGCAGCCAATGTGAAACGTCTAGCTGAATTATTAATTGAACGCCATGCAGGCCAAGTACCTAAGAGTTTTACTGCCCTTGAAGCCCTGCCTGGCGTTGGCCATAAAACAGCCAGTGTGGTTATGGCTCAAGCCTTTGGTGTGCCGGCATTCCCCGTGGATACCCACATTCACCGCTTAGCCCAGCGCTGGGGCCTCAGTAATGGTGAAAATGTGGCACGCACTGAAACCGATTTGAAGCGTTTATTTCCAAGGGAGGCATGGAATAAATTGCACCTTCAAATAATTTTCTATGGCCGTGAATATTGCACCGCCCGCGGCTGCAATGGCATGGTGTGCCCCCTTTGCAAGGAGCTGTTTCCTAATCGCCGTAAACCATTGCTTGCCAACAAGGCCTAAACCATTAAAAAGCCCCCGCGTTAGCGGGGGCGATTTCTATTCCTCTAATTAAGCTATTTACTTAATTAGTGATCAACCGATTGCAGGGGCGGTTAGGGCTACAGGAGCGCTTTCAGCTGCTGCA